>Ga0310697_10000337_pt1 | contig 67001 bp, 59 predicted proteins | sample 172DNAGHGlowgp2_FD_203883 | JGI IMG/M metagenome (GOLD analysis project Ga0310697, IMG submission 203883) | Sheep rumen microbial communities from Palmerston North, Manawatu-Wanganui, New Zealand - 1728 DNA GHGlow gp2 (v2) (version 2) | ecosystem: Host-associated > Mammals > Digestive system >...
AAGAGCATAACAATTTATCTAGTTATCTGATTTTTAGTTATTTGTAAAATGTGAACAATGTGAATTTTTTTATATCGACAATTCTTTCAAAAATTTAAAAATTAAATGATAATTTTGTGAAAACTAACATAAGCGTCCACTTAAAATTGGCGATTTTTGTTGTAGTTTATTGAAAATCAATGGTTTATAGTTACATTTAGACCGAACGGATTTGAAATCACAAACCGATTGATTCTGAGGAACTTGATTAAAAACATGATTGATTTTGAGCCTTTTATAAAATCCAATTATCGACAAAATATCTAATTCAAATTTTTAGTGGATAGCAATGGAAAACTAAACCAAATCATTAAATATATGAGACGCATTTTACTTTGTTTATTCGCAATGATCAGCTTAATATCTTATGCTGACGTTGGCGCAATTGTTCTTAATCCCAAAGGATCAAGTGACGATCGTTCTGGTTCTCCACTGTATTTTGATATGCCTTTGGCGTATTATCATTATGATGTTAAGACCCAAGACATTATCATTGATGGCGGCGGGGTAGTGAGTTACTATGACGTGGAGATTTCCTCGCCAGTGACCAACACGGTTGAGATGACCACGCAGGTTAACGGGACGTACGACTCCTTTGACATCTCGTCGCTCTCCACTGGCCCGCATGTCATCACCATCGAGTCCCCATCCGGCAACATCCAAAACACATGTTTCAGCATTTCATAACCCCCTCACTTAGTCTTTTATCGCCCTGACGGGCGAGAAATTAAACAAAATTATAGATTAATAGTTTAGATATAAAACCATTTTATCAACCATTTAAATTTTTAGGATTATGAAAAGAATTCTTATCACACTATTTCTGATGTTAGTTGTCAGCACAACGTTTGCCCAGACGGTAAGGGGTGACGCGAACGGCGACGGCAGGGTCAGCATTGCCGATGTGACAGTCCTTATCGACTACCTGCTGTCGGGGGACGCGTCAACGGTGAACCTGGAGAACGCCGAGGTGTCGGGCGACGGCTCGGTCACCATCAATGACGTCACCAAGCTGATCGACTACCTGCTGATCGGCAGCTGGGAGCCGTACGCTCCCCAGACCGAGACGTTCACGGTTAGGGGTGTGACGTTCACGATAGTGATTGTGGAGGGAGGCACGTTCATGATGGGCGCCACCGAGGAGCAGGGCACCGTTGACCCGGAGGAGAATGAGTACCCCGTCCACGAGGTGACGCTCTCGAGCTACGGCATCGGTCAGACCGAGGTGACCCAGGAGCTGTGGGAGGCCGTGATGAGCTGGCACCCGGACACCTTGAATGAAGATTTTGAGGCTGAATACATTCATCCGAGCTATTTCTCCAGCAAAAACGGTTTCGATGATGATTTGCAACGTCCTGTGGAAAATATCTCTACCCGCAAAATAAATTTATTCCTTTCATTTTTGAAAGCTTTAACTGGCCGTGAGTTCCGCCTGCCCACTGATGCCGAATGGGAGTTCGCAGCCCGCGGGGGCAACCAGAGCAGAGGCTACAAATATGCGGGCAGCAACGACCTTGACGAGGTGGCTTGGTGGGGTTATCACTTTAATGGGAACAGTGGATACTGCACCAATCCTGTGGCCACCAAGGCCCCGAACGAGCTGGGCCTGTACGACATGAGCGGCAATGTGTGGGAGTGCACCTCCGACAGGGATTCATACGAATACCCGAGTGAGGCGGTCTGGAATCCCACCTATCCCTCGGAATATGGGGCTGATGCCTCAGCACATGGCGGTTGTTGGGCTCACAGAGCTTGGGATTGCCGCGTGTCAAGACGTTTCTCCTATCCTTCTGCCTATGGTTCCAAGACCCACGGTTTCCGTTTGGCCCTCACCCTTTGACGTAATATACCCTTTCTAAAAGCTAATTGACGCTGCCCGCTGTCGTTTGAACGGCGGGCAGTGTTTTTTGGGGGAGCATCTGGCTCAAGCGCACTTTCGGGTGATAGGCATCGTCCCAGGCCGCACCCGCCTGTAGAGATTGTTGTTTAAAACTCCATCGAGCATCACGCCTTGTGAATCCTGATGCGGAAGCCGATAATGGTGCAAATCACCACGGCAAACCAGCAAATGGCCACTGAGTTGACATGTAGCGCCGGAACTGTATATGTCAGCAGAAACACTGCACACAGCAAGGCCAATACTCCGTACATGAGCGAGGCAATGCCCACCTGCTTCGCATTGGTGAGTTTCCCCGTAAGGAAAAAGTCACAAGGCCTGTGCATATCTATTACGAGAGACAGAATGATCAAGGTGAATATGATCATATTGGCAATTTCATGATAAAGGATTCCGCCGTCCTCGCCGATGAAATGGCGCGTGGCGATAGCAATGATCCAAGAGGCAACGGTAAAAATGCCCGTAATGACCTCGATGATGATGCTCACGCGAGTGCGCTCCACAGGCTCAGAGTAAGGGTCAAAACCCACGTTCCTTTTAGCCCCGTCGGCAGGGAATCTGTACAGAATATAAACCACAGCGACAATCGTGAGGAACAGCACAGTGAAAATCGACAGGATAGACGTCAGAACGCTCATTTTGCCCATCCCAATGATTATGAGCAGCGGAATGACGATGATGGCAAGTGCGACAAATGCACGATTTCTATTTAATGGTCTCATGACTATTTCGCTTTATCAAGTAGGATTTTGACTACAATAAAATAGACTAAAAATAATGTAGATAATCTACCGTCAATGATAAGGTAGAATTTCACTGAAATGCAGTCAGCGACGAGCGCCAAAGCCAGAACCAATGCCAAGATGCGACATGCACGTATGGCAATCCTCACCTGCTTCATGTTGGTCAAGTTGCCCATTTCAGCTATAGCACCTGGTTTATATACCTGAATGAGCAGGACCGCAATCATCAAGGTAATGATTGACCAAGTGAAAACCAGGCTGTAATTCACACTTCCATCTGTGCCAATTAACAGATGAGAGGCCAGAGCAATGATCCAGGCAACGATCACTAGCAGTCCTGAGGCAATCTCAAATAACGTTCCCTCCCGCGAGCGCCCCACATGCACAGCCTCAACATCAAACCCGTTGGGGGCCTTAGGCTCATTGGCTGGGCACTTAAACATGATGAAAAGGAAGACCACGGCCGAGATAACCATCACTATTGTTGCCGGAATCAAGAATGCCTTCTGATCCATTTCATTATTATCCACGGCGAGGAAGGCAGCGATGACCACGAGCAGGAACGAGATGAGCCCCACTATCCCCATGAGATTTTTTCTTTTTATCGGTTTCATTTTCAACTGTTTTTATTGGTCGGTGGATTTATCATCTTCAAGCAGTTTTTCGAAGTCTTCCTGACTGGGTTTAACCTTCTTGATGAACATATCCCAAATGAAGAGACCTATCAGGGCGACAATCAATATGCCAGGCAAAACTTTAACCATCGCATTTGAAGGCAGCAGGTGTCTTAGGCAATCGGACAGGACCACCAATGCACTGACTAGCCCCATCACATGAATGCGGATGGCATGCTGCTTGACCTGCTTAATGCCCAAGGGCTCCCACATGCCACCAAATCTCTTGGGCAGATAGTTGTCAACAAGACACAGGATGGCAGTAATCGTGCAAATCACAATACTATTGGAACCGTGACCAGTGCTCATGCCGAGCAGGCCTTTCCTGATGATGAGCACCCATGCAATGAATAGAATGACGAGTGTAATCACGTCACAACTCATCCCCGCAAGGGTGGGCCTCAGTTTGATGGTTTGGCTCTCGTGTCCATCCATCGCCTTGCCGGGCTGTTCCGGACCCTGTTTGCGCGATTTCATGATTTTTAAGATATTAACAACGACACCTAGCAAACAGATAACGCCTAGCGTGTTGAAAAGAAAACTATCGATGAAACCTATGTGGTGCAAATAGTATAATCCCGTTGCAAAAAGCAACGAGAGGCATATCATTACTATTGGTTTAGGATTTTTCATGATGATAGGGTTTTATGTCGTTTCTACATATTTATGGATTCTTTTTACAGTCATAAAGCACGATATTTGCAAAGAATAGGTGCTTTATTTGATTGATGAAAAGCAGAACTTAGAAGCGAAGATCAGCACAAACGATAACCCCACGGCAATGATGAACCATTCGCCTATTTTGCTATCGCCAGGAATCAAAAAAGCGCAGATCAGGAACACTGCACAGATGAGGCCCAAAGCCCGCTTGCGGTAGATACACATCTTGAGCTGCTTAACATTGACTGATGAGAAACCCATTGTCTTGTGGAAATAGGCTGAGACATGAAACCAGATGGCGCCTACAGTGCAAAGCCCGGCTATCTTCAAGCTCGTGTAGCCGTCTTGGGCAAGCGACGGCCAATCACGCAATATCAGTATCCAAGACACGATGAGCAATATCGCGGTGATGAGCTCACATACGGTCCCGCCCCACGTGCGACTGATTTCCAAGCGATTGATATCCTCTGCGGCCTTCTCCTCTTTTTCCATCTCTTTGAGATCGGCAGCGAAGGCTTCAGGATCAACTCGCTTCTGAATCAATTTCACGGCTATAGCCGCGGCTCCTATGATGACAATAAACAGCCATGACCAGCCTTTAGGGATGATTTCTGCTTCCCTTAAGCCTATATAGGCAGCGAACAAAACTGCTGAGATAACCGTCATGATTACTGTCATCTCCTTTTTGCCTAGTCTCATAATTCTAAGATTTTTCTGGTTAATAATACATTACTGGCGCTCATGCGCACATCTTATCACATGACTCGGTCAATCAGTGCCATTGTCCTCGACTTGATTATCGAGACTGGTTTTCTTCTTCTTGGGCAGACGGCGGGCCTTGCGCAGCGCCTCGGTGATGATCCACTGCAACTGGCCGTTGGTGGAACGGAACTCGTCGGCTGCCCATTTTTCAATGGCATCCATCGTGTCGCTGTCAACACGCAGGATAAAACTCTTTGTGGCTTTCTTTGCCATAGTCTGCTAATTCTTTAGACGGGTTTTCAATGCGAATTCCACGAATCAAAACAAATAATTAGCGCAATTTGTTCAATTCGCGAAATTCGCGTTAGCCCCACAGAGTTATTGGTTAAGTGTGCCGGTGTTAACCACGGGCTGGGCCGACTCGTCGGCGCACAGGACAACCAGCAGGTTGCTCACCATGGCAGCCTTCTTGTCCTCGTCAAGCTCCACAATGTCGTCGGCCGAGAGTTTGTCAAGGGCCATCTTCACCATGCTCACAGCGCCCTCGACGATCTTCTCACGGGCAGTGATGATGGCACTGGCCTGCTGGCGGCGCAGCATTACGGCAGCGATTTCGGGAGCATAGGCCAGATAGTTGATGCGGGCCTCGACCACCTCGATGCCAGCAAGCGACAAGCGCTCGTTGAGTTTGCCCTCGAGTTGCTCGTTGATCTCGTCGCCACCCGAGCGCAGGGTCAGTTCCTTGGTGTTCTCGTCGTTGTCATCATAGGCATACTGGCCAGCCACCTGACGCAGGGCCGCATAACTCTGGACGCTCACAAAGTCTTCCAGGGCACGCATCAGCCCCTTGGCGTTGCCGCTCAGTGTGCCGTCGGACGAAGCCATCGTTTGCGAGTCTACCTCAAACAAGGCCTTATAGGTGTCCTTCAATCTCCACACCAGCACCAAGCCGATCATCACGGGGTTACCCACCTTGTCGTTGACCTTGATGGGCTCGGCGTCCAAGTTGCGGGCACGCAACGAGACTTTCTTGGTGCCATAGAAGGGATTAATCCAGTAGAAACCCGTGCGGGTGAATGTACCGCTGTATTTGCCGAACCAGGTGGTCACGCGGGCAGTGTTGGGCTCCAGCATCATGAAACCGTTCAGGATAAACAATTCAACAATCAACACCAGTACACTAACAATAATCAGTGTGGCTGCAAGGGCATTGCTGCCAGGCTCGTCAAACATGACAACACCCCTGTAGATGCCCCATACTCCAAGGACTGGCAAAACAAGAGCAACAAACAGCATAAAAAAGCCGTTCATCGTCACACCCTTGAAATTAAATTCCTTCGTTTCCATAATAGTAAAAGTTGAAAAGTTAATATTTGACCGATTTAAATTGATATCATTTTGATATCGCAAAGATATATACAAATCTCATTCCGCTACAATAGCTTTCAAATGATTTAACATTAATTTAATATAATATAGCCATATTAGTTAAAATGTGCAAATTTTGGAGTTAATGTGGTGGGTTTGTGGCAAAAACAGTATTTTTGCGTAATTACAAACAGTCCCCAATGGACGCAATACCCAATGTAGTTATGAAAAAATTGCTTCTATTCCTGATTATTCTGGCTGTGATCATGTACATCACACGCCCCAATGTAGAGAAACATAAAGAGGCCATCGCCGACAAAATCATCAAGGCGACCGCTCAAGGCGGACTGGACAGCACGGCTATAGTGTGCTGGGACTTTGAAGGCAAGAACGCAGAACTGCTCAAGCAAGCCAAAGAAAACCCCGAGGAAGCCCGCAAAACAGTGGCTGAATAAATCGGGAAAACCATCAAGGTAAAAGACTTCTACCTGTGCAACGTGGGCACAGTCACCTATAACGGAAAAGAACAAAATGTGTCACTCGGCATGTTTGGGCACGTTTTTTGCACAGGGGTGAAGTGAACTTTTAGCTTTGTCGATTGAAAATAACATTAAAACAAGAGAAACTGATTATGGAATTTCACCTGATTAAAAACGGAAATCAAGAAGGTCCGTTCACCATCGAGGAATTGTCCCAACAAGGAATCACTCCCGAGAGCGAAGTGTGGGCACCTGGTATGGCTGACTGGATGCAGGCAGGCGATGTGCCTGAGTTGACCGCAGTGTTGCAGCGAGCCGAGTTTGAGGCATCGCAGCAGGCCGCACGCGCAGCCGAGAACCGGCCAACCATGGGCCAGCCCTACGACCCATCGACTCCTCCGGGTTACTTCCCCTCGCAGACGCCTCCTCGCGTTCCCATCGATGAGCCCCGCAAGAAGAGCGGCTGCACTCCGTGGCTCATTGCCGCATTGATTCTGGCGATCCTGTTTGCCACGATGGTGTTCACCTGCCCTTCCCGCGAGGCTCATGAGCAGGCCATTCAAGAGGTGACCAAAGCTTGGGTTGACGACAAGGTGGATGAGAACCTGGGTGCCATCACCGGTGTGGGAGGCGTGTTTGGCGATCTCATCAACAAAGCACTCAAGCAATTGACAGGCTTTGGCACCGACAAGGTCATCTCGAACTATCTCGACGTGAAGAATTATCTGGTTTGCTCGGTGGGACGCATGAGCATTGCCGACAACGAGGAGAAGATCGTATCGCTGGGCGTGTTCGGACATGTGTTCACCTTCGGCAAGGAGGATATCGAGAAAGCGTGGTCCAAGGCCATGGACGACTATGAAGCCAACCACCATGTCACCCCACCTCCCACTCCGGCTCCCCAAGACGAAGAAAGTGATGAGCAACAGGAAGAGGAAGTGACGCCCGACCCCATGACTCTGCCCGACAGCATCATGGGCATCGAGGTGCCCGAAGGCGTGGACTCCATGGTCAACCAGATGGCCAACGAAGCCGTCCGCATGGCCAAGGAATGGGCCAAGCAACAGATCGACAATCTAGGCAAATAAGTCCTAGCCCTCAACAAGTAAGACTATTATTCGGGCCAGACCACAGTACCATGCTGTGTGCCTGGCTTTTTTGCGCTCCTTAATCATCCCAAGTGTGCAGAAACATACAGATAATTGCAATGCTTTTACAAATTCTTTGTACCTTTGCAGTTTAGAAGTAACGAAAATCACTATTCAAACGCAATAAAGACAACAATGAATTTTGTAGAAGAACTGAAATGGCGCGGCATGATCAATGACATCATGCCTGGAGCAGAAGAACAACTCAACAAGGAAATGACCAGCGGCTATGTAGGCATCGACCCGACAGCCGACTCCCTGCATATCGGCCACTTGGTGGGCGTGATGATGCTCAAGCACCTGCAACGTGCGGGCCACCGTCCCATCGCCTTGATTGGCGGTGCCACGGGCATGATTGGCGACCCCTCGATGAAGTCGCAGGAGCGCAAACTCATCGACGAGGTGACGTTGCGCCACAACCAGGAGTGCATCCGCAAGCAGCTGGCCAAGTTCCTAGACTTTGACAGCGATGCGCCCAACCACGCCATCGTGGTGAACAACTATGACTGGATGAAGGATTTCACCTTCCTGAGCTTCATCCGCGACATCGGCAAGCACATCACCGTCAACTACATGATGGCCAAGGACAGCGTGAAGAAGCGCCTGGCTGCCAATGCCGACCACGGCATGTCGTTCACCGAGTTCTCCTACCAGCTGTTGCAGGGCTACGACTTCCTCTACCTCTATGAGCACGAGGGCTGCAAGTTGCAGATGGGCGGCAGTGACCAGTGGGGCAACATCACCACGGGTACTGAGCTCATTCGCCGCATCAACGGTGGTGAGGCCTATGCCATTACCTGCCCGCTCATCACCAAGAGCGACGGCACCAAGTTTGGCAAGACCGAGGGCGGCAATGTGTGGCTGGATCCCAAGCGCACCTCACCCTACAAGTTCTACCAGTTCTGGATTAACGTGAGCGACGAGGATGCCAAGAAATACATCAAGATCTTCACCGACCTGCCCCAGGATGAGATTGCCGAACTCATTGCCGAGCAGGAGAAGGATCCCGGCCTGCGTCCGCTGCAGAAGCGTCTGGCTAAGGAAATCACCACCATGGTACACAGCGCCGAGGATTATGAGATGGCCGTTGAGGCTTCTCAGATTCTTTTCTCGAACAAGGCTAAGGACATCCTGCACAAGATTGATGAGGATACCTTGCTTAACGTGTTTGAGGGCGTACCCCAGTTTGAGGTACCGCGCAGCGCCATTGATGAGGGAACACCGCTCATCTCACTGCTCACCGATGTGGCTGCCGTCTTCCCCAGCAAGGGCGAGATGCGCAAACTCACTCAGGGTGGCGGTGTGAGCGTCAACAAGGAAAAGGTCGCCGACCCCAACATGCCCGCCAGCGCCGACATGCTGCTCAACGGCAAGTACATTCTGGCCCAGAAGGGTAAAAAGAACTACTACCTGCTTCTTGTCAAGTGATTTCGGCCCACTGACGCAAAAAAATGCGTTAAAAAGGTTGCAAATCAAAAAAAAGCAGTAATTTTGCACCGCAATTTGAGCGGGCAACCGTTCAGTTGACATAAGGATTGCCTTGTAGTGTAATGGTAACACAACGGTTTTTGGTGCCGCATTTCCTGGTTCGAGTCCGGGCAAGGCAACCACAAGAAAAGGAGACAGACATCAAATCGTCTCCTTTCTTGTTTTTATATGTGTGAGAGGTTGGGGCTACCAGTTGAAGATGTTGCGAAGGAGCCACCAGAGCAGAATCATTGCCAGGAAGAGCCAGATGAGCAACGAGGAATTCAGACGGGCATACAGGCGCGGATTGCGTTTGCGCTGGCTCTCGGCATAAAAGCATAAAACGAGCCAAGGCACTGAGATAAACAGCATGGCATTATAACGGAAGGCCTGGGCTATATCGCCATTGAGCAGCGCATGAATGGCCCGCTGACTGCCGCATCCGGGACACTTATAGCCCGTCAGCGACAAGAAACCGCAACGGGGAAATAACGAGGACGACGCTGGGTCCAGCACATAATAAACAGCGCCAAACACCAGTAGCCCCGTGATAATGAAGAGGAAAAGAAGGGTGCGCCGCATGGCTCTAGACCGACGCATCATGCGCCCATCAAGGACATCACAATCGGTCTCCAGACGACACCAATCACCATCGCGGCGATAATCCACCACGCGCCGGTTTCACTGGCTCGCTTGGCACCAACGAGGTCACCAGCAAAGTAGCACTTGGACACCTTGCTCGCATAGATGATACCGACAATGCCAAACGGGATGCAGCAGAACACGCAGGCCAGGATGGCCCACACCAAATTGGTGGGCGGGCACGGCTCTTGTGCTGCAGGCTCTTGAATGCGTTCATTGCCCTGGGCCGACTGCCATGTTGTAGCGGTTGAGGCACTGGTCGATTGCTGGGTTGCAGCTTCCAGTGGCTGTCCATGAACAGCAGGCTCGTCGACCATCTCATACAAGCCCTGCAACTCGGGCAGTTGTGTGATTTTTACCCAGTCTGAAAGGCCCTCGTGCCACACATAAGCCCGGGATGTGAGTGCCATCGATTTCAAGCCTTCAACGTCAACGGGACCTGACTGCACACCATTGTGATTAATCCAGTACTGCATATCAAATGATTTTTTTATTGTCTAACTATGAGGCACAAAGTTAACAATAATTTTTTATTTATCAACCAAATATCGGACATAAAGTAAAACCCTCCAATGACTTCAGGGAGCCTAGAAATCGCTGAAGAACTGGGGCCTGATGAGCAGACCGATACGCAGGCGTGAGTGATACTGGTTATAGTCAAGCAACGACTCTCCATATCCGTTATAGTACTGCAACATGATAAACTGGTTGGAATTGTGGTTGATGCGGTAACCCAACTGCACAATGGTGTTGAAGTTCAGATTCCAGCCCTTGCGCTTGACAAGTGTCATGTCAAGCACCCACTTGTCATCGTTGCTGATAGCCTGGAAACCTGCTTGATAAATACCGCTATAGCGCAGAATATCACGATTGTACTTACCGTCAATAATGGGAATCCAATACTTGGCATGCGCCATCAAGACGGGCGAGATATAGGCTTCGCCTGCCAGCGACAGCTTGTTCCAGCTGCGCGATGCCGTGCCGTCTCGTCCGTTGGATTCATGCTCAAGCATCACTGTAAACTTGCCCACCAGCCGATTCTTCATGATTACATAGCGCGAGAGACCGATTCCAGGATTGAAGTTCAGGTCGTGGAACGGCAAAGAGCGTTCAAGGACGTTCCAAATGGCCTTTTGAGTATAGAACAAGTAAAGGTAGCTGTGCCACGGCAACACACTCTTGGTAAGGCGCTGCTGGAAACTGACCTGGAATTTCACGTCGCTGTTGTACTCGGTGGGCTTACCCCCCAACACCGTTCCTGCAACGAAATAGGTATCCTTGTACAGACTGAAGTAAGGCCGTTTGTCCAGCTCGGCACGAATGCTGTCGGCATTCCATTGCTCGGTACGTTCAATCTTGACAATCTGTGCATTAGCCAGGAAACCAAGTCCCGTCACCATAACCATCAATAATGCAGTCAGTCTTAAGTAATTCATTATGTTTTACATTATTCAATCCACCAACTGTAAAAACACATGGGATAATTGCGCTGCAAAAGTAGTGCAAATATCCCATAATGGCAAACCTAAAACGGCCTTACTTATTTCAAGAAGATATGAGGCTTAGTTGTTGGTGCTGGCTGGCGCCAATTCCTCGATAACGACCTTGCCGCTGCCTGCAATATCCTTGGTGTGGTGTTTTACAGTTCCCTTGAGGTTCACATCGCCGCTGCCGGCAATGTCGACATGGACCTCGTCGGCATTGATGTTACTGCAATTTACATTGCCACTACCGGCGATGTCGACATTCAATTCTTTGCAAATCAAGGTCCCCAGGTTGACTTCACCCGAGCCGGCGATTTCGGCCTTAACGTCATTAATGGTGAGGTTGCCGATCTCGATGTCGCCCGAACCGGCAATATCAAGTCTGGTCTCCTGACTGGTGAGGGCAGCAAGCAGCACTTTTCCCGAGCCTGCGATTTCCACATTCATGTCTTTGCCTGCCTTGATAGGGCTGCTGGCGGCGAACATGCCCGAACCGGCTAGTTCAATTTTCTTGAGATCGGGAGAAGCCACATAGACCTTTACATCCTTGAATGACACGGTAGGTTTTTTCACCGCCTTGCGGATGCGCAGTTCATTGTCCTTGACATAGACGGTCATCTCCCTGAGGGCTTGCTCAGAGGCCTCGACGCGCACACTGTATTGAGGTCCCTGTTCATAGACAATCTTGAAAGCGCCGGCAATTCCTACCTCATTAAACGGCTGCATTGCCACATCCTGGTTGATTTGCTGTACCTGCGTCGGCGTGGTATCCACGTCGCCGCTACCGATGTTCACACTCAAGCATGATGTCAAAGTCATGCCCACGATGGCCACCAGGGCCAGTTTAATCACTTGTTTCATCATTATTTTATACTATTTGGTTAACTCATTTGTTCATTAGACGCACGAGAGCCCCAAAATGTTTCAAAAAAACGAAAAAAAATCAAAAAAGATGCACTTATTTGTTCTTGTCAACAGCCCAACAAGCGATGAACATTATTGATAACGTGACCGATCAGCTCATTGGTGGGCATGCCTAACGTCCCGGCAACGAGCTGTGCCACCTGGTCAATCGAGGTGCCACTGTCGTCGGTCTCGATGAGCAAACGGTCGATGGGCGTTGCAATCAAGGCGGCAGGATTAAAACGCGCTCCAAAGGACAAATAGCAGCCCGCATCAAGCCACAGTTTTGCGACATTTGCATTGGAACGCATGCCGTGGACGGCAAGGGGAACGCCAACCAATCCTGACTTGCGCCGAACGGCGAGGATTTCCTGAGCAGTTCTCACGCTGTGAATAACCACCGGCTTTCCCACGTTGGCAGCCACTTGCAAGTGTCGCAGGAACACATTGGCCTGAATGTTGAGCGGTGCCCCGCGCAGGGCATCCATTCCTGTTTCGCCAACGGCGAGCACCTGGGGATGAAGGGCACATTCTGCAAGCCTGCCAAAATCCTCAGCAGTGAGGTTGTCCACCTCATTCCAGGGATGAAACCCCACCGAATAGCACAGGCCCTGCTGTGGATAAAATTGTCGCGGGTCCACGGCAATCAGTGCTGCCGATGCACTGTTGTGATGGGTATGGAAATCAATAATGTCGTTCATGGTACGGGGTCATAACCGCTACCTCCCCAGGGATTGCAACGCAGAATGCGCCACACGGCAAGCGCCAAGCCCTTGAAAGGCCCGTGTTTGCGGATGGCCTCAATTGCATACTGGCTGCAGGTGGGAGTAAATCGGCAAGTGGCGGGTTTGAGCGGCGACACATACTTCTGATAAAACCTAATGGGCAAAATCAGCAGTTTTCCCAAAAAGCGCAATGCTTCGTGGCACAAAAAGCGGATGCTTTCAAGGATTTTCATTTCTCGGCAGGTTGCTGGCACTCAATAGCGGCTTGGGCGATGCGCTTGAGCAATGAGTTCACTTTATCTTGAACCACCGCATAGGGGGCTGGAGAGTGGTCAAGATAGACAAATGCGATATCCACCCCTTGCCCTGCAGCCTCAAGTGCAGGCATTAGCAGCTCGCGCCTGTTAAGACGGTAGGCCTCGCGCACCCGCCGCCGCAGGGTGACTCTCACAACAGCCTTACGAATCCGTTTCTTGGGGATGGAGATGAGAAACTGCACAGGATTATCACCCTGTGGCCGCAGCCTGAATGCTGCCCGCAATGGAAATGCCATCAGCGACTGTCCCTCATTAAACAGGAGGTTAACGGCCGTCCGACTGCACAGCTTCTCACTCTTATTTAGTTTAAAATCCATTCAGGATGCGAAATTACACAAAATGTGGCACAGAATAAACCATGCCACATTTTATTTATTTCAAACAGATGTTATTTTTTCTTTTTATCTGCAGCCTTCTTAGCGGGAGCAGCCTTACCGGCAGCTTCTTTGGCCTTGCGTGTGGCAGCAGCCTTCTTGGCAGCGGCCGAGCGTTTTGCAAAGAGTTCTTTGCGCTCTTTTTCCTTCTTGGCGGCTTCGCGTGCGGCCTTTCTCTCTTCTTTCTCCTGCAAGGCCTTCTCCTTCTTGAGATAGAGTTCGATGGCACTGGCCATTGAAGGAGCCTCGGGCGTGATGGTGACATCCACCTTGATTCCGGCTTGTTCAGCGGCTTCGAGTGTCGTCTGTCCCATGGCAGCAATCACCACATCGCGCTCCTTGTAGTCGGGGAAGTTGCTCATGTAGGACTTGATGCCTGCAGGAGTAAAGAATACCAACATATCATAGTCAAAGGGCTCGCCAGGCTTGAAGTCGTTGCTGACGGTGCGGTACATGATTGCCTTGACATACTTGATCTTGTTATTGTCGAGCACCACGGTCTTGTCGTTGTGGACGTCGCTGACCGGCATCAGATAGGTCTCTTTGTTGTGCTTGGCAATGACGGGGATCAAACCGTCCATCGTTCCTGATTCACTGAAGAATATTTTGCGCTTGCGGTAGATGACATACTTCTGAAGATAATTGGCGATGGTCTCACTCACACAGAAATACTTCAAGGTGTCGGGCACCTTGTAACGCAATTCATTGCATAAACGAAAGAAGTGATCCACAGCCGTGCGAGCTGTCAAGATGATTGCTGAATATTCGGGGACATTAATCTTGAACTGTCTGAACTCTTTAGATGAAAGTCCTTCTACTTTGATAAACTGCCGGAACACGATTTCAACACCATACTTTTTCTCCAGGTCAAAATACGGGGATTTCTCCGACGTTGGTCTTGGTTGAGAAACCAGAATCTTCTTAATACTCATATAGTTTTTTCTACTCTAAAGTACCACAAATCCAAATAGTTACCTTCATTAATAACACTAAAGGAACGATTTCGACGGCGCAAAGGTACAAAATAAAATAGAAAACTGATGTTATATTGTTATAAAAAATTCGATATCCCTTAGTAATAAATATCAGTCTAATAACCAAATACAATAGGGCTCCCACCATAATCAGTACCTTACCGTGAGAGGGATAGCACATCACCAACATGAGCACCGGGAACAAAACCAGTCCTAGCAGCGACTGGGTGGCCTTGAAACCGTCAAGCCACAACTTCGTACCCTCCTTGTCAAGGAAGGTATAGCCCAGCGCCTTGTAAACCAGCCATTGCACTCCATAGAACAGCGCCGCCAATCCGCAGAATGCCGCCACATGCGGGAACACGTTGGCCTGCAGTGCCACGGCCATGGCGGGCTGTAGCAAAAGTACCGCCAAATAGATGAGAAAGCCCACGACAATGCAGGTGTTGGCAATCAGGGCGACCTGAATGCTGGTCTCGTTAACGGTGTGATCCTCAAACAGATTCTCACGCCGCCGGGTGGAAAACATGTAATGGAAAAAATTCTCGATATACTTGTAGCCCGTGTGATAGCACAACGCCACCGCCAACAAACCGGCCAATAGCAGCGACATCGATGGTGTGTCATGAAGCGGCGAGCGGGCAAACGGCAATGCCTTGCCTGCTGCGGGAACCTCCATCACAGCCAGCGTGTCGATACTGCCCAGCAGCGTATCGCTTGCCTCGCTCGCGGGAAAGCCGTCAAGATATTGCGGGGCATAATGCGCCGCAGCCGAGTCGGCTGTCGCAAGATGCTGCGTGGCAGTGTCAGTTGCTGTTGGGGTATTAACGGGCATAATGGTTAGTATTTTGACTCAATCTTCACGGCCTGGTTGTTCTCGAGCAGGGCGATGGCCTCGGCAGGTGTCGCGGCGACTTGCCACAATTGGCTGTGTGAAGGTTTCATGAAGCCCTCGTCGATGGCATGAGTGAGCATGGCAAGCAAGTGGTCATAATAGCCCAGCGTGTTCAGGATGATGACAGGCACCTTGACCAGTCCCAGCTGGCGCCAAGTGAGCGTCTCTAGCAACTCTTCAAACGTGCCCACGCCTCCCGGCAGGGCAATGACGGCATCGGCCATCTCGCTCATCATCTGCTTGCGCTGGTGCATATCGGCAGTGATAACGACGTCCTCGAGGCGGTCATAGCACCACCCGTTATCGACCATAAACTTGGGAATGACGCCCGTCACCTCGCCACCTGCATCGAGTGTTCCGTCGGTCACAGCGCCCATCAGACCCACGGCGCCGCCGCCGTTCACACAGCGCCAGCCACCATCAGCGAGCAAAGTGCCCAACTCATGAGCCGCTTCCAGATAGCGCACGTCGATATTGGCACTCGAAGCGCAAAACACGCAAACATTACCTTTCATCTCTCGTTTCATGCCTGCAAAGGTACTGCAAGCCGAAAACAATGCCAAATTTTACGCAAGCTGAATGCCATGAAAAATAGTCAAGTTGTCCCTGCTGCTTACTTTTTATGAGCCCAGGTGTCGAGTTGCTGGCGGTACTTGTCGCGCAGGGCGCGGCAGTGGGTGAGGACGTCCTGGTCGGAGGCGCCGCAGACAGGCTCCTCGGTCGAGGTAACCCATTTTTGCTGGTATTTGTCGGTAGCAGCACTGAAAGCAGCGGCATCGAAGTCCTTGCCTGAGAGGACGCCGACAGTGACCTGGCGGATGTAGTTTTCCCAGCGCTTGGCATAGTAGTCCCACATGAGGCCGTTCCAGTTGCGGCATGCATAGTCGTTGAGGCTGCCGCCCCAAGTGGTGATGAGGCGGCGGGCATTCATCTCGTAATAGTCCTTGACCTCGGCTGTGGTGCCTAAGTCACGCGCCTGCTGCAGCCATTGTCCCAGGGTGCAATGCGGATGGTGGCTGCCCAGGTTATCGAGATCGGACAGGATTTCGAACAGCATGTCGCTGTGAGCGAAAAAGGCTTGCCTGTCCTTTTCCTGATAGGCTTTGTCAAATGCCTGTTTCTCAACGAGGAAGAGGTCGCCCAGCAGCTGGCGGCCCACCCAGATGAGGTCGATGGTCATGGCATCGGTGGTGACAGCGTCTTGTGCCAACAGGTCATCCCACACGGTAAGCAGGTCGTACGGATTATATTTGATTTCACGGCTCTCCTTGCCCATGGCAGGATAGGAACAGGGCAAGGGTGCCGCAAAGTTGCCTGGCGTGATATCCAGCACATCGTTGTAGAGCAGCTGCCATGCCTTGCGGGCCGAAGCACTCTCATGGCCAGCATGGCGGTCGGCGAGTTCGTTGACGACCTGTTCGTCGGTCTTGCCAAAGTCCCATGCCTTCTCTAGAATGTATTCATAGGGGAACTGCTGCACGTCGAGTCCCTCGAGCGTGGAACCGATGCCCACAAGGTTATCGCCACACTCGGCAAGTGCCCTCTCGATTCGTTCTCCTGCCTCCTTGACTCGTCCCTGCATATCGGTGTTTCCGCCAAAGTTGCCCAAATAGCACCAGATGAACGGCAAGCCATAGAAGCCTTCGTGCTCACGCCACATTTCCTTGTACTCGCAATAATAGTCAAGCATGGTCATCTTGCCTTGGGGGACGCCCGTGAGCATAGCTCGAGTGCGTTCCTGGGTGTAGTCCTTGCGCTGGTAATAGAGGAACCACGCCATCTGCAGCCACTCGGCTTGGGGATCGACGGCGGTAAGGCTCTCGTAGATGTGCTTGGTCACCTTGTTCAAGTAGTCGGGATCAAAACTGGGCGGGTCCACCTCGTTGAACGGGTCGATACCGTAGATGTGGTCGGTACCGAACAGTCGTGTCTGCTCCTCGAGGAACATGCGCTGAATGCGGCTGTAAAGCGGGTCCTCACTGTTAAGGAAACAGGTGCGGTACTGCTCATCAAAGCCTGCCCATGACGAAAGTGACTGGATGTCGGCATCGGGGAAGAGGGTGCGCAAGGCAGCAGGCACATGCCCAGCAAAAGCGGGCAGTACAGGCCGCATACTGAGGGCGCGTTCCCGCTCCACAATGCGCTGCTGCAGAGCGGTCTGGCCGTCGAGCCACTCCTTTGGCAAGGGTCCACACCAGCCGTCGATGTTCGCCATGCGGTGCCACGGCAAGTAGGCTGGGCCGGTGAAATAGGCGCGTACCTGCTTGTCACTCATTCCCAACCGGGTCCACACGTTATACCACACTGCTTCCTGCCCCGTGATGGCCAACGGCAGATTCACGCCGTTCAACGCCATCCAATCGATGAGTCGCTCCCAGTCCTTCCATTGCCAAAAAGGCATCGTGTAGCCCCAAGTGCAGTAGTTGAGGAAGAAGCGTTGCGGCACGCGAGCCGTCACGCGCTCGTGAACAGTCACATCGGGCAGCACGTCGGGCAGCTGAACAGGCACATCGGCATACCACGACACGGTCACCTTGCAATAACGGTTAAGATATCGGTTGAGGCCCACGGCCATTGAGCCGGCGTTGTTGCCGCCGATGATGACCTTGCCGCCCCGGCTCTCAAGGGTGAACACGTCCTTGCCGCCATCAGCCTCTATTTTGTGGAATTCCACACGACTGGTCAGGGATTTTGACAGCCGCTGCGCCAGAGCCATTGCCTGTTCTTCATCACTCCCTGTGCCAACGGCGGGAGAAGCCAGAACTGCCAGTGCGGCAATTAATCCGCATAGCATAGTTATCCATCGTTTCATCATCAGTCTAATTATCAGATTGTTTGGGTATTCATTCACTTGATGCCCAACTGGCGGAGCATCTCGGCAGTGGTGCTATGGCGCTTGCCGTTCAAGTCGCTCAAGTAGGCATTGACGTCGTCAGGAGCCATCTTGCGGACATTGTTGAAACGTTCGGGCCGTGTGATGCGTGTAAAAACCACACGCTGAATGGCGGTCTTGTGGCATCGGCCCATGCCGTAGCCCATTAATTCGGGGTGCTCGCCAGGACCGTTGGAACTCCAGTAGGTGACCGTGTCACCCTCGCAGCCCATGAAGATGACGCTATGGCCAGCTTCCTGGTCGGCATTGCGGTCATCGTTGCAGCCAATGATGGCACCGCTGTCGCTGCCTCGGCTCTCGTTGCGGTTCCAGAAGATTTTCATCAGGTCGCCTGGCACAGCCCTGTCCCACACGTCAAGGGCACACCACTCGGCATCGTCAAGATAGCGTTCGTCGGGTGTTTCACGGTTGTGCTCGCTCTTTGCCCCGCGATAGGCGGTGAAGCTGTAGCCTGCATCCAGTTCCCGCACCAGCACACCCAATCCGGGGCCATTGGCATTGGCGCGGCCCCAAAAGCCCACGCCGTCGTCCTGCCCCACTCCATCGGGGTTGAATTCGTCGGCAATGCCCACGCGCGGCTTCATGTTCACCCACGCTGCACGCTTGATCTGGTGCTTAGTGTCCCAAATGAGCAATGCCTTGATGAGCACGCCGTAGGTCGCACTCGAGCAGAATGAAGGCTGCGCTTGCCATGGGTCAAAGCGAGGACGCTCGTCGCCAGCAGTCATTTGGAAAGCATCATGCAGGCCGCGCCATGTCGTCTTGGCAAACAACTGATTGGGCTTGCTGCCGGTGTAATAGCCGCCCCGCTCGGGAAACGACTCAATGGCAGTAAGCACCGCCTGCTGCCATCGCTCGTTGACCTTGTCCTTGCAATGGGCGCTAGTTGCCAAGCACAGGCAGGCCAGCATCAAGAGAATTGCCCTTCTCATTCCTCATAGCGGGCTGCCACCACGTCCCAATCGATAATCTGCCACAAGGCTGTCAGGTGGTCGGGACGACGGTTCTGGTAGTCGAGATAGTAGGCATGCTCCCACACATCCATTGTCAACAACGGACGCAAGCCACGCTGGATGGGATTGGCAGCATTGGGTTCTTGAGTGATTACCAGTTTCCCATCGGCATCGGCACTGAGCCATGCCCATCCCGAGCCAAACAACGTAGCACCCGCTTTGGCAAATGCCTCCTTGAAAGCCTCAAACGAGCCGAAATCACGGGCAATGGCCTCGGCCAACCGACCTGTGGGCGCATTGTCGGCCTTGGGTGCTGAAAATTGTGAGAAATACATGTTGTGGTTCAAAATCTGGCCCGCATTATTGAGCATACCGCCCTGGGCATTCAACACCACCTCCTCGAGAGACAAACTTTCCAACCCGCTGCCGGGTAATGCGGCATTCAAGTTGTTCACATAGGCTGCAAGGTGCTTGCCGTGGTGAAACGCTAACGTATTGGCACTGATGACCGGCTCCAACGCCTCGGGCGCATAGGGCAGCGCCATCAACTCAAACTTCCCATCTATAGGCATTGTCTGTTTCATAATCCTTATATCTTTATTTATAATGGTTTTTAGTGTTTGTGCAAAAATAGTTACTCTTATTGATTTGTACAACACAATGTGAGCAAAAGTTGGGAAAAGGGCCCGCCTTTAAAGCAAAAAGGCATTATCTTTGCAGGCGAAATGGCTACTATAGAAGAAATCAAAAAGACGCTGTATGTGAGCGACATGGACGGGACTCTGCTCAATGATCAGTCAGTGCTCTCGCAAGGTACCGTCGCCACGCTCAACCGCATCATCGGCGAGCTGGGCGGTCTTTTTACTATTGCCTCGGCCCGCACGCCAGCCACCGTAGTGCCGCTAATGCAGGATGTTCATGCCACGTTACCGTTCATCGTCATTGGCGGTGCGGCAATGTGGAACCCCGTCACCCACAGCTATGAGCATACCCGCGGCATTGCTGACAGCACTATCAACGCAGTTGCAGATGTGTTTGACCTTCACGGCATTCACCCGTTCATCTACCGCCGTCACGGCAACCTGCTACACACGCACCACAGCGGCAGCATGTCGGCCCAGGAAGAACGCTTTATCGCGTCACGCCAGCACCTGCCGCTAAAGAAATTCTTCCTTGACGATGACCAATTTCGTCACAGCCCCGATGAGGCTTTGCTCATTTTCTCAATGAACAAATATGCCGTGCTCAAGGCCATCGCCAATGACATTCAAGCAGCCGTGGATACATGCACAGTGATGCTATATCACGACATCTTTGACGAGAGTGAGGGCTACCTGGAAATCTTCACTGCCGGCACTAGCAAGGCGGGGGCCATCCACGAACTGGCTCGCCATGTGGGTGCCGAGCGCATCGTGGTCTTTGGCGACAACCGCAACGACATTGCCATGATGCAGGCAGCCGACTATAGCGTCGCCGTGGGCAACGCCTTTCCCGAGGTCAAGGCTGCAGCCAGCGAGGTCATCGAAGAAAACACTGCCGACAGCGTCGCCCGCTGGATTGAGAACGACCTCATTCAATCTTAATTATTTGCTCAGTTCACAAGAATTCTATAATTTTGCCCATTGTTATCAATTAAACTGCATGGCTAGTACTGACCAAAATCATCATAATGATAATTCTATCTTGAATGCTGTTCAAGCAATCAAGACTGCTATTTTGCAGGGTCAATACGAGGCAGCCAAGGATATTAATCGAGTACAGCTGGCACTATACTATGCTGTGGGTCGGTTTTTGTCACAAAACACCCGCAAGGGCGTTTGGGGAACTGGGGCCCTTGAAACAATCAGTGAACGGTTGCGCAAGGAATTGCCGGGCCTAAGAGGATTCTCAGCAACAAGCCTAAAAAAAATGCGGTTATTTTATGAGAGTTGGATGGCTTTAGACGCTATTCCGTCCGTCACAACGGACGAAATCAGCCACTCTAATCAAACAAGCATCAAATCGTCCGTTGTAACGGACGATTCTCCCACAATGCCATTGAAAGAAACAACTCCAATAGATATTCATCATCCTTTTCACATTGCCGATGTGGCAGATTTCCCTATTGATGAATTCTTTATAGTTCCATTCTCCCACCACGTTGAAATTATATCTAAAGGTCTCGATATCAAGGAGAAATACTATTATATCCATAGAGTTGCTAATGAGCATTTATCGGTAGAGACGCTCAAAAAACTAATCAAAGAGTCGGCCCATGAGCATGAGTCACTGATTCCCAACAATTTCTCACAAACGATTCAGAATGCATCAGAGGCACAAAAAGCCGTGATGATGTTCAAGGACGAATACCTGCTCAACTTCATCAATGTGGAAGAAATTGGGGAACGTGATAGCCTGGATGTGGATGAAAGGGTTGTAGAACAACAGATTGTTGAGAATATAAAAAAGTTCATCATGACTTTCGGCAATGATTTTGCTTTTATCGGCAATCAGTACCATCTCGAGGTTTACGGCGTTGAACAATTCCCCGATTTATTGTTTTTCAATCGTGAATTAAATGCCCTTGTCGTTGTTGAGCTCAAAACGGGGGCATTCAAGACCTCTTACCTCGGCCAATTGATGGGTTATCTGAGCATTCTTGACGCTAAGGTAAAGAAGCCTCATGAGAATCCTTCTATAGGTATCGTTCTCTGCAAAAGCGCCGACCGTGATTTTGTTGAATTTGTGATACGCGATTACAGCAAGCCAATGGGAGTGGCGACCTATACAACCTCACAGGAAATGCCTGAACCTTTCCGCAAGGCATTGCCCGATATTGAAGAACTTAAGAAACTGCTATAATTCACTGCATGGCCAATCTGCGCAACATATATGACTCGCGACGCATCTGGAAAGTGGTATTTCTGGCCATTTCCCTGTTGCTGGTAGCGCTGTTTCTCTATATTTCCAACAACCTTGTCAAGGACCTCGCCCAGCAGGAGCGCGAGCGCATGGAAATTTGGGCCAATGCCACCCAGGAACTGGCAACGTTGGGGAGCGGCGGCGAGACCGATGAGGATGGCAACCCGATTGGCGGAGGTACCGATGTGGACTTCCTGCTGAGCATCATTGAGGGCAACCACAACATCCCCGTACTCCTGGTTGACGATCAGGACAACATCCTGCAGCACCGCAACTTCCGCCTGCCTGAGCCCGTGGACAGTCTCGCCTTTGAGATTTCGCCCGGCAATATGGACTACCTCAACAAGAAACTGCAGCACCTCAAGAACAGTAAAAACAAGATTGACATCAAGATAGACGAGGAGACGACGCAATACCTCTACTATGAGGACTCAACACTGCTGAGACGGCTTGCCTATTTTCCCTACATCCAGTTGGCGGTGCTCATCCTGTTCTTTGCCATTGCCTACTTTGCCCTGATGAGTATCAAGAAGGCCGAGCAGAACAAGGTGTGGGTGGGCTTGTCAAAGGAAACCGCTCACCAGTTGGGAACTCCCATCTCATCGCTCATGGCATGGACACAGTTGCTTGACTCAATGGGCGTTGACAAGAGCATCGTCATCGACATGGACAAGGACGTGAAACGCCTGTCGACCATTGCCGACCGCTTCTCCAAAATCGGATCCATGCCCGACAAGGAACTCACGTCGATCAACGAGGCCGTGGAATCGAGCCTGGAATACATGCGTGTGCGCATTCCCAAGCGCGTGACATTGAGCATCCACACCAATGACCAGACTAACTGCGGTGTCATGCTTAGCCAGACGCTTTTCGCGTGGGTGATGGAGAATCTGACCAAGAACGCCGTCGATGCCATGGATGGAGAGGGAAAACTCGACATCACGGTCGAGGACAGTCCACACAATGCCGTCATCCTCGTCAAGGACACCGGCAAGGGCATCCCACGCAAGAATTTCAAGAATGTGTTCAATCCGGGCTTCACCACCAAAAAGCGTGGATGGGGCTTGGGCCTCACACTCGTTAAGCGCATCATCGAGGAATACCACAACGGTCAAATCTATATCCAAGAGTCAGAGGTGGGTAAAGGCACTACCTTCTGCATCGAACTTCCTAAAATCAAATCATGATGAGTACGACCACCGACATATCCCGAGTAACCATGCTGGGCACAGGCAATGCTATGTGTGTTAATTGCTACAACACTTGCTTCTACCTGAAAACGCCCAAAGGAGGCATGCTGGTAGACGGTGGCGGCGGCAACGGCATCTTGAGCCAACTGATTGCGGCAAAAATACCTTTCGAGAGCATCAGTCACATGTTTGTCACCCATTCCCACACCGACCACATCCTGGGCGCCATCTGGATGATGCGCAAAATCTCGCCCATGATTTTCAAGGGCAAACACAAGGGGCCGTTCACCATCTACTGCAACGACGTGGTGCGCAATGCCCTCTACACCATGGGTGAGCTGATGATTCCGCGCAAGATCTTTGACTCCATCGGGCAAACCATCATTTTGCGTGAGGTGCAGGACGGCGAACAGGTGGAGATTGATGACATGAAGGTGACCTTTTTTGATATCGAGTCAACCAAGGTGAAGCAATTTGGATTTGAAGCAAAATTGCCTGATGGACAACGTCTTGTGTGCCTCGGCGATGAGCCATACAGCATGCATAGCGAACCCTATGCCCGCGACTGCGACTGGCTGATGTGCGAGGCCTTTTGCCTGTACAAGGACCGCTTCGTGTTCAACCCCTACGAGAAGAGCCACAGCACCGCCCTCGATGCCGGCATGCTAGCTCAGGAACTCGGCGTGAAGAACCTTGTACTATATCACACCGAGGACACCCATCTCGACACCCGTGCCGCCACTTACAGCGCCGAAGCCGCCCAATATTTCAAAGGCAACATCCTCGTGCCCAACGACCTGGAATCTTTTGACCTGACATTCAAATAATGATCATGAGTAAGCGGTGGACATATTGGTTGGTGGCGTTGGTTGTAGGCGTGGTGCTTGCGGCTTGTGCCAACATCGGGTCGCCTGAGGGCGGGCCCCGTGACTACACGCCGCCTCAAGTCATGAAGACATCTCCCCAAGCTAACGCGATTAACTTCAAAGGAAACAAGATTGAGATTACCTTTGACGAAATCGTGAACCTGAAGGACCAACAGAAGAAAGTCATCGTTTCGCCCGCTCCGCGCACCCAGCCGCTCATCCGCGCGTTAGGCAAGAAAGTAACCATCGAATTCCGCGATTCTCTAGAAGAGAATACGACCTATGTCATCGACTTCTCCAACGCCATCGAGGACAACAACGAGAGCAACCAGCTCGACGGCTACACGTTCGCCTTCTCGACAGGCGACGAGATAGACACGCTGGCTGTGTCGGGCATTGTGCTCCGAGCCATGGACCTGGAGCCGATGCAGCATGTCATCGTGGGCCTGCACAGCAACCTCGACGACACTGCATTCACCAACATTCCGCTTGATCGTGTGAGCCGTACCAATGACCGCGGCAAGTTCACCATTCGCAACCTCAAGCCGGGCAATTACCATGTGTTTGCCATCAACGACGCTGACGGCGACTACCGCATGGCGCGCACCGAGGACATCGCCTTCCTCGACGAAATTGTCGTGCCATCGGTCAGCGAATATACCTCTCAGGACACAGTCTTCACCTTTGACCGCCGCATCGACACAGTGATGACCGCCAACCACACGCTGTACCTGCCCAACGATCTGCTGCTGTGCATGTTCAACGAGGGTTACCGCTCGCACTATTTGAGACAGACGACCCGTCCCGAGGCGAACAAGCTGCATGTGCTTTTCGGAGCCCCCAACGACACGTTGCCCGGCATGGAAATTATCCGTCCCACCGACCACCAGCAAGACTGGTACCGTGTGGAAAGGACTGCCGACAACGACTCACTGATCTACTGGCTGACCGATTCGGCCCTCATCAAGACCGATACCGTCATCGTCGCCATGACTTACCTGCGGACTGATACTGCCGACCGTCTGGAACAGGTCACCGACACCATCCGCTTCGGCTACCGCAAACCTAACTCACAGGTCAAGGAAGAGGAGAAAAAAGCCAAAGAGCGTGAAGAACGCGCCAAGCGGCTCGCCCAACTGCTCGAAAAGCAGGAAAAAGCCGCCGCCCAAGGAAAAGAACTCAACGAGGGAGAACTGGAAGAGCTCAGCGAGCTCCAGCGGGTGAATCCTGACGAGATTCCCAAACTCAAGATGGAACTTGCCAAGAGCGGAATCATTGATGTGGGCGACTCCATCGTGCTAAGATTTGATACACCCATTGCCAGCATCAACCCGGCCGGGGTGCATCTGGAAATCAAGCGCGACACCCTGTGGGTACCCTATAACGGCATCATGGGACAATTCAGCCCCGTGGATGACTACAATCCCATGCGATACTGGCTGCCAGTCTCTACCCTGCCCGATTCCATCTACCGCCTGACGATTGACAGTGCAGCAGTCACATCGGTCTATGGCCTGCAAAACGGGGAACTCAAAAAGGAACTCAAAGTCAGGGGACTGGAAGAGTATGCCAACGTCTATTTCAAGGTCAATGTCAAGCAGAATGCCTTTGTCGAGCTGCTGAGCAGCGGCGAGAAGGTGGTGCGCACCGTGGATGTGCGTAACGGTGAATTTGAAATGCTCAACGTCACTCCAGGAGCCTATTTCCTGCGCCTCACCATCGACAGCAACGCCAATGGCAAATGGGACACCGGCAACTACAAGGAGCATCTGCAGCCCGAGGAGGTGTATTACTACCCCAAGAGACTGCGGCTGCGTGCCAACTGGGACCTCGACGAGAACTGGAACATCTACGAGACCGCCCTCGACCTGCAAAAGCCTGAGGAAATCAGGCGCAACAAGCCCGAGCAGGCCAAGAACAAGATTGAGAAGAAACAAGACAAAAGCCAAAACGGCAACGACGAGGAAGAAGACGAGTTCAGCACTGGGTTGAACCCCAACTATACCGGCAACAAATATAACGATACCAAAAACCGTCGCCTAAACCGATAAGCAAGTCCGCTCCAGGATTCAAATGCGGATTACGCCAATTAACACTGGTTTTATTTATTTAAATTCGTGGTAATCAGCGAAATCAGCGTTTTAACGATATTGCATACAAACAAAGGAAATAGCAGTGAGTGATATCACTTCATGGGGATGGCCTTGATAGTGCCCAGCTTGCGCACGGTAACCTTTGAGGGCTGGCCTTTGTAATAGACCTTACCGGTTCCGCTACCGCTCACCTTGAGTTCCCCTCCATTCACATGGCAACCGATGGTGCCTGTACCCATGATGCGGCACGACACGTTGACAGCCGTCACCTGGTCGGCTTGGATTTCACCTGTGCCAATGAGCCTCAGCGACAAGTCATCGCACGAACCGTCGGCAATGATTTTCCCCTTGCCGCTCAAAATTTGACACTCCAGCTGAGACGAGCGCACGTTTTTCACAATAATCTTTCCGTTATCGGTCAATCGTACCTTAAAAGTCTTCAACGGGGGCAAATCCATAACGCGCAAGATGCTTTCTCCGCCATTTTCGGCCTCGCTCAGCGACGAGGAATAGACGGTAATCGTAGGCACGTTGCCTGTACGCTCATATTCGTCGGCCACTTGAATGCTCAACTGACCCTTGCTGGACAGGCTGAACATGAAATGGTCGGCCACATCCTGTGTGCTGGTAAATACCGCAAGACCTGCCGAGTCGGCATTGCAACGGTAATTCACATTGACGTTGTCGATGAGTGCCAGTCGGGTGAAATCACCCACACGGACCTCATGGCGCACCTCTTGAGCACATGCCAATAACGACACGGCAACAATTAATGTGAGACTAACTAATACTCTTTTCATAATTATTTTCATCATCCAATTGAGTTTCCAATTCAGGTAATATGTCGTTCTCGATCTTGTCAAGAATGGCCTCCAGTTCGTCACGCGTGTCGGCACGAAGCATCGCGATGCGCATGGGCCTGAAGTTGCGGATGCCCTTGAACAGCGGCGTGGCTGCCAGATGGCGACGGATGTGCAGGATGCCACGGTACTCGTCGATGCGGTCGATGCTCTCGGCAATCTGGCGACGGATGAGCGACATCTTCTCTTCGTTGGATATTACAGGCACTGAACCAGTGAGCAGGTACTGCTTCATCTCCTTGAAAATCCACGGAGCGCCAATGCTGGCCCGCCCCACCATCACGCCGTCAACCCCGTAGCGGTCAAAGCACTCCTTAACGCGCTCGGGCGTGGTGACGTCACCGTTGCCGATGATGGGAATCCTCATCCTGGGGTTATTCTTCACCTCACCGATGAGGGTCCAATCGGCCTCGCCCGTATAAATCTGCGAGCGTGTGCGGCCATGAATGGTGAGAGCGGCGATGCCGCAGTCCTGCAACTGCTCGGCAAGCTCAACGATGATCTTGTGGTCGTGATCCCATCCCAGGCGTGTCTTTACCGTGACGGGCACGTCAACGGCATTGACCACGGCTCGGGTAATTTCCAGCATGAGCGGCACATTGCGCAACATGCCGGCTCCGCTGCCCTTGCCGGCAATCTTCTTCACCGGGCAGCCCCAGTTGATGTCAATGATTTCGGGCTGTGCCGTGGCTGCAATGCGCGCCGCCTCGACCATCGAGTCCACGTCGCGGCCATAAATCTGGATAGCTGCAGGACGCTCCCCAGGGGCAATGGTCATCTTCTGTATCGAGCGTTCGATGTTGCGAATCAGCGCGTCGGCACTGACGAACTCGGTATAGACCATGTCGGCCCCCTGCTCACGGCAGATGAGCCTGAACGACTGGTCGGTGACATCCTCCATGGGAGCCAGCATCACCGGACGATTACCTAAATCTATGTTACCGATTTTCATTGTGTGCCAATGCGATTGGTTGTTTTACACTGCGAAATTACGACAAATTCATCAACCCCACAACCTCTTAACGCATTTTAGGACATTATTCAAGATTTTTACGACACTGGCAATGCTTGTCCCACCCATAGCTTCAGCAACAAAAAAGAGCAGTAATCATGACGATCACTGCCCCTTGATGCGATGAATACTGACTTGTTACTTGATTTCCTTCACCAGATAAATCATGGTAGGGAAGTGGTCGCTGTAGCCGTTCATGAAGATACCACCCGAGTAGGTGCGCAGGGGATAGCCCTGACGTTCTCCCTCGCTGCTGCGCAGGAACTTGCGGTTCAGCACCTCGGCACGCGAGAAGGTCAAGGTGGGCTTGTCCTTGCTGTCGTAGTTCTTCAGGAAGTAGTCGGTGAAAATAATCTGGTCAAACAGGTTCCAGTTACCCTTGTAGCCCAGGGTGCCAATGCCCCTGTTGAGGATGTTCCACCAGGGATTGTAGCATGAGCCTGGCTCGGTGCAGTCCTTGATTTCCCTTTTGGCACCCAGCGCCTCGCAGCACGACTTGTTCTGCGGGTCATCGTTCAGGTCGCCCATGAAGATGATGCCCTGGTTGGGATCGTCGAGCAGCAGCGAGTCGATGGTCGCGCGTGCCATGCGGCCTGCAGCTTCACGCACATGGCTTGACGCCTCCTGTCCGTTGCGCCTTGAGGGCCAGTGGTTGATCATGATTGTCACTTTCTCGCCCGCAAGCATACCTGTCACCGTCAACTGGTCGCGGGTGCGGAACTCGGGATTGTCGGGCAAGTATTTGTTGATGCGTTGCGTGGTGACATTCAGCACCTTGAAGAAACGCGGGTTGTAAAGCAGTGCCACATCGATGCCGCGAGGATCGGGGCTGTCGTGATGCACAATCTGGTAGCGGCGGTCCTTCAACTCGGGCTGGCGCACAAGATCCTGCAGGACGGTGATGTTCTCTACCTCGCTCACGCCGATAATCACCGGCCCCTCGGCGGGAGAGCCGCTGACCTCCATCTGGCTGATGGCATAGGCCATGTTGTGCTCCTTTTGCCAATACTTGGCGCCGTCCCACTGATAGGCACCCTGTGCCGTAAACTCATAGTCTTGACGGCCATTGTTGTTGATGGTATCAAACAAGTTCTCAAGGTTGTAGAACATCACGCCATAGTTGGTGTAACGCCGCTCGGACTGCTGGTCATCATCCTGCCCGCTTGCCGGGCGAGAAGGCAAACCCATACTAAAAGCCAGCGCCGGCAGCAAAGCCACCAGCGCCAGCACTATGTTGAAAAACGGTTTCATATCACTTAATCTCTTTTACCAGATAAATCATGGTGGGGAAGTGGTCGCTGTAACCGTTCAGGAATACACCACCCGAGAAGGTGCGCAGGGGATAACCTTGACGGTCGCCCTCGCTGCCGCGCAGGAACTTGCGGTTCAGCACCTCGGCACTCGAGAAGGTCAGTGTGGGCTTATCCTTGCTGTCGTAGTTCTTCAGGAAGTAGTTGGTGAAAATGATCTGGTCAAACAGGTTCCAGTTACCCTTGTAGCCCAGGGTGCCGATGCCCTTGTTGAGGATGTTCCACCACGGGTTGTAGCACGAGCCAGGCTCGATGCAGTCCTTGATTTCCTTCTTGGCACCCAATGCCTCGTAGCAAGACCTGTTCTGCGGATCATCGTTCAAGTCGCCCATGAAGATGATGCCCTGGTTGGGATCGTCGAGCAGCAACGAGTCGATGGTCGCACGGGCCATGCGTCCGGCAGCCTCACGCAGGTAGCTTGACGCTTCCTCACCACCCAGTCGCGAAGGCCAGTGGTTGACCATGATGGACACCTTTTCACCAGCGAGCATGCCAGTGACGGTGAGCTGGTCACGGCTGCGGAATTCGGGATAATCAGGAAGGTATTTGTTAATGCGCTGGGTAGTCACATTCAGCACCTTGAAGAAACGCGGGTTATAGAGAACTGCCACATCCACACCGCGGCGGTCGGGACCGTCGTGGTGCACAATCTGGTAACGGCGATCCTTGATTTCGGGCTGGCGCACGAGATCCTGAAGCACAGAAAGGTTCTCAATCTCACTCACACCGATGATCACGGGACCGTCGGCAGGCGAACCCTTGACCTCCATCTGGCTGATGGCATAGGCCATGTTGTGCTCCTTCTGCCAATATTTGGTACCGTTCCACTGGCGGGCACCCTCGGGCGAGAACTCCTTGTCATAGGCACCATTGTTGTTGATGGTGTCAAACAGGTTCTCGAGGTTATAGAACATCACGCCATATCTTGTGTAGCGACGTTCAAGCTCTTCCTGGACCTTCTGCTCCTTGTTGGTATCGAGCTGAACCTCCTGGGTATCGATAATCACGGCGTTCTTGGCGGGTGCCACATCCTGGCCGAAAGCCCTGGCCGGCAGCAAAGCTGCCAGCCCAAGGGCCAAGAAAAATATCTTTTTCATCATCATAATCAATTAAATGAAGCCATTAATTGGCAGGATCCCAAGTCACATTCCAAATTGAGACGCGGTCCTTATTGCCCGTGCTGTTGGTCGGGCACAGGTTGGTGAACTCGATGGTGAAATCACCTTGTACCGAGCATGCTTCCTCAAATTTGTATGCATTCTTCTGGGTCACGTTATTGTTGGTGATTGTCCATGACTTGACAACTGATCCGTCCTTCTTGACATCAACACGGAAGGAAAGATCCTTACCTGAGTAGGCACAGCCATAGTTGAACATCAGTTTCGCCATACCGCCCTTTAAGGTCGGTGAAACGATGGTGCCCACCTTGTCGGTACCGCCATTGATGGTTGGAGCCTTGGCAGGATCGGATGAGCCGGGCATGTAGCCGATGAACTCAAAGATGGGGTTGCTGCCGGTACCGCCCTCAAGCAGGGTGCAGTTGGTTGCTACCCAACCCTTGGTCGAGGTGTAGGTTCCAACAGTGGTGGTAGCCTTGGGCATGGTCTCGAAGTCGGCACGATTGGGTGCAGGAGCACTGCCACCCTTGCCGAAGGTCACATCGTCAACACACCAAGTTGCATAGTTGGCGTCCTGAGTAGCATAGAAGCGGAAGCCGATGTAGTAGGTGCCGCCGTCAGCCCACTCACTGAGGTCGAGATCACCCGATTCTGCCCAGCTGCTATAGCCGCTGGCGGGAGCCTTGGCGAGCGTGGGATTGAGCTGTACCTTCACGGTTGCCTCAGAGGGATTCTTGGAATTGAGGACATAAACCTCAAACTTGGTCGTTGTGCTACCATAGCCATTCACCTGAGTCTTGAACGTGAGAATCTTGCTGGTGGCATTGGCAATGTCCAAAGCGGGCGATACCAGCCAAGCGTCGAACGGCGGCTGCGTGCCCTTGTAACCGGTCATGGCAGCATAGCCATTGTTATTGAAGGAATCCTGGTACCAAGCCTTGTCACCGCTCACCTTCACATTGTTCCAGTTGCTGGGCAGAGCAGTGTCGAAGCCCTCCTGCAGTTCAGTCACACCTTTCTCGGGATAGGGGAAAGGCAATTTGTACTCATCGGTAGAACCCTTGTTACCCATGACTCCGGGAACGCCTTCAGCATCATAGCTGGTCAAGTTACCTTTAACCAAGTAGAGGCCCTTGTAATAGAATGAGTTGTCCTTCAGATTACCCTGCTCGCGGAAAGGAGTATTCTGGGGCAGAGGAACAATCACAACCTTGGTGTAGTCCTTGCAGTTGGGATCATCGGCCAGAACGATGGTGTTGTCCATCTCGGTGGGAGCGCCCCACTCAATGTCGGCATTGCTGGTGACGGTAGTGTGCTCGCTGGCAACTGCACCCACAGCATAACCGGCAACCCATCCTTTAGAACCGGTGTTCTGCAACTCGATAGCCCTAGCTACGGTGAAAGGATTGGACTTGGTGCCCTCTTTACCGCCGCCAATGACGTCTTCGGCACTGCGGAGCACGAGCTGCCAGTTGGTGCCATAAGAACCGAGGAGACCTATCACGTCAACCTCGCCCTCGGGCAGGATGTCGGCACGGAAATCGGCATAGTTGCTGTTGCGTACTGTCAGCGACATCCCATTGGCATCGCTGATGTTGCGGTTAGTGGAAGCGCTGGCCTCAGCGAACGTATTTTCACCATTGGCGTCATCAAAAGTCACACTATTGATGCGGACCAGACGACCTTGATACTTCCTCAGTGTCTCGGGATCAGACTTGCCCACAAAATCGCTAAGGCTCACTTCAAGGGTGTCGATCTTGCTCAGGTCGGGCAATCCATTGATTTCAACCAAGGATTCCCACATGGCTTGGGGCAGGAAGGTGGCCTCCCAGGCGTTACCCGAAGCATACCACTGCGGATAACCCAACTGCTGCTGGCCGTTGTACTTGCCCACAAAGTAGTCCTTCATCGGCAGTACGATTTCCTGACCGATGCGATAGTTGTTGTACAGGCTGTTCTGGTTGATGGAAATGGCCAATCCCTCGCCTGACTCGTCCATGATGTAGAGGCACTTGTAAATGTTGCCGCTCTCGTCACTACTGGTCACCCAACCATGGATGATTTCGTCCTCCTTGACCGTGTCGATGTAGTTGCGGTCATCCTGCCAGTGTTTGGCTTTGAATTCAGCGATGGTCATGTTGGCATGGTGCTCGGCGGTGGGAATCACCATGGGTGGCTGGTCAAACTCATCACTGCAAGCAGCAGTGAACACCAACAGGAGCATCAAGCTGAGATAAAAATTAAAACGTTTCATAGTGTCTTGTATTGTTAGTTTTATTTATATCTGGTTTATTGATGTGATTGAAAAGGCTTTAGAACTTCAAACCCAAGTTCAGGAACAACTTGAAGCCCTGCCCATAGTAGTACTTGTTGGGGAACTTGTTGGCGGTGTTGGCATAGTCCTTGGTATCGATGCGACCCTGCTGGTAACCACCCGTCTGGATGTTCTTGTTATTAAGAATGTTGTTCAAGTTCAGGTTGATGTTGAACGATGCCGTGCGGTTGATGTAAATCACATGACCGATGCTGGCATTGAAAACCAGGGCCTCGTTGAGCTTCTCCTGCTGGCTGATGTCCTTGATCATCTGCTGGAGGTGCTCCTCGCTATCGGCCATCGTGTACAGGTTAGGCATCTCCTCGTGACGCACAGGCGAGAGGTTCACATAGGAGCGGTTCATCCAAGCACCGTTCAATTCAACGAACCACTGCTTGGGACCGGCCCAGTTGAAGGCCAGCATGTAGCACTCTTGGGGAGTACCGCCCACATAGAAGTTCTTCAGATAAACCACCGAAGACACATCGGGGCTGGTACCGTTCTCATAGCTGAGGGTACCAGTGGGACGGTTCTTGTACTGGTAACGGGCAATATTGGCAGCCGCACTCATGGTGAGCGAGGATGACAGCTTGTAACTCAAGCCCACCTCAACACCCTTGTACTGCTTGTGGATGCCGGTGAGGGCATAGTTCATGAAGGTGCTGTGACGATCGTCATAGTAGGCCGTGCGTTCCACATTGTCACGCTGGTCGGTAAAGAACACGGTGACAATGCTCTTGAAGTTGCGGAAACTCATCGCATAGCTCAGATCGGCCGAGAAGATTTTCTCCACCTTGAGGTTGATGACGTCATCCTTGGTACGCGGCGAGATATAGGCATCATAGGGGCGCGGGGCCTCGGTACCATAGAAAGCATGGCCCGTGAAGCTGTTGCGTCCGTCGAGCTTAAAGGTGATACCGGCCTTGGCGCCATAGGTCAAGAAGCGGTGGGTGTCACCCTTGCCGTAGGAATTCTCGGGGGCACGTCCATTGCGCATCTTACCATCACGCTGGAACTGGAAGTATTCACCCTTGACACTGGCAAACATTTCCCACTTGGCCAGGTTCAGCACCCACTGGTGCCACAATTGTGTCTTGAGGGTGAGGATGTCGTAGTCGTAACCGAAACGATCACCCTTACCCACCTTGCGGTCGGGGTTATTCATGTCGTTCTGGGCCATATCGGGATTCTCGGGGAAGTCACGGTCGCTGAAGTTGTCGATATCCAGCCAGTAGCGTCCACCCAGCAGGTCCTTGACGGTTTTGTAGTAGGACGACAGTGTGTAGTTGGCGTTGGCACCCGTCTGCATGGTCAATTGATTGGAGAAACGCATGTTGAGTACCGACGAGAGCGTGAAACTCGACTGGTTGCTGTGGCGTTTCTCAAGGATGTAGGTCGAACCCTTTTCCTTGCCTGTCGCGTCAGCCTCCAGATTATTCAGGTAGTTGGTCTGATACAAGTTATCCCAACGGATCTGAGTATATTCGCTCTCACTGCGCCAACGATCGAAATAGACGTCAAACGCTTCGCTATTCTCATCATAATAGGACGGCAGGTAACGATAATAGTCGGGACGCGGGTCAGCGGCCTTGAACCAGTTGAGGGCAGCCTTGCTATAGAACGACTTGTGATAGGCAAAACCCGTGTTCAATGAGGTGTGGTCGTTGGGCTTCCACAGCCAGTTCAGGATAGCGGTGGGGTCAAAGGATTCAACCACCTTGGAGTTGCGTTTCTTGCCATCCTGCCAGCCCCAGTCAGGACTGTACATGTTGTTGCCCACCAGCAGGCCACACTCCTCATAGATTGCCGAGTTGGCAGCGCGCTTGGTCGGAGCTCCAAAGGTCGTCAGCGACAACGAGTGCTGCGGGTTGAAGACTTTCTCTACCGCGAGGAAATAGCCCACACTGTTGTAGAACGAACCGGGATACACACCCTCGTCGGCATAGCGGGCCACTGCCGAAACGGTCATTGCCCAGCCGTGCTTGTTCAAGCCCGTGGCATGAGTCACCATGCCGCGCCAGCGGTAGTTACCGTTGGTATAGGCAAGACTCAAACGTGTGCCAGGTGCATAATCAGCAGCAAAGGTCTTGATGTTGTTGGCACCGCCAATGCCGCCAAAACCGTAGGAATTGTCCTCCAGACCCATACCGATGGTTTTGTTCCTGAAGGCCTGATTCATACCGCCGGTCATCGAGTAGTTGAACGAGAAGCGGATTGCATCATTGAACGGAATGCCGTTGATGTAGGTCTCGGTCTTCTGGTTCTCGTAACCACGGATACGGAAACGGGCGGTGCTGAAGGTGTAGCTTGAGGCCTGATAGAAGGGGTTGTCGGTAGCACCGCTCAGCAGTGCGATCTCCTGGGTGTTGCCTTCTTCGTCCTCGAGCTGTGACTCCGAGAGCGCCATGTCGGCCATGGCATTGCGGAACTCCAAGGCTTGGGCACTTTCAAAAGAAATAGGCTCAATCTGAATTGCGCCCAGGTTCTCCACCATGCCGTTGACAATGGTAATGTCACATGACCAGTCATTGTAGCCATAAGCGAGAACAAGCAGCTTGTCGGTACCGGAGGCAGCATCATCAATGATGAAGATACCCTCTGAGTCTGTCGTAGCTGCATTGCCTTGATTGTCAAGAATTACGGTTGCTCCTATAACAGGCAGCCCGCTTTTGGCATCAGTCACCACGCCTTGCACACCCTGACGTTGCGCCAGCATCGGTAAGGTGGCAAAGAGTGCTAATAGCAAAAACAGTTTAAGTCTCATAGAAAAACAAGTATTATTAAATTATTGATTATCAATTAAGCAGCCTTGCTGAAAAGTCCAGCTGACGGAAGCAAGGGGGAATACTTACATTCCATCACTAAAATTTCCCAAAATTACACCTTTTTTCCGATGCGCCAAAGAAAAACTAATGCTTTTTCCTATCGGAACATAGAGAAAAAGGCAGCAGGATACAGCAAAGTTATTTCTTTTTCCAATAGTCATTGTACATCTTAATACCGAAGACAATGCCGCTTGAAGTGGTAGTGATGACGTTGGTGATGAACAGGGGCCAATTCTTGAGCAAGAGGCCCTGGATGGCAAAGAAGATGCCACCCAATCCCATCATCAGGAACGTGGGCAATGCAATACCGTCGGTATCATGGGTGCGAATAGTGTAAATTGCCTGAGGCATATAGCCTAGCACCAAACAGATAGACGCTGCGTAACCGATGATGTCGGACAAGTTGTTGGCAATGAATTCAGATATCATAATTAACTCGTTTTTAGGTTATTATTAATCAAAACGGGACCTGCATGCAGGTCCCGTCAAGTCACATTCTTATTCTATTGTTATGAAATTGCTCAGAAAGAAAAGGCACAGGAAAAAACCGCGTCTGACGCTTTAACTCGCTTGATATGTTGCTCATTATGAACATCATTTCTGTGTTTTTTGCACCCTAATATTCGGCTTTGCGACCACCTTGAATTCACAATTCTTGGAGTCTCATCTGCCTAAATTTGGCTGCAAAGGTACAACAAAAATATTAAATGTTTCTCTTCAGTCAGGGCTTTTTTCCTTAACCAATTCTAATAATCTCATTTGAGCCCGCACTCGCGCATCAACTCGTCAACGGCAGCCTTGAGCTGCAGGTCCTCGCCATTAATGACGGTCTCGGGATTGTTGGCAATCTTGATGTCGGGTTCCAACTGCGTGTTCTCGAGGTAGTTACCCTCGGGCAGCAGGTAGCCGATGATGGGGATGCCGAAGATGAGCGACGAGTCTTGCAGCCTCTCCCACGACACACTGGTCATGGTACCGGGAACGGGCATACCAACAAGTTTGCCCAACTTGTCGTGGCTGTAAACCCAAGGCGTACCGTGAGCGTTGCTGTAGTTGGCTTCGCACTGCAGCATGATGCTGGGCTTGTTCCAGCGGCGACTGGGCATGTCACAGGCCTCGCGACCGCGCACCACCTGAGTGAAATACTTCTTGCCGCTGAAGAGCACCTCAATGTCCTCATGCAGACGACCGCCACCGTTGAAGCGGGTATCAATCACGATACCGTCGCGCTTGTTGTATTTACCCAGCACGTCGCTGTAGATATCGCGATAGCTGGCATCGTTCATCGACTCCAGGTGCACATAACCCAGGCGACCGCCCGACAGGCTGTCCACGATGTGGGCATTGCGTTTTACCCAACGCTTGTACATCAATTCGCCCAAGGCACCCCTGGTGATGGGCTTCACCACCTCTTCCCAGCGCTTGCCGGTCTTGGGATCATAGAGCGAGAGCAAGGTCTTCTTGCCAGCCTGGCCGTTGAGCAGCTCAGTATAGTCGTTTTCCTCATCGATGGCGGTGCCATTGATTTTCTCAACGATGGTGCCAGGCTTGACTTGGCTCTTGGCCTTGGCCAGGGGGCCGCCCTCAATCACCTCGTCAACCTTGAGGCCGTTGCCGGTATAATTCCAGTTATAGATAAGTCCCAGGTCGGCCGTAGCCTCGCCACTGGTGGGATAGTAGCGGCCACCGGTGTGTGAAGCGTTCAACTCGCCCAGCAACTCGCTCAGCAAGTCGGCAAAGTCCTGGTTGTTGTTGATGTGGGGCAAGAACTTGCGATAGGTCTCAACATTGGCCTTCCAGTCACAGCCGTGATAGTTGAGGTTGTAGAAACGCTTCTCAATCTGCTTGTCAACATGGTTGAACATGTACTCACGCTCGGCGAACAGGTCCATCTTCATGTCGGCCTTGTAGTCGATGCCTGCAAGCTTGTCGCTGGCAACAGTGAGTTTCTGCATCTTGCTGCTGCCCAGCACAAACAGCGTCTTGCCGTCCTTGCTGGCCTGGATGTCGGCACCGCCGCCACCCATCTTGTTCAACAGCTTGGTCTCATGCTTGCGCAGGTCCATCTTCCACAGGTCATAACCTTTTTCAAATGCCGAGAGGTAGTACAACGACTCACCGTCGGGCGTGATCATGCAACCCGAAATGCTGCTCGAGTTGGGCGTCACGCGCACGATGCGGTCCTCAATGCCATCGAGCTCAACTTTCAAGCCCTTGTCATCGGCCTTGGGGGCAACGGCGGCTTTGCCTTTTTTCTTGCTGTTCTTGCTCTCCTCGGCTTTCTTCTCCTCGGCCTTCTTGGCCTCCTTCTCAGCCTCGGTCAGCAGTTCATAGTCCTCCTTATTGAGGTTATAGCGGTCGAGCGCCTCCTGGTTGACAAATGCCAGGAACACATCGTCCTGCGAGCCCCATGAGGCATGGCTGCGCATACCATAACGGTTGCTGCGGAACATGATGGCATTGCCTTCCATCACCCAGCGGGGATCCTCGCTGATGTAGGCACTACCGGTGATGTTGGTGATGGGGCCGCCGTTGGCCGAAACAATACCGATGTCGGTATAGGGGTCACGCTGGTTGCCGATGAACTCGAGGGCAAACCACTTGCTGTCGGGCGACCAGGAGTAATTAAACTCGCCGTTGGTTTCATACCAGGTCGAACCATCGGTCACCTGAGTCACCTGCTTGGTCTTGAGATCTAACACCTTGAGGCAGAAACGGTCCTCGATGAAGGCCAATTTCTTGCCGTCGGGCGACAGGCAGGGGCGGGTGCGCTCCACCGTGGTCGAGGGTAACAGGATTTCCTCCTTGATGAGGGTGGCATTGGCAAAGTTGGGATCATCCTTGCGCTCTATGGTTGCCAGGACGAGTTCCCAGTTGCCGTTGCGCTCGGTGGCATAGGCCAGGGTGCGGTTATCACTGCCCCACGATACCCAATTCTCGGCAGCGGGGGTGTCGGTGATGCGCTTGGTGGTGCTGTATTCGACTGATGTCACAAAGACTTCGCCACGAACTACAAATGCGACCATCTTGCCGTCGGGAGAAACGGCGGCATCGGTAGCGCCACGGGTGTGCGACATGCGCTGAATCTGGTCACTGTCGTCATGCCACAGGCTGATGTCCACCTTGCGTGGCTGGCTGCCGGGACGCATGGTGTAGAGTTCACCGTCCTGAGTGAAGCAAAGGGTACCTTTATTGTCAATCGACAAGAAACGCACGGGATTAACGGTAAAGCTGGTTTCGGCCTTGAGCTGGCTGGGATGGTCGATGGGCATTGAATAAACGTTCATCGAGCCGCCGTTGCGCTCGCTCAAGAAATAGACCGTCTTGCCGTCAGGACTGAGGACGGGGTTGCGGTCCTCACCGCCAATGTTGGTCAAGTTGTTATGATGGCCGGTCTTGGCATCATAGCGCCAAATGTCGCGTGTGATGGACGAAGTGTGATGCTTGCGGTACTCGTCCTCACCGCCTTTGCGATCTTGATAGACGAAGAAGTCACCACCCTTGTTCCAGCAGATGTACTCGGCGGGAGTTCCCAGCTCACGGGTAGCGCGGCCACCGTCAACAGGCACCTTATAGACCTCGGTCAGCCTTCCGCTGGGGAAGAGCATGCTGCTCGCGGGATCCTGAATCGCAGCACTGTAATAGATGTACTTGCCGTCGGGGCTGAAAGTCCACGGAGTCTCGCCCGCGCTGTTGCGCGTGAGCTGCTTGGGCTGGCCACCGGTGGCAGGCATCACATAGATGTCGTTGTTTCCCTTGCGGTCGCTGGCAAAGGCCAACAGCGTGCCGTCGGGCGACCACACGGGCATGGATTCATAACTCGACTGCGAGGTCAACTGCACAGCCTGACCACCACTTGAGGGCACCACATAGATGTCGCCCTTGTAGCAGAACGCGATCTTGTTACCGTCAGGCGAAATGCTCGCATAACGCATCCACAACGGTGTGTCGGCCATTGCGGTCATCGCCGTCATCATGGCGATAAAAAGCAAAAATTTCTTCATCATAATTGATTGTACTTTAATTTGGGTTTTATCCTGCAAATTTACATAAAAAGTCGCTACACACTATCACTTTGCATCAGAAATTAACCTATGAGGGGTAAAAAAGACAGCCACCAGCACAATAGTCCTGCCGGCGACTGATGATGGTAGAGTGAGTCCATCTTAATCTATGATTATAGGCCCTTCACTTATTTTAGGCTCTTCATCTGGCCAATTCTTATACATATTCATAAGTTTCTTCAAGCCTTTGGCTTTTTCGGTCACTTGAGCCCCCTGTGACTCCATCCACTCAATATATTTTATCATGATATCAGCAGTTTTACCCATCAAGCCATGAAAATTCATGTCCGACAAATCAGTAATCTTGCGGTGAGATTCATTGGTGTACAATTTCACTCCAAAGTCAAGGTCATCAGGTGTCAAGATTCCATAGGCATTATTTAATGCCACTGTGGCTAGATTATCATCAACCCATTTCTTGATATTGTTAATCATCTCCCTAATTTCATTGGATTCATCTAACTCATCGTATCCTTCAAAACTATAGCTTGGAAAGAGCCCATCCATAAAGCTCAGCATCTTTTGCTTGATACCACATGCTTCCATCATATCATTGAATTTGGCGGCATAAGCTGCATCGATGCCGGGATTAACGGTTATTTCCCCCACATTCTCGGCTAAACTGTCCTCTTCGAACGAGGGCATCAGTTCATGCAACGCATTTTTAAACTTTGCATTCCACTCTTCATCGTGCGATAAAAAAGTCTGACCCTCGGGAGTGGATAACATTGCGTTGACAGCCCTCAAATCAGCCTCTGTGACGTTACGTTCCTTCATGATGGGTTCCACCACGTCAACAAAATGTTCAACTAAGGCTTCCTGGATGTAGCGTTCGGTCAACAGCTCCACATTATCATTTTTCTCGAAGAGACTTTCGTTAATATTTATAAAGACATCCTTCAGTTGATCAAAGTTATTGTTGATCAACAGATGCTCTTTAAGGGCTTCGCGATAACTGTCCTGGGCAAAACCGGAAACTGATACTATTGTCACCATCAGTGTGATGATCAACAATCTTGAAAATATTGTACGCTTATTCATATCCTTATAGTTTTAGTAGTTGATAATTGTCTTTTTGGGGGAAACTAAAGCCTCCAGCAATCTGTCGCTATCACAAAAATACAGTCTTTCAAACATTCCCGTCAAGTCTTTTTTGACTAAAAACACTGATTGACTAATTTTTTTACACAAAAGTGTCTAATATTTTTACAATTTGGACGCTGAGGACACAACAGTTTACCCAAAAATGGCTTGTTTGCCCGATTAACAACATCAGCCGCTGTCATGATTGATATGACAACGGCTGACGGGATATCGTTTAGCAAATGCTAACCCAGGCTTGGACTTATTCGCCAGTGCCTAGATCATCGAAATCCATATCGTACCAAGGTTTATCTGATTCATTATTTTCACCTTGCATATTAAATAAGGATTTATAGAACTGCATTAAGACCTCTGGATCCTCAGTTACTGTTGCACCTTGCTCCTTCATCCAATCCATATATTTAACAATAATATGGCCGATTTTTAAATTATCCATGTCGACTGTGTCACCATTGTCATTTAGTTTACAATAAGCCTCGTTGGCATAGAGATTGGCGGCACAATCAAGGTCTTCGAGTGTCAAATTGCCATAGGCGCTGTTCAGCAAGATAGTGGGCATGTTAGCGGTCAACCAATCTGTGAACGCACTACGGGATTCATCTTTAGTGTTAAGTTCGGGGGATGTTTCATTGAGTCTCTTCATCATCGCATCCATCATATTCTTTGTGAAAGTCGATTTAACAATCACATCATTGAATTTAGCGACAAAAGCAGGATCTATATCCTCCTTGGGCTGGATGGGCGCCTCTAGAAGACTATTCAAATCCCCAATGACCAAATCAGTCTTTTCATCCATCACTATTTCCTCTCCATCAACATCTATGTCAGCCACAGAATCTTCATCTTCAATCAACAACATGATTGGCATCATCATCTCGGCGATGAAATCACCCATCCATTGTTGCTGGTGAGTTTCAAAAATCTTGTACTCAGGCGTGGAAAGCAGCACCGACAATTCCTTTAAATCAGCCTCGGTCAAGTCGCGTATTGTTGCCGTTTGCATGAACCAGTCTATCATGTCATTCTCATACTGCTCATCAATATACCGTTTCGTCAACTGGTCAATGTCCACCTGACCTTTCTTGTCAAACAGTACGCCCACAGTTGAAATGAGCGACTTGGTTTTTTCAAATTGGTCAGTTGCTGTCAGGTAATCCTTCACAGCCTGGCGATAACTTTCCTGTGCATATCCGCTGGCGGCAACCAACATCACCAGCACTGCAATGAGTAATCTTGATTTTTTCATAATAATTATGATTTAAAAGTTAATATTCTTTGGGATAATGGTGCAAAAATAACCACTTATATTCAATAATCCAACATTTAATCACATCATATTCAAAACACCCCTACAAAATTTCCGTTTTTGGGCATATATCCAAAAAAATGTTCCTAAATTTGCAGGTTAAACCATCTATATAATAGACCTACACAATGACTAAAAGATTTCTGATAGCGTTTTTCACCGTCTGTCTGGTTGCAATTAGCGGTTGGGCCGATGACAAATATGCCGAGGCTACCTTCGAGTTCAAGAATCACGACTTCGGCACCATCAAGGAAGCCAACGGACCCGTGTCGTGCACCTTTGAATTCACCAACACTGGCGACAAGCCGCTGCTCATCATCGATGCCACGGCATCATGTGGCTGCACACGTCCCGAATATCCCACTAAGCCCATCAAACCGGGCAAAAAAGGAAAAATCAAGGTAACCTATAGTCCCATTGGCCGCCCGGGTGCTTTCACCAAGAACGTCAAGATCAAGACCAATGGCCGTGAGCGCTCCACCACCCTGCGCATCAAGGGCACTGTCATCCCCAAGCAGTGAAGCGTTTCCTAACCATATCATTGCTTGCCATCATGGCAATCACCATTGCGGCTCAGCCACAAGCCACTTGGCTGGAGCGGCGGCATGACTTCGGCGTCTTCAAGGAGGCCGACGGAAAGGTTTCGTACCCATTGCGGTTGGTGAACACCGGCAATGAGCCGCTGCTGATTGTCAAGGTGCAGGCAGGTTGCGGATGCACCGCCATTAACTATCCCGAAGCGCCCATCGCGCCTGGAGACACGGCAGCAGTCACCCTCACCTACAATCCCTCAGGGCGCCCCGGGCAGTTCTCCAAACAGGCCCTCATCTTCTGCAACACCGAGCCCAAACGCACGGTACTGGAAATTACGGGCAACGTCATCCCCACCGATGTTACCCTCGATAAACAATATCCAATCAGGGCAGGCTCACTGCGCGTCAGCCAGGGGAGCATCCCCTTTGGCGAACTCACCAGCGGCAAGAACAAGACGCTTTACCTGAGTGCCTATAATGCTTCGACCGACACACTACTGGTTAGCGTAACCGGCAGCAAACCGCACATCCGGCCAGCCGTTGTCCCCGACACAGTGCCTCCGGCTAGAGTCACGGCGCTGACGGTGCATTACATGTCAAAGTATGCCCCACTCTGGGGCTTCAATATCGACACCCTGACATTGGTGAGCCAAGCGCTGCACCAGCCATCTCAGGCGGTTGCCGGAACAGCGACCGTTAATGTGATGGCACAGGTGATGGAAAACTTTTCGGCGCTCACCGACCAGCAACGCCGTGACGCTCCCATCGCCATCACCGACTGCGGCGAGACGCTTGATTTTGGCAGCATCGCCAAGGGAGAAAAAGCCACGCGCACGTTCCAGATTTCCAACAGAGGAAAGGAACGGCTCATTATCAGGCGCTTGTGGGCTCCCGATGGCGAAGGAGTCACCATCAATGTCAGCCAGCAGGAAGTCAAGCGCGGCAAGAAAGCTATTGCCACCGTTACCGTCGATACTTCCAAGATAGATGGCGACATGCTCAACATACCGCTGACGCTGTTGTGCAACGACCCGGAAACACCCCGCCAGACCATACGCTTGGTGGGCTTGATAGACAAACAATAATCTCAACATAACCCATGGCAAAGAAAACCAGAATCGTACAACATAACGAGGAATGCCCCTCGATGCAACACCCCGAAAACGACGAGCAGTACTCCGGTCTGCAGGTCAATAGCGGCGTGGAGCAACCGCCCATCGTCAATCCATACCTGAAACGCAAACGCAAACCGCAGCTCACGCCCGCCGAGTATGTCGAGGGCATCCGCAAGGGCAACCGTGCAGTGCTGGGACAGGCCGTGACACTGGTCGAGAGCCGCAATGCCGAACACCAGATCATTGCCCAGGAGGTCATCGAGAAGTGCCTGCCCTACACGGGCAATTCACGCCGCATCGGCATCACCGGTGTGCCTGGAGCGGGCAAGAGCACGTCGATTGACTCCTTTGGCATGCACGTCATCAAGCAGGGCCACAAACTGGCAGTCCTGGCCATCGACCCCAGCAGTGAGCGCTCCAAAGGCTCCATCCTGGGCGACAAGACGCGCATGGAACGCCTGGCCATCGAGCCCGATGTGTTCATCCGCCCTTCCCCCTCGGCAGGTTCGCTGGGCGGCGTTGCCCGCAAGACGCGCGAAACCATCGTGCTGTGCGAGGCGGCTGGCTATGACACCATCTTTGTCGAGACCGTCGGCGTGGGACAGAGCGAAATTGCCGTTCACTCGATGGTGGACTATTTCTTGCTCATCCAGCTTGCCGGAACCGGCGATGAACTACAAGGCATCAAGCGCGGCATCATGGAGATGGCCGACGGCATCGTCATCAACAAGTGTGACGGTGACAACATCGAGCGCGCCAAACTGGCTGCCGCTCAGTTTCGCAATGCCCTCCATCTTTATCCCCTACCCCCCAGCGGCTTCCTGCCCGAAGTCATCACCTACTCGGGCTACTATGACCTGGACATCGACAAGGTGTGGGACATGATCGACCGCTACTTTGCCCACGTCAAGGCCAGCGGCTACTTCGACGAGAAACGTCACGAACAGGAACGCTACTGGATGCGCGAGACCATCAACGAGCAACTGTTGGCACGTTTCTACTTCGACCCTGAGATTGAAAGACTGCTAGAAATTAAGGAGGACACCGTGCTGGCCGGCAAGCAGACCTCGTTTGTAGCCGCCAGTGACGTGCTCAACTTCTATTATAACAAAATCACCAACGAACATTCCAAGCAATGAAACATCTGACCATCGCTATGGCCGTGGGCACCCTGCTCATCATGCTGTGCAGCAGCTGCTCCTTTATGGACAAAATGTACGCGGCCCAAAAAATCGACGAAGTTGCCACCCCCATCCACTACACAACGCTGGAAAACTATTTCGTGCGCAACGATGTGGACTGCTCCAAGCAACAGCGCCTCATCATCAACAACAAGGAGGACTTTGAGAAATACTTCGGTATGGCAGCCCACATGGGCGGAATGCCCACCAATGTGAACTGGAACAAGCAGTTTGTCGTTGCCCTTGTCATGCCCGAAACCAAGCGTGCAACATCCATCAATCCTGTAGCCGTCAAGGTGACAGAAAACAACATCATGGTATTCAGTTACCAAGTGAAGAAGGGTGACAAGTTGTCCCACACGATGGTGCCTTTTACCGCTGTGGCCATTGACAAGCCTGCAACCCAGCAGGAAATGCAAATTTTCTTCCTTGAAAAATAACGCCGCCCTATGGAAGGAAACTATTGCTACCGATATCCTCACCCCGCCGTGACCACCGACTGCGTCGTATTCGGCTATGACGGACTCCACCTCAACGTGCTGCTCATCGAGCGCGGCGGCGAGCCATTCAAGGGCTGCTGGGCATTTCCCGGAGGCTTCCTCAACATCGACGAGGATGCCCCTGACGGCGCACGCCGCGAACTGCTCGAGGAAACCGGCTTGCAAGTGGCCGACATCGAGCAGCTGGGGGCCTTTGCCACACCCGACCGCGACCCGCGCGAGCGTGTCATCTCCATCGCCTATTTCACCCTCACCCGCATGCAGCCTGTGCAAGGTGGCGACGATGCACGCGTGGCGCGATGGTTTCCCATCAACAAGCTGCCGCCGCTGGCGTTTGACCACCAGCAGATGTTTGAACAAGCCTTGCAACGCCTGTCAGACTGCCTCAAACTCAAGACCGGCAACTTCTTCAGCGCAGATTTTTCCTACGAGGAAATCGACATGATATATTTTGCCACGCTCACCGAGCGGTAAACCGCAACACAAGGCACGGCAACAACCTGGGGCAACGACCTAAGAAAAAATCAGTTTTCAATTACTAACGATTGTTAAAATCTAGGATTACGCAATCGTTTTCGTTGAACAAACGTTAATTTTTAGCTATAAAATGTCCAAGAATTATGTTATATAACATATTTGCACTACTTTTGCATTGGTTTTTCATGGTAATAGTTTTTAAGGTTATGAAAAACACAGATGCCGGGAGGCATTTGGTTTTTCGAGAAAAACAAATGTTTAAGGTTTATGTTAATGGTATTAGAAGGTTAATTAGTTAAGCAATCCCCGACGTGAGTCGAGGATTTTCTTTTTTATAGCCCAGTTGCCAATTGTCACAAGAATTCATTAACTTTGCAGACGACAATTCACTCAAAACCGACGATCATGATGAGACAGTTATTTCTTGGCCTTGCGGCAATGGCCCTTATTGCCAGTTCCTGCTCCACTAGCACTGGTGGCAGCGACAACAGCAGTTCACAAGCGAGCAATGACAGTACCCTGTGCCAGTTCAGCAACATCAAGCTGGAAAAGGTATTCTCCTATTTAGATGAGGAGAATGACACTGTCTACTTCGACAACACTTTCACCGCCTTCTGGCCACAGGTCATCAACGGCAAGCCCTGCACCGAACTGCAGCAGGCCCTGTTCCGCGCCATGACCGACAGCGCCGAGCTCAACCAGCTGGACAAGGTCACCGAATTCCTGCTCAATCCCGCCAACTACACCGAACTTGACAGCAAGCAACTGACACCCGTGAAGACCATCAAGGACGGGCACGACAAGCTCTCGAGCAGCGAGGTGAATGTCATCATGGAAGACATGACCGACCGTCTGCTCACCTATCGCTTGGCCACCTACTCCTTTATGGCTGGAGCAGCCCATGGCATCTATGCCCAAAACTATGTCACCTATGACCTCAAGAAAGGCAAAGCTGTCACCTTCGAAGACGTCATCGCCGACACCACCCTGCTGCGCACCGCCATCCTCAAGTCAATCAAGCAGGAATACAACTACGGCACTGATGAACTGTTCTTGCCCGATAACGGCCTGCTGCCGTTGCCCCGCGACTTTCATATTGACGGTTCGGTGCTGCATGCCGTCTATCAGGTCTATGAGATCGCCAGCTATGCCCAGGGCCTGATTGACGCCCCCATCTACCCCTACATGCTCAAACCCGAGGAGATGAAACGCCTCTACACCCCCTACGGCCTCGAGCTCCTCGATTACACCGAGTAAAAAAGACCAAACATCATACATTATGAAAAAAATAACCCTCATCTTTATCGCCATCGCATTCATGATTTGGGCGACCCCTGTCCTGGCACAATCATCATACGGGGAACCGTGCCAGTTCTTTAACATCGACAAGACTGTCAGGGCAAAACTCGGTGAAGGAGAAGATGCCCAGTATCAGATAAACTCCATCAAAGCCTTTTGGCCAGTGATACTCAATGGCAAGGAGTGCCCCAAGCTGCACGAGGCCATCTGCAAATGGCTGACAGACAAGGACGATATCAAGCAGATGGACCGCGCCATCGAGTACACGTTGTACACCGACATCGATAATGTGCCCTTTGGTGACAATGGCCCTTATCTGATTCTTGACAGTTTCAACGATATAGAATCTGCTGTTTCTTCCACTACCAATACCATTGAACTCAAGACCCTGGGCAAGAGGTTCGCCCTCTTCCATCTATTCACCTATATGTATTTTGCGGGAGCAGCCCATGGCATGTATGTCCACAACTACATTACCTATGATACCGAACTCGACAAGATCGTCACGCTGGAGGATGTTTTGATTGACCCAGAATTAATTCGCCCCCACATTCTGAAGTCAATCAACCTCAAGTATGACTACACCGAGGAGGACCTCTTCCTCCCCGATGACGGAGTCATGAAGATTCCTTCGGTATGGTATTTTGAGGAAGGATTTCTGCATCTTTTTTATCAGGTCTATGAGATAGCCAGTTTTGCCCAGGGCGACATCGATGTGCCTCTCTTTTATCCTAACGATCCCAGCGCCCCCGAGTACCTTACTCCCTACGGCAAACTAATCGCAGAAGAATCCCAATCGGAAGACCCCTGGTAACTTGTCAATCGACCCCATCGGGGGCTCATTCCACCAATACCTTCCATAGAATCATGGCCGTGACAAAGTCCCGGCACAGAAAACCGATTTACCGTGTCGCGGCCTTGCCGCGACCGTTTTTTTCAACGCCTTGAAGTGCGAAAATGGACGTTACCTGCAACTTTTCACCCTGCAGTGTGCGTCTAAAGGATATAATCACAACTCAATTAATATGAGATATGACGCGACCCATCAATTTTTTTTTTAAAAAAAAGTGTAGTAATTTTGTTTCCTCTTGCGTCTAAAGGGTAAATGAACAAAATCATATAAAAAGAATAGCATCATGATGAAATTAATCGGTAATATCATATTGGCAGGTTGCCTGTTGGTCCCTGGCTGCATCCATGCACAAGTTAGCGCAACTGCCGTCCAGGAAACGCCCTACGCCTGGACCCTGCAGGATTGCATCAACTGGGCGAAACAGCAGAATGTCACGATCCAGCGTAACAAGGTGAACGTGCGCTCGTCTCAAATCGAGCTGCAGGACGCCAAGAGCAACCGCCTGCCCACTGTGGAATTCAGCACGAGCCAGTATGTGAGCAACCGCCCCTTCCAGGAGACGCATAGCGGAATTATCGGCTCGGACGTGGTGTCATTCAGTAACCGCAACAGCTATAGCGGCAACTATGGAGTGAGCGCCTATATGAACCTGTATAACGGAGGACAGACTCGCAACAACATCCGTTTGGCCGAAATCAATACCCAAATCGCCGAACTCAACGTGCTCAGCAGCGAACTCAACATCGAGGAGCAGATCACGCAACTGTTTGTGCAGATACTCTACTCCCAGGACGCACTCAGCTATGACGACGAACTCATCGCGCTTGGAGAGGCGCAACTCGACCAGGCGCGGGCGCGCAAGCAAGCCGGACTGCTCAACAAGGCCGACGTTTCGCAGCTGGAATCGCAGTTGGCGCAGGATAAGTACCAAAAAGTGGCTCATGAGACCACCCTTGACGGCTACCGCCTGCAACTCAAGCAACTCATGGAACTGGACGGTGACGAGGAACTCTTGTTGGCCGACCCCACATTGACCAATAATGTGCTCGGCCCGCTGCCCGACAAGCAGGCGGTTTACCGGCATGCCATCGAGTCGCGCCCTGAACTCAAGGCTCACCAGCTGATGATGGACCGCACCTATATTAACGAGGAGATTGCCAAGGCCGCCAAAAAGCCCACAATCAATGCCAACGCCAGCATCGCCACCACCAACTCAACGGGTAACGGAAACATGTTCACCCAGCTCAAGAACCAGTGGAACAACGGCATCGGCGTGACGTTGAGCATCCCCATTTGGGACCACGGCAAGACCAAGAACGCCGTGGCGCGGGCGCAACTGGAACGTGAAAACGCCTACCTTGACATGGTGGACACGCAGAAGACCTTGTGGAAGACCATCGAGAACTACTGGCTGCAGGCACGCAGCAACCAGCAACGCTACCTCGCCGCACAGGAGAATGTGGGCTATTGCCGCCAGAGCTATGAATTGACCAGCGAACAGTTCCGCCTGGGACTGAAAAACATCGTCGAGCTCACGCAGGACAAGACCAAACTGAGCAGCGCCATCCAGCAGATGCTGCAAGCCAAGTACGAGACACTGCTCTACATGGCCCTGCTCAAGTATTACAACGGGGAAAGCATCAGTTTCTAGTGACGATTAAAGAGGAAAACAAAACATTAAAACGACATAGATTATGAAAAAGAGAAAAAAAATCATCTTGGCGCTAGTGGGCCTGTTGTTGATAGCGGGCATCATCGCCATGATGACTAGGAAGAGCAGCAGTGAGCAAATCAACTTCCAGACTACCCAAATCGAGCCTGGTGACATCACCGCCAACATTACCGCCACTGGCACCATCGAGCCTGTGACCACTGTAGACGTGGGCACCCAGGTGTCGGGTATCGTCAAGCGTCTGTACGTGGATTACAACAGCGTAGTCAGGCGGGGACAACTCATCGCCGAGCTCGACCGCACCAACCTGCTGAACGACCTCTCGACGGCCCAAACGCGCCTCCGTTCGGCCCAAATCGAGCTGGACTATCAGAAGAAAAACTACAGTCGTTATGCCGAACTGCACCAGAAGGAACTGGTGAGCACCTCGGAGTATGATATTGCTCTGGAGAACTACCGCAAGGCGCAAGAGAGCGTCAAGGTGGCTCAACAGGACGTCGTGCGTGCCAAGACCAATCTGGGCTATGCAACTGTCTATTCGCCCATCGACGGCGTGGTCATCAGCAAGTCGGTTGAGGAAGGCCAGACCGTGGCCTCGTCGTTCAGCACCCCGTCAATCGTCAAGATTGCCAAGGACCTGACCGACATGCAGTGCATTGCCAAGGTCGATGAAGCCGACATCGGTGTGGTGAAGGAGGGCCAGCGCGTGACCTTTACCGTTGATGCCTACCCCGATGACGTGTTCTCGGGCTCTGTCAAGCAAGTGCGACAGAATCCCGTCACGACCAACAATGTGGTGACCTATGAAGTGGTTGTCAGTGCGCCCAATGCCGACCTCAAGCTCAAGCCCGGCCTCACTGCCAACATCACCATCTACACAATGGAACGCAACGGCGTCATGAGCGTTCCCTCGGCAGCCTTGCGCTTTACCCCCGAAGCCAGCGTCTTCGGCAAGAAATATGTCATCAAGGACACGACGGCCGAGCACAAGCTGTGGACGCTCAAGGATAATGTCTTGACGGCACACAAGGTGGAAATCGGGGTGACCGATGGCCTGCGCACAGAGATCATCAGCGGCCTGGAAGAGGGAACGACAGTCATCCAGTCATTTGAGATTGGCGCTGCTGCCACCGAACACGACAAAAAGGATGCTGACAAGAAAGACAAAGACAAGAAGAAATAAAAATGGCACAAAAACCAGTAATAGAATTGGAGGGCATCTGCCGCGACTTTGTGGTGGGTGAAGAGACCGTACATGCCCTCAGGGGCGTCTCTTTCACCATCAATGACGGCGAATTTGTCACCATCATGGGCACCTCGGGTTCAGGAAAATCGACACTGCTCAACATCCTGGGCTGTCTGGACACGCCCACCAGTGGCGAATATAAACTCGACGGCACACCTGTGCGCTCGATGAGCAAGACACAACGTGCCGTGCTGCGCAACCGCAAAATCGGCTTCGTGTTCCAGAGTTACAACCTGCTGGCCAAGACCACCGCGGTCGAGAATGTGGAACTGCCGCTGATGTACAACACCAGTATTGGCGCCCGTGAGCGCCGCCAGCGCGCCGTCACAGCCTTGCAGCGCGTGGGGCTGGGCGACCGCCTGAACCACAAGAGCAACCAGATGTCGGGCGGACAGATGCAGCGTGTGGCCATCGCCCGCGCCCTGGTCAACGACCCTGCCGTCATCCTGGCCGACGAAGCGACAGGTAACCTGGATACCCGCACCTCATTTGAAATCCTGGTGCTCTTCCAGCAGCTGCACGCCGAGGGGCGCACCATCATCTTTGTGACCCACAATCCCGAAATTGCCCAGTATTCCACCCGCACCATCACCTTGAGCGACGGCAAGCTGCGGGAAGACAGGCTGAACGATAGCATCCTGGATGCTGCCGACAAACTTGCATCGCTCCCCGTCGAGGAGGATTAGGTTTTAGGCAATAGGGACTAAAAAACTAAAAGACAATGAATATTACCAATCTGTTCAAAATCGCCATGAAGGCCATTTCGGCCAACAAGATGCGCAGCTTTCTCACCATGCTAGGCATCATCATCGGCGTGTCGTCGGTCATCATCATGCTGGCCCTGGGCACCGGCTCCAAGGCAACCATCATGCAAGAGATCGAAGATGTGGACCCGGGAGCATTAAATATCATACCTGGACCAAACTATGAAGATACCGATGGCAACTGGTTGCCTGAATACAGCCAGACCATCACCCAAGCCGACTATCAGAGCATTCTGGAGAAGAACAAGTATCTGAAAGCGATCTGCCCCATGGTTTACACTTCAGGTCAGTTCATCAACGGCAAGAACAACCATAGTGGCTCGGTACAAGGTGTGAATAATGAATTCCTCGACATCAACGGGCTTTCAATTACTGAAGGTGATATGTTCACCGATGCCGAAGTCAAAGGTTCGGCCAAGGTCTGCATTGTCGGAAAAACTGTCGTGGACAAGCTTTTTCCCAGCAATGCCGATCCCATCGGGGCTGTCATCCGCATCAACAATATCCCCGTCAGGGTTGTGGGTGTGCTCAAGAGCAAAGGCCGCACTGCCTTTGGCCAAGACCAAGACGACATCGTGCTAATGCCTTACACCACGGTGATGAAACGCATGATTTCACAGAATTATTTCGACATGATTTATGTGGCGGCCACCAGCAAGGAAATGGCTTCGTTGGCTAAAGAGGATGTGACACAGATTCTGCGGGAGAACCACAAACTCAAAGAGGGCGACATGCAGGATTTCAGGGTCAATTCGTTGGAAGAAGCCACATCGATGGTGGATTCGGTCATGAATGTTCTCACCTTGCTGCTATCGTGCATCGCCGGCATCTCGCTGCTGGTGGGCGGTATCGGCATCATGAACATCATGTATGTGAGCGTCACCGAGCGCACGCGAGAAATCGGTCTGCGCATGAGCGTCGGGGCACGCACCGTCGATATCATGAGCCAGTTCCTCATCGAGGCCATCCTCATCAGTGTCACTGGCGGACTCATCGGAGTGCTCATCGGGGCCGGTATCTCTTATGTGGCACGCTACATCTTGATGAACTTTACCGAATATCACATCCTCATTCAAGTGGAACCGTGGACCGTGCTGCTGTCATTCGCCATCTGCACCATCACGGGCATCTTTTTCGGCTGGTATCCAGCCAAGAAAGCCGCCAACCTCGACCCCATCGAGGCCATCCGCTATGAGTAAGGGAAAATGATAAACGATTGGCCAACAACTAATTAGTTATTTTTGCGATATTTTTTTGAAAAATTTTTTGAAAAATCCTTTGTCAATTCAAAAAGTCGCTGTACCTTTGCAGTCGCTTTGGAAAAGAAATGCTCCATAGCAATCACATGTTGGTGCGTTAGTTCAGTTGGTTAGAATACCTGCCTGTCACGCAGGGGGTCGCGTGTTCGAGTCACGTACGCACCGCAGTGGAGAGAGGATTTGGGTAAGTATGCTTCGGCTGCTTGCCCATTCTTTTTTGTATTGGGCAATTAGGCTTTAGGTGCATCCGCACTCTCTCTTAAACAGCGAATTGCGCGAATTAAACGAATGCTACCCAGCGGATGCCTATTCGTTTAATTCGCGCAATTTGCCATTCAGAGTATTCGTAGACGATGTTACAGCGGTTTGATGCTGATGGCAAAGCCGCCGCCTGCTGCGCTGTGCAGCTTGAGAGCCGTCTTGGCCGTCACTTTCTTCTTGGTGATGACGTAGGCCTGCGGATTGTTGCGGTAATCGGCATTCTTGCCGTCGGCATAGATGGTCGCCTCATATTTGCGGCCAGCATCCAGGAAGTCAAGCTTGAAATTGCTGTCATGGGCCATTTTGCCCGTCACGCAGCCCACATACCACTCGTCGCTGTGCTTGTCCTTGCGTGCAATGGTGACATATTCCATGGGCTCGGCCTCAAGATATACCGAGCGTTCCCAGTCCACGGGCACGTCCTTGATAAACTGGAAAGCGTCCATGAAGCGGGCATAGTTCTCGGGCAGGTCGGCTGCCATCTGCAACGGGCTGTAGAGTGTTACATATAGCGCCAGCTGGCCGCAGATGGTGGACAGGACATGGGTATTCTTCTCGGGCGAGAATTTGGCGATATCCATCTCAACAAGGCCAGGCGTGTAGTCCATGGGACCACCTTGCAGGCGTGTAAACGGCAGGATGGCGGTGTGGCCCGGCTGTGTGCCTGCAAAGGACTGATACTCGGTGCCCAGGGCGCTCTCGTTGCCGATCAGGTTGGGCCATGTGCGGCACAAACCGGTGGGCCGCACAGCCTCGTGGGCATTGACCATAATGTGGTGCTTGGCGGCCAGTTCCACGCAATACTGGTAATGGTTCACCATCCACTGGCCGTAGTGATGCTCACCACGCGGAATGATGTTGCCCACATAGCCCGTCTTCACCGAGTTGTAGCCATACTTTTCCATCAGCTGATAGGCAGCCTCGAGGTGGCGCTCATAGTTGCGCACGCTCGACGAGGTCTCATGGTGCATCATCAGGCGCATGCCCTTGCTGTGGGCATAGTCGTTGAGCATCTTGATATCAAAGTCGGGATAGGGCGTTACAAAATCAAACACATAGTCCTTGCTGTTGCCGAACCAGTCTTCCCAACCCTCGTTCCAGCCCTCGATGAGCAGCTGGTCGAAGCCATTGGCGGCGGCAAAGTCGATGTAGCGCTTCACATTCTCGTTGCTGGCTCCGTGGCGTCCGTTGGGCTGGAGCTTGGCGTAATCGGTCTCGCCCAGCTTCACCGATGGCAGTTGGTCGGTATAGTTCCAGGTGTTCTTGCCGGTGATGAGTTCCCACCACACGCCCATGTATTTCACAGGCTTGATCCATGAGGTATCTTCAATCTTGCAAGGCTCGTTCAAGTTCAATATCAGTCTTGATGCCAGTACCTTGCGGGCATCATCCACGATCATGATGGTGCGCCAGGGGGTGTGGCAAGGCGTCTGCATGTAGCCCTTGTTGCCCAGGGCGTCGGGGGTGAGCCATGACTCAAACACCATGTTCTTGTCGTCAAGATTCAGGTGCATGCAGGGATAATCAACCAGAGCGGCCTCATGCAGGTTCATGTAGATGCCATCGTCGGTCTTGAGCTGAAGGGAGGTCTGCACGCCAGTGGGGCTGAACTGCTCCTGCGAGGCGTTGGGTGTGATGGTGCCGGGCAGCAGCGTCCTGATTTCGCTCAGGCGCGAGCGCGTGAATTCATATTCCTGCGTGTCATAGTCGCCTGCAATCCACCATGCCGTCAAGTCGCCAGGCATTGCAAACTGGGTGTGCTCCTCCTTGATGACAAAATAGGTGAGGTTCTCCTGCTGGGGAAACTCATATCGAAATCCCACACCATCATCATAAACGCGGAAACGCACGATAATATACCGGTTTAACGACTCCTGCAAGAGCGACACCTCCATTTCGTTATAGTGGTTGCGGATGCTGCTCTCCTCACCCCACACGGGCTGCCATGTCTCGTCAAATGAATCATACTTGGCCGACAACAACCTGAAACCATCGCACAGTGAGTTCTGGTCCACCGACTGCTTGTTGTCAAAATTATTGAAGTCGCTGTTGCTTTTCACGCTGGCCAACTCCAGCCCCAGACGGCTTTCCCTGATTACCTCCTTGCCCTTGAAGGATACTTGATAGACCGGGACACCATCTTTCACGTCAACCTGCACGGCTATTTCACGGTTGGGAGAATAAACCGTCTCGACGCGTGCCGACATGCGGCCTGGAATCATCAACGCCACGAGCATGAGCACTAATACCAAATTTCTCATTTTCATCATCATATCTTTTATTTGGTTATTATCATTTCGCGTCGCTAAATTAATACAAAACCGGCACAGGTGCAAACAACATTAGATAAATTGCTCGCAACGCCTCATTAAAAACAACTGACCGGCCGGCTCATTAAAAAAGACAACTGGCACAACTTTTAAACGGCGAATTATGCGAATTGGCATCCGCTGCGTAGCATTCGTTTAATTCGAGTAATTCGCCGTTTAAAAGAAAGAGGGCGGATGCACCTGCCTGAAATGAAAAAAATTTCAGGCGATTCCCGGAATGCGGGAACCGCCTGAATTTTCAATCCCTAGTTAGGGATCTTGTGTGAATTCACCTTGTTGGCTTACTTCATCACCTTAACAGCGCTGGTGGTGCCGTCGGTGTAGGTAACAACCACGATGGTCATACCGTTAGCCTCTGACATCTCCTGGCCAGCCATGTTGAAGTAGCGTACACCAGCAACGTTCTTGCCGTTGATCAGCTCGTCGATTGAGGTGGGGTTCTCCTTAGCGGGAACTACAACAACGTAGGTGGTGGTAGCACTAGCCTGGTGGGTTGCACCCTCGGTGGTGTAAGCAGTTACGGTTACGCTGTACTCCTGGTCGCCACGGGGATAGCTGTACTCGCCGTTGTAAACCAGCTCACCATCGGTGGTGGGATCGGGAGTTACGATAACGGTAACAAATGCGTCACCATCCTGTTGAGTGATAGTGGGAGCCACGGTGGGCAGCTTCTCCTTGCCTTCGAGAGTGGTGGTAGCAGAGTTGGTATTGTCAACATAACCATCGATGTGGTTGGTAGCGTTAACAACGATTACCTGATCCTCATAGGTCTGAGGAATGTTGTCGCCAGCAGTCCAGGGCTGACCATTAACGGTGATGGTGTAGCTGGTAGCGTTGGTAACAACAACGGTTACACTACCATCCTCCTGAGTGTTGAAGCTGATCATGGGCTGGGGAGCAGAGGGCTGAGCAATCTCAACCTTCTTGGTAGCGGTGACGTCATCGCCTTCGAATGCGTCGGTGTTACCAACAGCAACGTTCAGAACGATGTTGTACTCACCATAGTCGGGAGCCTCACCAAGTACGAGGGTAGCATCGCCATTCTCGTCCCAGGTTACATCAACGGCCTTGCCATTAACGGTAACGGTAACAACAGCAGCGGGGTCGTTAGCAGCGTAGTGCAGGGGAACATTGTAACCCTCGGCATCGCCGATGGTAGCAGTTGCCTCGAACGGGGTCTTGGGAGTCTCACCACCCTCAAGGGTCAGGTGGCAAACTTCACCACTGAAGTAAGCCTCACCCTCGATGTTGTTGATGGGACGATCTTCCTTACCGCTAGCGAAAGAACCACCCAAAGTGATGGTACCGCCAGTGAAGGTAGCGGCGGGTTTGATGCGGATCTGAACGAAGTCATAGTCCTCAGCAGCGGGTTCCCACTTAACTGAGCCGTACATCTCAAACTCCTCATCGCCATCGGGATCCCAGAAACCACCGGTTGCGCAGAATCCGTAGAACTCAGTTGAGTTACCCATTACGTTACCGCTAACGTCAACGGTAGCATTGTCACCGAACTCATCTACATAGGGGAGCTTGAAAGCGTCAGCAACGACACGAACAGCGTTGGTAACAGTAAAGTCACCCTCATAAGCGAGGTTGCAGCTGAATGAGTTGAATGCATCGTCAACGTGAGCCCTGATGGTCAACCAAACGTTGGTGTTCAACTCGGACTGTAAGATCTCACGGTCGGGGATGTAGAACTTGTTGGTTGTCTCAGATGCTGCATACACAGACATCGTCATTGCCAAAGCAGCAAGAGTAAATAAAAATTTCTTCATAATTGAATAAATTTTAAATAGTTAATAAAAAGGTTATAAATTAAACAAATAAAATTCTTTCACACTCAAGGTTTAAAACACTTTCAATTCATCAAAGAGTTCCGAATCAACTTTTTGTCCGTAAATTTGTCTTCATTTCAGATGGAAAGATGTCATATAACACGATCAATCGAAGAAAATAATCTCCTGTTTGAACGATACTTACATGACAAATTCCTTATCTCTCATAATCTTTAGATTTCAATGAAATCATGCTTACAGGTTCATCTTGTCTCGCAAAGATACACTGTTTTTTTTTTCTGACAAAATAAATCTATCTTTTTTTTCAAAAAAACTTTATATCTGAGTCAGCAATGCAGGGCTCCGACTTGGCGGGACCCTGCATTGCCGTATTGGTCATTTTTATTGCAGCCCTTTTGGAATCAATAGATGACCTCAAACAGGCGCGGGTCCTGGTCGGTGAAGGTCGCATATCCTGGATTGATGGTGAGGATGCCATCAATATCCATGGCCCTGCCATTGACGGCACAGCTGTAGAAGGCGCCACCGCTGATGTCACAGTTGGTGTCACACTTCACGCCCTTGGGATCGACGGTCTGCAGCTTGCCGGTGCACACCACGTTCAACTCACCCCCGCTAAAGAGGAAGGGTTCGGTCACATTGATGCCCTTGGCGTCGTCGCCGATGCACTTGATGTTGAGCGTGCCGCCAGTCATGACAAGGCGGTTGTCGGCCTTGACGCCGGCACAGGTGGTGTAATCTTCATTTCCTGCCTCATCGGTCTCGAAGCGGGTAGCGCCACTGTTGATGATGGTGATGCGTCCACCGGCGATGGTCACGAGGCTGTCGCAGTTGATGCCCTTGGCGCCGTCAGCGCTGATTTCCATGTTGATGACACCGCCCTTGACATAGACAAAGTCCTTGGCCTTGATGCCGTTGCCGCCGGTGCTGTTGAGATAGAGCCTGGTGGCAGGCCTGATAAAGATATAGTCATCGCTTGCCATGCAGTTCTTGCCCACGCTATAGATGTTGAGCGTGCCCTTGCCGCTGACAAGAATCTGGCCCTCGCTGAAGACGGTGCCTTTCTGGTCCTCGCCATCGACCATGGCATAGTCCTCGCCATCGCACAGGGTGTTCACTGTACCCTCGCCGGCAACAAGGTAGAACGACTTGCCACACTGGTTGTTGATGGCAGCGCCATGAGGGTTGGTGATTGAGGCACCATCGAGCCTCAGCTGGAACTTGCGCTCGCTGTAGAACTTGATCGAGCCGTTTTCGGTCGATCCAGTGGCGATGAATTGCACGCGCTTGGCGACACTGGTGATGGTGACATGGGCACCGTCAACGGTTGCAATCACCGTTGTGGGATTGCCCGTCACGGTAGCCGTCTCGCCATCGAAGTTGATGTACACCTTGGTCATCCACATCGTGTTCTCGACATAGTCGCCATAGTCCTCGTCGTCCTCATCGTCGGTAAACACCTCGGTGCCCTCGTCCAGGGGCGAGAAGTCGAGTGCGATTTCCTTGGGTGTGAGGGTATCCTGTGGACCACCGCCCAAGATGATGTCAATGATGGTGTTGATGTCGGCAATGTTCACCTCGCTGTCGCCGTTAACGTCGGCAGTGGCGACGGGATTGCCGCCCAGGATGATATCGATGATGGCGTTGACGTCGGCAATATTCACCTCGCTATCGCCGTTAACGTCTCCGGTCACTGCCAGCGCCTGGTTAAAGGCGAACAACGATGCAATAAAAGCAAGCAAATAAAACTTCTTCATAATTATATCTGAATTTCTTTGTCGGGATTAATAGGCGATGGTCAAGACTTTGGGCTCGGACTGATAGGTGGTGTAGCCGGGAGCAACTGTCAGGCTGCCGGCAACGTCAAGCGGGTCGCTGCGGCGGCTGTAGCTGTAGAAGTAACCGCCGTCGATGGCGAAGCCGCCGTCGATTTTCACTCCCTTGGGCTTCTTCATTTCACGGGTTCCCGTGGCCACGGCCTGCACACTGCCGCCGTGAACGGCCACATTGTGGTTGGCATTGATTCCCTTGCCGCCGTCGCCGGTCGCCTTGAGCCTGACGGTGCCGGCATTGACGATGAGCAACGTGTCGCAGTGCAGAGCGGCACATGCAGTGGTGTCGATCACACCGTCCTCATTGCTCACGCGGGTGTCGCCCTGTGTGATGGCGACGAGACGCCCGCCATTGATGGTCATGGGGCCCTCGCTGCGCATGCCCTTGGCACCCGCCCCTGTTGCCTCGATGTTGATGACGCCGCCGTCAACGATGATGCCGTCGTTGGCCCGCAAGCCGTCGAGGGCGCTGCTGTTGACATGGATTTTCACTCCCGGACGCAGGCGGATGTAATCATCGCTGCGGATGCCGCCGCGGCCCACGGCCGTGACGTCGAGCGTTCCCTTGCCGCTGAAGATGATTTGTCCCTCGCTGAAGAGGGCCGCCTTCTGGTCCTCCTCATCGACCATGGTGTAGGTGGTGCCGTCGTGCAGACGGTTGACCGAGCCCTCGGCAAGCACGACATACATCGACTTGCTGCCCTGGTTGTTGATGGCGGCACCTGTGGGATTGGTAATTTCGGCACCGTCGAGCAACAGCTGGAAGCGCTTGTCGCCGTAGAACTTCATCGAGCCGTTGGTGGTCTTGCCGCTGACGACAAACTTCACCGGCCCCGACATGTTCATCACGGTGACGTGAGCCCCATTGGCCTGGACCATCACACCGGGAACGGTGCCGTCAACAGTGGCACTCTGGTCGCCAAAGGTGATGCTGATTACCTTGTTCCACGAGGTATTCTCGACATAGTCGTTATAGGCCGAATCGTTCTCATCGGTGACAACGACGTCGGCAGCCTCGCTCAAGTCACTGTAGTCCAGCTCAATGCTGACCGGATCGACCACATACTGGGCGATGATGTCGTCCATGTCGGTATCGTCGCTCACACAGGAAGCCAATGCCATGCCCATCGTTGCCAACAACAGCCCATATAATCGTATCGTCTTTTGCATAATATATATTTATATATTAATGTATAAATATCATTATTAGAACTTATACGTGTACCCCATGCCCAGGTAGTGGAAGTTGGTCTCGTCATGGTTCACCTGATAGCGGTAGTAGGCCTTAAGGGTATGCGTTTTCTTGATCGTGTGCTCGACACCCACGATGAATCGCGTGTTGTCGAGGATGCGCGTGGTGTGGAACTCCACACTGGCATAGGGGTCGAACTTGCACTTGGGGATATCCCAGTCGAGCTGCAGACGGCTGCGCAGCACGTTCTTGCCCTTGCCTTTCACCTCATCGTCTTCCCACTCGGCCTCGTCGAAGTCGAAGTTATCGACGATTTTTGACGGGCGGTAGGTATATTGCCATCGCTCCCTCAGGCTCAGTTCCACGCGTTGAATCTTGTGGCTCGCTGTGAGCATCACGTTAAAGCGGTGGCGCAGCCCCCAGTAACCGGGTCGCCAGTTGTTATAGTTCACGCCGTCGTCCTGGAAAGTGAGTTTCTCGGGGTTGTTATAGATGAGCAGGTTGTAGCTCACCCCTGCCTTGAGCCAGGGCAGCACCTTGTAGCTGACGTCGGCACCAAGTTTCACTCGGTCGGCTGTGCGAAAAGTGTTACGGGAACGGAACTCGGTCTCAAAACCTGCACTCAGCTTCTTGGAGAACTTGTGTGAGGCGCCGACTGTGAGCACAAGCCCGGCATCGTCGGCGTGCGACGTTGTCGGGATCATGGCTAGCATTAACAGCAACAGGAGTGCCGTCAGTTGGTTTCTTTTACTTCTTCCCATTCGTACTTTGGAATTTTCAGGGTGTTGTTAACGTGACTGCCACCGCCGCCGTCGTTCTCATATTCAATTTTGAGAACCGCAGTGTCCTTGAGAAAATCTATAGAGCCGACAGACACCTTGTGGATGTTGAGGCCTGTGCGCTTGCGCAGGTCCTCGATCAGTTCGTCGCGGCGCTCGGGCGTGATGAGCTCGATGCGATCATAGAGGATGAGCTTGCTGGCCAGATTGCGTCGCAGCACAAAGGTCTCAAAGAGCCAGATGAGCAGAGCAATCGCGATATTGGGCAACAGCAGTTCGACGAAGCTCAACGATTCGGCCAGCGCATTGATGACCGAGAGGCTGATGACGCCGAACATATAGGACATCTCACGCACGGGAATGGTCTCGGTGCGGTATCGCAGCACGCCAAAGATGGCGAACAGACCGAGTGCGAAACCGATTTTCACCTTCACGCTCCCCAGGAGGTAGATGAGAAAGAAGATGCTCACACTGAGCAAGACCAGGGTAAAGAAATAGTCGCGGCGATGTGTCTTGCGGTAATACAAGAAATAGACGATGAAAAACAGCACCAACATGAAGAAGCCGAAGCGTATCAGCATCTCGGTAACTCCGGCGGCGTCATACCACTTGAAATCGCTGGCAACCTTGCTGGCAACCTCATGAACGGCGTCGGTGCCGTTGTCGAGGGCAGATAAATCCTGTAGTAAAATCATATTCTAGTCTTTTGTTATTAATTGCGGGTTGTAGAGAGCAGGCGCTCCACCATGTGCAGGCGTTCCTTGAAGTTGTTGCGCTTCAACGTGGGATTGGTCATGGCCGATCCCATGCAGTACTTGCTGAAACCGCTGGGCTTGATGCGCAGCTCTCGCAGCATCCCCAAGATGGGCGACGGCTGCAGGCCATCGCGCTTGAGTTCGATGATGACGAGGCCCGTGAGGTCGGCATTGTGGCCTGTCATGAGGTTGTGGAACTGCAGGCCGGTGTCGATGGTCAGGCGCTCGGTCTTGGCCTTGTTGACCAGTGTAATGCGGTTGAAATGATTCTCGAGGTGCTCGGTCAACACCGTGGGGTCATAGCGCAGGTGCTTGCGCAGGAACTCGTCATAGTGCCTGTACTGCTCGTCCTGGCGCATGAAGCGGATGCCGTGGTCGGGATTCTCGGGGTCAAATCCCAGCATATCGACGCGCTTTTTCTTGGTGCGGCCGTGGTTATTCTTGGTCTTGACCTCCAGGAAGTTAAGTCCCGAATCCATATAGGAGCGAATGCGCAGCTTCTGGCGCCCTGCATGGCCGTTCTGGTGCACGATGTACATGTTGTTGTCGGGCGTGTCGAAGTAGGCCGTGTAATACTGTGCGATGCGTTTGCCGTCAATTTCCTGGACACGATAATCATCCTTGGCAAGCATCAACAGCGACTTGAGCCGGTCAACCGTCGTGACAAACTTGGTGTCGGTGCGGTTCATCAGCTTGATGCCGGTCATCTCGTCGAGCGAGATGGGTTGGAAGGATGACAGGATATGATCCATGATAGTAACTAAAAGCAAAGCGACGCAAAGATACTACTTTTAACTCAAAACCAGCGTCAGTATTGTTTTATTTGGGCTTAAATTCAACGGATTATCGTTTTAATTCAGCAAAATGCTTAGCGTGCACCCAACTGTCCCCTTTTGTCACCATGGGGAAAACCGGGAGCCGTCATGAGTTGTAAACCCTCGTTTGGAATGGTACGGTCTCTTTTTATTGGGCGATGTCGAAGCCCAGACGAACGCCGTCATACTGCTTGCTCAAGTCGCCGACGGTCTGCAGGGTGCTGTTGCCGCTCAGCGAAGCCGCTGCCTGCAGCACCTTCAACAGGTTCTTGCTCTCAAAGGTCAAGCCCAGGCCACGGGTGGTGCGGGTGATGTAGGCGTTGGTGCTGAAGAGCATTGTCTTCAACTTGATAGTGCCGGTCGAGGGGTCGTAGGTGTAGGTGCCGCTCAGGGGAATGCCCTTGAGCTTGGCTGCAAACTGATGGTCCTGAGTGAACTGGAAAGCGGTGTTGCTCGAGCTGATGCCCACGCTGTTATAGACGGGCAGCAGCTTCTCGATGCAGTTTTGTGCCGCCACAGCGCCACCGGCCTTGGCCAGCAGGTTCTCGCTGGTGAATGCGCATGCGGGCTGGGTATAGTACCAAGTGCCGTAGAGCTCGTTCTCGCTCACCTTGACGCTGCCGATGACCAGTCCCAGCAGTCCGTCGATGGTGTTTTGTGAACCCAGGCCGCCCAAGACAGCGCCCAGGATGTCGCCCAAGCCACCGCCGGTGCCCGTTCCGTTACCGGTGTCGGTGCCGCCGGCCAAGCCGCCCAGGTCACCCAGCATCTGGCAACCGGAGCCCAACAGCATCATCGCTGCCAACAATGTAGCATAAATCTTCTTCATCTTACTATGTCGTTTAGTCTGGTTATTGTTTCTTGTTTCTTGGGGCAAATATATAATAAAAGTGCGACATGGCAACCATTTTGGCTGAAATATCGCACGATAACTGATGATGTGATGGGGTGTCAGGCTGTCGGGGGAGCGCCCTTGGTGGGTTCCATGTGGATGGTGACATGGGTAGTGGTGCCAAAACGGCGCTTCAATTCCCGCTCGATGGCTGTCGCCTGGTCATGGGCATCGCTGAGCGAGAGACAGCCGTCCATGCGCACGTGCATCTCGATGGCAAAGTGGTTGCCGATGCGGCGCGTGCGCAGATTGTGGGGTTCGCTCACGGCGGGGAACGTCTTGACGATGTCCTCGATTTCCTGCTCGACCTCGGCCGGCAATGATTGTTCGGTGAGCTCGCCGATGCTCCCCTTGAGCAGGTCCACCGCCACCTTGACCAACATGAGTCCCACCACGATCGAGGCCAGCGGGTCGAGCACCGTCCATCGGTCGCCCAGCACGATGGCCCCGCCGATGCCCAAAGCGGCACCTATCGACGACAGGGCATCGCTGCGGTGATGCCACGCATTGGCGATGACGACCTGTGAGTCGAGCCGCTTGCCGCAATGCACGGTATAGCGGTAGAGCCCCTCCTTGACCGCAATGGACAGCAGGGCGGCCCACAATGCCAGTTTGCCCGGTGCGGCAAGCTGTGCCCCGCCCAGCCAGTCGGCAAACTTCACGCCACCTGAGACGATGATACCTGTTGCCGCGGCCACCAGTGCCAGCCCGATGAAGAACGACGCGATGGTCTCGAACTTGCCGTGACCGTAGTCATGCGACTCGTCCTGCGGCTTGGCGCTGATTCTGACGAAGGCCAGCACCACCAGGTCGGTGACGAAGTCGGAGAGCGAGTGCACCGCATCGGCAATCATCGCCGAGCTGTGGCCCATGATGCCGGCAATGAACTTGAAGGTCAACAGCGCGACATTTCCCGCACTGCCCACCAGCGTCACCTTGTATATTTCTTTTTCTCGCGTCATTGTTCGGGCAAAAGTACAGCTATTGCGGCACCATTGCAACATTTGCCGCAAAAAAAATCGGGCGACGCCCACTTGAAGGGTGCCGCCCGAATTGTTATCGGTGTCCCGGCCATGCCGGAACTGTCAGAATCGTTTTACTTGATCACCTTGAGGGTCGAAGTGCTGCCGTCGCTGTAGCGGGTCACCACAACGTTGATGCCGTCGAACGGCGTGCGGCTCTCCATACCCATCATGTTGTAGTAATGAACGCTCACAACAGTCTTGGTGACAAGCGTCTCGTCCACGTTGGTCACGTTTTCGTGTGACGTGGTTCCAGAGTTGAGCGGGTAAACGATATAGGTGGGCTCGTCCTCCATACCGTCAGAATAGGGAGCGATGCGGTGAGGAGCACCATTGGCCTGATTACCGTCAATTACGACCTTACGGACAATCGCATTGAAGCCATAGAGGGTGGAAGTAGTCGAGTTGGTGTTCGAAGGTGCAAAGCACTCAGATACACTCCTCTCGGCAGTCACATTCTTGTCTTCGCACAGCGACATGTCGGCCTTGAAACTGCCGCGCAAACGCAGACCGTTGATGAGGTCACCCTCACGCTCAGCAGCTACAAAGTAGCTGCTTACACCATCAAAGTAAGCCCAAACGACCTTGCAGAACTCTTGAGGCTTGGGTTCCATCATGAAGTAGCTGCCGCCAGCCAACTCATCGGTGCGATAGCTTTGGGCACCATCGGTGTCAAGGTTCTCCATCAAGAAGTTACCCGGGCAATAATAGTTGGGCGAGTATTCCGATGATGATTCAACCTCGGGAACAGTTGTCATCACGATGGTCGGGTTCAAGGCATTAATGTAGGTACCTCTTACCTGTCCAGCCTTCAAAATCTTGTTCTCATAGGCTGTCTGCAAGTCAGCGAGCTCTGACTCATAAGCATCACTGGCCTTAGTTGTAACATTGCTGTTAGGAATCAAGATCTCAATCCAGTTGCTCTGGTCATAATTCTCTTGAGGAACAACGTTGATGAAGGTGCCGTCCTGATTTGCATATTCAATCAGGTAGCTATCCATGCCATCGGTGGGATAACTCTTATCGGCATACATCTCATCATCCTTGGCAAAGATGGCAAACTTGTGCTGGTTATCATCCCAGGTCACCTTGGCAACCTGCAACTCGTCAGTGATAGTGTACTTCTTATTCTCAACACCATCAGCAACCAGATCGGCAAGGGTCAAGCTGATTTCGCAGTTATACTCTAATGTGATTGAGTGTACATAAACGCGATTGCCATTTGTCAGGTTTTTGATGGTGAGCGTAGAAATCTCACTTCCGTCAAAGTTAAAGACATAGTCGTCGAAGTCTGTTTGAGCAGCGGTGATGGCTTGTGTCACGCCAGTCGTGTTCACATCGGTTGAAACATTCAGCTCACAACCAGTATCATCGCTGTAGCGGGCTGCATTGATGATAACCTTAGTCAACTTAACAGCACCGCCGGTGAATGCTCTCGGTTTGAGCGTAAAGGTCATGTGACCGACGTTACTTTTGCTACCGAACCTAAAGGAGTCAAAATCGTCGCTCGTGAAGACAGTTGCCATCTCAGCATCAGAGATGTAATCAGTGCCTTCTGACATATGCGTCTGAAGCATTTCCCAAGTTGTCACACCACCGTTGTCTGATGTCGGATCAAATACAATCTCGGCCGTGCAGGTCATGGATTCTTCCACGCGGGTATAGGTGACCTGAGACGTTGTGGTCTCGCCATTATAAGTGGCACGGGCATAGACAGTAACTGTGCCGCCCACGTTGGCTACCTCGGGGGTGGTAAAGCCCTCGTCGGGATCATAGGTTATCCAGCTGTTGCCATCAAAACTATACTCAATCAGTGCATCAGCGACGTTAGACTCGATGATACCGGTCACCGTGCTGGTGCTGAAGGTGTGTCCGTCATCAGGGGTGATGGTTACGGTCATCGGCACCTTGTAGCCCGTCACAGTGACGGTGGCAGTTGCCGTGCCATTCGTGAGGGTGATGGTGGCCTGGTCGGGATTGGCCTGGGTGGCAGTGCCGTTGTAGGTCACGGTCAATGTGCCGTTCTCGAGGGTGGCGCTAAAGATGTTGGTGTCGCCATTGATGCTCACGCTCGTCGTGCCGGTCGTGTTGGTCTCGGTAACGGTTACATTGCCACTGACTGAACTCT
>Ga0310697_10000338_pt1 | contig 66884 bp, 62 predicted proteins | sample 172DNAGHGlowgp2_FD_203883 | JGI IMG/M metagenome (GOLD analysis project Ga0310697, IMG submission 203883) | Sheep rumen microbial communities from Palmerston North, Manawatu-Wanganui, New Zealand - 1728 DNA GHGlow gp2 (v2) (version 2) | ecosystem: Host-associated > Mammals > Digestive system >...
ATCATGGGCAACATCATCGAGCGGACCCGGGGCAAGCACGGCAAGTTCAAGCCCTGGATCCTGGCGGGCATGATCTCCACCTCCCTGGTCATCTACGCCACCTTCAACACGAAGCTCCAGGGGTGGAGCTTCGTGTGGTTCTTCGGCCTCATGTATTTCCTCTTCAGCATCACCTACACCATGGGCGACATTTCCTACTGGGGCATGATCCCCTCCCTCAGCTCCGACGGGGACGCCCGCAACACCTTCACCGCCCGCACCACCCTCTTTGCGGGCATCGGCGGCGTCACGGCCAGCATCCTGATCCCCATGCTGACCACCGGCAAGAGCGCCCTGGGCGGCAGCGCCACCGTGGCCTACGGGTATATCGGTCTGGCCATCGCCATCCTGTGCCCCATGTTCCTGTGCTTCGTCCTCTTCGGCGTCCATGAGGACAGGTCCTACAACGCCGAGCCCGTGCCGCCCGTCAGCTTCAAGAAGATCTGGGACACCATCACGGGCAATAAGCAGTTGCTGTGGATCGCCCTCATCTTCCTGGTCCACGAGGTCGGCAACACCATCGTGGTCTCCGGCATCGGCTCCACCTATATCTATTTCGAATTCGGATACGAGGGCGGGCTCTACAGCCTGTTCACCACCATCGGCATGTCTGTCACGGCCCTCTTGATGATCTTCTATCCGGCCATCTCCCGGAAGGTGCCCCGCAAGAAGTTCATGCTGATGCTCCTTCGCATATCCATCGTGGGCTATATCATCATGTTCGCCGCCGGCATCGCCATGAAGGCCGGTTCGGTGATGCTGGGCGGCATGGACCTTAAGTTCCTGCTCATCACCATCGGTTACATGGTGGCCAACTTCGGCCAGTACGGCTACTATCTCATCCTGATGATCTCCATCATCAACACCGTGGAATACAACGAGTACATCCGCGGCACCCGGGACGAGAGCATCATCACCTCCATGCGGCCCTTCCTGACCAAGCTGGCCTCCGCACTCACCGTGGTGATCACCTCCGGCACGTATATGCTCATGGGCGTGACCCAGTATACCAAGGAGATCTCCGATCTGGAAAACCAGGCCGCGGCCAGCCTGATCACGGAAGCGGACAAGCTCACGAAGATCCAGGAACTGCTGCGGAACGTGACCCACAACCAGGCCCTGGGGCTGCTGCTGGTGATGATCGTGCTGCCCCTTGCCCTGATGGCGGCGAGCTACGTGCTGTATGTAAAACACTACACGCTGGACGAGCCTGAGTATGACCGCATCTGCGCCGAGCTCAAGGCCCGCCGGGAAGAGAAGCAAGCATGGGATTGACGCGTCTTGCTCTGCGCTTCGCCGCTCCGCCGCCTCGGGTGGAAGCTTTCGACCGGTACCTGTTCCTGGGCCCCCATCCCGATGACATCGAGATCGGCGCGGGCGCCACGGCCGCCAAGCTGGCCGCCGCCGGGAAGCATGTCACCTTCCTCATCTGCACCGACGGGCGCTACGGTCTCGAACATGCGCCGGAGGGCACCGCGCCGGAACAGCTGATCGAGCTCAGGAAGGCGGAAGCGGTGGCCTCCGCCAGGGCTTTGGGCGTGGAGGACGTGCGCTTCCTCGATTTCAGCGACGGCGGCTTCTACGTTTTTGAGGATCTGGTGCGGGCCGCCGCCCGGGTGGTGGGGGAGGTCCGGCCCCAAATAATCCTGGCCCCGGACCCGGACGTAAAGAGCGAATGCCACGTAGACCATCGGAACGCGGGGGAGGCCGCCAAGCGCCTGGCCTACTTCGCCCCCTACGAGGAGATCATGGCCCAATATGGGGCGGCCGCCGCCGACGTCCAGGCTTTGGCCTTCTATATGACGGCGAAGCCCAACCGGTTCGTCGCGACCCGGGGGCTTCTGCCCCGGCAGCTCTCCGCCATCCTTTGCCACAGGACCCAGTTTCCCGAGGATTCGGACGCCTTCCACAGCGTGGCTCTGTATCTGAAGCTTCGGGCGGCGGACTTCGGCCTCCGCTCCCTGCGCTTTCAGGCCGAGGGCTTCCGCGTCCTGGGCCAAACCCATATGCATTGCCTCCCCGAAGCGGGCTTGTGAGGCGGATACATGCAAACAGCGCTGCCGTTCATCCCGGCAGCGCTTCGTCCTTTTGGCCCTTTACGGCCTTCTTCTGCGGGCGTTGCGGCAGGAGCAGGAGCTGCGGCCGTTGTAGATGCCCTGGATGATCTCCAGGCACTCGCCGAACCGCTGGAAGTGGACCACCTCCCGTTCCCGCAGGAAGTAGAGGGGTTCCAGGATCTGCTCGTTGCCGGTCATGTTCATGAGGTGCTCATAAGTGGCCCGCGCCTTCTGCTCGGCGCCCATGTCCTCGGTGATGTCCGCAATGGGGTCCCCGGTGCATTGGATGTAGGCGGTGGTGAAGGGCACGCCGTTGGGGTCCACGGGGAACACGCCGTGGTCGTGGATGACGTAGTAGCCGGACAGGCCCGCCTGGTCCAGCTCCGCGCAGGTAGCGCCCTGCATGCACTGACGGATCATGGCGCCGATCATCTCATAGTGGGCCAGCTCCTCGGTGCCTATATCGGTCAAGGTAGCCTTGACCCGGTCGTCGGGCATGGAATAGCGCTGAGTCAGATACCGGAGCGCCGCGCCCAGCTCCGAATCGGGGCCGCCGTATTGGGCCATGAGGAGCCGGGCCATCCGGGGATCCGGCTTGGTGATGTTCACCGGGTATTCGAGACGTTTTTCATAGATCCACATAGCTTTCTCCTTTCCGGCTCACACCGTTTCCCAGGGCCAGGGGGACCGGACGTAGCTTCCTGCGTCCATGGCGCATTGACCGAAGTTCATCAGGGGGCCGTAGGTGCCGGTGTAGGTATCCAGCAGGGACTGGAGCTTGTCGCTGTAGGTGTTGAAGTCCGCACGGGCGGCCGCATCGTCGGGATGGGTGTCCAGGTACAGGTTCAGTTCCACGCAGGTGAACCTGGCCTCGCCGATCCGCTTCAGCAACGCCAAACGATCCTGATCCATGTTCACACCTCCTCCGGCATCACGCGCTCAAAGACCAGCTCGGGGAACAGGGTGCCCTTTTGGAGAGCTTCCCCGGGGCAATAGCCCGCCCGATAGGTCTGGTTGGGAAAATACACCGTGGCCAGGGCGCACCCGCCGCCGGCGGAGAAACCGCAGCTTCCGTCGCTGGAGACCTCGCCGGCCATGACCACATTGGCCTCCGTCGTGGGGTCCGTACCTGGCCCGCGGCCCGTGAAGCAGCAGGCGTCGCCGCTTTGATAGTTTTGCTGCATCTGAAAACATACCTCCCTTTCCGTGAGATACCCTATACTATGACCGTTTTCAGGGAGGCGTGCCCCATCGGACAAGAGAAAAAAGCTGCCGCTTATGCGACAGCTTTCCTGAACAAACAGCAGAATCACCAGGCGTTTTCGAGGGAAAAATGGTTTTCCTCGTCCGTGGCTTTGGAATACCCCCACCGATCGAACCAGGGGGAGTAGGTCAGTACGTCGATACTGTGGGTCATGGGATCGAACCGCAACAGACGAATGAACCCCAAGCCGTTGACCCTATCGTCCTGATAGTTGAACATCATGGTGGTGACGGAGCGCTCCTTCTCGCCGTCCCCGTCGTCGTCAAACCAGTCGGTGCGGGTATAGGTGCCCCGCATATGGCCGCACAGCACCAGCCGGAAGTTGGGCCATTTGGGCATCACGTCCTGAAAGATCATTTTTGCTTCCGGGAAGAAGTGCCCGTCCTCCTCCACGCCCCTGTGCATGACGACGATCACGATATGATCGGGATGCTGAGCAATGACCTCGTTCATCCAGGCGGTACAGTTGACGCCGTATCCCAGGCCGAACACCAGGAAATCCGTGTCGCAGCCCCGGAAAGTCACGTAGGCCGCGCCGTCCGCATAGGTTTGGCCCTCCTTCTGGACCAGCTGGGCATAGGGCTGGATGTTGAAATAATACTGGCTTTCCGGGGTCACGTCGTGGTTTCCGCTGACCACCATGCCGGGCAGGGCCTCGAAGATGGGGACCAAAGCGGCGGCGGCGTTCCCCCACATGGTGGCGCTCATGCCGTCCACCACGTCTCCCGTGTGGGCCACAAACTGTATGTTCTCCGTTTCCCGATTCTCCAGTATCCAATCCCGCATACAGTTGAACACCTCCGGATTGTTGCGGCTGATGTTCTGCGTGTCGGATAGCCACACCAGGGTGAAGGGCGTGGGGATCGGCGTGGGCGACGGTGTGGGCGTGGGGGTTGGGGAAGGCGTGGGCGTGGGCGACGGCGTGGGGGGAACGGTGGGGGAGGGCGTCGCAGGTACCGCAGTCAGGGTGAGCCTGGCTGTCTCCACCGGGGGGATCGGGGTAAAACTGGGGACGGATTCCGGGAGAGTTTCTTCCTGAGGTGCGCCCTGGCAGCCCATCAGGAGCAGGCTTAAAACCAGCAGCAGCGCCAAAGCTTTCTTCATGACAGTCCCGTTCCTTTCCACCGTTTTCCGCAGTATCGCTATTCTATCCGTTTTGATCCCGTTCGTCAAGTTCTGACACGGCAGCCCGCCGCATAGAGTAGGGGCAGGAAGGAGGCGCTTATGGATCTTAGGACCACGTTTTCAGACCTGAAGTGCAAGGAGGTCATCAATATCTGCGACGGAGGGCGGCTGGGCTGCGTGACGGATCTCGAAATGGATCTGTGCACGGGCGCGATCCTCTCCATCATCGTGCCGGGGGAACGGAGCATGCTGGGGCTGCTCAAAGCCAGGGACGGGATCGTCATCCCCTTCTGCCGCATCCAAAAGATCGGCGAGGACGTGATCCTGGTGGACCTGAGGGAATACCCGGTTTAAAATGTTAATAGCATGTTTACAAAAACAGCGGGAGAAACGATGCTATACTCTATTTATACAAAACTGTGCCATGGGAGGACAAGCCAATGAAATGTCGTTACTGCGGCAGCATGGAGAGCAAGGTCGTGGACAGCCGTCCCAACGAGGACAGCACGGCTATCCGCCGCCGGCGGGAGTGCATCCAGTGCGGACGCCGGTTCACCACCTTTGAACGGATCGAGGAAAACCCCGTCATGGTGGTGAAGCGGGACGGACGCAGGGAGCCCTTTGAGCGAGAGAAGATCGCCACGGGCATCCGCAAGGCCTGCGAGAAGCGGCCCATCTCCACGGACGTGCAGAACCAAATGGTGGAACGCATCGTGCGGGAGGTGAACAACTCCCTGGATTCCGAGATCTCCACGGCGGCATTGGGCGAGATGGTCATGAAGCAGCTCAAAGCTGTGGACGAGGTGGCCTATGTGCGCTTCGCCTCCGTATACAAGGAGTTCAAGGACACCCAGACCTTCATGGAGGAGCTGCAGCGGCTTCTGGACGAGAACACCGGCGCATAATGGACAGGGCATCCTTTCAAGAAGCATTCGACCGCATCCGGGTGGAGCATGACTATCGGGAGCAGGGGGGCGTAGGCATCTATACTCTGCCTGCTTTTTCGGCTCGTCCCGAGATCGACCACGGCTTTTCCGCCCGGATCGGCGGCGTCAGCAAACCGCCTTTCACAGGGCTCAACCTGAGCTTCACCCACGACGAGCGGGCCGACGTCATGGAGAACTACCGCCGATTCAGCCGCGGGGCCGGATTCCCGGAGGAGTCCATGGTCATGGACAGCTACGAGCACGGGATCACGGTGCTTCGGGTGGACCGCAAAGATCGGGGCCGGGGATATACCCGGGAGAGCCTGCCTCCCTGCGACGGTCTCATTACCGACGATCCCGAAGTGACGCTGATCACCGGCCACGCAGACTGCATGGCCTTCTACTTCTTCGACCCCGTGCGGAAGGCCATCGGCCTTTGCCACGCCGGATGGCGGGGGGCGCTGGGCCGCATCGGCGGGAACGTGATTGCCCAGATGCAAAAGGCTTACGGCTCCGATCCCGGGGACATGCTCTGCGGCGTGGGCCCCTCCATCTGCCCCAAGTGCTTCGAGGTGGGGGAGGACGTATGCGAAGATTTCGAAGCCGCATTTCCCGCCTGCCCTCTTCGGGGCGTCAACGGACGGGGAAACCCCACGGTGAACCTGTGGCAGGTGGCCGCCTGTCAGTTCATGGAGCAGGGCGTGCTGCCGGAGAACATCTTCCTCATGGGCGTCTGCACCCAGGAAACCATGAACCTGTATTCCTATCGACGGGAGGGCCGCACGGGAGGCATGGCCGCCTACCTTCGATTGAAATAATGGAATAATCGTGAAAAAAGCAGCGAAGCGGCCGCCTTTGAATTGACAAGGGCGGCCTTTTATACTATAATTCATAAGATTGTTTAGAAAAAACAGGAGAACGAACTTACCATGAAACGTCAAACCAAGAAGATTCTGCTCATCGCTGCGGTGGCCCTGGTGATCATCGTGCTGGCGGCCAGCCTCATCATGCTGCTTCGGAAGGATTCCTTTGGCGACAACTACTTCACCCGCAACAAGGCCATCGCCACGGTGAACGGAGCCAAGATCACCAAGAACGAATACGCCGCGTCCCTGAGCAACTACTATAACAATATCGATACCTATAACATGTATGCCCTGTACTATGGCTACGGCGAGCATTACGACACCTCCACCGAGTCGGGCATGCACAAACTGAAGCAGGACATTCTCAACAACCTCATCGACAGCGAGGTCTTTATTCAGATGGGCAAGGAACTGGGCATCAACCTGACGGCTGAGGAGCTGGACGCAGTGGCCCAGTCCGCCAAGGACGCTCTGGCCAACCTGAAGGAGCAGATCCTGGAGAGCGCCAAGTCCTCCGGTTCTCAGACGCCTGAGACCTATGCCGCCACCATGCTGGCCAATTACTTTTCCAACATGGGCATCAACCAGAAGACCTTTTTGAAGCGCAGCGAGCATTCCGCCCTGTCGGAAGCCTATGCCGAAAAGATCAGGGAGCATTTCGCCGCCGAGCGGAACGTAAGTGAGGCGGAGCTGAAGGACATCTACGCCGAGTACGCCAAGACCTATTATGAGGATGCCTATGTGGAGGGTGCTTATGCGCAAAACGCCTCCTATATGGTCCAGGGATACACCGACATCCCCTATCTCTACATTCCCGAGGACTTCCTCTTCGTTCAGGTGATCCAGAACTCTGACGCCGAAAAGGCCAATGAGATATTGACCGAGATCAAGGGCGGCAAGGAATTCGAGGACTACCGCACCGCAGAAGACAACGAGAGTGCGGAGGGCAAAGCCCAGGCGGTCATGGCCATCGGTGAGAACGACAGCGTCTTCGACAGCGCCGTCTACACGCTGGCCAAGGACATGAACGTGGGTGACGTGGACATGGTCCAGGCCGTGACCAAGGACAGCGACGGCAACGACGTCAACACCTATTACATCGTCAAGCGGGCGGAGGGGACCACCGGTCTCGTCCCCTACGAGGACGTGAAATCCGTCATCGACAGCACCCTCAAGAACTACGCCGAGAGCAACTACTATACCGAGCAGCTGGAAGCCTGGCGGGCTAAGGCGAACATCGTCATCGACGACGATGCCGTGCAGGCCTTCGATCCGGCGGCGTAAGGAGACAGCATGCACAGCCGGTTCGTACGTTGGATGTGTATCTTCATGGCGCTGCTGATGGTCATCGGCCTTGTCTTCACCATCGTGGCCAGCGTCATGGCCCTGTAAGAGAACGGAAGCATAACAAAAGCCTGTCGTTTCGACAGGCTTTTTGCTTATTCGTTTTTCAGCTCCAACGCCCGGGCGTAGACCTGCTTCTTGGGGAGCTTCAGGGCTTCGCTGGCCTCTTTGGCGGCGTCCTTCAGGCTCATATGGTCCATAAGCCGCAGCAGCATCTCGTCCAGCTCCTCCGCTGTGGGCGCGCTTTCCGCCTTGGGCGGCACGGAAAACAGCAGCACGCATTCGCCCTTCACTTCCTCCGGCAGGGCCTCTATGACCTCAGAAATCAGCCCGCGATGGCAGCTTTCATGGACCTTGGTCAACTCCCGCACCAGGGCGCAGGAGCAGTCTCCGGCGGCGTTCAGCACGTCCGACAGGGTGCCCTTCACCCGGTGGGGGCTTTCGTAGAGGATGGCCGTGCAGCCGCAGGCGGCAAGATCGCTCAGCGCTTTCTTGCGCTCCGTCCCCTCCCGGGGCAGGAACCCGAAGAAGGCAAAGCGATCCAGGGGCAGTCCCGACAGCACCGCCGCTGTGAGCACCGCCGAGGGACCGGGGAGGACGGTGTAGGAAAGGCCCGCCTCGATGCATGCCTGCACCAGCACGGCGCCCGGATCGGAGATGCCGGGCATGCCCGCGTCGGACACATAGGCGATATCGAGGCCGCTCCTCAGCTTTTCCAGCAGCAGGGGCGCTTTTTCCTTCTGGGTGTATTCGTGGCAGCTCGTGAGAGGCTTTTTGACGTTCAGATGGTTGAGGAGCTTGGCGGTCTGCCGGGTGTCCTCACACCACACCTCGTCACAGCTTTGCAGGGTCTGAACGGCCCGATAGGTGATGTCCCCCAGATTCCCGATGGGGGTGGCGATCAGGTACAGCATCAGCGGTCACCCTCTCCAAAATAGCGCAGGCTGTTGCCTTTGAACTCGATGGACCGCGTGATGTTTTCATCCATGATCCGGGAGGCGATCCGGTCACCGTACCGCTCCCGCAGCCCATCCTTGGTCAGATTGCTGATATATACGGTGGCGAGCCTTCCGCTGTTGCGCTGATCGGCAATGGCAAAAAGGGCTTCTGCCGTCACGTTGGGGATCATCGGCTCCGTGCCCAAATCGTCCAGCACCAGCAGGGGTACCTGAGTGAACCGGGGCAGGGGAGAGACGTTGGTGGAGAAGCCGTTCATGACCTCCTCCGTCATCCGATATGCGGTGAGCCGCAGCGTGTCGATGCCCCGCTCGATGGCGCGGGCGGCGATGGCGTTGCCCATAAAGCTCTTGCCGCGGCCTGCCTGCCCGAAAAGATAGAGCTGGGGGATCTTGGGGGAGGGCAAGGTTTCAGCGTATTTTTGACAATACGCCAGGATCTTTCGTCCGTTCACCAGCGACGCTTCATCCGGGTAGATGCTATCGGAAAAATGAGAAAAAACCTCCCGCTCGTTGATGCGGCCGGCTTCTACCCGATTCTGCTGTTCCAGCTTTAACAGACAGGCGCATTTCCTTTTGACCGGACTGCCCACATATCCGGTGTCCTGACACAGGGGGCAGGCATAGGAAGGCATCAGATAATCCTTCGGGAGTCCGTATCGCTTCAGCAGCGCTTCCTCCTCCAGCCGCAGCGTGGACAGCGTCAGCTTTGCTCCCTGGGCGGGCATGGAAAACACGCGGCTTCGCTTCGCTCTCAGGGCGGCAAAAGCCGGATCCAAAGCGTCGCATTCTTTTCGACGGGCTTCCAGCTGAAGCACGGCCCGGCGACGCAGGTCAGCATAATGGGTTTCAAAGGTATGCGTCATAATTCATCCAAGTCCAAAGAGATCTCTTCAATATTTGCAGTGGCAGGAGCTGTTTCCGCATAGTTCAGCAGGGTATTCCGCTTGCGAGCCTTGCGGCTGCTGTCCACAGGATAGAATGTTTCCTTCTTCTCCGCCAGGGCCTTCTGCGCCTCCGCCACGGTGCTGATATGCCGCTCCATCCAGTCCTTCAGGATGGTTTTCAGCTTTCCGAAGGGCCGTTCCGCGTCGGCGCACTCCTCAGCGGCCAGCAGCACCACCTCCCGGGAGAGGCCGTCGGGCCCGTCCATAAACACGGACAGCTGCCGCACGTCGTCCCGGGTGGGGGTGGACACCTTGCCCATGCGTGCGAAGACCATGCGGGCGAATTCCTTCTCGTCGCTGATACTCTCGCTGTCCGCCCGGATATCCGCCGCTTTCAGCTTGTTCTGCTCGTAGAGCTCCCTTAGGCGATCCCCCAGCGCTTCGAAGGAAGGGCTGGCGGTGCTGGTGAGCCTGGGACAGGCGGCCAGGATGGCCTCGTCGTCGAAGCCCCATTCCTTGACCCAGCGATCGTACATGGTCATTTCATCCAGCGTGGGCAGCCGCCGCTTGCTCCACCGACGCAGCACCGCGGCGGCGCCGTGTTTGCGGACCATAGCGTTGGCGATATAATCCCTGGCCTGCTCGTAGGTAAAGATGCCTGCGTCCGCCCAGCTCTTGGCCACGGTGGAAATGTACTGGATGGACACCCGGCGCCCCTTCTCCTCCATGCAGTGGCTCACCAGCTCCAGCACCGCCTTCTCCTCCAGATGGAAGACCTCCAGGCAGTCGTAGATATGGCCCAGCTCCCGCATGCTGAACTGGCGGGGGGCGGTGAGCTCGTTGAGAGCGCGGACGAAGGACTGATACTTCAGCGGCACTGCCGTGGTCACCGCCGGCTGCTCCACGGTCAGGTATTCCACCTCCAGGGGGTCCTCCTTGAGGATGCGGACCAGCCCCTTGCTCTGCCAGTAGACGAAAGCGGTAAGCACGGCCCCTTCCGTCAGGTTCAGGGCTTCCGCGACGGACACGTCCCCCATGGAGGGATAGCGGCACTGCATGAGCCCGTAAAGGTACACCTTCACGGCCTCGCCTTCGGCGTCAGGCATGAATTCGCTGAAAAACAGGTTGTCTACCGGGGTCTGCTCCCTTTTTTGGGCCTCGGGTGAAAAATGTATGTTCATATGGGGAAGTATAGCATAGGGATAAGCAACTTTCAAGGCGGGGAATGGGACAGAAAAAAGAAGAAAATTTACCGCTTGTTCGCTAAATATCTATTTATTCCGCAACAATACACGCATATAATGATACCATGAGCAAAAAGAAAAAGCGTTCCCGTAAAAAACAGAAGGTGTATACCGTTCATTGGCCCATCCTGATGGGGCTCACCGCCCTGCTGGTGGCGCTGGTGCTGCTGGCGGTGGGGGTCGTTCGTGCCTGCGCTCTGCCGGCGGGGGACGCCCTCAGCGCGGAGGAATCGCCGGAGCCCATCATCCCCGCGCCTACCTGGTCGCCTTTGCCTGTGGACGTCAACTTCACCAAGGTCCACAACACCTACGTGAAGGTCTTCTTCCAGGACGAGGGAGAGGTGCGGGACATGCTCCTGGAGGAGTATATTCTGGGCGTGGTCGCCGGAGAAGTGGGGGCGAGCTATCCCATGGAGGCGCTGAAGGCCCAGGCCGTGGCCAGCCGGACCTATACCCTGTATTCCATTCGGCACGGCGGCTGTAAAACCAACCCCAACGCGGACGTGTGCACTTCCAGCAGCTGCTGCCAGACCTACCGGTCCGACGCGAAGCTGCATAAGTCCTGGGGGGATACCTATACGTACAGATATTCCGTCATCGCCAAGGCGGTCATGGATACGGCAGGGGAAGTCATGCTTTACAACGGCAAGCCCATCAACGCCATGTATCACGCCGCGTCCGGCGGCTGGACCGAGGACAGCGAGAACGTGTATGGCAGCACCTTCGCCTATCTGCGCTCGGTGGAGAGCCCCCATGAGATCGGCAGCCGGCAGACCGGGGAGGTCAGATATCACCGCGGAACCTTCGTCGAAAAGGTCAACGGCGCCCGACCCAACGCCAACATGGAGGAGGATAAGCTGGAAGAGCAGCTGAAGGTCCTTTCCCTCTATCCCAGTGGGCGGGTGGAAAAGCTGCAATTGAACCAGGACGAGGTCACCGGCAGGACGGCGCGGAAGCTGTTCGGCCTGGACAGCGCCATGTTTACCGTGGAAGTCACCAACGACGAGGTCATCTTCCGCACCAAGGGCTTCGGCCACGGGGTGGGCATGAGCCAGGCGGGGGCCAACGGCATGGCTTCTGACGGGGCGGATTACCGAACCATCCTTCTGCACTACTATACCGGCGTCTCCCTGGGCGTCATCGGCCAGTTTTAACGGGTATGCGCTGGGAAAGCCTGCAATTTGAACAGTACGGCATTTATCAGGACGAGGAGCTGGGCCGCTTCACGGAGGACCCGGTGCGCCTCGTCCATTTTCTGCACGCGAAAAGGAGCGAACGGGCGGTGGATTTGGGCACGGGCAACGGGATCATCCCCGTATATGCCAATGCGCTTTATGGCTGCCCTTTCGCCGGGATCGACATCGACGCCCCTCAGCTCCGGCTGGCCGACCTGTCCGCCCGACGCAACGGGCAGGATATCCCCTTTTACGAGCTGGACGTGAGCGAGGCGCCCAAGGCCCTTGGCCATGGCCGGTTTGATCTGGTCACCATGAACCCGCCGTACTATGCCCGATCCTCGGCGGGGGAGGATCCTCAGCGGGCCCGGCAGCGGCACGGGGACCGGCTGGACGACTTCCTGGCGGCGGCCTTCGCGCTGCTCGACAACGGCGGGCGGCTGTGCCTCTGCTACCGGGCGGACGGCCTCGCGGACCTGTTCACTCTGCTGCGGAAGAACCGCCTGGAGCCCAAGCGGATGGAGCTGATCGCCCGCGGCGAAAGAGCGAAGGTAGTTTTGATAGAAGCAAAAAAACTGGCAAAACCTGGCATGGATGTTTTCGTTTCCGACGGGCAAGACTAAGGGCATCACTTGAAAAAGGAGGTATGCCCCTTGGAACGAAATAAGATCCGGATCTTTCTCGGTACGGTGCTGACCGTCATCGCGCTGCTGGGCGGCTGTACCTGCCGCGCCAGCGTCAAGCCTGCGGCCACCGCTGCGCCCACATGGACGGCTACTATGGCGCCTGCGGCTACGGCCGTCGTCACCGTCGTCCCCGTGCCCAGCGAGACGCCCATGGCTTCCGAAGCGATCAGCCCTTCGGCCAGCCCGATGACGAGCGCAGGAACGGACGGCGGCAACCCGTGACCGAACCGAAAAAAGATTCAAGTGAAAACAGGACGCTATGGCGTTCTGTTTTTCGTTTTTGGCGTCGGAGCCCGGAAAAACGTCCCGAAAAAACACTTGACATGCTATAACACCTGTACTATAATAACAAATTTTTAACTAAATTTCTCTTTGACAACTTCGGGAAGCCTGTGGTATACTTAAACCAGTTGTAGGGAAAGGAGGCAGGCTGCGCGTGTTTCAGGTAGGCGATATGGTTTGCTATCCCATGCATGGGGTGGGTAAAGTCGAAGCGATCCAGGAGCAAAGCATCCTGGGCGAAACCAACCAGTATTATCTGCTGCGTTTCCTCATGGGACGTATGACGGCGCTGGTGCCGGTCAAAAATGCTGAAAATGTGGGCTTGCGTCCGTTGATCGACGAGGGCACCTGCGGCCAGGTGGTGGAGTATCTCAAATTCGGCGACTGCTCTCAGGAGAGCGATAATTGGAACCAGCGGTATCGGGAGAACCTGGACAAGCTCAAGCAGGGGGACGCCCTGGTGGTGGCCGATGTGGTCAAGTGCCTCATGAAGCGGGATCAGGAGCGGGGCCTCTCCGCGGGAGAGCGGAAGATGTACCTCACCGCCCGTCAGGTCCTGGTGGCGGAGCTCTGCGCCTCCAGCGGCAGAGGGGAAGAGGAGTTTCTCCCCCTGGTAGGCGGCGCGTAAAGCCGCAAACGGCGGGATCGGCTGCGGCGGAAACGCCGCATTTTCTTTTGAAATTTTGCTTGACATGGCATACCCTTTCCCGTATAATGGAACAGGTTCATTTTGGAGGATAGCGCGTCGAGCGCTTTTTCCATGAAGATATTCTAAACTAAGTGAGGTGTATGGCATGAAACGCACTTACCAGCCGAAGAAACGGCAGCGGAGCATGGTCCATGGTTTTCGTAAACGCATGGCCACTGCTGATGGCCGCAATGTGTTGAAGCGCAGGCGCGCCAAAGGCCGCAAGAAGCTGAGCGCCTGAGATATCAGGACTTCAGCGGTCGGCGGAGATCGGAAGCGAGGCTTCCGCGACGCGGCTTATGCCGCACAACTTTGTAGCGCTGCGGCAGGCTATGGCTTGCCGTGCGTTGCTATTTACGGGAAAGTATTGATCGGCTTTTGAATCGGACGTTTTCCTTGAAACGGCATAAGGAGTTTCGATTCACCTATCGGACCGGCCGGCAGGTCGGCGGTGGAAGCTTCGTATTGGTGACGGCCCGGAACCGAAAGGACAAGGTCCAGGTCGGTTTTTCTGTATCCAAAAAGATCGGGAACAGCGTCATGCGCAATCGGGCCAAACGCCGCTTGAAAGCCTGTTTTTCGCCGCTGTTGCCCCGGGTGAAGCCCGGATACAACCTGATCTTCATCGCACGGTCCGCCGCTTTGACGGCGCCCTTCCTGTCCATGCAGAAAAGCATGATCAGCGCCTTGCAGCGGGCCGGCGTATATGAGGAACCCGCTCCTTCGGAGGCGCGGCAGCCATGAAGAAGATCCTGCTCGGGATGATCCGATTCTATCAGAAGCATATCTCCCCCTGCTTTCCTGCGCGCTGTCGCTTTACCCCTACCTGCTCCCAGTATGCCTGGGAGGCGATCACGAAATACGGTGCCCTGAAGGGCACGGGCCTGGCCGTTTGGCGGATACTTCGCTGCAACCCCTTCTGCAAGGGCGGCTATGACCCCGTTCCCTGATGACGGCACAGGTTATAAAGGAGAGCAACATTGACTAATTCCTTCTTTCTCACCCGCTGGCTGCTGGCCGGCATGCGGTGGCTGTACGAGTCCATCATGTCCTCCGGGATACAGGCCTCCTATGCCATCGTCCTCACCATCTTCATCTTTACCCTGGGCGTTCGCTGCCTGACCATCTTCAGCGACATCAAGTCCCGCAAGTCTTCCGTGCAGATGCAGGAGATCCAGCCGGATTTGGATCGCCTTATGAAGAAGTATCAGAACGATCCCAAGCGCATGAACCAGGAGCGCAGCAAGCTCATGAAGGAGAAGGGCGTCAGCACCATGTCCGGCTGCCTTCCCCTGCTCATCATGATGCCCCTGCTGTTCATGTTCATCAACGCCTTCCGCGCCTGGTCCAACGAACAGATGCTCTCCTTGCTCCTCACCATGGACAAGGATCCTCAGGCCGGCATCGAGCTGTTCAATCAGTATAAGTTTTTCTGGATCCTCAACATCTGGCGTCCCGACAACCTGACCAGCTCCGCCGTCCTCACCGGCGAGCAGTTCTGGCGCACCTTCGCCGCCACCAAGGCCACCTTCATCGACAAGTTCATCTTCTACACCGAGCATCAGCAGGCTTTGGACGAGCTGCTCCTTCGCATGGGCTTCTTTGTGAAGGACGCTGCCGGCGCTTTGACCTTCGCCGAGGACAACACCGCCTTTTTGACCGCCTATGAGACCATCATGGGCCCCTGCATCGATGCCTACAAGGGCTATGTGAACGGCTATGCCATCCTGCCCATCCTGGCCGGCGGCACCTCCTTCCTGCTGTCCTGGGTGTCCATGCAGCAGCAGAACAAGAACAACAAGGAACAGAATACCAACAATCCCAACGCGCAGGCGGCCAACATGGGCAAGACCATGATGTACATCATGCCCGCCATGTCCGTGTTCTTCTGCTGGCAGTATGACGCCACCTTCTCCATCTACTGGATCCTCAGCAACGTCATCGCCACGGCCATCAACGTCATCATCAACAAAAAGCTCCCCGACATCATCGAGCGTGACAAGCGCAAGCGGGCGGCTAAGCAGATAAAGGAGAAAAACTGACCCATGAGAAGTATGGAATTTTCCGGCAGGACGGTGGACGAAGCGATCTTCCACGGCCTGAACGAGATGGGCGTCACCATCGACCAGGTGGACATCATCACCGTGCAGAGTGAAAGCAAGGGCATCTTCGGCTTCGGCGCCCGCAACGCCATCGTGCGCCTGGTGGAGCGGGAGACCCCGGTGGTCCCCGACTTTTCCGCCATCAACGAGGAGCGTCGGGAGCAGCGGGAAGAGCGCCGGGAGCGTCGGGACCGCAAGGACGATCGGCGTGACGGCCGGGGCCGCGGCGACAAGCGTTCGGACCGGCGTCGGGAACAGCCCCGGGAGGAGAAGGAAGCTGCCGCGCCTGTGGAGGAGCTGCCCTATTCCAAGGAGCTGGCTGAGGAACTGGATTCGGCGAAATTCCTGCAGGAGCTGTTGAACCGAATGGGCGTCAACGGCACAGTGTCCGCCTTCGAGAACGAGGAAGGGATCAAGCTCAAGATCGACTCCGATACGGACGGCCTGCTCATCGGCCGGCGGGGCGAGACTCTGGACGCCCTCCAGTACATCGTGTCCCTCTATGAGAACAAGGATCGCAAGGAGAACGGCTACCGCCGCATCTCCATCGACACCGAGGGCTACCGGGCCCGTCGGGAGGATACCCTCAAGCGCCTGGCCCGCCGCAACGCCCTCAAGGTGGCCAAGACCGGCCGTTCCTTCGCCATGGAGCCCATGAATCCCTATGAGCGCCGGGTGATCCATTCTGCGCTGCAGAGCTTCAGGGGCGTCACCACCCACTCTGAGGGCGAGGAGCCCAATCGCCGGGTCATCATCACCCCCGAGGATTGACGGAACAAGGGCCCGAACGGGCCCTTTTCTTGTAGGGAGGCAGCTATGACAGTCGACACCATCTACGCCCCGTCCACCGCCGTCGGCGGGGCCATCGCCCTCATCCGGGTGTCCGGGCCGCTGTGCCCGACAATCGCCCGGGAGATGCTGGACCGGGACGTGAGCAAATCGCCCCGGATGCTCCGCTTTGTCCATATGCTGGACGGGGAGAAGGTGCTGGACGACGGCATGGCCTGCTTTCTACCCGGGAAGGGGACCTACACCGGGGAGGACATGCTGGAGCTCTCCTGCCACGGGGGCAGCCGCACGGTGGCCCGGTTGCTGGAACGGCTGAGCCGCACCGGCGCCCGGCCTGCGGAGCCCGGGGAGTTTACCAAGCGGGCCTTTCTCAACGGCAAGATGGACCTTTCCAAAGCCGAGGCGGTCTTGGACGTGGTCTCCGCCCGGGCGGAGGAGAGCTTGAAAGCGGCCCTCGAACAGCTTCACGGGAAGCTGTCGGAACGGATCGGCGGCATAGAGGAGCTGTTGATCGACAGCCTGTCCGCCATCGACGCTGCGGTGGATTATCCCGATGAAGTGGAGGAGGACGTATCGTTAGCCTTGCCGGAGAGCCTCCGGAAGGCACGGCGGGAGATCGACGCTCTGATCAACGAGGGGCGGCAGGGCCGGGTCCTGCGGGAAGGGGTCTACGTGGCCCTGGTGGGGCGGCCCAACGTGGGCAAAAGCTCCCTTTTGAACGCTCTCATCGGCACGGATCGAGCCATCGTCACGGATCTGCCGGGCACCACCCGGGACACTCTGGACGAGGAAACCAGCTTCTTCGGCGTTCCCGTGCGGCTGGTGGACACGGCGGGCATCCGCGACAGCGGCGATCTGGTGGAAAAGATCGGCATCGATCGGGCCAAGGCTGCCCTCGATCGTGCGGACGTGGTGGTCCTGCTGCTGGACGGCACCCAGGCTCTGACGGAGGAAGACGAACGGCTCCTTGCCCTTACGGCGGGAAAGAATCGGCTGGTTTTGCGCAGCAAGGGCGACCTGCTTCAGACGGACGACGCCTTCGGCGAGCTGTCCGTCAGCGCCAAAACGGGTGACGGTCTGGACGAATTGAAGCGCCGCATCGTGGCCCTGTCCGGGGCCAGGGAGGGAGCAGCCATCACCAACGAGCGCCATATCAAGGCTTTGGAAAACGCCCGGGACGCCCTGCGTCACGCTCAAAACGCAGACGAGCTGACCCTGGCCGCCACGGATATCCGGGAGGCACTGCACCATTTGGGCGCTATCACTGGGCGGGACGTGGACGCCAGCGTCATCGACCGAATCTTTTCACGATTCTGTGTAGGAAAATAGAGAATAAGAAAAAGAGCCGCATGGCTCTTTTTTATGTGCTCAATCTTCGTACTCATCCGGCTTCATGGGGCCGTGGAAGGGGTCTGAATAACCATCCTCCTCCTGGTCCAGGAACTGACGGTTCAGAAGCACCGCCCGCAGCTGATCCGGGCTCAGAGGCTGGCCGCCCTCGGAAACACTGCGGGCAGACGCAGCCGCTCTCCACGCCCTGCTCCCGCTGGACCATATAGGTGCCGCATACCTTGCAGCTGCACCGCATGAGATCGCCTCCCTTTTCGTATCTTTTGTAAATTCAGTATAGCACACCCTTCCCCCGAACACAAGGAACATGGTATACTGCTCTCATGAAACGTACGCTCATGCTCCTGCTGGCGCTGCTGTGCCTTTGCGTCGGCGCCACGGCCCTGGCGGAGGAAAAGGAAAGAGAGACCATCGCCCTTGGCAGCAAGGGCCAGCTGGTGGTGCGCATCCAGCAGCGGCTCATGGACCTGGGGTTCTATTCCTACAAACCCACAGGCAGCTATCAGGCGGTGACCCGGCGGGCGGCTTTGGCCTACGAACGGGCGGCCAATGCCCGGCAGGACGGCCGCCTCACCCCCGAGGAGCAGGACGAACTCTTTTCCGGCGGGGCGGTTCGCACACCTTACGCAGCCAGCGTGCCCCTGACCTTCACCGCACAGAATCCGTATTTTTCAGTGACCGGAGAGCTGTGGGACTGGACCGAGGTCAAGAAGCAGCTTACGGAGGGGGAGACCTATATCGTAACGAACTGCGCCACCGGGGAAAGCTGTTCGATGGCCTTTCAGGACGGGGAGAACCACGCCCATATGACCCCCGTAAATCCCATGACGGACGGGCAGATGCTGAAGAAGTGGCTGGGGGAGAGCAACAGTTATTATAAGATCGCCGTGGCTGTGGAGATAGGCGAAAAGCGGGTGGCGGCCTCCCTGCAGTACGACAACGCTACCGCCCACGTATACTTTCAGGGCAGCACGTCCCACGTGCTGGGCATGGCCGACATAGAGCACGACGGCCTTATCCGGCGGGCGGCGGGGCGATAGCTACCGGGAGCGACCGACCAGGATATGCAGATGGATCGTGACGGAGGTAAGGGCAGCTATGTTTAGCTGCTCTTTTTCGATGCCCTGGGTCAGAGGCGTCATGGACACAAGGTCCGCCGCCTGGGCCGGGGTAAGGGGATAGGTATCGCTGATCTCCCGGGCAGATAATAGGTCAAACTTTTCCCGGAACAGCTGTACCACCCGTTCGTTGCTGTAGCCGTCATGGCGCAGTTTGTCCTTCGCCAGGGCGCGGACTTCGGTCAGGTACCGTTCTCCCGGCACCACCTTTATGACAATGCCATCAGGCCGAAGGACCCGGCTGAATTCCGGGTAATTGGCGGGGGAGAGGATATTCAATATGGCGGCCATGCTGCCGCTTTGGAGGGGCAGACGGCTGAGATCCCCCACCGCCCAGAGCCACCCTCCGCCGCCTCGAGCCGCCCGCTGGATGCCGGGCCGGGACAGATCGAGACCCAGGCAGGGCCGCGCCGCGGCGTCGGGCACGATGGCTTTCAAAAAGCTGCCCTCCCCGCAGCCTGCGTCCAGAATGGGGCCATCTGGAAGCAGCTTTCGCATCGCTTCGACAAGCTCCCCATAGAATCCACCGGCGATAAACCGGCTCCGGCTGTTAAAGAGGGCGTCGTCGTAGGCCCCCAATTTGGCGGCGGGGCAGAAGTCCACGTACCCCTTCCGGGAGATGGCGAAGTCGTGGCCTCGCTCGCAGCGCAGGGAGGTAGCCCCGGCGGTCATGGCACCGTGGCACTGGGGGCAGCGGAACAGGGCCGCGTGTCGAAGGATGGATTTCATTCGTTCATGCATGGCCTCAGTATACTATAGAAGGGGTCCAAAGTCCACCCGCCCTTGACAAAAACGGCCGGTCCTGCCCATAATAGGGGCATGATACCCGATTACGTCAACTCCATCCTGTTCCGGCTCCGGCAGGCGGGCTGCAAGGCCTACGCCGTGGGCGGGTGCGTGCGGGACATTCTGCAGGGCAAAACGCCTCACGACTGGGACGTGTGCACCTCCGCGCTCCCGGAACAGATCGAGCGGGTCTTCCCGGATCTGCCCCGGATCGACACGGGCAAAAAGCACGGTACCATCACCGTCATTTTGGCGCATACACCGGTGGAGATCACCACTTTCCGGGCGGACGGAGCCTATCTCGACAATCGCCATCCGACGGCGGTGACCTTTTTGCCCGATTTGGAAGGGGACCTTGCCCGCCGGGATTTCACCGTCAACGCCATGGCCTTAGGAGAGGATGAGCGGCCCATAGACCTGTTCGGCGGGCAAAAAGACCTGAACGATCACGTCATCCGCACCGTGGGAAATCCAGTGGAGCGCTTCCGTGAGGACGGCCTGCGCATTTTGCGGGGCCTTCGGTTCGCGTCCCGGCTGGATTTTGAGATCGAGCCGGAGACCGCCCGGGCCATGATCGAGGAACGGACACTTCTGGACAACATCAGCGCCGAGCGTATCTTTTCCGAGCTGAAGGGCATCCTTGTGGGCCCTGGGGCGGGGCGCATCCTGCGCGAGTTCGCCCCTGTTCTGTTTACCATACTGCCTGAGCTGGCCCCCATGGAGGGGTTCGAGCAGCACAGTCCCTACCATGACAGCGACGTGTGGGAGCATACTTTGCGGGCTTTCGAGGCAAGCCCCCCGGATCCGGTCTATCGCCTGGCCCTGCTCTTTCACGACTGCGGCAAGCCCGATTGTTTCACCCGGGACGAAACGGGCCGGGGACATTTTTACGGCCATCCCCACAGGAGCCGGGAGCTTACGGAGGAGGCACTCCGGCGGTTGAAATGCGATAACGACACCCTGAACCGGGTGCTGTACCTTGTTGAAAAGCACGATACCTGGCTGCCGGACACCGAGAAAAACATGCGCCGTCTCCTGCTGCATGAGGAACCGGCTGCCGTACGGGATCTGCTCGTCGTGGAGCGCAGCGACGCACTGGCTCATGCCCCTGCCGCCCGGGAGACGGCCGTTGCCAACGTGGACAAATGGTCTGCCCTGCTGGAGCGGGTGTTGGCTCAAAAGCCCTGCCTGTCGGTGAAGGACCTGGCCGTCGACGGGAATGACCTGCTTTGGCTGGGTATGGAACCCGGTCCCCGGATGGGCCGTCTCTTGAACGAGATGCTGGAGCAGGTGGCGGAGGGAACGCTCGAAAACGATCAAGCCGCCCTCCTTGCCTACGCAAAAGCAAATATCGGTATCATTTCTCGCAACATATCTGCGCCTCCCGTCGTCTAATCAGTAGATGATCATCTATTGACGTTAGAAAGGAGCGCGTATGAGCAGCCACGAAAACGATGCCTGGTTTTCAGGGCAGATCGAAAAGCTCGGTCCGACCCTGTTTCGCGTCGCCTTTGCCATTTTGCGCAACCGAACCGATTGTGAGGACGCCGCCCAGAACGCGGTGCTGAAGGCGTATCGCGGCCTGGACTCGTTGAAAAAACGCAGCTATTTCAAAACCTGGCTCATCAGCATACTGCGGAACGAATGCTTCGATATGCTCAAGCGCCGCCGGCCCACCCTGGACGTGGACGAGCAGGGGGATTTGAGCTACGAGATGGCCGTGCCGGACATGGATCTCAACAGGGCTTTCGACCGGCTCAGCCCCGAGGAGCGCCTCACCATCACCCTCTACTATTACGAAGGCTACGACACCCGGGAGATCGCCGCCCTCACCGAGGTCAGCGAGGGGACGGTAAGAAGCCGCCTCTCCCGTGCCCGGGCCAGCCTTCGCATGCTGCTGCAGGAAAAGGAGGCAGTGCAATGAAGAAAAAGGATTTTGACAACAGATTGCAGAACGACCTGTTCCCCGAGATGCCCGCGTCCTTTGGACGGAAGCTTACCAAAGTCATGGAAAACGAGGGCGTGAAGATCAAAAAGCGGCCCACCGCCACAGGCATCTTTGCAGGGGCTGTCAGCGTAGTCGCCGCGGCCGCCGTGCTGCTGATCGTCCTTCTGGGCGTCCTGGGCGGAGGAAAGAGTCAAAAAAACGCCGCCGCTTCCCAGGCGCCCACGGTCCGGATGGCCCAGCCCACGCCCGGAGAATGGAAGGGGGACACCAAGGTCATCGCTCTGAGCGAATCTTTCGACTTCGAGAACCGGGAGAAATACGAGGCTCTGTATCAGGGTATCCTGCTCTACCTCCAGAACAAAGGCGAGGCGGAGCCCGCCGAGCTGTGGCTCTGCGCCATCAAACCTCGTTTGGCAGGGGAAAATGCCTTGGATGGGTATTACGTTCTTGCCCGACACGCCTTTGACCGGAACGAGGGACCGGAGCTCTATTGCATAAGCGATACCGGCGACGTGTTTTGGGCTACGGAGGGCAGTGTACAGGGCCCCAACCACGCCGTTCATCCTTTGGAGGACAGCTATACTGAGCTTGATCAGCGCCATTTTCTCTACGGCACGGAGCCCATGATCGCCGAGCCAGGCATCCCCCATGTGAAACGGGGCGCCCTGGTGGGGAAGGAGCCGGGGACCGACACCGAGTTCAGCATGGCCGCCTCCATCACCGAGGTACAGAGCCGCCTTTCCGCCGCCGACAGCGCCTATCCCGGCGCGGCAAGGGAATACTTCCTGGTGACCGTGCCCGCCGGAAGCTGGGACGCCGTCATGGAAGCTCACACCCTCCGCTTCGAGACGGAGGAGGGGCCGGTGGACGTGGATATGGAAAAAGAGCTGCCCACGGTCGGGACCGTGCGGAACATCGAAAGGCCCCAGCCGACTCCCATTGCGGAGGCCCAGGGCGTGGAGTATTGGCTGTCCCAAAACCAGCCCCTGATCCGGGACTTTACCGACGACTGGTACGGGGAGGAGATCGTGCAGAAGTACGGCCGGGCCATCGCCCGGGCGCTCCGGACCAGCGGCGAACATATCTCCGACGAAGGGATCTGGGTCTGCGGCGTCTTCTTCTGCGTGGAGCACGAGGCGGGCACGCCCCCGGAAAATGCCTTCGTTCTGGCCCAATACGACTTTGACGGGGAGCAGAGCCCGGAGCTGTTCTATTACAAGGATGGCGCCATAGAGTGGATGACCAAGGGCGCGGCGGCGGATCGGATCAACGTGGTGTATCTGGACGGGAGCTGGTTTGGGGTCAGGACCATAGCCTTCTGCAAATCCCCGGCCTATGACGGCGGTCCCCTGGCCGCCTCCAAAGCCGCCATGAACGTGAAGAACTATGCCATCTGCGAACTGGAGCCCGAGCTCTCCCTGAGCAAGATCCGGCAGCGGGTGACCGGCGGCCCCAACTACGACGCGGCCCGGGAGTGCTTCCTGTTTCTTGTCTCAGAGGATGAATCCGATGGCGTCCAGGAGATACGGGAGCTGACCGTCACCGCCCTGAAGGACGGCCGGACCCGCCGGTTCACCCTGGACAAGGTGAACGTCATGGAGCCCCAAACGGTCCCCGCCATGGCTGTGAAGAGCGAAGGTACGGTCTATCCCGGCCGGGTGACCCATATGATCCACAGCCTCAACGAGGACGGCGTGGCCGCGGACGGGACGCCCCTGGAAGAAACCATGTCAAACGGGCTCCTGTTCAAGACGACCTACACGTGGCAGCGGCCCTTGAACATCCTCACCGCTTCGGACCAGGTGAGCGTGACGGGGGTGGACGTCTATTCCGATACCTTCGAAAAGCTCCATAGCGACGTAGGGATCAGCTTCCTGGACGACCTCGATCCGGGGACCTACTACCTCTGCTTCCGCACCACCGTCCTGGGTCCCTATTCGGAAAAGACGGGGCGGTACACCTACCAGACGGACTACACCATCTATAAGGTGAAATGGAACTGAATGAAAAAGCCCTGCCAGCATTTGGCAGGGCTTTCGCTTTGTTCATAATTTGTTGATATCTTATCCGCTTTTTCGTTGCACATATCCTGTACAATAGGGACAAGAATTTGACGAAAGGCGGAATCCTTTGTTGAAGATACGTACGCTGATTGTATGCTTGCTGTGCTTCCTGCTCCTCGCCGGATGCAGTACGGGCGATGCTGCCCAGACCATAGAGCCGGCCGCCACAGAAAACACGGCGGCACAGGCTGCGGTACCCGCAGCTACGCCTCAGGAGCAGCAGAAGGTGGTGATTGCAGCCGCCACCGGTGCCCCCACGGAGGTCCCCGTTACACCCGAACCCACGCCGGAGCCTACGCCCGTGCCTACGCCGGAACCCACGGCTACCCCCGTGCCCAAGCTGGGCGTGCTGGACGGGAAGTTCCGGGACAAGTTCGTCACCGGCGAGCCGGTGCTTACGGAAAACAGCTATCAGACCGAGACGCTGGCCATCTTCATCACCCATGTGGTGGACGAATCCAAGACCATCACCGATCACACCTACCAGTATTTCATGGCGGACGTCTATTTCCAGAACATGGAGGATTTCAAAAGCGATCCGGCAAAGACCTGGGCGTATACGGATCGTTGGGCAACCGAAGGGCTGGAAAAAATCGCCAAGAAGTATGACGCCATCTTTGCCATATCGGGAGACTTTACCCTGACCCGTGAGAAAGGGCTGATCGTTCGAAACGGGGAGGAGATCAAGGGCAAGAACGGCTCTACCCATCAGCACGACCCCCAGCGCGACGTGGGCGTGATCTACCGGGACGGGCATATGGAGACCTATTTCGCAAAAAACGTTCCGGCGGAGGAGATCCTGAACGATCCCAACGTGTGGCAGGTGCTGGGCTTCGGCCCGGCGCTGCTGGACGAGAACGGGCAGCCCCTGACGACCTTCAACGATCCCAACAAGGTGAGCCGGGCCAACATCCGCAACGCAGTGGGCTACTTTGAGCCGGGGCACTACTGCTTCGTGTATGTGCCGCCCTACCTGGGCCCCAAGGACAAGAAGCCCAAGGATGACTCCTGCATCGAGCTGGAGGGTCTGTCCAAGCTGATGTATTCCCTGGGATGCGTCCGCGCCTACAATCTGGACGGCGGAGCCACGGCCGGCATGTATTTCAACGGCAAGCAGGTCATCGGCGGCAGTCTCGGTCAAGGTCGGAAGAACCACGACATCTACTATATCCCCAAGGCGCAATAGCACTTGACGAAGAACCAGCCGGAGCGTGAGGCTCCGGCTTTTCTATCATTGAGGCATTTTGGCAAAAAAATAAAAATCAAAAAGGAAAATGGCCAAAACCGGCGTATATGAATTATCAGTGAACCTTTTTGGAGGCAGGTATGGCAGAGGATTCCATTCGGTCCCGATGGGAAGCCTGGGAGGAGCAGAGCCTTTCTCCCTATGCCGCTCTGTCCAAAAACACCAGGGGCCGGGCGCGGGAGATTGAGCCCTGCGAGATCCGCACCTGCTTCATGCGGGATCGGGATCGGATACTGCACTGCAAGGCCTTCCGTCGGCTGAAGCACAAGACCCAGGTGTTTTTGGCCCCGCTCGGCGATCACTACCGGACCCGGCTCACCCATACCCTGGAGGTGTCGCAGATCGCAAGGACCATCGCCCGGGCCATGCGGCTCAACGAGGACCTGACCGAGGCCATCGCGCTGGGCCACGATCTCGGGCATACTCCCTTTGGCCATACCGGCGAAGGCGTCCTTGACCGGCTGGTACCCGGCGGGTTCAGCCACAACGAGGAGAGTCTGCGGGTGGTGGACAAGCTGGAAAACGACGGCCAGGGATTGAACCTGACTTTCGAGGTCCGGGACGGCATCGTGAATCACCCCAAGAAGTGCCGCCCCGCCACTATGGAGGGCATGGTGGTGTCCCTTTCGGACCGGATCGCCTATGTGAATCACGATATCGACGACGCTGTCCGAGCCGGGGTCCTCAAGGCCGAGGACATCCCGGAAAGCTGCCGCAAACGCTTTGGCAACACCCACAGCGAGCGCATCAACAGCATGATCCTGGACGTTCTTCGGGAGAGCATCGGCAAGCCAAGCGTCGCCTTCACGGCAGAAGCTGCCAGGGAATTCGATAGGCTCCGGGACTTCATGTATGAAAACGTCTACTTCAACCCCATCGCCAAGGGGGAGGAGCAGAAAGCACGGGGCGTGGTGGAAGCCCTGTATACCTACTATTTAGACCACATCGAGCTGCTGCCGAAGGAGTTTTTGCTCCATTTGGATGAGGACGGCGCCCAGCGCATCGCGGCGGATTACATCGCCTGCATGACGGACACCTACGCCATCCACGAGTATCAGCGGCTGTTCGTACCGGCGGCCTGGAATTAGACCGCCCATAGATTTCGGAGGCATCGGATTGGCGTTTCCCCAGGAATGGATGGACGAACTTCTGTCCAAGAACGAGATAACGGAGGTTGTTTCCTCCTATGTGACGCTCAAGCCCAAGGGCCGCAAGCTCTGGGCTTGCTGTCCGCTGCATGGGGAGAAGACGCCGTCCTTTTCCGTATCCCCCGATAAACAGCTGTTCTATTGCTTCGGCTGCCATGCCGGCGGCACCGTCATCCAGTTTGTCATGGATATGGAGCATCTAACCTTCATCGAAGCGGTGAAACTTCTGGCGGAGCGGGCCCATATGGAGCTGCCCGAGGAGAAGAACGACCGGGATCTTCAGCGCATGAGGGCCTATCGGGAGCGTCTGTACGCGGCCAACAAGGCGGCGGCCCGGTTCTATTGCGAGCAGCTTTTGGGGCCGAACGGTCAGCCCGGCCGTGACTATGCACAGAAGCGGGGCCTGGTGAAGGACATCATCCTGCGCTTCGGTATCGGCTATGCGCCGGAGGGCTGGGACCATCTGATGAAGCACCTTATGGGCCAGGGCTTTTCCGAGAAGGAGCTGCTGGACGCGGGGCTGCTGGTGAAAAATCCTACCTCGGGCCGGGTCTACGACGCCTATCGGAACCGTCTGATCTACCCCATCCAGGGCATCGGCGGACAGGTGCTTGGCTTCGGGGGACGGGTGCTGGACGACAGCAAGCCCAAGTATATCAACACCGGCGACACGCCCATCTACAATAAGCGGAACAATCTGTACGGCCTGTTTCTGCAGAAGGGATCGAAGCTTTCCGACCTCATCATGGTCGAGGGATATATGGACGTGATCGGCCTCTACAAGGCCGGGGTCACCAATGCGGTCGCTTCCCTGGGTACGGCGCTGACGGAGCAGCAGGCGCGGCTGCTGAAGCGGTATGTGGACACGGTGTATATCGCTTACGACGGAGACGCCGCCGGGCAGAATGCCACCATACGGGGCCTGGAGATACTGTCACGGGAGGGGTTGGCCGTGCGGGTCATTGTGTTCCCGGACGATCTCGATCCGGACGAGTACGTTCAGATCTACGGTAAATCCGGGTTCGACACCCTGAAGGCCAACGCCTATTCCCTTAACGCCTTCAAGATAGAGGCTATGGCCAGGGAATACGATCTTTCCAACGAGAACGGACGGGAGCAGTTCGCCGTGAAGGCCTGTGCCTTCGTAGGCACCTTGCAGCCCGTGGAGCAGGAGCGCTACTACAAGCTCATCGCTCAGAAAACGGGATATGAAATAGAGTCCCTGCGGGAGCAGGGCAAGCGGGGCGAGGGATACACCGAAAAGCCCGTGCGCTTCTCAAGGGGCACTTTCCGCCGCCGCAGCGCTCAGGACGAGGACCAGAAGGAACTGCTGATTAGGACCATGCTCACCTGCGCTGTGAAGGATAAAACAGCCTGTGCGGTGTTGAAAGCGGAACAGGCGGGGGAGACCTTGCCGGAGCCGTACGCTTCCCTGTTCGCCGTCCTCGATCAGCCGGGCTTCTCCCTGGCGGTCTACGTGGGGGCTCAGGAGCGCCAGGACGCGGAAAAGCTCACCGCCCTTATACGGGACGAGCAGAATATGGTGGAGCCGGAAAAAACGGCTTTGGATTGCTTAAAACGGCTGCGGCAGCTGGAACAGGAGGACAAGCTCGGCGACCTGCAGCATCAACTGAAACGGACAGACCTGAGCGAGGGAGAACGCGCAGCGATTCTCAAGCAGATTACAGACCTGATACGGGCAAAAAAATAAGGAGACGAATATGAGCGAAACCAACAAGAAAACCACTCCCGCCAAGGACCCCAAACAGCGCATCAACGAGCTTTTGGAAACGGGCAAACAAAAAGGCGTTCTCAGCTACAAGGAGATCATGGACGCTCTGCAGGAGCTGGAGCTGGACCAGGAGGCCGTGGAGAAGCTCTATGAGGCCATCGAGGAGCAGAACATCGACGTGGTGGAGGAGGTCGAGGTCCCCGAGGACATCAACGAGGAGATCGCCGAGGTGGAGACCATCCTCTCCGTCACCGAGGGTATCAACATCGACGATCCCGTCCGCATGTACCTGAAGGAGATCGGCAAGGTCCCCCTGCTCACGCCCCAGGAGGAAGTGGAGATCGCCACCCGCATGGCCAATGGCGACGAGGAGGCCAAGCATCAGCTGGCCGAGGCGAACCTGCGTCTCGTGGTATCCATCGCCAAGCGCTACGTGGGCCGCGGCATGCTGTTCTTAGACCTTATCCAGGAGGGCAACCTGGGCCTTATCAAGGCGGTGGAGAAGTTCGACTACCGCAAGGGCTACAAGTTCTCCACCTACGCCACCTGGTGGATCCGGCAGGCCATCACCCGCGCCATCGCCGACCAGGCACGGACCATCCGCATCCCGGTCCATATGGTGGAGACAATCAACAAGCTCATCCGGGTCAACCGGCAGCTGGTCCAGGAGTACGGCCGTGATCCCCGTCCCGACGAGATCGCCAAGGAGATGGGCATCTCCGAGGAGAAGGTCCGGGAGATTCTGAAGATCGCTCAGGAGCCCGTGTCTCTCGAAACCCCCATCGGTGAGGAGGACGACTCCCATCTGGGCGATTTTATCCCCGACGACGATGCGCCCGCCCCCGCAGAGGCCGTGGCCAGCACCCTGTTGAAGGAACAGCTCATGGAGGTCCTGGCCAGTCTCACGCCCCGGGAAGCCCGGGTGCTTCGGCTCCGCTACGGCCTGGACGACGGCAAGGCCCGCACCCTCGAAGAGGTGGGCCGGGAGTTCAACGTGACCCGTGAGCGCATCCGCCAGATTGAAGCCAAGGCCCTTCGGAAGCTCCGCCATCCTTCCCGCAGCAAGAAGCTGAAGGACTTCCTGGAATAATTCCATAATAAATCAAACCCCCGGAAAACCGGGGGCTTTTCGTTACATGAAGGGAATTCTGCCTTACTTGGCCGATTTCCGAGCGTGGAGCAGGAAGAAAAGGACCATCAGCGCCTCGCCGATCATGCCGATGAGGAAAATGAGGTCGATGTTTCCCGTGGCGGGACCGAGAGCCGAGAAAGCGAACATAAACAGACCGCTGAAAAACAGGAACGGTCCCTTCTTCTTGATCATGAGCCAGATACCGGCGAGGATCAGGGGAATCACCATGGCCACAGAGAGGGTGGAAAGGTAGCTGTCCGCCCACTTAGGCGTGGCATCGGAACCGGTGCAGCGCACAAAGCCGGCAAAATCCACTACGTTCAGCTTGGTCATGAGCCCGGCGACGGCGCCCAGGGCCATGAGCACGGCAGCCGCGATCCAGAATCCCCTTACGACCTTACCCTTGCATCCGAGGGCGTATACGGAGATCATGAGCAGCAGCGGCATACATACCCCGTGGAACAAATACCGCCCCATGGAAAGCGCCTTCAGCAGCCCGTCCGGCAGCCAGCGCCCCAGCAGGATCACCGCCCCGTCGAACAGCAGCCCCGCCGTCACAAGCGCCATGCACAGGATCATGGGCTTTTTCGTCCGCTTATATTCCCGCCATAGGCACGCCAACACTATCACTTCGATAAGCAGCAGCGCACCCACCACCAAAGGTCCGTTTCCGATCAGAAAATCGCGCATATCTTTCTCTCCTTGCAACAGAAATACTATTGCGATTGTATCGAAAGGCAGGAGAACTGTCAAGGCGAGGAAGGGGCGACAGGAATTGCCACCTTTGCCGCTGAAAAAGTGGCGACGGGATTTTGTCGCGCCTGCGGGCTTGGAGAGAGTGTCGGAGCGACGGGATTTTACCCGTGCCGCTAAAAATGGGGCGACGGGATTTGCGGCCCATGCCCAACAAAAAGGCCACACCGTGGCCTTTTTAAGTTGGGCTTCAAATCCCATCGCCCCCTTAGTGATAAGAAAAAGGACCATCCGGAAGGATGATCCTTTTTCTTGGTCGGGGCGACGGGATTTGTCGCGCCTGCGGGCTTGGTCGGGGCGCGGCTCTGAAGCCCCACTGGGGCTTCATTCACTCCCGCGCCCTTCAAATCCCGTCTTTTCCATAAAAGCAATAAAAGAGACCATCCGATGGATGGTCTCTTTTATTGGTCGGGGCGACGGGATTTGAACCCACGACCTTTTGGTCCCGAACCAAACGCGCTACCAAACTGCGCTACGCCCCGAAAAAAAGGGGCTAAGGCCGACCTTAGACCCTTTTTCATGGAGCCAAATGTCAGACTCGAACTGACGACCTGCGCATTACGAATGCGCTGCTCTACCGACTGAGCTAATTTGGCACGCTTCTTACGAAGCCTGATTATCATAGCAAATTGCAGGGGAAAAGTCAAGATGTTTCATGGAATAAAAAAGACCGCCGATCTCTCGGCGGCCTTTGCCTTTCTGGAATTCAATATCCCAGCAGCAGCTGCAGCGTCTTGGTGCCGGCCTGGCCGTCCACGGTCAGGTTGTTGGCCTTCTGGAAAGCTTTCACGGCGGCCACGGTGTCCGTGCCGCAATAGCCGGTGGCCTTGCCCTTCAGATACCCCTTCTTGATCAGGGCTTCCTGGATGGTCTTGATGATGTCCAGCTTGTCCTTTTCTTTCATGGTGTAAGCGGTGGCCTTGTCGGACATGAGCTTGTCGTAGGTTTCCTTATCGCACTTGCCGGTCTGCTTGAGACTGTTGCGCTCCTGGAACTTGGTGATGGCTTTGGAGCACATGGAGCCGTAGGTGGTGGTCACGACGCCCTTGCCCTCGGCGTCCTTCTCAGGGTAGGGGAGATAGTGGAGATCCACCAATCGCTGCTGCACCTTTTTGACGGTCTCACCGTCGTTGGTGCCGCCGACTTCCAGAGTCTTGAAGTCACCGGTGGTGGCCGGGGTCTCGGCGGGCGTGGCTTCCGGGGCGTCGGTGGAAGTGACATCCGGCGTGGCCGTGGGGGCGGCGGTGGGCTTCAGGGTGGCTGCAGCGGTGGCGGTAGCCGTGGGATCGACGGTGGCGGCCGTAGCCTTGTTCTTGGCGCAGGAGCCGGTGAAGGCCAAAATCAGGATGGCGGCGATCAGGATGATGGCGGCTGCCGCGAACAGCAGCAGCGTCATGAGCCGCACCCGATACGCAGCCCCGCCCAGGCGCAGCTTAATGTATTTGTCCATCAAGGAAGTCTTTTCGTTTTCTTCGTTCATTATCGTTTCCCTCCCTTTATGTGTTGTGTGATCCGTACAATATGATTGTATACATTTACGTATATATTTTTCAACAAATGTATGAACAGAATATGAACAATAAACCAAAAAAGGAGGATTTTGCTATTTATTTACAATTCGTCGGGAAAAAACCACTCATTCTGCGGGAGGGGGGCAATGGGAAGAAATGGGATAGAAAAAAGCTCCGGCCGTTAAAAGCCGGAGCCTGGATTTGGTGCGTGTATTTAAAGATTATTCTTTGGTGAGCGCTTTCGTGATGCGGGCGAGTGCTTCGTCCAGCTCCTCGTAGGTGACGGGGATGGGCGGTGCAAAACGGATGGTGTGATCGTGGGTCTCCTTGCAGAGAACGCCCTCGTGGATGCAGGCCTTTACATAGTCGAAGGCGTCGCCGTAGAACTCCACGCCGATCAGCAGGCCGCGGCCGCGGACTTCCTTGATCTCCGGATTGTGTATCTTCTTCAGGCCGTCCATGAAGTATTTGCCCTTCTCGCGGGCCAGCCGGGGATAATCGTCCCGCTGCAGGATCTCCAAAGCCTTGACGCCGCAGGCGCAGGCCAGGGGGTTGCCGCCGAAGGTGGAGCCGTGGGAGCCGGGAGTGTAGAGACCCAGGATGTCCTCGTTGGCCGCGATGGCGGAGAGGGGCATAACGCCGCCGCCTAACGCCTTGCCCATGATGTAGATGTCGGGGATAACGTTCTCATGCCAGCAGGCGAACATGTCGCCGGTGCGGGCAAAGCCGGTCTGGACCTCGTCAGCCAGGAACAGCACGTTGTTCTCCGTGCAGATTTGGCGGACCTCCGTGAGCCACCCTTCCGGCGGAACGATGATGCCCGCTTCGCCCTGGATGGGCTCGGCCAGGAACGCGACGGTGTTCGGCGTGATGGCGTCCCGCAGGGCCTGGGCGTCACCGTAGGGGATGGTCTTGAACCCGGGGCAGTAAGGCCCGTAGTTGTCCTTGGCCAAAGGATCGGTGGAGAAGCTGATGATGGCGATGGTGCGGCCGTGGAAGTTGTTGGCGCAGGTGATGATCTCCTGCTTGCCGTTCTCCACGCCCTTCACCTTGACGCCCCAGAGACGGGCAGTCTTCAGCGCGGTCTCCACCGCCTCGGCGCCGGTGTTCATGGGCAGGACCATGTCCTTGCCCGTGAGTTTTGTCAGGCTCTCATAGAAATCGCCCAAATTCTCGCAATGGAACGCACGGCTGGTCAGCGTGCACTTGTCCAGCTGCGCCTTGGCGGCCGCCACGATCTCCGGATGGCGGTGGCCGAAGTTGTGGGCAGAGTAGGCAGACAGCATGTCGAAGTATTGGCGGCCTTCCGGATCGGTGACCACGGCGCCTTCGGCCTTCACGATGACGACGGGTTTGGGCGCATAGTTATGGGCGCCGTACTTGTTGGTTTTTTCGATGATCTCTTTTGAAGTATGCATGGCTCTCTCCTAATATCTATTTTATTTTTCGGACATATAGGGGTAGACGATGGCGTCGGAGGGGTTGAAGGTTTCCTTCACGGCGTGAGGGCTCATCCAGCGGATCATGTTGAGGACCGTGCCCGCCTTGTCGTTGGTGCCGGAAGCGCGGGAGCCGCCGAAGGGCTGCTGACCCACCACCGCGCCGGTGCATTTATCGTTGATGTAGAAGTTGCCTTCCGCATGGAGGAGCGCCTTTTCCATCATCACGATGGCTTCCCGATCCTGGGCGAAGATGGCGCCGGTCAGGGCGTAGGGGGAGGCTTCGTCGCAGATCTTCAGGGTCTCTTCCAGTTCGTCGTCCGGATAGACGTACACGGAGAGGATGGGCCCGAAGATCTCCTTGACCATGGACTCGTAATCGGGCTTCTTGCAGAGAATGACGGTGGGCTCCACGAACCAGCCCTTGCTGTCGTCGCAGTTGCCGCCGATCACGATCTCGCAATCCGGGCTCTGCTTGGCACGATCGATATACCCCTTGCAGCGATCGAAGGAGGCCTTGTCTATAACGGCGGCCAGGAAGGTGTCGAAATCCTGCACGTCGCCCATCTTGACTTCCCGCATCATCTCCTGCATGGTGGAAAGGACCTGGGGCCAGATGCTGGCCGGGATGAAGGCGCGGGAGCAGGCAGAGCATTTCTGCCCCTGATATTCGAAGGAGCCGCGCACGAGGGCAGCCGCCAGGGGGCGGATGCGGGCGCTCTTATGGGCGAAGATGAAGTCTTTGCCGCCGGTCTCGCCTACGATGCGGGGATAGTTGCGGTAGGAGGCGATGTTTTCGCCGATCTGCTTCCAGACGCCCTGGAAGACCTCGGTAGAGCCGGTGAAATGGAAGCCGGCCAGCTCCTTGCGGGAGATGACGTATTTGGCCATGTCGGTGCCGTTGCAGGGCACGAAGTTGATGACGCCGGCGGGCAGGCCGCAATCCATGAGCAGCTTCATGAAGTAGTAATTGGAGAGCACCGCCGTACGGGAGGGCTTCCAGACCGCCACGTTGCCCACGATGGACGGGGCCATGGGCAAATTCCCGCCGATGGAGGTGAAGTTAAAGGGCGTGATAGCGCAGATGAACCCATCGAGAGCCCGGTAATCCTGCCTGTCCCAGATGCCGGGGATGGAGGCGGGCTGATCCTTGAAGATCTCCTGGGCGGACCAGACTCCGAAGCGCAGGAAGTCGGCCAGCTCCGCGATGTCGATCTCCGCCTGGAACACGGTCTTGGACTGGCCCAGCATGGTGGAGGCGTTCAGTACCTTCCGGTAGGGACCGGTGATCATGTCGGCCGCCTTCAGGAAGATGGCCGAACGATGCTCCCAGGGCATGTCCTCCCACTTTCTCTTGGCTGCCAGCGCCGCGTCCACCGCCATGGTCAGCTCCTTTTCGCCGGCCATGGAACACTCGGCGATCACATGGCCGTGATCGTGAGGCATGGTGACCTTGAAGGTCTTCTCCGTGAAGATCTCCTTGCCGCCGATGATCAGCGGGATCTTCACGACCTCGGCGGATTGGCGGGCAAGCTCCGCCTTCAGCTCCGCGCGCTCCTTGGACCCGGGGAGATACCCGCGGAAAGCGTCGTTCACAGGACGGTCGATGGTGAAATAAGCGTTTGCCATAATACCTCCTTTATATACTGGTTTTCGATCAGGTTGTTTCTTACAGATTGCCCAGGGTGGCCACCAGCACGGCTTTAATGGTGTGGAGGCGATTCTCGGCCTCGTCGAAGACCTTGCTGTTTTCGGACAGGAACACGTCGTCCGTGACTTCACGGATGTCATAGCCCAGCTTCAACTGCTCGCTGGCCATGGTGGTGTTGAAATCATGTAATGAGGGGAGGCAATGGAGGAAGATGCACTTGGGGTTCCCCGTGCGCTCCATGAGCTCCTTGGTGACCTTGAAGGGGGTCAGCAGCTTCACCCGCTGAGGGATCAGCGCTTCCTCGCCCATGGAGGCCCAGATGTCGGTGTAGAGGGCGTCGGCCCCCTCCACGATGGCTGGATCGTCGCTGATCTCGATGACAGCGCCGCTCTCCTTTGCCGCTTCCTGGCAGCGGGCCAGGACCTCGGGGGCGGGGTAGAGCTCCTTAGGCCCGTAGCCGCAGTAGTGGATGCCCAGCTTGGAGCAGATGTACATGAGGCAGTAGGCCACGTTGTTCCGGGTGTCGCCGCAGAACACCAGCTTGCACTGGTTCAGGGGCTTATCCGTGTTCTCCTCCAGGGTGAGGATGTCCGCCAGAGCCTGGGTGGGGTGATCCACGTCGGTGAGACCGTTGAACACCGGCACGCCGGAATATTTCATCAGGTCCTCCACAACCTTCTGATCGAAGCCGCGATACTCGATGCCGTCGAACATCCGGCCCAGAACCTTGGCGGTGTCAGCCAAAGACTCCTTCTTGCCCATCTGGGAGGACTTGGAATCCAGGAACGTGACCCCGGCGCCCTCGTCCATCGCCGCCACCTCAAAGGCGCAGCGGGTGCGGGTGGAAGTCTTCTCAAAGAGCAGCACGATGTTTTTGCCGACCAGGGTGTTGCCCTTGACGCCGGCCTTTTTCTTGACTTTGAGCTCTTTGGCCAGATCCAGCATATAGCGGATCTCCTCGGGGGTGAAGTCCATGATGGTCAGGAAGGAACGGCCTTTCAGATCAACTGCCATGTTGCTTTCTCTCCTTTAAAACTGTTATTCATATTTGCCATTGGTATGCAATACATCATATCATCTTTTCCTTTTACTGACAAGGGTATGATGAAGAGACTGTGGCCAAAAAATGACGAAAAACTGGACATTTTATTGCCAATGGATGAACAATCGGATTTTTTTGAAATAGATTATAAACAAACATCGAAAACACTGAAAAAAATAAAACGGTATGGTAGGATGCATCCAAAAGGGGAGAGGAGGACCTACCATGAAACGCAGCAGACGAGCCGTGGCGCTCCTTCTTTTTCTGCTGTTTTTGCTGCCCCCCTGGACAGCTTTCGCTGAGGGCGAGAACGAAGATACGGCCCCTTCCCGGGGGGACGCCCTGACGCTGCCGAACAAGGATCAGGAGGCCGAAGGGAAGCCTGCGCAGATGAGCGCCGTCGAGGAAGGCCTTCTGCAGCAGATCCGAGATACCTATAAGGCGGCCAAAAAGCGTGCCCGCCGCAAATCCTTCAAAGGATACTGCGGGGCTTACGTAGCCAATCAGCTGGTGGTCCTGGGTATCAACACCTCCTACCTCAGCGCCAACGGCAACAACACGTTCGAGCTGTATCGGGATATGAAAACCACTTCCGGCGGTTATGACGTTGCAGCTTACAGAGCCAAGGAGTACACTTTGGAGGAAGCGCTGCAGGCCATTCTGCGCAAGGACCCTGTCGCTGCCAACATTTTGGTGGGCTTTCAGAGGGGCACCAGTTCAGCGGGGAAGAAGTACGGCCACGTGCTGTTTATCCACGGTATCCGGAAGGGAAAGGTTTTCTATTCCGACAGCTGTGCCCGGACCGTGGACGGCGTGACGTATAAGGAAGGGGAGCCCATCGTGTGCTCGCTGGATTCCTTCCTGGATCTGTACGCCAAGTACAAGCTGGACGGCGTGGTCCATTTCAGCCAGCCGAAGAAAGTTTCTCAGAAGCCTAAGATAGAGGAAGCGATTTCCGGCACCATAGAGAAGTTGGACGCGGCCAGCTGATCCTCCGGCACGGTTCCAAAGCCCCAGCTGGCAAAGAGAAAGGGAATATGCGCTGCCCGGGCGGCGGCCAGGTCTTTGGCGGTGTCGCCCACGTAGATCGCCCGTTCTATCCTGTTTCGACGGAGGAGCAGAGAGATGTTCTCCCCCTTGTCGAGACCGGTTCGGCCGGCCGTTTCGTGATCGTCGAACAGGGACGCAAGAGCGTGGGCGTGGAGAAAAGCAAGGGCGTAGTCCTCCGTACAGTTACTGACCAGGCCGATGAAATATCGTTCCCTCAGCTGTCGCAGCGTTTCCCGCACTCTGGGATAGAGCCGCGCGCCTCGTTCGAAAAGATAGGGCGCTTCCGCGTCCAGGCACCGATCCGTAAGGGCGTACCGCTCTTCGGGCGGCAAGTCAGGGAATTGGACGTCGGCGATCTCCCGGGGCGTGAGGCCCATAAGCCGATCCATCTCCGCTTTGCCGATGTGCCTGCCGAGAGGGGAGAGCACCCGGTTCCAGCACAGAAGCACCTCTCGGGAGGAATCCCACAGCGTCCCGTCCAGATCGAACAGAACGGCCACCTTTTTTTCTTTCATTTCCTGCAACTCCCTTTCTTTTGCCAGTATTGTACCTGCTGCGGATCGGTTTGTCCAGATTGCAGCCGGGGAGAACCTGTGATATACTGTTGATACTATGGAAAAGATCGTGTATGAACTCATTCGTTCCCGGCGAAGGACCCTGAGCGTGGAGGTGGACGCCGAGGGTAAGGTGCTGGTTCGATCCCCTTGGCTGATGCCCAAGTGGCGCATCGACGCCTTTGTGGAGGAGCGGGCGGACTGGATCGAACGGGCCAGGCAGCGGCAGGCCAGGCGGCAGCAGAACCTGCCGGACATCCGGGAGGAGGACAAGGCCATCTATGTAAAGAAAGCCAAAGCCGTCCTGCCGCCGAAGATCGAATGCTATGCAAGGCGCATGGGGGTAGTCCCCACGGGCCTTACCGTGACTTCGGCCAAGACCCGCTTCGGCAGCTGTTCCGGGAAGAACCGGCTGTCCTTTTCCTGGCGGCTCATGGCCTATCCCGAGGCGGCTATCGACTATGTGGTGGTTCACGAGCTGGCGCATATTCGCTACAAGGACCACAGCCGGGCGTTCTACGGGTTTATCGAATCCGTTTTGCCCGACTATCGGAACAGGATCAAACTTCTTAAGGGCACCCAGGAGGCATAGGATGAAGAAGGTGTATTTTGCCGGTTCCATTCGGGGCGGGCGGCAGGATGCGGCGCTGTACGGAGAGATGATCGCCTTTCTGGAGGAACGGGGCTGCCGGGTGCTGACGGAGCACGTGGGCCTTGAATCCCTGCAAGCGGAGGGGGAGAAGACCATGACCGAGGAAGAAATATTCCAAAGAGACATGGCCTGGCTCACGGAAAGCGATATTGTAGTGGCGGAGTGCACCACCCCGTCCCATGGCGTGGGTTACGAGCTGGGTCGCGCCCGGGAGATGGGAAAGCCCGTCCATATCTTCTATGATCTGAATCGCGGCCGGCTTTCCGCCATGCTGGCGGGGGACAGCCGTTTTATCCTGCATCCCTATTTGGCAAAAGAGGAGATCTTCGAAACACTGGATCGGATCGCCCGCGGATAAAGGAGACCGAACGAACGTTGAAACGGACGCTGAAAAACGGTATAGCGTGGCTGCTCCTGCTGCTGTTGCTGGCGGGCGGCTGCGCTGCGCCTTCGCCCCAGGGGACCCATGAACGGGTACCTTCGCCTACGTCCGCTCTGACGGAGCAGCTGCCCGATCCTCAGGCGAAGGGCGGCAGCACCGAGGGGATCAGGCTCCAATTCACCGAGGTCCGGTCCTCCGGGGATTGGGAGGGCGCCTACGACAGCTGCCCGTCCGAGGACTGGTTCGAGCTCTATAACGCCGGGACCAAAGCTATAAATCTGGGGAATTTGTATATCACCAACGATCCCGAGAAACCCAACCAGCACCGGCTGCCCAAGGCCAACGTGGAACCGGGGCAATACCTCGCTGTCTGCTGCTGCGAAAGGGAGGGCCACCCTTCCGTGCCCATGGGCATCGCCCGCAGCGGCGAGACCCTGTACATTTTTACCGGCGGCCTGAAGGAGGTTTGTCGGATCACCGTGCCGCCCCTGGAGCCGGAAATCAGCTGGGGGTATCTGGATGGGATTTGGGGTTATTGCACGGAGCCTACTCCAGGCCGGGCCAACGCAAAGATATTCGACACCCTGGAACCGATGCAGACGGACGCTTTGAGCCTGAGCGTTTCTGAACTGTTGATTTCGGGCAAGTATACGGCCGTGACTCCCGACGGGAGCTACAGCGATTTCGTGGAGCTCCACAACGATACCGACAACCCCATTTCCCTTAAAAACTGGTATCTTTCCGACAGCGAGGACAATTTGGACAAGTGGGCCTTCCCGGACGTGACGCTGGACGCTGACGGATACCTGCTGGTGCTGCTGGGCGGGGACGGCACGCCCAGGGCGGATGGACTCCTGCAAACCGATTTCTCAGTGAACCGCCGGGAGAAGGTGATTCTGTACGATGCCGACGCCCTGACCTATTCTGTGTTTCCCCTGCCCGAATCCATCCGTTCCGACGTATCCGTAGGCCAAGACGGGGCGTACTATCTTTGCCCCACGCCGGGACGGGCCAATGGCCCCGCCTCCTACACCGCTTCCGACGGGGGCTGCTATGAGTATGCAGGCGTGTTTATCAGCGAGGTATGCGCCTATGCGGGGGCGGGAAACAACGATTGGATAGAGCTGTACAACGCCACCGGTGAATCTGTGTCCCTCAGCGGCTGGCGGCTGGGGAAGGACCGAGAAGGGGAGAGGACACTCACCCTTTCCGGCACCATTGCGCCGGGGGGATACGCTGTGTTCGAGACCACCGCCCACGAGGAGCGCCAAAAGGAGGGCGTCGGCGAATTCGGCTTGTCTACGGCCGGGCAGACCCTATATCTGGTGGACGAAGGGGGACGGCTCCGGGACGAATTCGCTACGGGCGTGCTGGAGCCTGAGCGCAGTTCCGGCCGCATCGAGGGCAACGGCAGCGTCGCCCGAGTCTTCTTTACGAAGACCACCAAGGGCGCCCGCAACAGCGATCAGTACGCTCTGGGCTACGCCAAAGCCCCCGTTTTCTCGGAGACCGGGCTCTATCAGACGGACCCCTTCGAGCTGGTTTTGACCTCCGGAGAGGGCGCGATCATACGATACACCACCAACGGCAGCGAGCCCACGGCCGCTTCCACAGTGTATACGGAACCCATCTCCATCAAGAAGAACACCGTCGTTCGGGCCTTCGCCCAGGAGGATGGACTGCTGGACAGCGAGATCGTGACCTATACCTTCCTGTTCACGGAACCCCACCAGCTGCCAGTGGTCTGCGTCTCTCTGAAGCCCAAGGACCTGGAGGCTTTGGCCTCCGCCCGGTCCAAGGTGTCCGCCAGCAAGGAGCAGCGCAAAGGGTATTTCAGCTACTATGAGGGCGGGAAGCTCTCCACCCAGTTTCCGGCGGACTTCAAGACCAAAGGCGCGGGGACGCTGGGGTACGAGCAGCTGTCCCTGACTATCCATCTCAGAGGGAAATACGGCCAGGGCAGCGTCACCTATCCGTTCTTCAAGGAGTACGGCTGGCGGGAATATACCTCGCTGTGCATCCGCAATTCCGGGCAGGACAATTCCTCCGCCCGCATCCGGGATTCCTATGCCGCCCGTCTGTGCTTTGGCTTGAATATCGATGTAGCGGCCACCCGACCGGTAGCCGTGTACATCAACGGCAAATACTACGGCCTCTACGACCTCAACGAGGACCAGAACGACGATTATCTTGAAAGCCACTTCGGTGTGGACAAGGGGAAGGTGGAGATCATTCGCTACAATTCCCGGCTGGTCAAGGGGACGAAGACGGACTGGACCCGGGTCATCAACTACGCCAAGAGCAAGAACCTGTCGAAGGATGCTGTGTATGAATCCTTCATCCAGTGGGTGGACCCGGATTACTTCATCGACTATCTGGTGTGCTCCATATACCTCAGCAACGGGGACATGGCCAATCAGAAGTATTGGCATACCACGGACAACGCTATACGCTGGCGGGCTATCTTCTATGACTTCGACTACGCCATGGGCTACAACGACGGCTCCGTGAAGCGCAGCCTGCTGAAAAACTTCTTCAGTATGGACGGGACACCCACCGCTTCCGACACCCTCTATACCTACATCCCGGCGGCGCTGGTGCAGAACGCAGGCTGGCGGGAGAAATTCATCGAACGGTATGTAGAGCTGACGGTGACCACCTTTGCACCGGAACGAGCCGCGCGCATCCTCCAAGAGCTGAAGGACGAGATGGCCCCCGAGATGCAGCGGCATATCGCCCGCTGGAAACGGCCCTCCTCTTACGCTAAGTGGGAAGCGAACGTGGATCATATACAGAAGTGGATGGAACAGCGCCCTGCCTACGCGCTGGAGAACCTGCGCAAGCATTTCAACCTGAAGCAGAGCTATATCGACGAACTGGTAGCCAAGTACACGCCGGCGGATTGATAAAACCATACAAAAACGGACGCGGGGTGCCCGCGTCCGTCCATCTTTTTTGGGGAAACAATCAGGCCCAGATGAACCAGATCAGCAAATAGCCCGTGATCACCGCGGCCAGGGTGAAGGGCACGCCGTACTTCATGAAGGTCCCGGCCTTCACTTCGTACCCCTCCCGGCGAAGGATGCCGATGCCTGCGATGTTAGCGGAAGCGCCGATGGGGGTCAGGTTCCCGCCCAGGGTGGCGCCGCACAGGAGGCCGTAGTAGAACAGCTTGGGGCTGATGGCCACGCCGCCGGCAGAGGAAAGGTCGGCTGCCAGCACCGCCACCACAGGCAGCATGGTGGTGGTGTAGGGGATGTTGTCGATAAAGGCGGACAGGAGCACGGACACCCATACGATCACACTGTAGACCAGGAACAGATCGCCCCGGGTGCCGCCGCCGTTGAGCTTGGCGATGGTCTGTCCCAGCAGGTCGATGACGCCGGCCCGGGAGATACCGCCGATGATGACGAACAGGCCCATGAGCAGGATGATGGTATAGTAGTCGATCTCCTTCAGGGCGCTCTTTACGGTGGAAGCGTCCTTGTTCTTCACAAAATCACGGATAAGGCCGATCACGAAGAAGCCCACGCAGATGAGACCGTTGGTGATGTCCGGCTTATAGAACTGGCCGGGCTGCGCGCCGTTCTTATAGGGGATGAAGGATACGCCGATGAGGCAGACAAGGGTGCTGAGGAGCAGCCAGGTGGGGAACAGGTCCTCCACACGGGTACGCTCATGCATGTTCACCGGGTCGTTCTCGTGCCGGAACATGAAGAGCAGCACCAGAGCGCTCATGATAGCTCCCAGCTCCACCACGAAGAACATGCCCATGCGGCCTTCGTCCACGAAGAAGTCCAAAAAGTCCAGGTTGGCGGCTTTGGCGAGCAGGATGCTGGTGGTGTCGCCCACCAGCGTGGCCGCGCCCTGCAGGTTGCTGGAAACGGCGATGCAGATGATGGGGGCTACCGGGGAGATGTGGAGCTTCCGGCACATGGCCAGGGCCACCGGCGCGATCATGAGCACGGTGGCGACGTTGTCCACAAAGGCGGAGATGAACCCGGCGAACAGGGACAGGGACAAGACCGCCCACTTGACGCTGGGGGTCTTATCCACCAGCACGTCCGCCATGAGCTGAGGCATCTTGGATTCGATGAACAGATACACCGTGCCCATGGTGCCTACGATCATCATGATCACGTTCCAGTCGATCTCCTTCAGAGCTTCCAGGGGCGAATAGGAGAAGCCGGGGAACAGGCCTATCGAGCCCACGATCACGAAGATCAGGGCCGAAACGACGGCGGCGTGGGGCCGGATCTTTTGAAAGGCCATTATCACCACATAGGTGATGGCGAAGAGGATGAGGGCAAACAGGGTGATGGTCTCCATGAAGAGGCCTCCTTTGCATTTTCTGTTGCCTATACCTTACCATATTTTGTGAGCGCTTTCCAGCCCCCAGATGCAGGAAATCGCGCAAAAAAGAGATAAAGTTGCACGCATTTCGGGGGAATAGTCTATTGTGGATAGACTGAGACTATTTATAGGCGCTGTCTGAGCATGAAAAAGCCGCCCCGAAGGGCGGCGGAAAGGGTCAGGCTGCCTTCTTCCGGCGGAATAAAAGAAGCGCTACGGCCAGCGTAACGAGGGCCACGCCGCCCACCACAGCGGCGATGACGCCCCGATTGGAGACTGTGGGGAGCTCTGCAGGGGCCTCGTAGCCCGAGGGCACGGCCGCCTTCTTCTCGCCGGACAGCTGGTCGTTGGCGGGGTCGTCCAGGCAGAACCACTTGTTGCGGATGCCGTAGACATAGGAAACGTACCCCCACTGCCGGCCCTGCTCGTCGGTATAGAGCTGCTCCGCCGTCAGGTCCAGATTGCCCATCTGCAGGGGATTGGGTGCGCCGGGGTATTCGTATAGGTACACGCTCTTGCATTCCATCGTCATGGTGTTCGTCGGGGTCGTGATTTTGTCGGCGTGTTCCTCCCGGAAAGCGATGTGGTCGTATTGGACCATGGTGTACCCCAGGGGCGCCCAAGCTCCATGACGCTCCGAAAAGCCCCAGACGATGCCCTGCTTGTCCGTGTAGGTCCATTGGCAGTAGAACGCGGCTCCGTTTTGCAGGGTCTCTGATACGGTGCCGCCGGGGGCAGTGTAAAGGTTCAGTGAGCCGTCGGGTCCGTCAGCCAGGTACGTGCGGCCCTCCCGATGCTGGCACTCCTTCTGGTGGGTCCGATAGAAGCCGTTGTCCGGCTCCACGATCACATCGGCGAAAGCCAGGGACGGCAGCAGCAACAGCAGGGCGAACGCCAAGGCAAGGATTCTTTTCATGGATAGATACCTCCTTTAGATCAGTTGGTTCAATACAATGCCCAGGGAGAAGGACAGGGCGTTGGCGATCAGGGAGAAGCGGAACGGCCGCTCATAAAGGCCGCTGTACCGGTACAGGAGCCCTTCCGCCGCCACGGCACCCAGCTCTATGGCCGCTACCGTAAGCCAGCCCCCCGGCAGGAAGCTGTGGAGCAGCACCGCAGGTGGGTTGGTGATCAGGTTCACCAGGGCGCAGAGGAGCAAAGCTTTGCCTCGCTTGCCCGTGCTCAGGGTGAAGGCACATTCGATGATCTCCGTAAGCCCCAGGGACAGGAGCAGGGAGAGGACCAGCTCATCCATGGGCGGCCTCCTTCCGAAGGCCTGCCCACAGCAGCCCCAGGCTCAGCAGTACCAGCCCCGCCCAGGCGTAGCCGGGCAGGGCGAAGGAAAGGCCTCCGAACCGGGGCAGCATCCCTACGAACAGGGCGCAGGTCAAAAGCCCAAAGGCGGTCCCCTTGGCGCCGGGCAGGCGCCGGGCCGCTTCCAATAGGGTCAGGGGCATGGTCATGTTGAACAGGAACAGGGAGAGCAGCGTCACGTACCCCCGGGGCAGGAGCAGCAGCGCCGCCGCCGCGCCCAGGGACAGGGTTGCTGTTCGCCGAAGCCCCAAGCGGTCCCCCAGGAAGCCGCCCGCGGCTTTACCCGCGGCGAGGCACAGCACTGGCACCAGGCCGGGCAGGTCGGGAAGCTCCGGGGAGAAGGCGCCGCCGCTCAGCATCGAGCGCAGGGTCACCACCAGGAACAGGCATACGAGGGGCAGACGATCCCCCTTCGGCAGGGAGATGGACAGAGGCGCGTTCGAAGATGCCAGCGCGTCTTTTCCGATCAGCAGGCCAGCGCCCGTCAGGATCAGGAGCAGGGGCATGGCCCAGCCGCAGCGAAGGAGCAGAGGCCCGCCCGCCGTGCCCAGATACAGCCCAACGGCCCCGGGGGACACGAATACGCCCAGGGGCGCGGCCCTGTCGCTTTCGTTCAGCACCTCCAGACCGCCGCCCACGTGGAACATGCCGTTGCCTACGCCGCAGAGGACGGCAGCCAGCAGGGGAGAATCCGTCGGCAAGAAGCTCATAGCCACCAGACCGCAGCCGACGGCGGCGATGGGCAGATTCCGGTTCAGCCGGTCCGCCAGCAGCCCCAGGGGCAGCTGCAGTGCAAAGGCGCAAGCGTTGTAGAGGACCATCCACAACCACCAGCCGGCGTCAAGGCGCAGCCGCCCGAAGAAGAGGGCGGCGCAAGCCATGTCCACGCAGAAATGGGTGACGGACAACAGGGTCAGCTTCTTCACGGCGCACCGTCTCCTTTCATATATAATACCGGCAGGGGCAAGAAAAGGTTGCAAAACGATTTTGGGGATTGTACAATGATCGTAAGGCCTGTGCCTACATTATATCAGAACGAAGCGAGGTCAGCAATTCATGAATCAGAAGTACAGCAACTCTATCGGCGTTCTCGTCCCGGAAGTGATGCTCCCGCCTAAGGGAACGGATATGATGAAGTGGGCCGTGGTGGCCTGCGATCAGTTCACCTCCCAGAAAGAATACTGGGAGGAAGCCCGCAAGATCATCGGTGACGCCCCCTCCACGCTGGATCTGATCCTGCCGGAGGCGTATCTGGGCAGCCCCGACGAGCCGGAGCGCATCGCCGCCATCAAGGCCAACATGAAGGAGTATCTTGCTAAAGGGATCCTGCAGAAGCAGCCGGAGGGCTTCGTGCTCATCGAGCGCACCGCTAACGGCAACACCCGTCATGGCCTGGTCATGGCCCTGGATCTGGAGGAATACGACTATTCGAAGGGTTCAGGCACGCTGATCCGCGCCACCGAGGGGACCATCGTCTCCCGCATCCCGCCCCGCCTGAAGATCCGGGAAGGCGCGGCGGTGGAGCTGCCCCACATCCTGGTGCTGATCGACGACCCGGAGCGGACCGTCATCGAGCCCCTGGTCAAGAAGGCGGCGGAGTTCCCCTGCCTCTACGACACCGACCTCATGCTGGGCGGCGGCCACATCTGGGGCCGTCTGGTGGCGGGGGAGGAGGACGTTCAGAACGTCCTTGCCGCCCTCACCAAGCTGGCCGACAAGGAAGCCTTCGAGAAGAAGTACGGCGATCATCCCGTGCTCCTCTTCGCAATGGGCGACGGCAACCACAGTCTGGCCACCGCCAAGGCCAACTGGGAGAAGATCAAGGCGACTCTGCCGGAGGACGAGCGGGTCGATCATCCCGCCCGGTACGCACTTATCGAGCTTAACAACGTCCACGACGAGGGCATCGTTTTCGAGCCCATCCATCGGGTAGTCTTCGGTGTGAACGGCAGGATCTTTATCGACGCGCTGATCAAGAAGCTGGCGGAGCAGAACGAAAACGTTCAGGTGCTCCCGGTGGCCAGTGAAGCTGTGGGCGGCGAAAAGCACATCATCCCCTTCTTCTATGAGGGCGTGGAGGGCACTCTTGTGGTCAGCGGTCCCGCGGCGCAGCTGGCCGTGGGCACCCTGCAGAACGCCATCGACGCGGTGCTCAAGGAACTGGGCGGCGAGGTGGACTACATCCACGGGAACGACGTGGTGAAGGACCTCGCTCAAAAGCCCAACGCCGTGGGCTTCCTGCTTCCCACCATGCAGAAGGGCGAGCTGTTCTCCACCGTTGTCTACGATGGCGCCTTGCCCCGCAAGACCTTCTCCATGGGCGAGGCCGCCGAGAAGCGGTACTACCTGGAAGCCCGGCTGCTGGAGAAATAAAGAAAACTACAATTCCATAAAATGGCGAAAGGAACGGTCTTTGCCGTTCCTTTCGCATTGGGAGAGAGGGTATTGGGATAAGAAGCTTTCATATGACACAAGTTTATCCCAAAAACCTTAAATGAACCTTAAATAATATATTATTTGGCTTACCGCTTCGCCGTCAGTACGCCCCGGAGGTCGTAGATGGCATGGCGGGGGCATCTTACGGCGCACATGCCGCAGGAGAGGCACAGCTCTTCGTCGATGGCGGAGAGGTTATCCTCTACCTTCGCTGCGCCGGAAGGGCAGTTCCTTTCGCAGATGCCGCAGCCGATGCAGGAAACAGCACAGGCAATTCGGGCGGTCTTGCCCGGGTCCCTGTTGGAACATTTTACCACGATGGGACAGCACGCCTCGTGGAGACGGATGATCCCCTGGGGGCAGGCGTCTACGCAGCTGCCGCAGCCCAGGCACAGGCTTTCGTCCACTTCAGCCACGCCGTTGTCATTGATACCGATGGCCTCCGCAGGGCAGACGGATACACAGGCGGCGCAGCCGATACAGCCGTAGCCGCAGTTCTCGTTCCGGCAGCCTCCGTTGCAGGCCACCAATGCAATCCGCTTCTCCATTATCGGCCCCTCCTTTCGTAGGGCGTGTCGGCAAGGGGCAGACTGGTCCGTCGTTTCCCGTCCAGTTGGTAGTAGGCTTCCGCGATGGCGGGGGCCGTGGGGATGGAGGTGATCTCCCCAATGCCGATGGCGCCGCACGCTACGTCCAGGCCCGGCTTATCCACCACAATGGCCTTGATATCCGGGATCTCGTGGGCACGGAACAGACCCAGCTTGCCGAATTTGTCGATGGGTTTGCAGTTCTCGTCGATGGGATACTGCTCCCTGAGCGCATAGCCCATGCTCATGACCACGCCGCCCTCGATCTGCCCCTCGCAGGAGCGGGGGTTCACGGCCTTGCCTACGTCGTGGACTGCCACCATGGATTCGATCTTCCCGGTCTGTTTGTCCAGGACACACATCTGCGTAGCGTACCCGTAAGCCACGTGGGACACGGGATGGGGCACATCCGCTCCCAGCTTATCGGTCTTGGCCAGATACTCCCCGTAGAAAACCTCCCCGTTCAGCTCTTTGAGCGTACGCGTCTTCAGCGCGTCTGTCAGCTGTACGCAGGCCCTTCGGCAGGCTTCGCCGGTGATCAACGTCTGGCGGGAACCGGAGGAGTCGCCGGAGTCGGGGGCGATCCAAGTGTTGGATCGCTCGTAGACGATCTGATCCCGCTTCAAAGGCGTATTGGTCACCACCATCTGCACGAGGACCGTGCCAAGCCCTTGACCGAGGCAGGACGCGCCGGCATAGATATGGACCTTTTCGTCCGCCTCCACGATCAGCTTGCAGCGGCCCCAGTCGGGGAGCCCCACGCCTACGCCGGAGTTCTTCATGGCGCACCCGAGGCCCACCGGCTTACCGGCGGCAACCGCGGCGTCGTAGTAGGGTTTGATGACCTCCAGCGTCTCAACCAGGCCCGTTTCCGCACCTACGATCTGGCCGTTGGGCAGCTCCTGCCCGGGCCGAATGGCGTTGCGATAGCGAATCTCCCAGGGGGAGATGCCGATCTTTTCCGCCATCTCGTTGAGCAGCGATTCGATGGCGAAGCAGGTCTGGGTCACGCCGAAGCCACGGAAGGCCCCGGCAGGGGGATTGTTGGTGTAGTAGGCCGTGCCTTCGATCTCGAAGTTTTGGTAGTTGTAGGGACCGGAAGCGTGGGTACAGGCTCGCTCCAGCACGGGGCCGCCCAGGGAGGCGAAGGCGCCGGTATCGGAGTAAACGGAAGCTTTTACACCCTGGATGATGCCGTTTTCGTCGCAGCCGATGGTGAAATCCATCCAGAATGGATGGCGCTTGGGGTGGACGAGCAGGCTCTCCGCCCGGCTGAACTTTACCTTGACAGGCCGCCCGGTGAGATAGGTGATGAGGGCCGCATGGTGCTGTACGGACATGTCCTCCTTACCGCCGAAACCACCGCCCACCAACTGGTTCTGGACCCGGACCTTCTCGCTGCCCAAAAGGAGCTTGCATTCATGGAGGGTGGTGTGGGAGGATTGGTCCGTGGAGAGCACCCGAACATAGCCGTCTTCATCCATATAGGCCACGGCGCATTCGGGCTCCAGGAAGGCGTGCTCCGTCCAGGGGGTCTCGAAATGCCTGGAGATCACGTATTTCGACTTGGCGATAGCTCCTGCGGCGTCACCCCGGCTCACGTGCTTGTGGGCCTGGACGTTGTCTGCTTCCTCGTCGAAGACCTTCGGGGCGTCGGGCTTGCGCGCCTCCTCGGGACCGTGGACGGCGGGGAGGGGCTCGTAGACGACCTTCACCAGCTTCTTGGCCTTCTCCAAAGTCTCCGGATCCTCCGCCACGACGAGAGCGACGGCGTCCCCCAGATAGTGGGTCAGACCGCCGATGGGGATGAGAGTGTACTGGTCGTGCTTGATGTGGCCCACCTTGTTTTCCCCGGGGATGTCTTCGGCGGTGATCACCGCCACCACGCCGGGCAGGGCCCTGGCCTTTTCTGTATCGATGGACAGCACGCGGGACCGGGCGTACTGGGCGCGAACGGCGGAGCCGTAGGTCATACCGGGAAGATACCAGTCGTCCGGATACTTGCCGTAGCCCAGCACCTTTTCCTCCACGTCCAGCCGGTGAACGCTGCTCCCCAATTTCCAGTCGGTCTCGGAGGGCTCAGGGATCACGCCGGTCTTCTTCAGCCGCGCCGCCAGGCGGATGGCTGCAATGATCTTCACGTAGCCCGTGCAGCGGCAATAGTTGTTGCGGATGGCGTAGCGGATCTGCTCCTCCGTGGGGTCGGCCACCTTGTCCAGGAGCGCTTTGGTGCAGAGCACCATCCCCGGGATGCAGAAGCCGCACTGGACGGCTCCCGCTTCTCCGTAGGCGTAGGTGTAGAGCTTCTTTTCAAAGTCGGAAAGCCCTTCCACGGTCAGGACATGCTTGCCCTCCAGACTGTCCGTTTTCGGCACGCAGGCCCGGCAGGTCTCCCCGTCGATGATCACGGTGCAGGCACCGCAGGCGCCCTCGGAACAGCCGTCCTTCACGGAGGTAAGGCGCAGTTCGTCCCGCAGATACCGCAGCAGGCTCTGGTTCTTTTGGACCGTGACCGGATTACCGTTTACAAAGAATGTCGCCATGGTGCTCCTCTTAGACCAGCAGGTAGGGGTAGTCCTTCAGCACTGTCAGGATCAGGATTTCGATATTCTTGTCCAGATCGTTCTCCTTGCCGAGATCGTATTTCTTTTCCACGCCGTTCAGCCGGATCTTCACCTGCTTCTTCTTCAGGTTCGTCACGCAGAAGCCCTGGTTGGTGCTGTCCTCGAAGTCCTTTTCGTTCTCGAACAGGGTGAACTTGTCCTTGTAGGGACGGGAGGCGTAGGGACAGAAGGAAGCGCAGTTGCCGCACTCGTTGCAGAGGTAATCGAGGTGCAGGATCTGGGGCTCCTTTTTCCCAGGTACCCGCACGGCAGCGTTGGCCCGGTTGGGGCACACGGACACGCAGTTTTCGCACAGCTCGTTGCAGTGCAGGCATACGTCCTCCGGATCACCGTCTAGCTTCACCGATGCTTTACGCCCGATGAGCTTCTCTTCGCCCACCTCTGCGCCCTTGGGCAGAGCATAGGCCCGGGTTTCGCCCACGATGGCTTCCGTGGCCGCCAAGGCGTCCGCCATAGCCTCCACCACGGTGGCGGGGCCCCGCCGGGCGTCGCCCAGAACGAAGACCTTTCCGTTTCGAAGCACGGGCCGCCCCTTCTCGTTGAGACCTGCCCCATAGCTTAGGAGCAGATCGGTGTCCACCTTTTCGCCCAGGGAGGCGATGATAGAGGAGCAGGGGAGGGTCACTTCTTCACCCGTGTCCACAGGGCTCCTGCGGCCGGAGGCGTCCGGTTCGCCCAGGACCATACGGTGACAGACCAGGCTCTCGCCGTCGGCCTTCACAGGGGCCAGCAGCTCCTTGAACAGCACGCCCTCCTTCAGGGCCAGCAGCATCTCCTCCTCGTCGGCAGGCATGTATTTCTTGGTACGGCGGTAGACGATGGACACGTCTTTCACGCCGGGGACCCGGAGGGCCGCCCGGGCGCAGTCCATAGCCGTGTTGCCCGCGCCGATGACGATCACGTGCTCGCCCAGGTCCATGAGTTCGTTCCGCTTCAGCTGTTTCAAAAACTCGATGGCGTTATATTCTTTTCCGCCGATGTTCAGACGGGAGGCCTTCTCGGCGCCCACGGCCAGCAGGATGTAGTCGAAATCCTTTTCCAGTTCACAGAGGGCGGGGGCGGGGGCGCCCAGCACGAAATTCGCGCCCAGGGAGGAAACGAGCTTCACATCCCGGTCGATGGCCGCGTTGGGGATGCGGAAGGCGGGGATCACGTGGCGGACGGTGCCGCCCAGCTCCTTCTCTTTTTCAAAGACAGTGACCTTGGCGCCGGCGCGAGTGAGATAGAAAGCCGCCGCCATGCCCGCGGGACCGCCGCCGATCACGGCTACCTTTGCCTTGGTCAGCTTCTCCTTTTTGACGCCTCGGGCCATGAGCGCGCCGAAACCCTTGCGGGCGGCGGTGAGCTTGGCCTTGCGGATATTCACGCTCTCATCGTAGAAGTTTCGGGTGCAGCGGCTCATGCAGGGATGGGCGCAGATGGTGCCGGTGATGAAGGGCAGGGCGTTCTTCTCCGTGATGAGCTTCAACGACTCCGGATATTTGCCCTTTTCGTTCAGGGCCAGGTACCCGGGGATGTCCTGATGGATGGGACAGCCGCCCTGGCAGGGGGCCGTGAAGCAGCTCAGCAGAGGCACTTGCTCCTGGCTCTTGCGGCTGGGCAGGGGCTTGATGGGCTTGCGGTGGTGTACGTCCTGGGCCGCTTTATCAGAGAGGGCCCGGACCGCCGCGGGATTCACGCCCGTAAAGGGCTTGTAGGCACAGCGGGAGATCTCTTCCACCAGCTCATGGAACCGATCGTAGCCGCCGGGCTTCAGAATGGTGGTGGCCACGGTGATGGGCCAGATGCCGGCCCGGAACAGAGCCTTGATGTTGAAGGCGTCCGCGCCGCCGGAGAAGGACAGGCGAAGCTTTCCGTCGAACTCCTCCGCCATACGGGCGGCCATCTCGATGGTGAGAAGGTACAGAGACTTACCGCTCATGTACATCTCTTCGCTGGGGAGCTCGCCGGCCTTCACGTCCACGGGGCAGGTGTTGCTGAGCTTTAACCCGAAGGAGACGCCGTTCTCCGCCGCCAGCTGCAGCAGCCGGCGGAACATGGGTACCGCGTCCTTATACTGCAGGTCCTCGTTGAAATGGTGATCGTCGAAGGAGACATAGTCGAACCCGGCCTCGTCCAGGCGTTTGCGGGCGAAGTCGTAGCCCAGAATGGTGGGGTTGCACTTGACCAGGGTATGGAGCTTCTTCTCCGTGATGAGGTAGCTGGCAATGCTCTCGATCTCCTGGGGCGGGCAGCCGTGGAGGGTGGAGATGGTGACGCTGGTGCAGATATGGGGGTCGATGGCGTCGATGTAGTCAGAAAGCTCGGGCAGCTGCTTCTTGGCTATCAGAATGGCATTTTTGAAGGCCTCGGTGCGGGAAGCGTCCTTCATGCCCTCGATGAAGGTGTCGATCTTTTCCGTCTTGATCCCCGCCAGATCGTATCCCACGCTCATGTTGAACATGAACCCGTTGGGGTCGCCCAGATGCCAGAGCTTCGAGATGATCTTGATGACGACGTAGGCGTTCACGTATTCCGTGAAGGCCTGGGGCACGGTGAGCTCCGTGGACCACTCGCAGTTATAGCCCTCGTCATCCGCCTTGATGCAGGGCCGGTTGATGCAGCGGGCCAGGTCCTCGCCATCCATCTTCTGCACGGTCTTGAGTTCGAAGAACCGGGCACCGGTGAAGTATCCGGCTATGATGTTCTCACTGAGCTGGGTGTTGGGGCCGGCGGCGGGGCCGAAGGGAGTTTCGATCCGCCCGCCGAACAGGGGCAGGCCAGTCCGTTCCGCCTCGTATTTGGCGTGGACGCCGAACACGGTGCCCTCTTGGGCATATTCGTTCAGCACCCGGTCCAGCAGTTTTTCAAAGGGGATGGGATTCATGCGTTCGCTCATAAGTCTTGCCTCCTGGTTCCTTTATCCGTTATAGCTGTCGAGCGCCTTCCAAAGCTTGATGCTCTCCTCCATGGTGTGAGCGTTGACGGCTTCCTCGTCGATGCCTACCAGCTTCCGATCCTGCATGAGGATCTTGCCGGCGCACATGGTGAACTCGCACTGGCGGCCCGTCATGCCGAAGATCATGTGGCCGTCGATGTTGTCCCCGGAGAAGGGGGAGAAGGGCTTGTAATCCATGACGATGATATCTGCGGCGTACCCCTCCTTCAGCTTGCCCAGTTTATCGGGGAAGTACTTCTCGGCGATCTTGGCGTTGTTCTCAAATAGCATTTTGGTGACTTCGCCCCAGGCCACGTTGGGCATGCAGGCGTTGTGCCGCTGAATGATGAGGCTTACCTTTAGCGCTTCCAGCATGTCGAAGGTATAGCTGTCGGTGCCCATGCCCACCAAAATGTCCTTGGCCATCATCTGACGGATGGGGGAACACCCCACGGCGTTGCCCATGTTGCTCTCGGCGTTGTTGCAGACCATGGTCTTGGTGTCGCGGATGATGTCCATTTCACCGCTGTTCACATGGATGCAGTGGCCCAGCATGGTCTTTTCCCCCAGAATGCCGTTGTTGAGGAGCCGGTTCACGGACCGGGTGCCGTAGTTCAGCGCCGAGTCGTATACGTCGTTCAAGCCCTCGGAGACGTGGATGTGGTAACCCGTGCGGCCATTGTTGGCCTTCTGCATCTTCTCGAAGGTCTTGTCGGAGATGGTGAACAGGGCGTGTCCGCCGAACATGGCGGCGATCATGGGATCGGGGTCCTTTTCACAGTGGGTGATGAAGGCGGCGTTCTCCTCGATGGCCTCGTCGCACTTCTTCTCCCCGTCACGCTCGGACACCTCATAGCAAAGACAGGCCCGGATGCCCAGCTCCTTGGCCACCTTCTCGATCTCGAAGAGGGAGCCGGAGATGGCCTTATAGCTGGCGTGGTGATCAAAGATGGTGGTACAGCCGGTTTTGATGCCGTCGATGATGGTGGTGTAGGCGCTGGCCCGGGTGCCTTCCAGGGTCAGATTCCGGTCGATGGCCCACCACATGCCGTCCAATATCTCATAGAAGTTGGTGGGGTTGAAGCCCTTGATGGACAGGCCCCTGGCCAGGGCGCTGTAGATATGGGAATGGACGTTGATGAACGCGGGCATGATGACTCCGCCCCGGGCGTCCACCCGCTGGGCGTCGGGATAGCTTTTTTCCAGCTCCGACCGGGGCCCGATGGCTTTGATATACCGTCCGTCCACCAGCACCGCGCCGTCCGCGAGGTATGGGCGCGCAGCGTCCCTGGTAATCACTTTTCCGTTGGTGATAAGAATCATGGCAGCCTCCTTCACAGTTTCAATGTAAAAAAAGCGCGGGCCAAACACAAGGTTTGACAGCCCGCGCGCGAAGCACTCCCTTACAGCCGAAGATATATACTTTTCCTAATGGCAGTGTACCACGTTCACTGAGTAAAAATCAAGACTTGGACCGGAAATCAAAAATTAATTTGATTGCCTAACAGAATTTTTGAATATTCGCATTGCATTTCCCAACAGGTGTGATATACTGCGAATGTACTCAAATATAGGTAGGAGGTTGCGTATGGATTACACGAAGATCAAAGAAGCGGCGCAGGCATATCTGCCTGCCATGACCAAGTTTCTCCGGGACCTGATCGCCATCCCCAGCGAAAGCTGTGAGGAGGAAGGCGTGGTGAAGCGCACCATCGCCGAAATGGAGGCCCTGGGCTTTGACAAAGCCGAGATCGACCCCGAGGGCAACGCCCTTGGCTGGATGGGCACCGGCGAAAAGATCATTGCTTTCGACGGTCACATCGATACCGTTGGCATCGGCAACATCGCCAACTGGGAACACGATCCCTACCAGGGCTATGAGACCGACGACATCATCTACGGTCGCGGCGGCTCCGATCAGGAGGGCGGCGTGGTCTCCGCCGTCTACGGCGCCAAGATCATGAAGGACCTGGATCTGATCCCCGAAGGGTACAAGATCCTGGTGGTCGCCTCCGTTCAGGAGGAGGACTGCGACGGCCTCTGCTGGCAGTACATTCATAAGGAAGATGGCATCACCCCCGAGTTCGTGGTCTCCACCGAGCCCACCGACGGCGGCATCTACCGCGGTCATCGCGGCCGCATGGAGATCCGGGTGGACGTCCACGGCGTCTCCTGCCATGGCTCCGCCCCCGAGCGCGGCGACAACGCCATCTATAAGATGGCCGACATTCTGCAGGACGTGCGCGCCCTCAACGAGAACACCGCCACCGACGCCGACGAGATTAAGGGCCTCGTGAAGATGCTGGATCCCAAGTACAATCCCGAGCACTACGAGGACGCCCGCTTCCTGGGCCGGGGCACCATCACCGCCTCCCAGATCTTCTACACCTCTCCCAGCCGCTGCGCCGTGGCCGATTCCTGCGCCGTGTCCCTGGACCGCCGCATGACCGCCGGCGAGACCTGGGATTCCTGCCTGGAGGAGATCCGCAATCTTCCCGCCTGCAAGAAGTACGCCAAGGATGTGACGGTCTCCATGTACATGTACGACCGTCCCGCCTGGACCGGCCTCAAGTACGAGACCGAGTGCTATTTCCCCACCTGGATCAACAAGGAGACTGCCGCTCATGTGCAGGCTCTCGCCGACGCCCACAAGGCCCTCTTCGGCGAAGAGCGCATCGGCAGCCCCACGGCCATGGACAAGCGCCGTCGTCCCCTCATCGACAAGTGGACCTTCTCCACCAACGGCGTGTCCATCCAGGGCCGTTACGGCATCCCCTGCGTGGGCTTCGGCCCCGGCGCCGAGTCCCAGGCCCACGCCCCCAACGAGATCACCTGGAAGCAGGATCTGGTCACCTGCGCCGCCCTCTACGCGGCCGTGCCCATGAACTACCATCCCGAGAACAGCACCGGCGACGTGACCGTGTATCGGGCGGGGAAGACGGACACCAAGTTCGCCAACGACTAAGACTATCACCACTACATTTTTATACAGGAGGTCCTATGAGCAACGTCAAGAAGTATACCGACAAACTGGACAAGCTGAATTTCGAGAACATGTACAACGGCGACTTTTTCCTGACCTGGGAGAAGACCGACGACGAGATCGCGGCGGTGTTCACCGTGGCCGACGCCCTGCGTCATCTGCGTGAGAACAACATCTCTACCAAGATCTTCGATTCAGGCCTGGGCATCTCCCTGTTCAGGGACAACTCCACTCGCACCCGTTTCTCCTTCGCCTCCGCCTGCAACCTGCTGGGCATCGAGGTCCAGGATCTGGACGAGGGCAAGAGCCAGATCGCTCACGGCGAGACCGTCCGTGAGACCGCCAACATGATCTCCTTCATGGCGGACGTCATCGGCATCCGGGACGACATGTACATCGGCAAGGGCAACACCTATATGCACAACGTGGTGAACGCCGTCACCGAGGGCAACAAAGCGGGCGTCCTGGAACAGAAGCCCACCCTGGTCAACCTCCAGTGCGACATCGACCATCCCACCCAGTGCATGGCGGACATGCTCCACTGCATCCACACCCTGGGCGGCAGCGACGATCTGGACGAGGCTATCAAGAACCTGAAGGGCAAGAAAGTGGCCATGACCTGGGCCTACAGTCCCTCCTACGGCAAGCCCCTGTCCGTGCCTCAGGGCGTGGCGGGCCTATTCACCCGGTTCGGCATGGACGTGACGCTGGCCTATCCCGAGGGCTACGAGATCATGGACGACGTGGTGAAGGTGGCGGAGGAGAACTGCAAGAAGTCCGGCGCCAAGTTCACCATCACCCATGACATGAAGGAAGCTTTCAAAGACGCGGATATCGTTTATCCCAAGTCCTGGGCCCCCTTCAAGGCCATGGAAGAGCGCACCGAGCTCTATGGCAACGGCGACATCGAGGGCATCAAAGCCCTGGAAAAGCGGCTCCTCGCCCAGAACGCGGAGCACAAGGACTGGGAGTGCACCGAGGAGATGATGAAACTCACGAAGGACGGCAAGGCTCTGTATCTCCACTGCCTGCCCGCAGACATCACCGACGTTTCCTGCAAGGCCGGCGAGGTGGCCGCCTCCGTGTTCGACCGCTATCGCAATCCTCTCTACAAGCAGGCCTCCTTCAAGCCCTACATCATCGCGGCCATGATCTTCCTCGCCAAGGTGAAGGACCCCGCCAAGAAGCTCCTGGAGCTGGAACAGAAGAGCACGCCCCGTTGGAACGTCTAAATTATTTCTGAAAGGAAAAAGAATATGATCGACCTTACCATCCATCCGGAAGCCCTGGAAAGAAACATCGAAGTCGCCCGCAAGAACCACATCATCCTGCCCACCTTCGAGCAGATGAAGCACCCCGACAAGGTGCCTGAGAAGGTGAAGGAAGCCCTGAAGAACGTGGGACTTTGGGACGTGAACCCTCTCAACCTGTTCCGCATCACCTGGCACAACGAGCCCGTCATGGACGGCGGCCAGTACGGCCCCGTGAACTTCATCGAGCTGCCCAGCTCCCTGACCGGCGTCAAGGCCCGGATCATCTGCCTCATCGGCAAATGGTTCCCCACGGGCTGCCACAAGGTGGGCGCTTCCTACGGTTGCCTGGTGCCCCGTCTGGTCACCGGCCAGTTCGACGCCACCTACAACAAGGCCGTATGGCCCTCCACCGGCAACTACTGCCGGGGCGGCGCCTTCAATAGCAAGCTCCTGGCCTGTGAGAGCGTGGCCATCCTGCCCGCCGAGATGAGCAAAGAACGGTTCGACTGGCTCAGCAAGATCGCCGGTGAAGTCATCGCCACCCCCGGCTGCGAGAGCAACGTGAAGGAGATCTTCGACAAGACCTGGGAGCTTCGCCGCACCCGGGACGACGTGGTCATCTTCAACCAGTTCGAGGAGATGGGCAACTGCATCTGGCATTATCAGGTCACCGGCAACGCCATCGCCGAAGCCTTTGAGAGCATCAAGGGCGAGGGCGACCGTCTGGCGGGCGCCTGCTTCACCAGCGGTTCCGCCGGCACCATGAGCGCGGGCGATCTGCTGAAGGAGAAGTACCCCCACCTGAAGCTGGCCGTGGGCGAGGCGCTCCAGTGCCCGACCCTTTTGGAGAACGGCTTCGGCGGTCACCGCATCGAAGGCATCGGCGACAAGCACGTGCCCTGGATCCACAACGTGAAGAACACCGACATGGTCATCGACATCGACGACGACGACTCCCAGAACCTGCTGCGCCTCTTCAACAGCGAAGAGGGCAAGAAGTACCTGGTGGAGAAGGCCGGCGTACCCGCCGAGACCGTGGAGCAGCTGTCCCTCATGGGCATCTCCGGCATCGCCAACATGCTCTGCTGCATCAAGATGGCCAAGTACTACGAGCTCACCGAGCACGACATCGTGGCCACCGTCTGCACCGACTCCGCCATCATGTACGAGAGCCGCATCCAGGAGCTGGACGAGCAGCAGGGCGCCTACTCGGAGCTGGCCGCTGCCTACGACTTCGCCAAGCACCTGCAGGGCGTCCGCACCGACGCCATGCTGGAGCTCTCCTACCAGGATCGGAAGCGCATCCACAACCTGAAGTACTACACCTGGGTGGAGCAGCAGGGCAAGACCTACGAGGAGATCAACCAGCAGTGGTACGATGAGCATTACTGGACCGATATGCACGAGCAGGCGGCCGATCTGGATAAGCTCATCAACGCCTTCAACGAGAAGACCGGCGTCCTGGCGGAGCTCTAAGCCATGAAGCGGGTTTTAGGCTATCGCTGCACTATCTGCGGGAAGGAGTTTCCCTTCGAGCCGGAGCGGTACACCTGCCCCCATTGCGGGGAAAAGGGCATTCTGGACATCGTCTACGATTACGGCGAGGTGAAGAAGGCCCTGACCCGGGAGACCCTGGCGCAGAACCGGGATAACAGCATGTGGCGGTATAGGGCTCTCATGCCTGTGGCGGACACCACGGACGTGAGCCGGTTCCTTCGCATCGGCTGGTCGCCCCTCTATGAGTCGAAGAAGCTCCGGGACGAGCTGGGCTTGAAGGCCCTCTACATCAAGGACGACGGCATCAATCCCACGGCGTCCCTGAAAGACAGGGCTTCGGGCGTGGCCGTGGCCAAGGCCATCGAGCTGGGCTACGACACCATCTCCTGTTCCTCCACCGGCAACGCGGCCTCCTCCTGCGCGGGGAGCGCCGCCCGGATGGGCCTCAAGGCGGTCATCTTTGTGCCCAAGCGCGCCCCCCAGGGGAAGGTGGCCCAGCTGATGATCTTCGGCGCACGGCTGGTCGTGGTGGACGGAGACTATGAGCAGACCTTCGAGCTCTCCCGGGCCGCCATCGATAAGTACGGCTGGTACAACCGGAACGCGGGCATCAACCCCGTCATGAGCGAGGGCAAGAAGACCGTGGCCATGGAAATCGCCGAGCAGCTGCACTTCAACGTCACCGACTGGGTGGCCTGCTCCGTAGGCGACGGCTGCACCATCGGCGGCGTATACACCGGCTTCAAAGACCTCTATGAGCTGGGCATCATCGACCGCATTCCCCGCATCCTGGGCGTCCAGTCCACGGGCTGCTGCCCCTTCGTCAATGCGGACAAGGTACCCGGTCACGAACTGGTGCCCACCCCCGAGGAGACCCTGGCCGACTCCATCTCCGTGGGCGTGCCCCGGAACCCGAAGAAGGCTCAGCGGGCGGTCTACGCCTCTGACGGGCGCTGGATCGCCGTCAGCGACGAGGATATCCTCAGTGCCATGTGCCTCCTGGGCCGGAACGAAGGCGTGTTCTCCGAGCCCGCCGGCGTCACCGCCACCGCAGGCGTCAAGGCCGCCATCGCCCAGGGGATCATCAAGTCCAATGAGACCGTCACCGTCATCAGCACGGGCAGCGGCCTCAAGGACACGGCCAACGCCCTTCGAGCCGCCGGAAAACCATATATTTGTGCGCCCTCCCTGGACGCACTGGAAAAAAGTGGTATACTCAAGTAGGAATCAAAATCTATAGGAGGTTTATTCATGAAATACGGTCGTGTGTATAACTTTTCCGCCGGTCCCGCCATCATGCCGGAGCCTGTCCTGGAGGAGATCCGGGACGAGATGATGAACTACCGCGGCAGCGGCATGTGCGTCATGGAGATGTCCCATCGGTCCAAAGTCTTTCAGCAGATCATCGACGAGGCTGAGGCTGACCTTCGTAAGCTCATGGGCATTCCCGACAACTATAAGGTCCTCTTCATCCAGGGCGGCGCCACTCTCCAGTTCGCCATGATCCCCATGAACCTGATGAAGAACGGCAAGGCCGTCTATATCGAGACCGGCGCCTGGTCCAAGAAGGCCATCGCCGAGGCAAAGAAGTACGGCGAAGTGATCGTGGCCGCGTCCAGCAAGGACAGGAACTACGCCTACATCCCCGACTGCTCCGATCTCGACATCCCCGAGGATGCGGACTACGTCTACATCTGCGAGAACGAGACCATCCACGGCACCACCTGGCACAAGCTCCCCAACACCAAGGGCCACATCCTGGTGTCCGACCAGAGCTCCATGTTCCTGTCCCGTCCCTGCAACGTGGCTGACTACGGCCTCATCTACGGCGGCGTCCAGAAGAACATCGGCCCCGCGGGCCTCGCCATCGTGATCATCCGGGAGGACCTGATCCGTGAGGACATCGATCCCAAGACCCCCATCTACATGCGCTACGACACTCATGCCAACAACGGCAGCATGTACAACACCCCCAACTGCTGGGCCATCTACGTCTGCGGCAAGGTCTTCAAGTACCTGCTGAAGAACGGCGGCCTCGAGCATATGGCGGCGGTCAACGAAGCCAAGGCCAAGGTCATGTACGACTTCCTGGATGGTTCCAAGATGTTCCAGGGCACCGTGGACAAGAAGGATCGTTCCCTCATGAACATCCCCTTCGTCACCGGCGACAAGGACAAGGACGCTGCCGTCGTGGCGGCCACCAAGGCGGCCGGGTTCGACAACCTGAAGGGCCACAAGAGCGTGGGTGGCCTTCGTGCCTCCATCTACAACGCCATGCCCATCGAGGGCGTGGAGGCCCTGGTGGAGTTCCTGAAGAAGTACGAAGCGGAGAACGCGTAAGGAGGAAATTTCGTAATGATCAAGATTCTTGCGTCTGATGGTATGGAGAAGGGAGCCGTTGCGGCTCTCGAAGCCAAGGGCTGCCAGGTAGATCAGCAGTTCTACGATCCCGAAGCCCTGAAAGAAGCCGTGAAGAACTACGACGTGCTGGTGGTCCGTTCCGCCACCAAGGTCCGCGTCCCTCACATCGACGCGGCCAAGGAAGCGGGCAAGCTTAAGCTGGTCATCCGTGGCGGCGTGGGCGTAGACAACATCGACGTGAAGTACGCCGAGGCGAACGGCATCACCGTCCGCAACACCCCTCGCGCCAGCTCCCAGTCCGTGGCGGAGCTCGCTATGGGCCACATGTTTGCCTGCGCTCGGTTCCTGTCCATCGCCGGTCATACCATGCGTGAGGATAAGTGGGAGAAGAAAGCCTATGCCAAGGGTATCGAGCTTCAGGGCAAGACCCTGGGCATCATCGGCTTCGGCCGCATCGGCCAGCACCTGGGCGTCATGGCCAAGGCCATCGGCATGAAGGTGGTTGCTTTCGATATCTTCCACGTCCCCGGCATCGAAGAGCAGTTGGGCATCCACTATGTGGAGATGGACGAGCTCCTTGCTGAGTCCGATTTCATCAGCGTCCATGCCCCCGCGGTAGACGGCGGCGCTATCATCAACGCCGACACCATCGCCAAGATGAAGGATGGCGTGTGCATCATCAACACCAGCCGCGGCGCGAACCTGGACGAGGACGCCCTGCTGGCCGCCCTGGAGTCCGGCAAGGTCCGGGCCGCCGGTCTCGACGTGTACGCCTCCGAGCCCGCCCAGAACAAGGCCCTCTACAGCCACCCCATGGTGTCCTGCACGCCTCATATCGGCGCCTCCACGGTGGAAGCCCAGAAGCGCATCGGCCAGGAGATCGTGGACATCATCAGCAAGCAGTTCAATCTGTAAGCCGAAGAAAAACCAAAAGAGACCGGATTATCCGGTCTCTTTTCTGTTGCAGGATCTATGCCTTTTTCCGACGAACGAGGAGGAAGACGAACACGCCGCCGATTAGGATCAGGGGCGGGAGAACGAACCAGAAGAGGTTCGTCTGCTTGTGGGGCGCAGAAAGCTGCGGCTCTGCCGGGATCTCCTGGACGGGCGCAGCGGTTTCACCGGAGGAGGGTGACGGACGGGTTTCTACCGTCAGGACAGGGGCGGGGGAAGCCGTGGGGTCCGGCTCCAGGCCGTATTGGAATATCAGAGGCAGCGTGAACAGCAGCCTGTCCTGGTAATAATATGATACTTCGCCCGCCGGGTCACCGGCACGGACCGGCACGGACGCTTCCGGCTGATTGACCTCTACGCGGACCTCGCCGCCGGATTGGAGGGCCAGCCGGGCGGAGAGGTACATGGACACCACCGCGTCCACGTCCGCCACCACAGTGGGCAGAGGCACGGTTTCTTCGCCCTTTCGGACAGGGTGAGTGAACTCCACAGGCAGGCCTTCAGATTTCAGCGTCCTTACGTTCACCAGGGGGAAGAGATAGCTGTAGCCGTATTCGAACAGCTCCTTGGCCTCCACGAAGCGGTTGGCGATGATCTTGTCGTATTTGGTGCCCTTGGTGCCGGAGGTGGGGACCTTGTCGCCCAGAAGCACGCAGACCAGGGTGACGCCGCTGTAACGGGCCATGGCCATATAGGTGCGGCCGGCAGCGTTGGTGCTGCCGGTCTTGCCGCCGATGCACCAGCTGTATAGGGCGGAGACCTTTTCGTATTCCCCGGGCTTCGGCTCGTTCACCAGCCGGTCGATGTTCCGCACGTTGATGATTCGTCCCTTGGTCTTCTCCGTGATGGAATATTCCTTGGTGGTCAGCATCTCACAGAGAGTATCGTTTTCGGCGGCCGCTGCGGCCAGGATCGCCAGATCCCGGGCCGTGGTGTACATATCGTCGTCGTGGAGGCCGGAGGCGTTGGTGAAGTGAGAGTGAGTCATGCCCAGCTCCTGAGCCTTGGCGTTCATCAGCTCTGCAAAGCCGCTTTCCGAACCGCCCACCTGTTCCGCCACGGCTTTCGCCGCGTCGCAGCCGGAGGGGAGGAGCATGCCGTACATCAGATCCAGCAGCCGGTACACCTCACCTTCCTTCACACCGATCTTTGCGTTGGCGCTGGAGAGCTTCACGGCGTGGGCGGATATAGTCACCAGATCGTCCATGCTTCCCTGCTCGAGAGCGACCAGGGCGGTCATAACCTTGGTGATGCTGGCGGGGTAGGCTTTCTCGTCCGCATTCTTTTCCAGACCGTTGACGCTGGTCGTGGGGTTGTCCCCGTAGGCCAGGATCACGTTTCGTTCGGGAAAGCTCGACAGGTCCGGTTTGTCCAAGGCGAAACCTGCGGGGGCTAAAAAGACAAACGCCGTCACCGCGGCGATCAGGGCCGCGAGACGGCGCAGATTCTTTCTTCCTCGGATCGGCATCATCTTTCCCGATCCAGTTCGGCGGCGCGTTGCCGGGCGATGCGTTCCTGCTGCTGCCTCCTCCTGCGGCGGGCGGCTGCCTTAGCCCGACGGCGGCGCTCACGGCGAATATGGGCCACGATCAGGAAAACAACGAAAGCGATCACCGCCAGCGAAAGCAGGACGATGAGGACGATCAGGACGATCTTCTTGGCGTTGCTCTCCTTCACGGGCTCGCCGGTGAGGGTGGAGGCGGTCCCGAGAAGGGGCGCGCCGGCGGAAACCTGGGGCTGCTGCGCGGTCCCGACCCCCACGGTGGTGGCAGGCTCGTCGCTCAGGATGCCCTCTTTCACACTGCGGTCGGCGTAAAGATTGGAGGTGAACAGCTTGGAATCGCCCAGCTTATACTCCACGGTGCCCACCACGTCCCCCTCGTTGATGGGGGCCACCAGGGTGCCGATCTTGGTCTCGGCCATGGTGGTGATGTTTTGGGTCAGCTTATCCATGAAGGGCTTCATGAGCTGGATCTGCTGGCTGTAGTCCAGCCTGGGCGAAACGGTCAACAACCCGTTCTCCGGGTCGTTTTTCGCGGCGTTCTGTACCTGAACGGGGAAGGACACGGGCATGCCCATATCCACCAGATCCTGCACCGTCAGCAGCTGGGACATCTGCTTGAAACCATAGTCGAACATGGCGATGGCGTCCTGGAACCGCTGAGCGTTGTAGGGGTCCTTGGTTTTGGCGTTCATGTTGGCGGACCGGGCCAGATAGTCGGCGTCGTCCAGGGTGCCGCCAAGCAGCACGGCGATCAAAGTGACCCCGCCCCGGGAGGCAGCTGCGATGAAGCACTTGCCCGCCAGGTTGGTGTCGCCGGTCTTCACGCCGATGGCATCGGGATAAAGACAGCTGATGGGCGTATAGGTGCCGTCGGACTCCGCGTCGATCAACAGCCGGTTGGTGTTCTGCAGGCCGATGGTGTGTTTGCCGCTGACATCGGAGCAGGTATAGGTGGTGGTGCTGACGATCTGCCGGAAGGTCTCGTTCTGCAGCGCCCAGGCGGTGAGCAGCGCCATATCCCGGGCGGTGGAATAGTTCCGGTTGCTGTCGTCCTTGCCGTGGACGGTGGTGAAGTGAGAGTGGGCCATGCCCAGCTCCGCGGCCTTCGTATTCATCTGGTTGGCGAAGGCCTTGGTGGACCCTGCCAGCTGTTCGGCGATGGCGATGGCGGCGTCGTTGCCGGAAGGAAGCATGAGCCCGTAGAGCAGGTCACGCACGGTCCACTGCTCGCCGGCTTCCAGCCCCATGAGGGAATTGTATTTTTTGTTGAAGTTGACGGCGTTGTCCGACACGGTGGCGACCTCGTCCAACCGTCCCGATTCGATGGCCAGCATGCAGGTGAGGATCTTGATGGTGCTGCCTGTGGAGCACTGGGTGTCGGCGTTCTTTTCAATGCCGTAGAGAGCCGTTGTGGGATCGTCGGTACTGACCAAAATGGCGTAGCGCTCCCGAAGAGTATTCACGTCGAACCCGTCCGCCTGGGCAGCGGGAACGGGCAGAAGCAGGAACAGAAAAGCAATGGTCAGCAGGATGGCGACGACAGATTTACGCATATATATACACCTCATCGGTAAAAAGCATGGACTAATTTTATCCCCCGGACCGTGTACCTGTCAATGGGACAGATGACAAACTTTTGTGCCGTAAGGATGAACAATTTATTACCGGCCGTATGCAGCGTTGTCGGTGTTGACGAAACGGACGGTCAGGTCCTTCCCGTCCAGGAGCAAAAGGGCGCAGCTCTCCGGAGAGCCGCCCCGGGGGCGGGAAAGGGAACCGGGGTTGAGCAGGAGCCGGGGACCGTCGGCGGAGAGATCGGGCATGTGGGTATGACCGTAGAGGACCATGTCTGCCCGGACCTCCTCACCTCGATACAGCAGGCTGCTGTAGGAATAGTACTGGTGACCGTGGAGGAGCAAAAACCTCTTCCCGCCCAGGTCGATTTGCCGTTCGAGCGGTTCTCCGGACCGATAGTCGCAGTTACCGCGGACGGCATACAGAGGGCAGCCGAACAGCTTGGAAAGCTTCTCCCCGTCGCTGGCATAGTCCCCCAGATGAAAGATGCAATCCAGGGGCGACAGCCGGTCGAAGAAGCGTTTAGCGAAGGATATGTCCCCGTGGCTGTCGGAGAATACGCCGATCCTCATGCGCCGGCGTTCTCCTCGTCCAGGGCTTTCCTGAGCGCGTCCAGGGCCGCCCGGCGGTGGCTGACGCTATTCTTCTCTTGGGCCGTGAGCTCTGCAAAGGACTTGCTAAAGGGTGGATAGAAGAAGTAGGGATCGTATCCGAAGCCGTTCTCTCCGGCGGGTGCTCTTAGAAGCATACCCTCGGCCTTGCCCTCCGCCACCAGCACCGGCCGCCCCTTGCGTGCCAGGGCGATGCAGGAGACGAACCGGCAGGTGCGCTTCTCGTCGGGCACGGCCTTCATGCGCTCCATAAGCAGGTCGTTATTGGCTGTATCGTCGTGGCCCTCCCCGGCGTAGCGGGCGGAATAGACCCCCGGCGCACCGTCAAGAGCGTCCACGCACAGGCCGGAATCGTCGGCCAGCGCGGCGTCGAAGCCGCTTTTTTCCAAAGTCTCCATGGCTTTCTTCACGGCGTTTTCCCGAAAGGTCTTGCCGTCCTCCATCACGTCAATGACGAGGCCCGCTTCCCGCAGGGTCACCATCTCGTCGAAATAGTCGGAAAGGATCTCCTCGATCTCCCGAACCTTGTGGGCGTTGTTGGACGCGATCAAAAGCTTCATATTTCTTTTACTCCTTTTTTGAGGGTGGCGATCATGTTGGGATCGGGGGTGATGAGCACCGTCCGCTGGTTGGTGAAGATGACGAAACCGGGTTTTGATCCGGAGGGCTTCTTCACGTACCGCTTTGCCACATAATCCACGGGTACGCTGACACCGTTTCTTTGGCTGCTGAAATGGACCGCCAGCGTGGCAGCCTCCAGCAACGTTTGCTTGTCAGGCATACCCTTTGAATCCACGATCACGTGGGACCCGGCGGCATCTTTTACATGGAGCCACAGGGCGTCGGGCGGAGCGCTGCGGGTGAGACGATCGTTCTGCTCGTTGTTCTTGCCCACGTAGATGCTGATCCCCGCGGAGGACAGGAACATCAGAGGCATGGACTTTCCCGCTTTGGGCTTTGCGGCGCCTTTGACAGGAGAGGGACGGATGTACCGTTCCCGGATCAGCTCCTGCCGGATCTCGGCGATGTCGTCCCCGTTTTCACAGTTGCTGAGTGCCAAAAGCTGACTTTGCAGGTACAGTTGTTCCTCTCGAAGCTTGCCTATCTCGCCCTCGGCATAGGCCCGGGCGGCCTTCAGCTTCTGATACCGCTTGAAATAACGGGCGGCGTTCTCCGGCACGGAGAGGGAAGGGTCCAGCCGCACCGTCACCTTCACGGGCGGGTACTCATAGTAGTTCTCCACAGCCACGGAATCCGAGCCCTTGGGCCGTTCCCCGTGGAAACCCAGCAGCAGCTCCCCCGAGAGCCGGAGCCGGGTTTCCTCCTCCTCACTCAACAGGTCGCTGGAAAAGGCGCTAATCTTGTTCTCGCATCGCTTCAGGGCATGCTCCAGCGTGGCGCGCAGGGAGCCGGTTTCCCGAAGCATGCGGATGCGCAGATCCCGTTCCCGATACCAGGCGTCGTATGCCTCGGACAGGGTGGGGAAGGACACGATATCATCCCGGTCAATGGGAGTAAAGGGAGCGGGACCGATCCTTGGCACCAGGCAAGGGGAGAGCTGCCCCGCTTTCAGGGCCTGCAGGGTGGCGAAGAGATATTGTCCCCGCCGATCTGCGGAAAGCCCTTCAGGGAGCAGCAGTGTGGCGATCTGCTTCGATATGCCCATGTATCCGTTCATTAGAGCTCGGGGCGAATCCACCGCGGTCAGTTCTTCCAAGGAGGCTTCCAGCGGGTCCTTCTTTTCCTGGGACGGCAGAGATTCGTATTTCACGTTGGGCAGGCACACCCGAAGAGCTTCAGCTCCGACGCCGATGTGTCGAAGACAGTCTAAAATGACGTTGTTTTCATCCAGCAAAAAGGCGTTGCCGTGCTTGCCCATGAGCTCCACCACCAGGGAGCAGACGGTTTCGTCCATCAGCTCGTCCCGG
>Ga0310697_10000340_pt1 | contig 66713 bp, 41 predicted proteins | sample 172DNAGHGlowgp2_FD_203883 | JGI IMG/M metagenome (GOLD analysis project Ga0310697, IMG submission 203883) | Sheep rumen microbial communities from Palmerston North, Manawatu-Wanganui, New Zealand - 1728 DNA GHGlow gp2 (v2) (version 2) | ecosystem: Host-associated > Mammals > Digestive system >...
TCGGGGGTGCGGGCGACGGTGAAGATGCACTTGTGGTCGAAGAGGAAGTCGAGCATGCCGGAGGTGCCGAGGGAGCCGCCGAACTTGTTGAAGTAGCTGCGCACGTTGGCGACGGTGCGTTGGTTGTTGTCGGTAGCCGCCTCGATGAGGATGGCGATGCCGTGAGGTCCGCGGCCTTCATAGACCATCTCCTTGTAGTCGGACATGTCCTTCTCGAAGGCGCGTTTGATGGCGCGGTCGATGTTGTCCTTCGGCATGTTCTCGTTCTTGGCCGTTTGGATAATCAGACGGAGTTTGGTGTTCTGCTCGGGGTCGGGGCCGCCGGCCTTGGCCGCCATCGTGATTTCCTTGCCCAGACGGGTGAACGTCTTGGCCAAATATGCGTTTCTCTTGAAGATTCTTGCCTTGCGATACTCAAAAGCTCTTCCCATTGTGTCTTATTTTTTAATGTGAATACTATAGTTTGCTGATGCAATTAAAAAACGGCGCAAAAATACAATTTTTTTTTGTGATTTGTGTTTTGGGATTTGTGAATTGGGATTTGTGGAAAACCCGGAAGCCCTCAACATTTGGTCCAACAGCTATTTCCTGCAACTCACCGACAGGATCCGGTCCGTGTAGCATTCCATAGGGACATCCGCGTCACAGGTGCGAAATCACCCTGTGTGACCTTACAACTGTCAGATTATAAGTTATAAACATCCCACTGAAGAAAAAAATACGGGAGAGGGATGTCCGTATTGCAAAAAATGCTATTTTTGCGACCTCAAATTATTAACATAAAAGTTTACGTATCACCTTATAAATCATTTATAATTATGCAGAAGAAAGGTAACAAATACGGCACCCACCGCGTGATTGAGCCCAAAGGCGTTCTCCCGCAGCCCGCTAACAAACTCGACAACAACATGGACGAGATTTGGGACAACGAGATCCTCATCGACGTGCAAACCCTCAACATCGACTCCGCCTCTTTCACCGACATCCACAACTATGCCAAGGAACAGGCCGGCCCCGGCGCTTCCGAAGAAAAAGTGATGGAAGAAGTGAAGAAAGAGATGCTTCTCAACGTTGAACTGCAGGGCAAACACCGCAACCGCCGCACCGGCTCTGGCGGTATGCTCCTCGGCAAAGTCGAGAAAATCGGCGACGCACTGAAAGGCAAGATCGACCTCAAGGAGGGCGACCGCATCGCCACCCTCGTCAGCCTCAGCCTCACGCCGCTGCGCATCGACGAAATCCTCGAGATCCGTCCCGATGTTGACCAAGTCGACATTAAGGGCAAGGCCATTCTCTTCGAGAGCGGCATTTACGCCAAGATCCCGACCGACATGCCGGAGAAACTCGCCCTTTCTGCATTAGACGTGGCCGGTGCCCCCGCGCAGACCGCCAAACTGTGCCAATACGGCCAAACCGTCGTCATCCTCGGCGCTGGCGGCAAGAGCGGCATGCTCTGCTGCTACGAGGCCAAGAAACGCGTCGGCGTCACCGGCAAGGTCATTGGCATCGCCAACAGCCCCAAGAGCACCCAACGCATCAAAGACCTCGGCTTCTGCGACATCGTCGAGTCCGCCGCCGGCATGACCCCCGTGCAAGTTTATGAGCTCATCGAAAAGCTCACCGACGGCAAAATGGCCGACGTCACCATCAACTGCGTCAACGTCCCCGACCAGGAGATGACCGCCGTGCTCTGCACCAAAGACGACGGTATCGTCTACTTCTTCTCCATGGCCACCAGCTTCACCAAAGCCAGCCTCGGCGCCGAAGGTATCGGAAGCGACGTGAACATGATCATGGGTAACGGATATACGAAGGGACATGCTGAGTTCACCCTCCAAGAGTTGCGCGAGAGCCCCGAGCTCCGCAAAATCTTCGAGGAACTCTATGCGTAACCCTCCCTATATATCACATTAGTAATAATTATCTTAATGAGTAAGCGGCGTGTAACGAGCGCCGCTTATTTTTTGTATCTTTGCGCCCGCAAAAAGGAGCTGCGGCATTCCTGCCGCATACAAGGCCACCTGAGAAGGCGGCACGCCTGATAAAAAACTATAAGCCAAATAATTGCAGATATGGGTAGAGTCATGGCCATCGACTACGGACAGAAACGCGTGGGGTTCGCCGTCACCGACGAACTGCGGATCTGTGCCCACGCCTTGGAGACCGTCCCCGTGGCGCAAGCCTTTGACTACCTGAAAGATTACCTCGGCAAAGAGCATGTGGACGTCATCGTCATCGGCGAAGCCAAACAGCTTGACAATACCCCGTCGGAGTCGTGCCGATACATCGAGCCGTTCGTCAACCGCCTGCGCAAGGAGCTGCCGAAAATCTCGCCGGGCACCGAACTCGCCCGTATGGACGAACGGTTCACCTCCCGCATCGCCTTCCAAACCATGATCGACATCGGGATGAAAAAGAAGGACCGTCGCGACAAGGCCAACGTCGACAAGATGAGCGCGGCCATCATCCTGCAATCGTATTTGGAACAACAAGATTTGTTGAATTTAAGAGAAAAAGAACAATGATACTACCGATTTGTTTGTATGGAAACCCCGTGCTGCGCAAGACCGCCACGGAAATCGACCTGAACGACGAAACACTGAAAACGTTCATCGCCGACCTTTTTGAAACCATGTACCACGCTGAAGGTGTGGGACTTGCAGCCCCACAGGTGGGCAAATCCGTCCGCGTATTCGTGGTCGACTCCGAACCCTACAAGGAGATATACCCCGACCACGAGCCGTTCAAGGGCGCCTTCATCAACCCGACCATCACCGACCGCTTCGGCACCGACACGCCCTTCGCGGAGGGATGCCTCAGCCTGCCCAAAATCAACGAGGAGGTGATCCGCAAGTCCGACATCCACATCACCTACTACGACGAGAACGGCAAGTACCACGACTGCGATGTCAACGGCATCCTGGCCCGCATCATCCAGCACGAATACGACCACCTCGAAGGCAAGGTCTTCACCGACAACCTCTCGCAGATCAAGAAGATGGTGCTCAAACGCCAACTCAATGACATCGCCGGCGGAAAGGTGCACCCGGCGTATAAGACGAAAAAGTAGTTAGCAGTTAGTAGTTAAATGAAACGAATCATCACGATAGTTTTGGCTGCTGTGTTGTTGGCGGCGTGTGGCAGTAAGAACAACGCGGGCAAGGCGACGCGTCAGGAGGCGGACTCCCTGGTGGCGGCGTACCGCTATTCCGACTCGCTGTTCGCGGCATGCGGGCGTATTGACACGGCGGCTTTCGGGGACTTCATCTCGCGGGCACAGGCCTTCGCGGAGGCTCACCCGCAGGACACTCTCGCCCCCGACATGCTCTACCGCGCCGGCGTCGGCAGCATGATTCTCGCCAAAGCCGCGACAAACAAGGTTGACCGCGGCGAAAACGCCAAACGCGCCCTTGCCATCTTCCGGCGGTTCCAGGAGCTCTTCCCCGACCACCCGCAGGAACGTCTCTGCTACTGGCAGCGCGCCATTGTCTACGACGACATCCTCGGCGACTGGCGCAGCGCGGAGGCAGAATACCGCGACTTCATCACCCGCTACCCCGACGACCCCCTCACCCCGCAATTCCAAGACTACCTGACCTTGCTGGGAAAGTCCGAATCCGAGATTGAGCAATCGTTGGAAATAGGACATTAGCCTTTCGCACAACTCACTAATCATCCTTTGTTCATAACTAATAATATCTTTTTCTTCCACAATCCACAAAAAGTGACTACTTTTGCTCTTCGAAAGTAATGATAATTAAAATATTAAATATCAATCACTTATGAGTCACGATTACGTATTGGTTGCTGGCCGGGCCAACCCTGAGCTGGCGAAGCGCATCGCCGAGTTCCTCCACAAGCCCCTGTTGTCGGTTGACATCTTGCAGTTCAAGGACGGCGAAATCCAAGTTTATTACAACGAGAGCATCCGCGGACGCGATGTGTTCATCATCCAGCCGACCTTCTCGCCGGCTGACAACATCATCGAGTTGTTGATTGCCATTGACGCGGCCAAGCGCGCCTCGGCCCGCAGCATCATTGCGGTAATCCCCTACTTCGGTTATGCCCGCCAGGACCGCAAGGACAAGCCCCGCACCTCCATCGGTGCGAAACTGATGTGCAACCTGCTCACCACCGCCGGTGTGAGCCGCGTTATCACCATGGACTTGCATGCTGACCAGATCCAGGGCTTCTTCGAGGTGCCCGTCGACCACCTGTTCGCCTCCAATGTCTTCATCCCGATGGTGAAGAACACTGGATGGGAGAACATCAGCATTGCCTCGCCAGACACGGGCGGCACCAAACGCGCCTCCACCTACGCAAAAGCTCTCAACTGCGAGTTGGCCATCGGCTACAAACAGCGCGAGAAACAGAACGAGGTGGCTTCCCTGCAGATTATCGGCGACGTGAAAGACAAGAACGTGATTCTGGTGGACGACATCATCGACACCGCCGGCACGCTCTGCAAAGCCGCCGCCCGCATCAAGGAGATGGGTGCGAAGAGCGTCCGCGCCATGTGCGCCCACGGCCTCTTTTCCGGCGATGCCCTCGAAAAAATCGAGAACTCGGTGCTCGACGAGGTGCTCATCACCGACACCATCCCGATGAAGCGCCCCTGCGAAAAGGTCAAGGTTGTCTCCGTGGCCAAACTGCTGTCCGAAATCATCCTCAGCGTCGAGGACAACACGTCCATCTCGTCGCATTATTACGTATAACCGATGTCAAAGACAAAAAAAATCCCCTCTCGTGCGAGAGGGGATTTTTTTATTAACATTACTCGGTCGCTTGCACCAATATTCCGTTCTTCCAGATACCAGTAACCAGCTTCCTTCCTTCGGCATCATACAACGTGCCTTTACCGTTGGGCAGATTGTTGGCAAATGTCCCTTTGTAGGAACGGCCGTCCTGCATGTACATTTCGCCTTCTCCCTGCCGGACCCCGTCCTTCATCTCGCCATGATAGCCCCATTTGTCGTTGAACTCGAAAACAAAGGTCGGGTTGATCTTCCGCAGCGCATCCACTTCGCCAAACTTCTTGACCTGTCTGAATTTCTCGGGATATTTCTGAATGCACGGGTAAAGCGTGACATACGCATGGCGGAACCAACTGTCGACAATGAGGTAGTTGATGCTGTCGCGACACAGCATATTGTATATTGTGTCAGGCTCCGCATAGAACGGGAATCCGTTCGACGGATGATAGTTGGAGAACATGTAGAACAGCTCGGGCTTGCGGTTGATGATTCGCGCGTCCTTCGGCAAACTGTCCCCACAGAACTTGGCCGCGCTCAGGAAATTCACCGCGTTGACATCCGCCGTGGAGAGCCAAGACTTAATTCTGGCCGTTTTCCGGAAGTCCGTTTGGGCCTCGGTATATTTCGGAGCCAGAACCCCCAATGTAAGCAACAGGAGAAGAATGCCCTGCGCCAGTAACGGCGGGTGCGAGAGTTTCGCGACTTTATAGACACCCGCAACGATAGCGGACAAACCGTTCAACATCAAGAAGATAAAGAACGGCATAACAGGAGTTATGTAACGGAGGCCGCCGAATTGTTCGGGATACAGAATCAGCACGCCGACCGTCAGGCCCACATAGAACAGCATCAGCAACCGGCCTGTGTTCAGATAGAGACAACCGGCAACCATCACCGCGACGAGCAGAAGTCCCAAGAACCACTCTTTCCCTGTGATTTTCTTATCAGAAGAGACGGCAGGCTTCATGTAAGTGGCTTCCGGGATCCAACGGGTGATGAAATTGGAGGTATTACTCTCGATACGGGCTTTCCAATCCGCCGCACCTTCCATTTTCTCGTTGTTCGTCTTCCGCATAAACATCGACTCATAATCACCGCCCGTGACGCCAAGACTCTTGTTTCGGGCATCCCAGGAGAATTTGGCCGTTCCCACCGCAAACAGCGTCACCAAACAGAGCAATCCGGTTTTCAAGAAACGTGTTTTCTGAGAAGCGACAGCCTCCTCATCCGTGCTCTTCATCGCCTTGCGCCAGCGAATCAGCGAGGCAACCGACAAAATACCCAACCATCCGACCAATGCCAGTATCAACGAGAGACCCATGGTACGAACGAGATAGGTGAAAGCGATGATGAGTGCGTACGCCGTCACTGACACCCAAAACACCCACTTTCTCTTCACCCCGATAATGTCCTTGATCAGCAACAAAGCGAGAAGAATGGACAGTAACGAGAGAAAAATGAACAACGTCTCACTCATCATGATGGTGGCGAAACGCAGCAGTTCTTTGTGCAGGGACATCAGAATGGCTGAGCAGAACGACAGTATGGAATTGCGCGTGGTTAGCAAAATCACAAAAAAGAACATGATTACGCTCAAATACATCAGGAATCCGTTAGTTTTCTTGACTGTTTGGATATTGTCAGGGAAAACTTTGATGATTTTGGATATAAACCACGGATAGCCGGGCGGAAAATGCGTGTGCGGAGTCTTCTCCAAATTGATAATGTTGGTATAACCCTCGCCCTGGCTTAATGCCTGGCCTAAAGAATAATAGTAGATATTGTCGCCGTTAAGGTCAACCTTGCGGTCGTAGATGGAGGAGTAGTTGTGATTGAACACGAACGACACGATGATTAGCATCACGCCAATCACCCATTTGTTGCGGCAAAATTGGTCAAACATCTGCCAAAAGTCCTTTTTCGGGGCCGTCGCCTTGCTCTTTTGGGGCTGATTATTACTTTTTGACTTCATGATATTCCTCCTCTGTATTAACTGCCCAAATATTCTCCTTGGACGGGATATTGTTCACGATATTGTCCACTGCCTCCATTGCCGTCAGCATGGAGTGGTCCATATTGTTGTAGCGGTGCTGGCCATTACGCCCGATGCAGTACAGATTCTCGATTCCGTCGAGGAAAGCACGTACCTTGTCGAGTTCGTAGTAGGTGCCGAAATACGACGGGTAGGCCTTCTTGACCTTCACCTGCGTGGCATCAAGCACATCCTCGCGGTCGATGACATCAATCTTCACCATCTCGTCGATGGCCATCTGGATGAACGCTTCCTTGTCCATGTTCCACATCTCGTCGCCTTCGGAACAGAAATACTCCAAACCGATGAACATCGAGTTTTTGTAGTCGGCGACCATATAGGGCGACCAGTTGTTGAAGACCTGCATGCGGCCCACCTTCACGTCGCGTTCCTGGATATAGACCCACGTGTCGGGCACGCGCTTGTCGTAGGTGTTGATTTTCGTCTCATTCTTGATTTTCATCTTCTTGACGAGCAGACCCACGGTGATAAAATCGCGATAGGGAAGTTCCGAGGAGATGCGTTTCACGTCTTCGGGCACGTCAATGCCCCGTAGCGCGGCAACGAGTTCCTTGATGGGCATTGACGACAGCAGATAGTCGCAAGGCACGTTCTCGGTGGCACCGTCTTTGCACACGTCCACGGAGACCACACGGCCGTTTTCCACATAAATGGCAGTCACGGCACTGTTCCGAATCACCTCGCCGGATTTCGCCTGCACATCGCCCGCCACGGTCTCCCACAATTGGCCGGGACCGAACTTCGGATAGATAAACTGCTCAATCAGAGAAGTTTCCACTTCCTTTTGGGAAATATCCTTGGAAGATTTGAACCGTTTGGTGAACATATCCTTGATGACAGCAGCCACGGAAACGCCCTTCACACGCTGCGAGCCCCAGTCCGCGCCAAGCTTGGAGGGATGCACGCCCCACACCTTCTCGGTGTAGTCCTCGAAGAACATACTGTAAAGCGGCCGTCCGAAGCGGTTAATGTAGAAATTCTCAAGCGAGTCCTCCTTTTTCTTGAAGATGGAGGCGTGGACATAGCCGAAACCGGCTTTCATGGTGCGCCAAAGGCCCATATTGGCGAAAGTTTGGAACTTCAGCGAGATGGGATAGTCGAAGAATTTGCGCAGGAAGAAGATGCGGGACACGCGCTCGCGAACCAGCATCACGCGATCTTCCTTTTCGGGGTCGGGACCCTGCTCCGCAAACGGTTTGTCCTTGTGCAGCAGGATGTCGTCGAAAGAAGGCGCACCCTGTAGAGGCATCACCTCGTTCCACCAGTCCATCACGGTGTTGCTCTTCGAGAAGAAGCGGTGCCCGCCGATGTCCATACGGTTGCCCTTATAGTTGACAGTCTTGGAGATGCCGCCGACCTCACCCTCCGCCTCATACACGACCGGATGAATGTCGGATTTCTTCAACAGTTCGTATGCGGCAGTAAGTCCGGCCGGACCTCCACCGATAATGACAGCTTTTTTCATAACTATTTGGTTTTATTACTTTTAAACAGAAGAAACTTCCGGGCAAAGAAGTTCCAGAAGAAGACAATCACCGTGGAAATGATCTTGGAAATCATGTAGTGGACACCCAACTTGTCGGTGCAGACGTACATGATAAGGGCATTGAGGCCCAGCCCGATGACTCCGATGACGGCAAACACGACGAACTCCGCCCAGCGGTTGCCGACAGTGCGGTTGTTGAACACCCACGAGATACTCAGCAAGTAGTTGGTAATCAGTCCGAGAATGAAAGAGATGGTGGCCGACAGGAGATAATGCATGCCAAATACCTCAGTCAGCAGGACCAGTACACCGTAATCCACCACGAAGGCGGCTCCGCCCACGAAACCGTAGCGGAAAAGCTGAATCAGCACATTATCGGTCTCGTCCTTGAAGATTTTCTCTAAAAATTTGCGCATAATCATCGATTTTTACCTTCGTCAATATCCTCAAACCTTCCGCAGGCTCTCGGACGAATGACGGCGCAAAGATACAATTTTTTCACGTTGCTGATTCCTCGTCGGACAAGTTCGCCCTAAACCAAAAATCCCCTCCCGAAGGAGAGGATTTTTCGTGATTCCGCTGCGACTCGAACGCAGAACCTGCTGCTTAGAAGGCAGCTGCTCTATCCAGTTGAGCTACGGAACCATCGGTTTAGCCCAGTCGGGATAGCCTGATTCGAACAGGCGACCTCCTGCTCCCAAAGCAGGCGCGATAACCGGACTACGCTATATCCCGTTTTTCCGGCGGCAAAAATACACTTTTTTTCAATACGCAGCTACACCTAACGTCGGATTTCGAAAATCTCGTGTGCGATGCCGTGTTCGCCTAAAATCGCCCTCACCCGCGTCTCGTCCGTGTCGGAGATGAAGACCTGCCCGAAATGCTCCTGCCCCACCATGCCCAACAACGCGGCAATGCGCGTGCGGTCCAGCTTGTCGAAAATGTCGTCCAACAACAGAATCGGCTTGCGCTTGTTGTAGGCGAAAGCGTAGTCGAACTGCGAAAGACGCAAGGCCAACGAGAACGACTTCTGCTGCCCCTGCGAGCCGAAATGCTTCACCGGGTTGCCGTCGATGGTGAAGGCGTAGTCGTCCTTGTGAACCCCGAAGGTCGTGAACCCGGACCTCGCATCGGCAGGGAAAGCCTTCGCCAATCCGTCGCTATAACCCGTCACCAACAGTTCAGACTCGTAGCGGATCTCGACCCCTTCCCTACCCTGCGACAGTTCCCGATAATGTTGGACAAACATCGGGCGGATGTCCTCAATGAACTGCCGCCGCCGCTGGAAAAGTTGCATACCGTCCTCCATCATCTGGTAGTCGATGACCTGCAACAGCGAATAGTCCGAGCTACGGTTCTCCTGCTGCTGGCGGAGCACGGCGTTGCGTTGCTGCAACAGTTTCTTGTAATGAATCAGGTGCTGGAGGTACATCTTGTCGAACTGCGATATAATCTTGTCGAAAAAACGGCGACGCACCTCATTGCCGTCGTTGATGATGTCGCTGTCGTAGGGCGAGACCATCACCACGGGAAAGAGCCCCACGTGGTCGCTCAGCCGCTGGTACTCCTTCTTGTTGGCCCGCAGCGACTTGACGCCGTTCTTATAGACACAGCTCACCTGCGTAGTATTCCCGGTCTCCTCGTCGGCAAAGTCGCCATGCAGCGCAAAGAAATCCGTTCCCAACCGCACCGAACTGACATCCTTCGCCGAGAAGCAACTCTTCCCGAACGACAGGTAGTGGATGGCGTCCAGCAGGTTGGTCTTGCCGCTGCCGTTCGCCCCCACGATGCCGTTCACGTTGCTGTTGAACGCGAAGGAAGCCTCGGCGTGGCTCTTGAAATTGGTGAGATGTATGTCCTTGAGGTACATTTTTTCAAAACGTTGTAGAGACGCGCCATGGCACGTCTCTACAACTGCTAACTACTAACTGCTAACTACTTCAGCCCCAACACGTCCAATCCCTGGTTAAACCGGATGTCTCTCGGGATGCCCGACTTGTTGATGCGGTCGAGGTCGCCCTGGAGCTCGGGCGTAATAGTGCCGTGGTCCTTGCTGTACTGTGAGGCAAAGGCGAAGTCGCCCTCGGCCTGAGTCTTGAGGATAAGGGCAATCCAACCCTCCATGGCCTTGCGTGCCTTGTCATAATTAATATGGTAGGTACCGTTGCCGTTGCGGGTGAAAGCGCCGTTCTCGAAGAGGTAGTTGTAGCACATCATGTTGGCGATGCCGTGGGCTTCCGCCGCGCCGAAACGCACGCTGCGCAACAGGCCGACAATATAAGTGGTGATGGCTTCCTCCACGGTAATGTCCGTGATTTCGCCCTTGTCGATGAGATTGCACACGAGGTTCAGCCCGATGATGTCGGCCTTGGCCTCCTCCCAGCTGGAGTTCTCGGTCTGCATGGCCTCGTCCACACTGCCCTTGCCGTTGATAGTCTGCTTCACGCCCAGGCCGTGCGCCACCTCGTGGAAGGTGACGTTCCAGAAGAAGGCGTCGAACTTGATGTTGGCCTGTTCCGACGGCTCGATGACGATCTCGCCGATGGGTTTCATGATCTTGTCGAACTTGGCCTGCATGGCATTGCGCAGTTGGAAACGGCGGGAGCCCTTCTTGGCCTGCACATTGTCGTCGTTGGGCAGGTTGATGGCGATGGTCTTGCCGGCCGCGTTGCAGTCGCCGCCGTAGAAGACCACGTCGTAGAGGTTCATGTCGCAGGTGGTGCCGGGCACGTATGCCTTGTAGGCGGGATCGCAGGGGAGCTCGCGCTGGAGCTGCGGCAGCATCTGCACGAACTTGTCCAGTTTGGTGCTGGCATCCACGTCCTTCACTAACACAAACGCCTCCCAGGAGGTCTTCACGGAGTTCAACCCGTCGTCGTAGTTCTCGATGGGGCCGAACACGAAGTCGATGTTGGAGTCGCGCAGATCCATCCACGCCATGTCGCTCGGGAAGTAGTCGTTGGTCTGCAGCGATTTCTTGCGCTCCACGAGGTACTTTTTCATCGTGGGGTTGTCGGCAATCTCAATGGCTTTGTCGAGCAGCTCACACACGCGGTCGAGCTTGTCCTTATAAGCTTCGTAGTAACCGACAGTGATCAGCTTGCCGTCTGCGTCGCGACGGAGGACGGTGTAGTGGGAAGCCTTGAGCGGGTCGTCGTAGGCGTCATATTCGGCCTTGGTGATGTCCTGCGGGTAGTAGTTGGCCATGAGCGGACGCGGGCCGTAACCGGGCACGAAAGGTTTCTCGTCATCAAGACGATCCCATGGGCCGTAGTTGATCATCGCATAATCTTTCATCCAAGGGTCGGAGATGGTGTCCAAGAGGGACTTGTCGCCGAAAGTCTGTTCCCAGAAAAGGTCGTCCATGATCTGGCCGATTTCAAAGAAGATGGGCAGGAGCTGCCGCTCGCTGTCCGTAAGCTTGGAGAGGTCTGCCGTGAGGTCAAAGTAGGCGTACTCCTCCACCTTCTGCTGAAGGTCGCTCTTAGTGCCGTTTTCCAGGGTCTCCGATTTCTTGTTCTTGCACGAGGCAAGCAGGGCGATGCAGGCAAGCATCACCGCGACTGTGGATATTTTTCTCATATTCAATGGGGTTTAATTTATAGACTACTTTACGGCGGCAAATGTACAAATTTTTCTTTTACGCATGCCAAGAACTCTACACGAAGGCTACTAAGTTTCAGGTTTCAGGTTTCAGGTTTCAAGTTTCAGGTTTCAGGTTTCAAGTTTCAGGTTTCAGGTTTCAGGTTTCAAGTTTCAGGTTTCAGGTTTCAAGTTTCAGGTTTCAAGTTTCAAGTTTCAGGTTTCAGGTCTACACTAAGTCCACCCTTTGCCTGCAATTATTAACTACTTGATAATCAACATTGTTAATAACACTGTTTATAACTATTTCGGCGACCGGCCGAAGCGAAAACGGGAAAATGTACTTTTGCGCGGGTTCAGGTTCTGAACAGATGAAAAGGGAACGCTGTGAAAATCAGCGGCTATGCCCGTAGCTGTGAACTCCGTTTTGCGCCTCCTCCATGATGTCACTGACTTTTTCACGGGTCGGGAAGGCGGGGGAAGGCGGGAGCAAGCCAGAAGACCTGCCTGCGACCCGCACGATTCGTGGCTTTCGGGACTAAGAGCAAACGAGCGACGGTGATCCACCGCCAATTGTCATCCCTGAGCTGTTTTTATTAACAACAAAACCTTAACCATTCTATCTATGGACCAACTGTACATCATCAAACGCAACGGCAAACGCGAGCCGTTTTCACCCGACAAGATCAAGAACGCCATCGCCAAAGCGTTCCTGTCCGTCAACTCCTTCGCGACGCAGGACGTGCTCATCAACGTCATGAGCCGCCTCAAAATCCACGACGGCATCTCCGTGGAGGAGATCCAGAACCAGGTGGAAACCTCCCTCATGGCCGAGCGTTACTACGAGGTCGCCAAAGCCTACATCCTCTACCGCCAGCGCCATTACGAGGACCGCGAGGTCAAGGAGAAACTCGACTTCCTCATCAACTACTGCAACGCCTCCAACGCCGCCACCGGCTCCAAATACGACGCCAACGCCAACGTCGAGCGCAAGAACATCGCCACCCTCATCGGTGAGCTGCCCAAGTCGAACTTCATCCGCCTCAACCGCAGGATGCTGTGCGACAAAATCAAGGATTTGTACGGCAAAGAACTGTCAGACAAGTATCTATATCTCCTCAACAACCACTTTATCTACAAGAACGACGAGACCAGCATCGCCAACTACTGCGCCTCCATCACCATGTACCCGTGGCTTTTGGACGGCACGCGCAGCATCGGCGGCAACGCCTCCGCGCCCACGAACCTCAAGTCCTACTGCGGCGGCTTCATCAACATGGTCTTCATGGTCTCCAGCATGCTCAGCGGCGCCTGCGCCACGCCGGAGTTCCTGATGTATATGGACTACTTCATCCGCAAGGAGTACGGCGATGACTACTACAAAGAGAGCGACAAGGTGGTGGATTTGTCGAAACGACAGCGCACCATCGACAAGATGATCACCGACAGTTTCGAGCAAGTGGTCTACTCCATCAACCAACCCACCGGCGCACGCAACTTCCAGTCCGTCTTCTGGAACGTGGCCTACTACGACCGCTACTACTTCGAAAGCCTCTTCGGCGAGTTCCGTTTCCCCGACGGCACACGGCCCATCTGGGAGTCCCTCAGCTGGCTGCAGAAACGGTTCATGCGCTGGTTCAATCAGGAACGCCTTCGCTCCGTGCTCACCTTCCCTGTCGAGACAATGGCCCTGTTGAGCAAGGATGGTGACATCATCGACACCGAATACGCCGACTTCACGGCCGAAATGTACGCCGCCGGCCACTCCTTCTTCACCTACGTGAGCGACAACGCAGACTCCTTGAGCAGCTGCTGCCGCCTGCGCAACGAAATCCAGGACAACGGCTTCAGCTACACCCTCGGCGCGGGCGGTGTCTCCACCGGCTCCAAGAGCGTGCTCACCATCAACATCAACCGCTGCATCCAATACGAATGCCGCAACAATATCCCGCAATTCCAGTTCATCGAGGAGGTCATCGACCTGATGCACAAGGTCCAGATTGCCTACAACGAGAACCTCAAATACCTGCAGTCCAAGGGGATGCTCCCACTGTTCGATGCCGGCTACATCGCCATCAACCGGCAGTATCTCACTATCGGCGTGAACGGGCTGGTGGAGGCTGCCGAGTTCCTCAACATCCCTATCGACGACAACCCGCAGTACCAAAAATTTGTGGAAGAGATTCTCGGATTGGTGGAGAGATACAACCACCAATACCGTTCCAAGGAATTGCTCTTCAATTGCGAGATGATTCCCGCCGAGAATGTCGGTGTGAAGCACGCCAAGTGGGACCGCGAAGATGGATACCGCGTTCCCCGCGACTGCTACAACAGCTATTTTTACCGCGTGGAGGACGACTCCCTGAACCTGCTCGACAAGTTCCGCCTGCACGGTAGCCGCTACATCGCGCACCTCACCGGCGGTTCCGCATTGCACGCCAACCTGGAGGAGCACCTCTCGCAGCCGCAATATCGCCAGCTGCTTCGTGTGGCCGCGCAGGAAGGCTGCAACTACTTCACCTTCAACATCCCCAACACCGTCTGCAACGATTGCGGCCACATCGACAAGCGCTATCTCCACGAATGCCCCGAGTGTCACAGTTCCAATCTCGACTACCTCACCCGCGTCATCGGCTACATGAAGCGCGTCAGCAGCTTCTCCCAGGCAAGACAAGAGGAAGCCTCCCGCCGCCACTACGAAAAAGCCACCATTTAATATTATATAGCTCCTTAAACAGCCTCGGAGAGGCAAGACGCGCGAAGCGCAATTAACCCCACACAAGCGAAGCGCAGTGTGGGGACCTTAAACAGCCTCGGAGAGGCAAAACGCGCGAAGCGCAATTAACCCCACACAAGCGAAGCGCAGTGTGGGGGGAAAAAACAAAAAATGCTAAAGTACTACAACTACGATATCGTCTTCCAGGAGATCCCCGACGAAGTGACCCTCGCGGTGAACCTCACCAACTGCCCGCACCGGTGTGTGGGCTGCCACAGCCCGCATCTGCGCGAGGACACGGGGATGGTCTTGGATTCCCATACGCTGGACAACCTGTTAGACAAATACGGGCAACAGATCACCTGCGTCTGCTTCATGGGCGGCGACGGTGCCCCCAAGGAGGTCGCACATCTGGCGCAACACCTGCACAAGCACACCAACCTCAAGGTCGCCTGGTACTCCGGCAACGACACCATGCCCGCCACCGCCAAACAGTTCGACTACGTGAAAGTCGGCGGCTACAAACACGAATACGGCGGCCTCAAATCCAAGACCACCAACCAACGCCTCTATCATAACATCGACGGGAAAGCCGAAGACATCACCAGCCGCTTCTGGCGGTGACTAGGAGCTCCGCCATTCCTGGCGGAGTTTATTTTCGCGGCAGGAATGCCGCGGCTCCTATGGATTTTCGCGGCATTCCTGCCGCGGCTCCTATGAGTTTTCGCGGCAGGAATGCCGCGGCTCCTGTGGATTTTTGCGGCAGGAATGCCGCCGCTCCTATGGCACTGCCACCGTGATTTTCCGTTTCTGAACGCAGTGGACGCCGTTGTAGGAGAAATCAGCCACTCCCGTGTAGACCGTGGTGGCCGTCTGTGTGGTCGTAGTGACACCGGCGGCACCAGGAGAGGTGGTACTGAAGAATGTAGTGCCGTTACGCTCCCATCGGTACTGGAAGTCCGCGATCCCGGGATCCATACCAATCGCATTTTCAATAATGCTATGGAAATTATTCCAGAAAGATGAGCAATTCCGCAAACCGATAAGCAGATACATCCACACCTCCATATTCTTGGTCGTGGAGCAATCTTCGGTATAGCTAAGGCCGCAATTGTTGGCAAAGGAAGGGATTTCCTGGCAAGGGATACCATAGCTCGTCTGCGAGCTCCAAGTACCCACCGTCATGGTGGCCACCGCATTGAGTGTTACCGAACCTCCAGCCGCGACATGCGTGGGATTGGCGGAAACGGTAAAATCGGGCGCCCACATTTCGAACGAACTCTGGGGACCAAGCACGATCTTCGGGTCGCAACCTCCGATAATCACGTATGGACGGAAGTAGGTGACACCGCCGCAGGAATCCATGCCCACCTTGTAGGAAATAGTGTCGCCCGTGGTGCCGACCAACGTTCCCACCACCGCTTTGTCGGAACTGAACTCCGGTATCGGCTCGCGGGACAACAGGAAGCCCGCTTGGGAAATCTGGCTCATTGAAAAGGCGCCGCTGCCCAAAACCTTGGCCTTGAGGGTGACACCCTCGTTCTTGAACAAGTTGACCTTGCCTATTCCGGTAGTATGGCTCAATGCCGTGAGCGTCGGCAAATTGGTGGTCGGGATGCACACGGAATTGGATGCCGGACCGTAACCTGGCTGGCCACATGAGGCCACACGGAAAAACCTTGGTTCGAAGTGCATGCTCTGGGATTCGTAGGCTTCAAAATCGGAAGCAGGGAACGTGCAGGAGAGAAGACCATTTGCATCAATGATAATATCCGATCGCGTTTTTTTCAGAGAACCGACCGCATTATACATATAAATTCTCGGCATCGTCGTCGCGTGCATCAAGGCCGGATTGTAATCCACGATCTGGTGGGTCACCGTCACACTTCCATCAGCGTTTCGCACAGCCGTCGTAGTCGGACTATACGATGGACACCGGAGAACCGGGACAACATACCCAGCGGGACCGTCAATCGTCACAGAAGCGTCCGACAAACCGTTGCAATAGGCGGTGAGATTGACATGCGGCACAAAATCATAACGGGTGCCAAACGTCACCTGATCGGAGGGGAGCGTGAAAGTCATGGCTTGTGTCTGCGCATCATACACAGCGGCGTAAGAGCCCATCAACGCGCCCTGCTGGTTGGTATCGTTTGTATTGACGTAAAGTGTATAATACAGGCTGTCCTGACCGGAAACGCCCGTATGGTAAATCAAAGCCGGATCATAATGTGAAAGAGGGGTCGTCGCCAATAAACTTCCGTTGCCTTGCTGCGTGACGACGGTGGTGGCATTCGGGGCAAATGCGGGACATTCCGGAAGACCCTGCAAAACAATCTGACTGGAAACAGAGGCATTGCTACAACCCTGTGTATTGGCGTTCACCGTCAGATTCGCCGTTACCAAAACTGTCAGATTGTCCATGGAGAGCCCAAGTTGCTGCAGTTCCGTCAAGGTCAAAACCTTGTAAGCGGCATCATGATTGGCCGTCCATTGGTTGAGTGCCCAGTTGACGGAGGAAGAAGCGCCTTGTGGCGTAACAGACACCCCTATCCCAGCCACTACAGCAGAACCGTAGTTCGATACCGCGACAAAAAGCGTGTCCCGTCGCAGATAGGGATTGGAAGTGTTATTAGAATGCAGCGAAATGTTGCCCAGTGCAGGACACTGGAGGAATGAGCGAGTGAATGAGGGTCCCACGATTTTGACAAAAGTGCTCATATCGGAACCACATTTCACATCCAACACGGGATAAAAAGTGATGATCTTTCCATCAAAATAGTTGACAGGAAGGCCTACGCTGCGAAACTCGAAATCAGGGCGGTAGGAAGCCGCAACCGTGACGGAGTCTGCATCCTCTTTTACCACAAAAAGCGGGTTCTGATACTGATACAGACTGCCGAGTTGGATGTGTGAAATCAACCGATAGGTCAAGCCTTGAACGGAATCTCTCGTATCGTAAAATTCAGGGCAAGGCAGGGGAACAACGAAGGAGGCCGCTTCGGTAACAATGCCTGCCGAAGAGGTGGGGTCGGTGGCATCTGCGGCATGGCAACCCGCGATTTGAGCCGCCACAGAAAGGGTCCTACCACGAAGATCAAGTCCCTGCACTGCCGCATCGTCCGTAATGGTCATGCTTCCCAGCAGCTGGGAGTGGTCCGTATTCAAATTCGCATTCGTGAAGAAAGTTCCCGACACGCCGCTAATCGTTATTCGGAATTTGGCCTGCATAGTGTCCGAAACCGACCCGACAAGAATCGGAGTGGTGAACACCAGTCGGTTAGACTCATCCGCAGAAAAGGCCACCGTCGGGGTACTGAGAATCGGACATACTGGAGTCTCGCCAGTCAGGGAATCGAAAACAGTAGGGAGTTCACAGGGTGTCCCTTGGGGAATATCCGGCGTCTGTGCTAAAGCGACACTCCCACATACCATGAATACGATTATGAATACGAAAATTTTTCTCATAACACTTAATTTAAATATGTAACGACCCTTATTCCCTGCTATCATTATAAGAAACGGGCGCCGATGACCGCGACGCCCGTCCCCTATTTAAACATTTATAAGTATATTCTTACTCCACATCATAAGTACCGGATATCTCAGCATTATCAGCACTGCAACTTCTACTAACAGAGAGCGTGAACCATATCGAAGCACCAGAGGGTATTATCCCGTCTGGTATCGAAGGTTCAAGCCCATCCACGAGATCATCCTCGGGAATCTGGAATTCTACTTCATTAGACTCAGTTCTCAAGACAGCGTCTAAAGAAAATGGTATTGTTGCAGTATAAATATCATTTCCATTAGTAACCGTTATAGATACTTCGACATTCTGAATGTCGAACACCGGACCATCATATTGTGCTGTGCCGACGAAATTATGATTCTGGTTGTAAACAATCGGCATTGCTTGGGAAAGGAACGTAAAACATGCGGCAGAGCTGATAGAATCCAAATCATGCTTTAACTGGCAGAGGTCAACTTCTGTGTCGCACGTATAATAACGTTGATTCAACGCATTGTTCACCGTCGTCTGGACAAAACTGTTGTTGTTACCACCGGTATAGTGGTGTGCAAAATACTCGTCCATCCAATAATTAAACTTGTTGAGCATGGTGTCATACAAACCATTCGGATTGTGCTGGATTGAAGAAACCAACGCGTCAACATCGCCGGGCTGAGCATTTTTCGCATAATCCATAATAACGGGGATGAACAGTTTCTTTTTGGCGTTTTCCGTCATTAAATATTCGAAAACCTTGTTCACAATGTAGGATTTGACATTTGCTTGATTGTCAGAAGTGGGAGGAATTGCGGCGATAATGGCATTCACATCGCTGGCTGTCAGATGGAGGGCATACTGTCTGAGAATGTCATAGACCATCTCGGTGCTGTCTTTCACAAATTGCACCAGAATTGTGTCAATGGCATCCATAACCTCTTGGTTACCAACCAAGGCATTGTAAAGAATATCCAAATCAGCAGCCGTGGCTTGCTCAACATACGACATGAAGACCTGCTTAGCCAATTTGTAGTTCGCCTTCGCGGTGTCAACGGCCGTCGCGATGAGGGTGTCCTTGAGAGTCGGGGTGCCGTGTTCCATGGCATTGAGAATCTCGCGCACATCGTCCATGCTCGCACCCTTAATATAATCGATAATCATCTGAGTAGTGAGCGCGTTGTCTGACTGAAGGGCATACGGTACTGCAGGAATCTGTGAATTATCCTCAGGGACGGTAACATCGCCAACCGTGTACTTCACGTTGATTGTGGCAACTTCCCAATTCATACTATTGAACGCGGGAGAAGTTTTGTCACCAACAGACAGGACAAGAAGACCGTTGGCACTGGTTGTGCCCGTAAGATTCGACTGTTCAAACGTGTGGGTACCGTCGGTAATCGTCACCGTGGCGGTCACCTGTTTATTTACCACAAGCTTGCCTTGGTTGTCCACCACTACAGATTGGTAGGTGAACACACCTTGTGCCATCAGAAAACCGACCGACAGCACAAACATCATTATCAATGTTATTGTCTTTTTCATCTCTTTCAAATTTTAATGATAAAGTTTATGGTACGGTTACTGATTTTTCAATTGTTCCACATCACTGGCAATTCCACAGACATCAACGTCTTCGCTTCCACATTTGACCTCGTTAATCTGATAATACTGACTGTCAAGCGAGGGGAACTTAGATTCCATTGCACTTTGGACAGCCGTATTATCAATCTGGTTAGTTCTGCCTGAGATATAAGAATCGAGATAGTTGTAGAACAGCACATCGACAAATTCGGCTTTCATGCCGGAATTCTCAAACAAGACAAGAGCGTTATGCATTTCCGTCGGGGTAGCGGTTCTCAGGAAATAATTCGCTGTGCGGAAGGCCAGGGCACGATGTTTTTTCGCGAGGTCAACGAGATAGGGCAGAAGCTCCTCCTCATGTGTCAAAACGGCATCGTAAGCTTCATCAACTTCGGCAGTCGTCATTTCGTTAAGGTAAGCCTCAAGCACGTCAAGCGCATAGTTCTTGTTAGCGAGTGCATGCTGTTTGGCCAAGCTTACCGCCTTGGCAACCACTTCCGGTTTGTTCTTCACGACGTTGTAAAGCGCATTCACATCGTCAGCGTCAGCATGTTCAATATAATATTTAGCCGATTTCACAGCCGCATCCTTATGCTCTTTGAGGTAACGGACGATTCTGTTCTTGATTATCTGCCACAGTTCGCCATTGGATTCCACGTTCGTGACAAGTGAGTCCATAACCTCCTTGTAGTCCTGAATGTCGGTCGCGGGGTCACTGAGGTAGGCCACAATCTGCTCGGTGGTAAGTTTGCTTGAGGCGGATTGCAAGGCGTAAGGCACCGCAAGGACGGGCGTTTCAATCAGAATCTGGTTGCCATCGGCTGTGACGGTAGCGCGGATGGTCGTAGCTTTGGACCAGTCAATGTCAGCGAGTGTTTTTGTGGAAGTGGTCGTGCCATTGCCCACCAGGATGCTCAGCATGCCCAGGGTGTCGGTGTGAAGTCCCTGCTTGGTCTCGGAGTAGAGCTCTTGCTGGTTCTCGCCGATCACCTGGATAGCGACATCCACCGTCGCGTTGGTCACCAGTTCATTGTCCGCCGCACGGACAACCGCTTGGTACCCAAACACGGGCGCTTGTGCGCTCACGATGCTCCAACCACACAGGAGCATCACAAATAGGGTTAAAATCTTTTTCATATTCTTATTTTTTTATTATTCTTGAATTGGATTGGCTAACCGTTAGTATTCCCTCACGCAACGCACACTGACTTTGTCTTTGATGGGAAGGATACTCTCGAGAACGCCCTCGCAATACCAGGCGCAGACGAAGATCTTAGCCGTGGTGATGGTAGAACCCGTCGTGTAGAAGGTGGTGCTCCACCAGGAGGTTGCCGTGCCGAGATCCTCGTAGCGGGAAAGCGAGCTGTTGTACTTGCCGGCCGGCAGTGCGGTGAATTCCGAGTTGTTGGTATTCTCGCTCGCGCGCGGGTCGATCCACAGTGTGGTAGCTCTCAGATCCTGGGTTTTCACCGTGCTGAGGGCTTCGAACTCCTCCATCGTGGGCAGATGCCAGCTGGGAGGGCAGATACCGCGGACATAACCGGTGCTGCTCGCCGTCGGTTCCTCGCTGCCATCCGGATTCACCTTCACAGCGTCATACCACGGGTAGAGCAGGCCGTAAATCTCGCCGAAGCCGGCTTCATCGTGATAGGAAGCGGCTGAATCGCTGGGCGTGCGCAGGTTCTGCTTGGTCCAGCAGTAGCCAGCCACGGGAACCGTCTCATAGATGATGGTGTTGTCAACCGTATCTTGGACCGTCACGCCAGGACCGCAAGGAAGCACCGTGAGGTTCAGCGTGGCCAACACGTCCAGATTCCGCGCGTCGCTCAACTTTATGTACTTTTGGTACGTGCCGGCGCTGTTCATCGTAATGATGTCGAAAGTGAAATAGCCGTCATCGTAATTCCGGGTGCCGCCCAGAACGGTGGTGTCTATCACGACCTTCTCGAGTTGGGAGTAAGGCACCTCAAGCGTGAGGGTGTTGTCGGCGTTGGGGCCTGCAACGGGCATTCCAAAGGAAGCGTCAATGCCACCTGCGACACCGGCACTCACAAAACCCTTCATGTGCTGCGCAGAGAGGACACCTGCCCCGCACAGCGCGATTGCTAAAATGAACAATGTCTTTTTCATATCTTTAATTTTTTTATTCGATTGATTGATACTTCTGTGAAACAAGTAAACCTGCAGTCAGATTATTGCATGACTTGGTCATGAAGATTCTTAAGGGCACAGAAGTCAACAGTGCAGTTACCAGGTTTGCGGAGCATGTGATTGCTTTGGATGTAATTATCAACGGCACGATCCACGGCGTCCTCTGCAGTCAAGTTAATACCATTGGGGTAATGGACATTGATATAATCATCGATATAGCCGTTGAGTATATTGCGCACATAGATCTTCACATCATTGTTGTTGGCTTCGAAGTAAGCGAACGCCTGAGCGGCCTCCTCCGCCGTGACATTTTTGATGACGTAGACACCGAAGTTATACAACAGGGAGCGGTTTTCCTGTGTTTTCAAGTAGTTCTCCAAATAGTCCATGAAAGCCTGTTTCGCTCCGTCCGGAATATCCTGGACAGTGGCGTAAGCCCTTGCGATGTCATTCGCATCTGCGTTTCTCAGGTACCAGATAACCACATCTTTCGCCAGCTCACGGTTGTCGATAATGTACTGTTTGAGGAGAGCTCTCAACTTGTCCTTGGCCTCGGTGTTGGCGTTCACGGCGTCGTAGAGCTCCTGCACGTCACCGGAGTTGATGTGTCCCAGATAAGCCTTGGCCACATCCATGGCGATGTCCTTATGCGCCTTCATATACTCCTTAATCGTGTCCTCCAGATCGTTCTTCAGATTGCTGTTGTGAAGGATGAGGGCGTTGAGAATATCTCTCGCGTCATCAGTGGTGAGCGTGTTCTTCATGTAGTTGGCGATGCGCTCGGTGGTGAGGGGTGCGCCGCCGGCATAGATGGCGTAAGGCACCGGTGTCACCTGCATAGTGCTGGTGGGAGCTGGGGACACACCGAAATCGAACTTGGCCGTGATGGTGGCCTTGCTCCAGTCAATCTGGGCGAGACTGCCATCCACAAGATTGCCGTCACCCACGACAACGGAAATGAAGCCGTTTTGGGTGGATGTGGTATCGTGCGTCTCCTCGAAGTTGTGGGTTCCATCGCTCACCGTAATGGTGACCGTCATGGCCTGGTTGTACACCAGCGTGTCGGCGTTGCGCACGACCGCCTGGTAGTTGAACTTGGGTCCGCTTTGGGCGGAAAGGATGCCCACAAAAGCCGCGAGCATCATCAACAGGGTTAAGTTCTTCTTCATACTTTATGTTTTTTACATTATTAATTCATCACTTATTTATTTCTCTTATCCTTTGTACTCGTCTACCTTACACACCAATTTTGGTATAAAAAGTAGCACTTCTCCCGCACATCATAACGCCGCCGGCTCAATCGCCGAAGCGTATCCATCTCATTTCTAAATAGTTGCAACTCGCAAAAACGGTTATACACACTATAATAATCAACCTGCAAATATAATATTTTTTTGAATTGCAAGCAGAAATATTCGAAAATTTTGAAAAGAAAACATCCCGCATAACTTGGATCCTGAATCCTGGATCCTGAATCTTAAAGCACAGCCATTGAAATCAGCCGCACAAGGAAGGCGGCAAGCCATGCCACGGCGGTGGTATAGACGGCCGTGAAGGCCATCCACTTGCCGCCGGACTCCCGGTGGATGGCCGAAAGCGCGGCCACGCAGGGGAAGTAGAGCAGGATGAACAGCATGAAACCGAAGGCCACCCACGGCGTGAAAACCGGCTCTCCTTTGTCCGGCCCTGACGACCAGACATGGTTGCGCAGGCTGCTCTGCAACGCCGAGGAGTTCTCGTCGGCTTCCGCGTCGCTGTGGTAGAGCACCCCCATGGAGGCCACCACAATCTCCTTCGCGGCAAAACCCGTGATGATGGAGACGCCCATCTGCCAGTCGAAACCCAGCGGACGGAACACCGGCGCGATGAATTTGCCGAACTGCCCGATATACGAGCCCTCGATCTGGCACGCCGAGCGGTCGAGCTCCAACCGCGCAATCGTCTCCGCTTTAACGCCTTCATCCAAGGTGTCATCGGCCTCCACCTGCTCAATCTGCGCGGTGTAGGCGTCAATGGCCGGACTGTGCTGTGGGAAATACTCCAACGACCAGATGATGACCGTGGCCACGAGAATCACCGTGCCCATCTTCTTGAGGTACTGCACGCTCTTGTCCCACATGTGGATCATGGCGTTGCGGAAGGTCGGGATACGGTAGGGCGGCAACTCCATCACGAACTGGTCGCGCTCCTTCTGGAACGCCACTTTCTTGACCAACAGTGAGGTGATGATGGCCATCAGAATGCCGAAAAGATAAATGGCCGTAAGTGTCAACGCCTTGTATTTGACAAAGAAGGCCGAAATGATGAGCATGTAGAGCGGCAACCGCGCCGAACACGACATGAACGGCACGGTGATGATGGTGAGGATGCGGTCCTTGCGGTTCTCCAACGTGCGCGTGGCCATCACCGCCGGCACACTGCAGCCGAACCCGATGATATAGGGAATGAACGACTTGCCGTGTAACCCCATGCGGTGCATCAGCTTGTCCATGATGAACGCGGCGCGTGCCATATAGCCCGTATCCTCCAGTATCGAAATAAAGAAGAAGAGAATCAGGATGTTAGGAAGGAAAGAGCAGACCCCGCCCACGCCGGCGATGATCCCGTCAACCAACAAATCCTGGAGGATACCCTCGGGCAGGATGCGGGTGGTGACACGCCCGAGCCAGCCGAAGAACGACTCCAACCACGCCTGCGGGTAGGCGCCGAGCGTGAAGGTCATCCAGAACATAAAAAAGAGGAAGAAAAGAAGGATGGGGAAACCCAACCACTTGTTAGTCAGAATCCTGTCGACGGAATAGGCGGGCTGCTTGCCGCGGTCCTCACCCTGCTGGAAAGTCTCCAACAAGGCCCCGCGAATAAAGCCGTACTTCGCGCCGGAGACGATGGTGGCGGCATCCTCATTGTAGCGTTTCTCGATGATGGCGCGCTGCTCGTCAGCCACCTTGGCCACACTGCCGTCATCATCATATTTGCCCACCATCTCGGTAATCACCTTGTCGCCGGCAAGCATCTCAATGGCCAGATAACGAGTGGAATAAGCCCCCGAAAGATCCAGATGCGCCCGCATCTCCTCCTTGATGATTTCAATGGACTTCTCCAAATCGGCGCCGTAATTGATATGGATATGCTTGGTATGCTGTTCCAGATTCTCGTAGAGATCAACAATCCTGGCCATCACTTCATCGATGCCGATGCCGCGCGAGGAGACCGTCGGCACAATCGGGAAGCCGAAAAGTTCGCTGAGCGTGTCAATGTCCAGCTTGTCACCGTTCTTCTCCAGTTCGTCATACATGTTGAGGGCCATCACCATGGGCACGTTCATGTCGATGAGCTGGGTGGTGAGGAAGAGGTTGCGTTCGAGGTTGGAGGCATCAACGACATCAAGCACGATGTCGGGGCGTTGCTCCATGATGTACTCGCGCACGTAGCGTTCCTCGGGAGTGTATTCAGTGAGAGAGTAGGTGCCGGGGAGGTCGGCAATCACTATAGTGTAGTCCTTGTAGTGGTAATATCCGAGTTTGGAATCGACGGTGACGCCGCTGTAGTTGCCGACCTTCTCCCGCATGCCGGTGGCGTGATTGAAGAAGGAGGTCTTGCCGCAGTTGGGGTTGCCGACGAGGGCGACGTTGATGCGTTTGCCCTCATGGCCGAGGATGCGTTCGGTTTCCTCGGTGACGGTGCCGTGGAAGAGGTAGTTGTTGGCGACCTCCTCGGTGACGGGCACAACTTCCACGCGCTGTGCCTCGACGCGGCGCAGCGACACGTGTCCGCCCATGATTTCGTATTCGATGGGGTCGCGCAAGGGAGCGTTGCGGATGACCTTGACTTTCTCGCCGCGCACGAAGCCCATCTCCATGAGCCTGTGGCGGAAGCTCCCGTGGCCTGTAATCCTCATGATGACACAATACTCGCCGGTCGGAACGTCGGCGAGGGTTTGCACTTTTTCGTTATGATTGTCTTCGTTCATCATTATCCGATTTCTAAGGGTTGGCTTTGGCCCGCAGAGACGCGAAAGAACACACCTCTACGAAAACGGTGCAAAAGTGCAATTTTGCACAAAACGGAGCATCCCCATTTTTGGGGATTTTAATCACAACACCGTAACGATCCCTGTCGCGACGTAAGGCTTGCCGTTGGCATCGGTGTAGCGGATAATGTAGGTGTAGACAACATTGGACGTCCGCCGACCATTGATTGTACCGTCCCAACGGAAGGTCTTGTCGGTGGAGTAAAACACCTGCTCGCCCCATCGGTTGAAAACGCTGATTTCGAAGTTGTTGATAAATCGTTGCGCCAATTCGGGAATGCAGAAGGCATCGTTGAGACCGTCACTTTTCGACGGAGTGATGGCATTGGGGAGATACAGCCGGATATCGCATGCGGGGATGGTGATGTGCGCCGTGACCGTGCAAGTGCCCTGTGAGGCCGTCACCGAATAGACACCCGGCAACATCACCGTGATGTTCGGCATCCGTTCGCCCGTATTCCATTGATAGTCAACCATCGGTGTAACCACCATCAGCTCGGCAGACATCTCCTGGCAGAAATCCTCGGTCAACGGGACAATCCGCAGCATTGTGTCAATCAGAGTCAAGGAGACGTATACGACGCTGTCGCACCCGTCCACACTTTGCAAACTCGCGATGCGCGTCAGAGTATCCACGCCGACGGTCTCTTCCGCCGGCACAACAATCTCGCCGGTCTGGAAGCCGTCACCCTCGCAAATCACCGCTTCCACAAACGTCTCATATTTCGGAAACACAGTGAGTATCAGCGTAATTACACTGTCACAGTAACCCGTAGAGAGATTCTGCTGGTACTGGAATTCTCCGGGTTCGGCAGTTTCTTCCGCCGTGATGTCAAAACCATTGTCCTGATATGCGGCATATTGGCAAACAGCAGCGGTGACAGTGTCTTGATAGGAGAGCTGGACAACAACGGCCAACGTGTCGCTATAGACTGTTCCACAGCTTTGGCTAATCCAGGCGCGACGCAGGAAGAACGACTCCAAGACGGCAGAGGGGTACGTATAGTTCTGCGTATTGGCGACCCCAGGGGCGGTCGTCCACGCATCGCCGTCTGATGTAATCTGCCACTGGTAGGAGCCGTTATCACCGCCGGAAGCAGAGGTTCCCGTGAAAGGATCTGGCATCGTACCGATACAAATATCCTGATTAGCTGCAATTTGACCTGACACAAGATCTGCATTCAGATGGTTTATCGTCACCGTCGCGGAGGCCGGGCAGCCAAGTTGGTCAGTCACCGTGAACGTATAATCGCCCACCGGACAGTTGCTGAAGGCCGCCGTGGCCGAGAGGGTCGTGCCGGAAGCATTCGTCCACTGGCAGCTCATCGGGGGCAGTCCGCCATTCACGACAGCTGTTGCCCCGCCTGTGTTCCCGCCATAGCAAAGCACGTGCGTCACATCGCCGACAGCAGCCGTGATCTCATCCACGTCAAGCTGGTAAACCACCACACTGTCATTGCCATTGACGGATAACAGCGTGTCGCGCACCGAGCCCGCTGTGGCGAATGTGTGCCCGTGCCAGACATACGGCAAATCCGTGGCACAGACCGTTGTATCGATTGTCTGCTCGGTGTTGTAGTAGATGAAGACCGACATCGTGATCACCGAATCGCATTGCAAGTGCGTGGGCAGCGTGAAAACGAACTGTGATGTCGCAGGAGAGTTCGGCCCGATGGTGGTATCCGCCGAGGCATAATGGTACGGCAGTTGGTTTTCCACGAGAACGAGCGTATCTACATTCGCAACACTTTGGTTAACAACAACATGCGCAACAACAACACTGTCACAGCTCCCCGTTTGCTGAGTTAGCGTCTGCGTGTATTCGCCCGAAACAGTGTAGGATGTTCCGTTCCAGAGGAAAGCATCGCACACGACAGTATCGAACGAGGTGTTCTTCACCATGCTGAAATGTACCGTCACGGTCGTATCGAAGTGACAGCCGTATTCATCGTACATGCTGAGGAGGTAGAGCACGGAGGTATCCTGCTGGAGGGCGGCAGGCGGGGCTATCGTGAAGAGGCTTTCATTGACGTAGTTCACCCAAGGTCCTACGATGGAGTCGTATGCGTATGGGTAAGCGACCTCTTGGCCGGAGCAGATACTGGCACCGCTACACAGTTCAGCCACACAGGGAATCCGGATCACGACCTTGACACTGTCCTGCAACCATAAATCCCCTTGACAGGAGAACCCACGCTTGGCCCGTAAACAGTAGTAGCCGCTGTCGGCGGCCAGCGCGTCGTGGATGACGTACGGCGCCTGCCACAGCGTGTCGCCCGAAGGAGTGATAATGTGCACGGAATCAACATTCTGCGCCGAGTACTCAAATACGATGTCGTCATGGAGGCAATAGAAACTATTGACCGAAATGGAGGGATCCGGAGCACTTTCAAAGCTGTGTTCCTCCAGAAAAACGCCGGAATCGTAATTGTTGTCGCCTACATTGCCAATAGAGAGTTTCATGTGGTAGTTTTGACATGGCTGGACATTCCCGTGTGCTGTCAATGCCACGGTATAGCCATCGTACTGGATACCGTTTACGGCATTGTTGTGTATGAAGTATTGCGAATAGGAGGGATTCGTGCCCGGACCGCTCGACTCGGCGGAATGAAAGCCGTGGTTCACATTGTTGATGGCCACGGGCAGTCCGTTCGGATTCGCATAGGAGACGGAACCCGGAATGACGGCCACGTTCCGGGTGGTTTGGATCAAGGTCACAGGATCCGGCCCTGTCAGGAGAAAGGCGAACACATCGTTGTATTCGGTGTTCACATATTCGCAATACTCCTCAGATCCGAACACGTAACGGAAAGCGAACGAATCGGAATTGGTCTGGAAGTCGAATTCCAGCGTGGCACAATGCCCCAGCGCATCGGTGGCGATGCTGCTCAGAGAAGGGTCGTAGTAAGCCGACACCCCGGTGCTGCTGGAGGCATCATAAGCGTTGTTCGGGCCGGCAGCCACCGACACATTGCCCGTAGTCATCACCAACCCCGTGGCAAACGGGAATGCGGTGAAATTGTTACGATTGAACGTCCCGATCTGGCTGGATGTCACATTGCCGGAATTGTTGTTGAACTTGCCGTTTGTGATGACGACGCCTTCTCCCACCAGATGGTGCTGCAGAATAGAGTCCACGTGCATCCCCGCCAACGATTGGACGGTCAGGTTGGCATTCTGAGAAGCAGCGCGGAACCCACATACTATAAGCAGCAGAAAAAGGATAACTCGAATGTAATGTGTCATAAGTAAATAACTATTCTATAAACGATTTACGCGATACGCGGCGGCAAAGTTACATTATTTTTGAATTGCGGCAAAAAAAATCGTATTTTCGCGCCCTGATTTTGATTGAGTATGAGTACAACCTACCAAATAGGCATTGATATCGGCTCCACAACAGTGAAAGTGGTGGTGCTGGATGCCAACCAACAAATTGTTCACGTCGACTACCGGCGGCACAACATGAACGTGCGGGAAACCGTACAGGCCATCTTAGGGGGCGACGCTTCCAGCGTTGCGTTTGGTTCCGACGCTGGAAGCGTCGGCTCCTGCCGCGTGGCCGTCACCGGCAGCGTGGGCATGGGCTACGCCGACCTCTGGGGATTCCCCTTCGTGCAGGAGGTCATCTCCGCCGCCACGCTGGTCAAGGAGTCCTTCCCGGCCACCCGTACCTTCATCGACATCGGCGGCGAGGACAGCAAGATGATTTTCTTCGACGAGGGCCGCATGCCCGACATCCGCATGAACGGGAACTGCGCTGGCGGCACCGGCGCCTTCATCGACCAGACCGCCAGCCTGCTCAATGTGGACACGTCCGAGCTCAACCGGCTGGCCGAGGAGGCCGATCACGTCTACCCTATAGCGTCGCGCTGCGGTGTCTTCTCCAAGACCGACATCCAGAACCTGCTGGCCCGCAACGTCAGCAAGGCCGATGTCGCCCTCTCCGTTTTCCACGCAGTATGCCTGCAGGTGCTGGGCACCCTTTCCCGAGGCGTCGATGTGCAGGCCCCCGTGTTCTTCTGCGGCGGTCCCTTCGCTTTCCTGCCAAAGCTACGGAAGGTCTTCCTTGAAAACCTGAATCTTACGGAGGACGACTGTGTGGCCGTTCCTGACGCACGTGTGGTACCCGCCCACGGCGCCGCGCTCATGGCCCGCACCGCCTGCTCCGAACCCATCCCCCTCTCCGACTTCATCCAGACCATCAACAGCCAGGCCATGGGTGACGAATCCCGCCTGCTGTCCAACCGTCTCGACCCGCTATTCACGGACAACCAACACTTTGAGAAATGGAAAAAGGAGAAACAGAACTTCTTCGTGAACCGCGTCAACTGGGACGAACTCAAAAGCAACGAAGTCTTTGTGGGGGTCGATTCCGGCTCCACGACCACGAAGTTAGTGGTGTTGGATGCGGAGGGCCGTCTCCTTTTCTCCGACTACAGCTCCAACAACGGCAACAGCTTCAACGCCTTCCACGAGGCACTGAAACGGTTCGCGCAGGCCTGCAAAGACCACAACTTCAAACCGAGCATCCTCAACAGTGCAGTCACCGGCTACGGTGAAAATCTGTTAAAAACGGCTTTCGGGCTGCACCACGGCGTGGTGGAAACCATGGCACACTACTTAGGCGCGAAGAAGGTATCCCCGGAAGTCTCCTTCATCCTCGACATCGGAGGCCAGGACATGAAAGCCATCTTCGTTGAGAACCAAGCGATTAGACGATTGGAAATTAACGAAGCCTGTTCGTCCGGCTGCGGTTCCTTCATCGAGACGTTCGCCAAGATGCTGGGCTACACGGTGGCTGACTTCGCCCGTATCGCCTGCGAGGCGAAACACCCCTACGACCTCGGCACCCGTTGTACTGTCTTTATGAACTCCAAAGTGAAACAGGCGATGCGCGAGGGCACATCTGCAGAGGACATCTCCGCCGGATTCGCCTACTCGGTCATCAAGAACTGCCTGTTCAAAGTGTTAAAATTACGAAAAATCGAAGAGCTCGGCGACCATCTTGTGGTCCAGGGCGGCACATTCAAGAATCTGGCGGTGGTGCGCGCACTGGAGTTGCTCACCGGCAAGGATGTCCGTTTCGCCGACATTCCCGAGTTGATGGGTGCCTACGGCTGCGCCCTCTTCGCCCGCGAGCAGGCCGTCACCAAGGTGCTGACCCTCGACGAGCTGCTTTCCATCCAGCAATTTGAGAACAAACAGCAGGTTTGCCCCGGCTGCCCCAACCACTGCACCGTGCTGGAGTACCATTTCTCCAACGGGCAGACTTTCTACGCTGGCAACAACTGCGAAAAAATCTATACCAACCACACGGAAGTCCAGCAGAAGGGATTCAACCAGCATCACCGGCGACTGAAAATGCTCTACCGGCGGCCGATGTTGAACGAAGCGGGCGGCACGCCAGTCATCGGCATCCCGCGCGCGCTCGGCATGTTCGAGCTCTACCCCTTCTGGCACACACTCTTCCGCAACTGCGGCATCCGCACCGTGCTCTCCTCCCCTTCCACCGTGAAGCAATACGAGAAGGGCATCCATACGGTGATGAGCGAGAACATCTGTTTCCCCGCCAAGCTGATGCACGGCCACATCTATGACCTCGCGCGTCAGAAAGTGGACCGCATCTTCTACCCCTACATCGTAATGGAGGCTCCGTCGGACAGCGCAGCCCGCAACAGCTACAACTGCCCCATCGTTGCCGGTTACTCCGATGTCATCCGCAACGCCATCGACACGGAGGAGCGTTTCGGCATCCCCACCGACGCGCCCATCATCTCCATGAACAACGAGGATTTCCTGCGAAAAGGTTGCCGCAAGTATCTGAGAACCTTGGGCGTAGACAAGAAAACGGCGGACCAAGCCATCGACAAGGCCATCATCGCACAGCAAGAATACATCGAAGAGTTGCACACGGAGGCCACCGAAATCGTGGCCAAGGCAAAACAAGAGGGCCGCATGGTGGTGGTCCTTGCAGGCCGTCCCTATCACTCCGACCCGCTCATCCAACACAAAATCTCCGACTGCATCGCCGACATGGGCATTGACGTGGTGACGGAATTTGTGGCCGGCGACGCCGACAAAGATGTCTACCGCGAGTTGATGGCCGTCACCCAGTGGACCTACCCCAACCGCGTCTTCAAAGCGGCGCACTATGTGGCCAACAGCCCCGACAACGTGCATTTTATGATGATCACCTCCTTCGGTTGCGGCCCCGATGCATTCATCATCGACGAAACACACGACATCCTCGACCGGAAAGGCAAGAGTTTCACACTGCTGAAGGTCGATGATGTCAACAACATCGGGTCGCTGCATCTGCGTGTGCGTTCAATGGTCGAAAGCCTCAAGTTCAGCCAGCAGCAGAAAGTCAACAAGCCCTTCGTCACTACCCCACCCTTCACGGTCGTCGACCGCCGCCGGACCATCCTCGCCCCTTATTTCGCGGGCGGCTACTCGGAGTTCATCCCGACAGTCTTCAAAATGGCAGGTTACAACATGATTACGATGCCGCTCGACGACAAGGAAAGCGTCGAATTGGGATTACAGTACGCCAACAACGAGGTCTGCTACCCCGCCACCATCGTGGTGGGCAGTCTGCTGAAGGCCCTGAAGAGCGGCAAATACAATTTGGACGACACCGCCGTCATTATCACGCAGACGGGTGGCCAATGCCGCGCCACCAACTACATAATGCTGATCAAGAAGGCCCTGGTCGCAGCCGGATTTGAAAATGTGCCCGTACTGTCGCTCGCGTTGGGCAACACCTTGGCCAATGAGCAGCCCGGTTTCACGTTCAGTGCGAGAGACTTGGCACTGCCCGCCATCAACGGCATGCTCTATGCCGACTGTCTATCACGGATATACTATGCCTCACGTCCACGCGAGAAACAACCCGGCATTGCAAAAACACTGCATCAGAAATACATCGACAAGTGCCTGCCGCTCATTGAAGCCCGCGATTATCGCGGGATGAAGCGGCTGTTGAAGGAGGCTGTACAAGAGTTTGCCGCCAATATTGACACCGGAAAGATTCTCCCGCGCGTCGGCGTGGTGGGCGAAATCTACATCAAGTACAACGCCTTCGGGCACCTCAACGTCCTCGACTGGCTCGCCGAACAAGGCGTGGAAGTTGTGGCCCCGTCAATTTACAACTTCTTCGTGAACAGCTTCGTGAACCGCCACATCAACAAGGAGAACCACATCAAGCCTGTGGATATGCCTTTGTTCCTGACCGACATGGTTTACAAAATCCTCTTCCGCTACGCCAAATCGTACGACACCATCTGCGAGGATTTCCCGTTCTACCGCCCCTTCGCTGACATGTTCCACGAGGCAAAATTAGCCTCACGCATTGTCAGCATGGCGGCCAACTTCGGCGAAGGCTGGTTAATTCCAGCGGAGATGTCATCACTTGCAGAAGAGGGCGTGAAGAACATCATCAGCCTCCAGCCGTTCGCCTGCATCTCCAACCACATCATCTCCAAAGGCATCGAAAAGAAGATGCGGAAACTCTACCCCGACGTGAACCTCCTCTTCCTCGACTTCGACGGCGGCACCTCGGAGGCGAACGTCTTCAACCGACTGCATTTCCTGATAGCCAACAGATAAAAAAAAACGGTGCGATGCACCGTTTTTTTTTTACCGTCTTATAGACTATCGAACAATCGTAATCGACCCGTTGAATGTAATCGTCTTCGCCTTTCCTTTGTATTGGAAAGAGTAGTAGTAGACACCGTCGGCGAGTCCGCTGCCGTCGAAGATCTGCAGGCCCGGATGGACCGTGCCGTCCTTGGCGTAAGTGTCGTAATTCTTCGCATCGTACACCTTCTTGCCATAGCGGTCGTAAATCATCAGACGGTTGTTGCGATAGCCGTCGGGATCCTCAGGATTGACGTTGGTGTTCAGATTCTCGATGGCCCAGACATCATTGATGCCGTCGCCGTTGGGCGTAATCACATTCGGGAAAATGAGGTCGCTCTCAATGACCACCGTGTGGGTAATCTCGCTGCTACAGCCGGAGTTGCTCTGCACATGCAAGGTTACGTTGTAGTCACCCCAAGAAGTGTACGTGTGCGGCTCTGCAAAGTTCACCGAATCAATAGTACCATCACCGAAGTCCCAGTAGAAACTACCGTGTTCGCCGGTCACCATGGCCTCATCAGCATAGTTAATAAAGTTCACCACGCCGCCGTTCTCACTGAGCATAGAGATGGCAGGATCAGCCTCAAACTCGGCGATGGGCTGCGGGTTCACCTCAATGGCATTCCAAAGGTACATCGAGTCGACGCAGCCGTCGGGCGTGGTCATCTTCATGACGAGGGAGTAAGTACCCGGATCTGCAAGCTGGAACACCGGATCCTCAACCGTGGAGCTGTATGTCAGATTGCTGTTCCCGAAATCGTCGGTATTGTAGATATACCATTCGTAGGAAGAGCCCGCCGGCGTAGAATTATTCTCAATACGGATGTTCAGCGGCGCACACCCCGAGAAATCGGGTTCCTCAACATTGATAACGGGCCGTTCGAATATGTCTATATTAATTGTATCGGATCCTTCGCAGGTAAGACCGGTCTCCAAGCTCGTCGTCGCAATGTCAACATAATACTGTCCGGCAGTCAACACCTCGATGGAATCAGTCTCGTCGCCAGTGTTCCAATGGTACTCCGTCACCTGGCCTTGCGCACCAGCCTGATCATAGTTGGCAGCCAAAATGGTGATGTCACCGTAGCAGATGCTGTAATCGGGACCAAGATCAGGCTCGGGATGGCCGACGACCTCCATGTGGTTGACCGTGTCATAGATACAGCCCAGATCATCCTGCACCTTGATGGTGTATTCAAGAGGGCCAGCTTGGTCTGGAACAACCGTAGGGCCGTTGGCTCCAGGGCCTTCTACCCAAGCCGTGTCAACCAGCACCTGATAGGACCAGTCTTGCGGCAGCAACGTCGGGTCAAGGGCAATCTCCCACTCGGTCATCCAGCCGTTATCAATGGAGAAGCCGTCCAACACCTCGATACTCCAGGTGCCGTTCATCGGGCATCCAATCAAGTTGGCGAAAGAGCCATCGGGGTGATACACATTGGTCATCTGGGCCACATTGGTGGAATCAACACAGCTGTTATGCACAGAAGAAGTGGCATACACATAGTTTCCAGAAGCATACTGGTAACCCTGATTGGTGGCATTCGACCAACAATAGTTCCACGGGGTACCCATGCGGTTGCCATATTCATTGGGGTTACATTTATTGGAGCCTTCCTCATCCACCGCAAGTCCGAAGTGGGCACTTGAGGAACCCGAGCCATTCCATCCCCATTCTGAAGCCGGAATCTGGCCGGAGCAGGCGGAGGAACCACCGTTGTATTTCTTCAAAATAGAAACATACTGCTGGTTCGGACAAGTCAGCTTGATATAAATGTCGCCGATATAGGAATGTTCAATCTTAACGCGGACAAACAAAATGTCGTTTGCGGACTGTATGGTGGCCGAAGGCGAGAAACTGGTGAACGTAACCGGCGAAACGTATGAGCAATACTGGAGCTGGCCGGACTGAACCTGTCCGTCATGACAGGGTTGTCCGTCGGGGAGGAAGATGGTGTCACACACGGAGAGTGCCGTCAACTGTTCGCTACCCACGGTATCCACCTGCAGGGCGGAGAGGAAGTCGTAACCCACGGTGAGCTCCACCTCGGTGCCGGCGCAAACGGACGGGAAGTCAAGCACGTCTCGGATAGGGTTGGACGACGTGCGCACACGGAACGTGTAAGGGATGTAAGAATCGCAACCGTCATTGTCGGTGATAGAGATGGCCACATCATAACCGCGTCCCTCGGGGAAGAGATAATCAATAGCGTTGCCGCCAAGCGAGTCAATCACCTCCCAGCTCATGTCCCAATGGAAAATACTGGTGGCGTCAGACTGGTGGTAGCTGTAATCGTTGTCGGGGTAGACACCTTTGGCCACCAGATGAATGGTGTCATAGGGACAGACATCCAGATACAGGTAACCGTCATCCTCCAAATGAGGCACCTTGTTGCTGGCCAGTGTGTCAAGTTCGACGTTGACACGCTGACAAGGACGCACGCAGTCGGTGGTGATGGCGAAACCCGCTCCGTTCTCCTCACCGTCGGTCTTGAAACGGATGGTCAAGCAGCCAGAAGCGTTATAGACCGTCGCCGCGTAGGAAAGGGTCGGCGAGGTGATGGAGTCGGTAATGCAATTCGTGAGGGCCACCAAGAGCGGGTCATTGATGGACTGGCCGTCGTAGATGAACAGTGTGTCGCCACACTTCACATCAAACGACGCTAAGTCGAGATTGACACGTACCGAGTGATTGGTGGCGTCATTGGAACAGATGGTGACGAAGTTGTCCATGTTGGCGCTGTAATCGCCGTTGAGGCCGCCATTGTCATAGACGGACACCGCGCATCCGGTCACAGAGGTCTGGGTGCTCACGCCCAATGTAATCACCTGGGCTTGCAGCGAGACAAGGCTGCATAATACTACCAATAGGGATATTGTCTTTTTCATCGCTGTGAATTTTCATTAAAACTTGTAAGAATGGATATGGGCCTGCACGCGCTCTTCAAGCACGGATTTCGGCAGCACCACCACATAGACACCGCTACGACGCAGTTTGAAGACATTGTAACGATACTCTTCCTGCGGCAGGTTCCACTTGTACATGTTCACGCAGCCCGCTTGGATGATGGACTCCTCATCGTAGGTCATTCCTTTGGGGAGATATTGTTCGAGCGTGCCCATCATTTGGAGATTGCCGTCCCACAGCTTGTAGGTAACTGTTGCGGCGTTCACGATGGTGTAGTTCATACGCATCAAACCTGCGGGATCGTTCGCACGCATCTGCTCAATTTGCGACTCCGTCATCTCAGCTTGCAACAAGTCTGAGACAACATACTCACTCATAGGGAGTTGTCGCTGCTGTGCGAAACCGATGAGCATCGCACACATCATCATCATTGTCAAAATTGTTCTTTTCATATCTTTTGGTTTTATAATCTGCCTGTATTTAGTGTGTCGCACTTTGGGGTGATTTCGTTACACCTATATGAATTTTTTTTTATTTGTACAGTAAGTATTTGGCACGCAACAATTTAAAGTTATCAATAGCGGGTTGCCAAGAGGCTCTGATTGCTTCTTCGGTGGCTCCTGCAACGATTTTTTGGCGTAAAACGGCCGTTCCGGCGAGTTTATCGAAGAAATTGTTCTTGAGGAAGAAATTCGTTTTGTCTGGACAGTTTTCGTAAGCGGTGATCAGGTACGCCAGATTGAGACGGCCAGGCTTGCGCAATGAGTTGACGGCCTCGTCGTGGAGGTCATATCCCCGGCACTCCTGTCCTTTGAACGGCGGGTTTTCCGAGACACCCGGTATCGCATGCGGCGTGAAGCGGTATTCGCCAACCCGCATTCCGGGCGCACCGTAAATTTCGAAGGGGCGGTCCGTGCCGCGCCCCACACTGACATTCGCGCCCTCGAAGAGACAGAGCGACGGATAGAGGAAAACGGCCTCGGGGGTCTGCAAATTCGGCGACGGCGCAACGGGCAATTCGTAGCGCGTCTCGTGTGTATAACCCTCCAGCGTCGCAACCTCCAAATCACACTGCACTCCGTTGGCCAACCACTTTTCTCCGTTGATCATCCGGGCGTACTCCCCTATCGTCATGCCGTAAACCACCGGCACGGGGTGCATACCCACGAACGACTTGTACTGCGATTCCAACACCGGACCGTCCACGTAAAAGCCGTTAGGGTTGGGGCGGTCGAGCACGATGACTTTGACCCCGTTCTCGGCGGCGGCCTCCATCACGTAATGCAGTGTGGAGATGTACGTGTAGAACCGACAACCGACATCCTGCAAGTCGAAGAGAATGACCTCGACACCCATAAGCTGTTCAGCCGTCGGCTTCTTGTTTTTGCCATAGAGGGAGACCACCGGCAGACCGGTGAGCGGGTCCTTGCCGGAAGCGACAGTCGCGCCTGCCTCCGCCTGTCCGCGAAAACCGTGTTCCGGACAGAAGAGCTTCACCAAATTGACCTTCCGCGACAGCAGCGTATCAACCAGATGGGTTTTGCCCACCACGGAAGTTTGGTTGCCGCACAAAGCCACACGCTTGCCTGCCAATAGAGGAAGATACTGCTCCATCCGCTCCGCGCCGGTGCGCAACACCGTTTCGGAAGCGGCAGCCGCAGATGTCCCTGACGGGTTGCGCTGCGCACAGGCAACCGTCAGCAACATCAAGCTGAGAATGGTCAATATGTTCCTCTTCGTCATAGTCAAAGGTCAACATCAAAGGTCAAAAAAAGCTACCCCGAAAGGTAGCTTCTTCTGTTAAGAAGCGGTTATTTTTCAACAACCATCTTCTTGGTTAACGTAATTCCATTGAAATGGATGGTATAGTAGTAGACACCTGCGGCGAGGCTCGACGTGTTCACCTCGATGTAATTGGTGCCCAGCTCAGCCTCTTGCGTGGTGGTATAGATAATCTGACCCGCGCTGTTGGAGAGGTCCATCGTCACCTTGCCCGGCTCCGGCACGGAGTACGGGATACGAGTGACAGTAATGGACGGGTTCGGCTCATTCTGACCAAGATAGACACTCTGCTCGGACTCGTAGTCGTCAATACTGACGTTAGTACAAGAGATATTACGCTTGGTATCGTTGCTGTGGCGTTTGTCCTCGGGAATCACCACAGTGGCCTTCACCTCCCAATTCTGGGTGAGGTTCGTGACCACAAACTCGTTGGTGCTGGTATAAATCATCGTGTCACCGGGGGCGAGATGCCGCACAACGTGCTCAGTCTCGGTCACGATGTCGCTACCCGTACCAACATTGAAGACCACGTCAAACTCCTCAACGGCGGAGTTGCCGGCATTCTGGAGCTCAATGACGGGCACCACGAGGCTGTTCACCTGCAAACATCCGTCAGAGGAGGTCTTGTCCTCCGGATAGATAACCCGGGTGACGGCCATATCAGGAAGACCGGTCACGAGGTTGATGTCATCAATACTCGGGTCGATTCTGTAGACTTGGTGCGTGACGGTAAAGCGAAGACGGGCAACCTCATCCACAGGCTCGAGCACGGTGAGGTGGTTGAGCCACTGGGCGGAACCGTCAGCCTTAGTAAGCTGGTCAACGGTCTGGTAGTATTCGCCGGAACCGGTTTCCACACGCATCTCGAAGTCGGCGTTGGATGCGCCGGTGAAATACTTGTAGAAGTTCAACTCGGCAGGATAGATGCCATTATAGTGCATATTGATACAACCGCTGGTGAGGGATGTCCACTTGTTCTGGTTGCTGGTGTTGTTCACACCGTTCACCGTTGCGTAACCGCCATACTGCTCCAAGCTCGTGCCTGCGGAAGTATGGTCATGGGCGGGACCGCCGCTCGGGTTGGCGCCATTGTTCTGAGACGCACCAGTCTTCTCAATCCAAACATAGTTGTTCAGGTTAGAGGAAGTCACGGTCCACTGGGTCGGCAACTGGATGTCCTCCATGCCGACGGGCACGAAGGGTTCAACAAACGGAAGCTGGCTCACGGTCAGGTCGGAAACCACCGCATCGCAAGAACGGGTATTATTCGTCGTATACTGGTCTATGTCGTAAGTGAGATTCATGCTCACGTGATAGTCGCCCTGTGCACTGAGGTTAACGTTCGGGATCACAACCGTCATCTCCGCATTCGGAGCCAATGTGCCGCTCTCCACAACCTTGGTATAAACACCAGGCACCGCACCCGTGATGGTGGCAGTAACAGTTATCGGGTTGGCCATGCTCAGGGTCTGCGTCTGTGTACCGTAGTTACGGATCTGCACGCGCAAATTGGCATCGTGGTCGGGACAGACGTCACCCACAGGATGCAGGACGCTCGGAATACCAAGGTCGATCTCCATCGGGGCACTCAGCAGGATGGCATAGTCCTCCGTCTCACCTTCAGCTGTGGCGGAATTGTTGTAGTAGGAGCACGGATCGGTGACGTTGACAGTGGCGCAGATCACGCGCATACGTGTAAGGCCAAGCTCGGCACTGCCCATAACAGGCACATTGACCACCTGCTCGGTGGCAGCGTTGTTGGGATCGGCCGCAATGGCTGCAGTCATCATAATGGCCTCATTCGCCTCAAACTCACCATTGCGGTTATAGTCGATGTAGGCACGTTTGTAAACAGTCTTCGTCTGTGTGCCCGTGAAAGCATGGGAGACGGAGAGCATGTATTCCTGACCCAAAATCAACTCCACAGGAGCGACGGTGGACGTATAGTCCGTGTACATACCGTTGCCCGGAGCCACATCATGGTTCGTGAACGGAGCGGCAGTACCGTTGTTCAGGGAAGCGAACGTCACATTAGTAATGTGGGCACCGGTAGCCAACGCCAACGGACGAGATTCGCAAGCATCTTCCTTGCTGAGGTAAATCGTCGTGGTGTCGTTGCCGTGATAGGTATCCGTGGAAAGATCCGTATAGGCGCGGAACGGCGTGCTGTAATAGACTCCAGTGAGGTCACATCCCGTGGTGAACGTCATGTTTGCCTCGGCACCGGCGGCCAAGGAACCGCTGTAGTTCTGTGTCACGGCGGTATTGTTAGCCAACTGGTACGACACCGGGAAGTTGCTGGCGGCCTGAGAACCGAAGTTCTTGACCGTCACAGTCACCGTCTCGTTGTTGGTGAAGCTATTGCTCTGCGTCACAGGCGCCGTAATGGCCGTCACACCCACATCGTGCTGCGGCACAGTAGTATTGATGGTGATGGTGGCCTTCGGTGACTCGCAGGTGTAGTTCATCTTGAACTTCGTGTTGGCGCGGTAGTTGGAAAGCGTGAAGTTAGTGCTACCACTGGACAGCGCCGTGTTCTGGGCTTTCGTCAGCACCTTCTTGGCAGTATTGACCGTATACTGGGTGTTCGTAAACTTCGGCGCCGGGTTGATACCGTAGTTGGTCACACAGCTGGCGTTGCCACAGTCGTGCTCGGCATAGAGGAAGAGACCACCGCCGGTGTAGTCGAAGCCACCGTTGACGGCAAAGCCTATCCAACCTTCTTGGTCGAAATACATGTCACCGTCATAAACCAAGGTGGCGTTATTCGTCTCGTTCACCCAGTTCACACTGGTTCCACTAACATTGATACCAGGGGCATCGGCAGTGTTGGCCAACCAGAACTTTACGGGAATACCTATACCGTTGGCCTCGGCGCCGCACACATACAGGTAAATGCTGTCAATACGACCCTCCGCATGGTTGAAGTCCTCACTGTTGTAGAACATCTTGGCGTAAGAGTGGCCGTTTGTGAACGTGAAGGGCGCGGCATTCGTCTGGTTGGTGATATTGCCGGTACCTGCAATCACACTGGCATTAAATCCGTTGGACTCGATACGACCGCTGTAGTAATAGGTCGTGGGACTGAAAATAGGATCCGTCGTGTAGCTGTTACCCTCTGCCATCGGCTGGTCGTCAGCCGCATTCTCGTAGAAGTAGAAATGGTTCAACGGGCTGGTACCCGGTGTGATAGTCTGTGTACCGCCGTAAGGCACCGTGAAGGTCAGCGCTTGCGGTGCGACAGGCAGTGCCGGAAAGTACATCGAACCCGAGATGGTGTCGTTGGCCGTATAGACAGGCATAGTGGCATCGGCAGGCGTGGTGTAAATCACATAGTTGTATATCCTGTTCTGGGTGGCAGAACCGAGGTTCAGACCATTATCAAACGTAATGGTATCCGTATGCAGCGAGGAGATCGGGGTGCTGATCAGGTTCACACCGTTGACCGTCGCGGCTCCCGTGAAGTTGGCGTTCAAGTTGAACGTACCCGCCGGAATCGCCGTGTTGGAGGTCGTATCCTGGTTCATCACGGAAACCTGCAGCTGCGGATTCAATGACGTGGCGCACTGGTAGGAAACCGGATAGAGCAGTTCCTCCGTACTCAAATCATATTGCGGATGGAACACGTTAATGGTCACAGGAATACGCTTGGTAATACAGTTGCTTTGCTGCGTCTTGCCCGACACCCAATAGACCACTGTGTCATACAACGGAGCCGTAGTCATATACGGAGCCGCTGTCGTGGTCGTATGAATCGGGTTGACCGCATCCTGGGCGTCATAGAAGTAGTATTGCGTGATGTCGGACGGTCTGTCAGCCGGCGCCAAGATGGTGTAAGGCTGGGTGTAACTGCCCGTGTAATCAATGTTGTCGGGCAGATAAGCCGTGCGCGTGGATTGGAACTGACCGGTGATAGTGTCGTTGCCGCCATACACGACCGTCTCGTTATTCAAAGTGGTATATATGACGTAGTTAAACGTGATATTGGCCGTCGGGGCGCTGAAGTCGAACGGAGTAGTGAACTCCACAACCTTGACCTCCTCAGGGGCGAAGACCTCGTCCACCGTATGCGTCACTTCCGAACCATTGAAGACGGCATGAATCACCACCTTGTTGGCCGGAATTGAAGTGTTCAGCATGTTCTTGAGCTGCACCTGTATATGTTCGCTATAGAGGGCGCAACTCGTTTCCGGGTAAAGCAATTCCTGCGTCTCCACATCGTAGTCCGGGATATCGGGGACATGGATATGGATGGGCAATTTCTGGCTTCCGCACTCCAAGTTCGCAACGGTGAAGCGGGCGTCGATACGTTTGGAAATATTCGTCCATGCACCGGACATCGCAGCCGGAGTGTTGCCTGCTTTCTTCTGGCACTGCGTCGCCGTCGTGTTCGTCATATAGAATTGCGGATAGCTGTTCGCGCCGGAGACATACTGACCGCAGTTGTTACACTGGTTACCCGTGCCGGTACAGTAGTCGGCGCAATTGGTCTCCACGAAGACCTCCAAGTTGCCGCTGCTGAAGTCGAACGGGGTGAGCATGTTGAATTCAAACCAGCCAGCCTGATCGAAGAAGATGCGGTCATCAACCACCAGAGTTGCACCGAGAATCTCGTCATCCCAGTTCACGTTGGTGTTGGTGAAGACGTTCTCATCCGTACATTTCATGTAAATCTTCATCGGGATACCCGCGCTGGCATTGGCGTTGGAAGGCGTCTTCACACTCATAGCGAAGGAAGTCAAGGTGCCATGACCACCAATCTCCTGCTCCAAATAGAGAATGCGGCCGCGGGAATAACCGTTCGTGAAAGTGAAGGGATCGGTGCCGTTGCCAGTACCCGTACCCACCGTCGCCACATCCACCGTGCCGGGGTTAGCCGTCACATAAAACGTGGTGTCGAAGTAAATCAGCGGAGTCGTGTAAGAGGGACCGTAAGACAGCAACTCCCAAGACTCGTAACCAGTGTTCTTGTACCAGCCGAGCACACCTTCCTGAATGGTAGAGGGCAGCTGGGCGGTGAGCGTAGTGGGGGTGTGGTAGTTCACAATGACCGTGTCCTGGGCGGTCGGCATCACGGCCTTGCCCTTGGACACCACCGTGATTCCCAACGTGTCGTTATACGTCAGACGATCCTGCGGCAGCTTGGTGGCCCAAAGACGAATTGCGTAGTTGTCGTCTATGTCAATCTGGTTGTTGGTGAAATCATAGATGCTGTTGAAAGTGAACACCGTGGTCTCGTGACTGTGGAGCGTATCGGTGAAATTCTCAGAGACAGTGGCACCGCCATTCACCGTGTAATGCAGTTGGATGGGCGGCAAAATGTCCGTGGTACCGTTGTTGGTGAGGCGCACCTGCAGATGCTCGTGGCCGAGGTCACAGTTGGTGACAGGGTTCACCAGCTCCAACAGGGCGACATCGTGCACGAACGGGGTATCGACCACCGCACCGAGCATGAAGCGGCCGGTGAGCTGCGGCTCATAGACACCGTTGTTCAGATAGTAGAACGTGGAGTCGCGAAGCGGGGTCTCCACCTGAGCGCAGAGGTAGTTGCCGTGAGCCAGCATCTCCAAGCCCACATAGAATTCGCCAGTAGTGTTCGTCAACGCGAAGTTGTAGATCGGGATCTCGTTCCAAGCACCCTGCTGCAACGTGCTGAAATCAACCTCCTGCGAAGTGGCCAGCACATTGCCGTTGGCATCGGCCACAAAGGCCCTGAAACCGTTTTCGGGATCGGCGATGTAGGTCTGGTCGTAATAGTATTTCACAGCACGGACGGCCAACCCCTCGTTGGTTTTGTAGCGCACACACGGACGGATGATATTGTTATAGTCGGCTATCAGCTGGATGTCGGTAGTGGTGTCGGCAATGGTCGCGGTCGCCGTCGTGGTCACCATACGCCAGTGCTGGCTGTTGTTATTGTTGTTCTGATCGTTAGCGCAACGCACCTCCACATCCTTGACCTCGGCCACATTGTACAAGTGGTCGGGGAAGGTGATAAGGGTCTCGGTGTTCGGGGCCAGCGAAGGAATCGTGATGGTGTCGTGCCATTGCTCGGCAGCACCCGTCACGTTGAGGTAAACCTGGATATTGGACTGCGTCTGCGAACCATCGTTGCGCACCAGCGCACTCACCACGTCACGCATCGCGTACTGCGTCGGAATCTCGCCAGAGGAGTAAATTTTCTCAACGGCTATGTCGTTCGGGTAAAGGTTTCGCACACGGATGCGGTCAATGTTAATGTTGTTACCGTTCTTGGACAGGGCGTCGAAAGCGATATAGACACATCCGTTGGACACATAGTTGGAAAGGTCATAGACGAAGCGGGTCCATTTCGGGGTAGACGCAGACTGCAGGTAACGCTGCAGCGGAGCCGTGGTCTGACCCTGCGGAGTCAGATTCGTATACGTATTTCCGTTGTTGGTGGAAATTTTCACCGTCATCTCATCCTTCTTGCTGGAAACACCATTGTCCTGTGCGAACCAGATCTCCAGGATGGGGTTGGTGGCATTGTCCAAAACCGTCACCGGCAGGATGGCACGGGAGGTGGTGTTGGCCGCGAAAGACTTCGAATTGAAGAACAAACGGCCAGTACCATAGACTGGCATAATGGTCGGGTTGGCACCCTCACCATTCTGGAAGGTCCAGTTACCAGCGCCGGCAATCTGCTCAATCGTCCAGGTCTGTTGCGTGCCGTTGCTGAAGTTCTCCTCATAATCAGGAACGACGTACTCCAGCGTAAAGTTCTGGCGCAACGTGTCATTTGCGTGCTGCGTGTCGCCGGGATAGTTGATGATGATGGTGAAATCCACAGGCTGGTTGCTCGGAATCACCACGCCGGAAGTCAGCACTTTGTCCATGCTGTTCAACGATGTGATAGATCCGGTGTTCACCGTCACGTTCTGGTTCAGGTTCAGGGCAACGGACTGCAGCTGGATAGTGGCGGGGGTGGCGGCGAAGTCGAGGGCATGACCACCCTTGTTGGTGATCTTCACTGTAATGTCGTAGGAGCTTTGCGGGCACTCACCGAGCGCCGGGCTCACGAGTGCGGTCATCTCCGCGTCGTAGTTCGGGATAACGTCGGCGTATGCGCCCATGTACGTCAAGTCGGAACGGTTGATGCCGCGGATGTCTGTCATGACGGAACTCTGACGCCAGCACTCCAACCCGCTCATCGGGTCAGGCAGCAGGCTCTGATTCTCATTGGCAATTTGCGGCATCATGGAGATATTGTTCGTCAGGTTCGTGAGCGCACCCTCCAACTCAGCGACAGAGGATCTGGCCACAGTCTTGAAGGCGACCACGCCTGAACCGGAGTAAAAATCATTGTAACTGCCTGAAGCCGTGGCGTTGGCATTCAGATACAAGGGATAGTCCGTATTGTCGGATGTCACCGTCTTGTTCATCAATAAATTATTGTATATATATATACCGTTGTTTCCGTTGGAAGAGTAAATGGCAGCCGTGTTGCTGTATGGCGCATCCGACTTCACCAAGACGCTATTGTTGATGAGATAAAGATCCTTACTGTTGTTGATCTGGATGGCATAGCTGTTGTTGGCGGTCACGGGATAGAAAATCACCTCGTTGTTGGAGATGTAGCCGTCCATGTTAATCGGATTGCTGCCGCTGGTGTGCGTGGAGGGGCTGTTGTTGACATAGATGCCAGACGTGCCGTTACCCACGCGAATGTGGTTGTTGCGGATAAAGAAGTTCTGATTGGTAGCATTCGTCAGGTAGACGGCGTACTCCAACGTAAGGATGGAGTCGATGGTGTTGCCTTTGATGTCGATGCCCGTCGGGTAGCTGGCGTGGACGGCGGAAAAGCTCTGCGGGTTGCTCGAAGCGACCTGCTTGATGTGGTTGTTGGAAATCACGCCGTTGGTGTAGTTCAGACAGATACCTCTGTAGCAAGAGGTGATGTCGCAATTGTCCACGACGAGATAGTTCCGCTTGTTGTTGGCACCGACGTAGTAGATACCGACGTTGCCGCTGGACAGCGTACAGTTCGTGAACGTGATTGTGTCCGGAACCGTGGTCGGAGTAGCCGTGGAGCGGACCACCGCGCAGCTGTTGAAATCGTTGGTGTGGGTGTTGCGGGCGTTGATGACACAGCCGTCGAACACGATATTGCGGCTGCCCGCGCCACGCACGACCACACCTCTCGACACGGTGGTGTCCCTGGCTTGGATGGTCAAGTTCTTGAAAATGAAATCCCGGACATTCACCAACGTCACCGCACCGTAAACATTGGCGCCCACGTCAACGCTGTCGTTCACGATAATGACGCTGTTCACGTCGTCACCCTGGAAGGTGATCGTGTTGGTGGCCGACTGCCCGATGTAATTCTCCTTGAAGTCAAAGCCGGAGTAGGTGCCCGGACGGAGATGGAACACCGCAGGACCACCAAGACCGCAATATTCAAGAGCTTCCTTGGCAGCGAGGATATTCGGGAAATCGGGGTTGGTACCGCCAATCGTGTAATGCCCCTGCAACAGGCTGTCACAGGCGTAAGGCGATATCCTTATGGTGTCGTTCTGATGGAAACCGTCCACCGAACCGTTACGGGTGTTCACATAGACGGTGACGTAGTTGTAGCCGTGGGTCGGGGTGAAGGTGCCCAAATCCAGCGATGACGGGATATCAAAGCAAATGTCACCCGTCCAGTTGTGGCTGCTCGTATGGGTGAGCGTGCCAGCCTCATTGCGCACTTCGATGGTGAAGCTGCCGGAGATCATCCCATTGGCAACGGGCGAGTGCGCGGCATCGGCACGGTTGGTGAAGAAGACGCTGACAGGCTGCGGCTGCCCCGTAATCAAACAGTGCGGCATAGGGTTCAAACTGTCAATCCGCACGTCGTTCTGATGTATGGAGGGGTAGTCGTGGTGAGCCACCAGGAATGTATCAAAATGGGTCTTGCTGCCGTGGACATCTTCCATGTAGATGTGGTAGTAGATGGTATCGGCGTAGCAAACGGCAGGCAGCCACCAGTTGGCATCGATGGAATGAATCGTGTCGTGGCCGCTATAAGAGTTCTGGGTAGTGCGGATATTGTTGGAGAAAGCGTCAGTGTTGGGGACAATAACCGTGGGGCCGCTGTTAATCTCATAGCTGAACACGACAGAGTTGAGGTTCACTGTGTCGTTGTCGGTGAGCTTGCACTTGATGTTGAAGGGGCCGGTCTGGTTCACAAATGAATTGTTGGTATTGTAGTAGAACGGAGCCTGCATCAAGATGCGCGGCGGAATCAACTCGCAGTTGGCGAGGCGAATGCCGAAGTTGTCAACATACCAGCCGGCGCAAGCCTGCGTTCCGGAAGTGGTTGGGGACGACTTGTTCTCGCGGAACTGCAAACGGAAGTGGGTGGGGTTGGCCGCGCCTGACTCGATATAGATGTATCTTGTGATGTCAAGCATCTCATGGTGCCACCATGCATTGGTCGGGGGAGCCGACATGTTGTTCGACGCCCAGTTGGAATAGACCGTATGGTTGAATTTACCGCCAGTGATTGCCGTGGATCCCATGGCTTGACCAAAGTAAACCAAAGGTCCGGCATTGTTACCCGTGAAGTTCAACAGTTTCCACTGTCCCCAGTTGTAGTTGCCCTCCGCATCCACACCTTGAGCCACCTGATAGTAGATTTGGGCGAGGTCCAACTCGTGGACCTTGCAAATGTGGTCGAAATCGACATACACGTGGGAGACCGGGAATCCTGCGGTGGTCAAAGGTATCGGCGCAGAAGTACCCGTCACATTACCTGCACCACCATAAACCGGGGTGCGGAACGACTTGGGGGAAGACTTGTAGAGCTCATAGTTCGTGGACCAATCGCTGTACGTGATACCGGTGCCCACCACACGCCAGTCTCCTGCGGTGCCACCAAAATCCGGGTTCCCGGAGGCGGTGAACGAGATGGGTTCACTGTCGAAGTTTTCATAGTAGATGGTCACCGTGTCCATCGGCTGGGCCAACAGCAACACGGGAGCCACTAAAACCATCAGAATAAATAACGCTTTCTTCATATTCTTACTTTTTTATCTTATTCCTACTTTATTTATAATCAATTACTTACAACACAAACGAGGATTGTTCCCCGCCTATTTGCGATTGTGCTTCACCGGGCTCAAAAACCCACTTTACACGAATCTACAAATAAGGGGGCAAAGATACAAAAAAAAATGAAAGTTTGGCGAAAAAAAATGACTTTTTCAGCCACGCAAAATTTCCTCGCACTCGGCGACGGTGGTGGCCGACATCAGCCTGATTTTGCGGGACTTAAAGTTGAAGACACCCCGGAAGTAGCCGGAATACATCGTGCGCATCTCCAGAACGGCCACGCGCTCGCCTTTGTCGTGAACATTCTCGCGCAGATGTCGCATCACCAAATCGACCCGCTCGTCGTAGGTGGGCATTTCGCAGGCCTCTCCGGTTCGCAACGCCTTGATTTGCTGGAAAATCCACGGATTTCCGATAGCGGCACGGCCCACCATGACCGCATCCACGCCGTAACGCTCACGACAAGCCAGAGCCTTCTCCGCGCTGTCGATGTCGCCGTTGCCAATCACCGGGATAATCATCCTCGAGTTGGCCTTGACTGCACCAATGAGCGACCAATCGGCCTCACCACCATACTGTTGAGCCCTCGTGCGACCGTGTATGGCAATCGCCTGTATGCCAACATCCTGCAAACGTTCCGCGACCTCCACGATGGGCTTGTCGGCACTCTCCCACCCCAACCGCGTCTTCACGGTCACGGGCAAGTCCACGGCTTTGACCACCGCCTCGGTGAGCCGCACCATCTTGGGGATGTCCTGCAGGATGGCCGCCCCCGCGCCTTTGCTCACAATCTTCTTCACCGGGCAGCCCCAGTTAATGTCGATAAAATCAGGGTTCTGGGCCGCCGCGAACCGGGCCGCCGCCGTCAAAGCCTCCTCCGTGCCGCCGAAAATCTGCACCCCGAAGGGTCGCTCGCCATCCGTGAAGGCCATCTTCCGGAAACTTTTCTCCACCTCCCGCGACAGGGCATCCGAGGAGATAAATTCCGAAACCACGATATCCGCGCCATATTCTTTGCAGATACGACGGAACGCCCCGTCCGTCACACCCTCCATCGGGGCCAGATAGACTGGGAAATCGAAACGCGCCAAAAGCTCTTTTATCTTCGTCATTTTCCGGCGGCAAATATAAATTTTTTATCTTTGCCGCCCCAAATTTCAAACATCGAAATCAAACCTTAAAATTCAAACGATATGAAGAAAATTTTCGCTTTGTTAGCATTTGTAAGCGTATTGTGCTCTGTATCAGCACAGAAAGTCAACGAGACAGTCACGCTGTTCGGCAAAGACCAGCTCACCGGCTTCACCATCAATGTGGACAACGCACCTGCGAACATCGTCGCCGACGCCTTAGCCGACAAATTCGAGACCCAATTTGCCATGAAAGGATCCAACAAAAAGGGTTACCGCGTCTATGAGGGCCAAGCCTGCAGTGCATTCGGCGAGGCTCGCTACGACATCTATTTCACCACGACCACTGTCGGCAAGAAAAGCGACCAACTCACGCAAGTGACCCTCGTGGTCTCCAACGGCAACCTGAACTGCATCACCTTCGCCAACGACCCGCGCACCGCCCGCAACATCGTGGCGTTCCTCGAAAACCTGCCCAACGATGTCGAAATCTATAAGACCAAATTGCGCATCAAACAGCTTGAAAATGAACTGGCAACCCTCAAAAAAGAGCGCGAGTCCCTCGTAAAAAACCAGGACAAACTCAACGACAACCTCAAAGCAACGAACGACGAGATCAAGAGACTCTCCGATAAAATCGAGCAGAAAAACTCTGAAATCGAAAAACTACAGGACCAATACAACAACAGCCAGGACCAGTCCGTGAAGGAACAGATCGCCGCCGCTGTGAAGGAGAAAGACAACATGCAGAAAACACACAGCAGCAAACAGAAATCTTTGCTCAAGATGAACGAGGATCTGTACAAGACGAACACGAAACTGCAGGCAAACGCCAAGGCCACTGAAGAAAAAGAGACCGAGCTGCAGAAACTGAAAGCGCAACTTCAATAGCATCCATCTTATCAACGACTTATGGCACGCATCATAGACGGAAAACAGATTTCCGACAATATCAAGACGGAAATCGCGACAACGGTCAAGGGCCTGTTGGACAAAGGGTTGCGGGCTCCGCATCTCGCAGTGGTCATCGCAGGTGACGACGGCGCGGCACTCAGCTACGTCGCCAGCATCGAAAAACAGTGCAAGGGTGTCGGCTTCATGTCGTCGGTCTACCACCTCTCCGCCAACACCACCGAGGAGGAATTTCTCGCCACCATCGACTTCCTCAACCAAGACGAGGAGATTGACGGCTACATCATCCAGATGCCGCTGCCCAAGCAGGTCTCCATCGACAAAGTGACCGCGCACGTGAGTCCGGGCAAGGACATGGACTGCTTCCATCCCGAGAACATGGGCAACCTGCTGCTCGGCAAGGAGTGCTACCTGCCGGCCACCCCGCACGGTGTCATCGAACTGCTCAAACGCAGTGACATTGAAACGAGCGGCAAAAACTGCGTTATTGTGGGGCGCAGCAACATTGTTGGCAAACCGTTAGCTATGTTGATGTTACAGAAGAGTGTGAACGCCACCGTGACCGTCTGCCACAGCCGCACGGAGAAGCTGCCGCAGGTCTGCCGCCGCGCCGACATCCTCATCGTGGCCATCGGACAGCCGGAAATGATCACTGCCGAATACGTCAAAGAAGGCGCAACCGTCATCGATGTGGGGGTCCACCGCATCGACGACCCCAAACAGCCCAAGGGTTACCGCCTCTGCGGCGACGTGAAATTCGACGAAGTTTCCAAAATCTGCGAAGCCATCACACCCGTTCCCGGCGGCACCGGCGCCATGACCACCGCCTGCCTCCTCCAGAACACCCTGACGGCACGAATGAAGAAACTGTAGACGCAAGGCTTGCGACTTAAGAACTGGTAAATTCCTGCGTATTAAGTCCTACGTCTCATAACCGACTTTCCGTGGATGTTTGGCGACCGCAAATGTGCAGGAAATCGCAATATTTGCAGGTCTCGACTTCTTCGGTCTGCGTAAACGGGGTTGCCGGGTCGAAAATCTCGCAGAACAACCGGTTCAACCGTTCCGAAAGCAGTCGTTTGCGCGGCAAGAGGTCCCTGTCATTGAAAATCGAGCCCGGAAGAAGATAATTCGCGTGGTTTCGGTTCACTTCCCGCGTACTGATAATGCCCACCTGTACCGAGGTGGGCTTTTCTTTTGCAACATGCTCGTACATAAGCATATACATTGAAAGTTGGAACAGCTTGTCATATTTGGGATCTGCAAAAATCTTCTCCACTTCAGCGGACAATGCCGCCTCGTTTTCCTCAAGCCCCTTCTTCACGTTAATCCGCAGATGCGACTCCTCCACCTTGCCCGTCTTGTAGTCCAAAATCATCACGTCGCGTCCGACATGCTGCACCCGGTCGAGGCTGCCCGTCATGCGGACAACGAAAGGTTCACCTCCAGATATCGGAACAACTTGATAATCCGCAATATTCACCTCCATTTCGTTGGCCATAATCCGCCAGGGTGAATCCAACAGCTCCGTTTTGGCCACTTCCAAGTATTTGCACACCGTCTCGCGGATTATCCGTCGGTTGATTAGCCAGTATCCTTGCTCCAAATCACTATCCGTCAACGTTTTCCGACCATCTAATTTGCGAATTTCAGTACAAATGTCCGCATCAGAACTGTCAATATGGCGTTGCAGGATGGCCGCATAGTTGGCTGGTTTTTTCTCGGGAATAAGCTCGTCAAAGGCCTGCTTGTAAAGAGCATGGATGACCGTACCGAGTTCGTAGGCCTCCAAATGGTCGGTAAGCACTGGGGTTTCACGGATTCTCATCAGATGGCGGAAATAGAACTGCAGCGGGCAAGCGATATAGTTCTGTAGCGAGGAGGCAGAGAACTTATAAGTGTGCAGAAGCTGCAGCACCTCGTCCGTCTTGGGTATCGAAAGCTGAACCCTGACTGGCAACGAAAGCGCGAAATCCATATCTTGGTGGGTGATTGTCACTGTTTTTTCCAACTTCTGCGAAGTCACTTCATATTCCAACTGCGCAATGAGACGACTCTTCTCCGCAAGGTTGACATCTGACGCACTGTTATAGACAAGCATCACATTTTCAGCACGTTGCAACAACCTAAAGAAGTGATAGGCATACACCTGATCTTGATACAGATAGTTGGGCAGTGCCTCCTTCCCGTCAAACTTGTACTTGAAATCGAACGGGAGCAGCGAGTTGTAAGTGACACCCTTCGGGAGGACGCCTTCGTTCACCGAAAGCATAATCACATTCTTAAAATCCATCATACGGGTCTCCAGAAGACCCATCACTTGCAGTCCTGTGTCAGGGTCGCCTTTCAAGGAGATGGAGACCGTGTGAACCGCCTTCAACACTGAAAATTTGGCGAAAGCATAGTCCACGTGCTCGTCATCAGCGAAATGGAGTTCGAAAAGAGTCTGCAAATCTTTCAATTTACGATCAACCTCATGCCACAATGTTTTGTAGAGAGGTTCTGTGGTCACACTCTCGGCAAATGCACAGAATTGCTGCAATAACGTGGGCAGACGGCGGGCGACCATTTCTTTCGGGATATTTCCAAACGTTTCGCTATGAGGAAGTTGCGAATAGCGGAGGACTGTTGGGAAATAGAATGGAACCGGCTTCTCCGCGTTAAGTATCTCATGATCCCACAACCGTTCCACATCCTCGCCACTGAACATCAGCTCGGACGCGCCGTCGGGGGTCAGCGCAAACACCGACTCGTAGACCGCCATCACCCCTTGAAGGACACTGCTCACCGGCGTACTCTCAAATGGAAACCCCATCGTGGCATTAATCGTCACGTTTTCAGGCTGGTACGAAAGTAAAAATGGCAACAAAAGGTTCTCATCGGCTAATACTACGGCGGTGTCCGACATATCGACGACCGTTTTCCCATCAAGAGGCTGGCCATTCAATAATGTGGTTTTCTCCGCGATTCTCTCCGCTTTGATACGCTCCACCTCGCGAATCGCACCGTAAATCTGTCGCATGTTCTTAGACGTGGAGACAATCTTCACCTGCTTGGGTATCTGCGAGAAATGAGGCTCGTTGAAGGAGAGATGCTGAACATCCAACTTCAGTTTTTCGCAGTTACGCTGGATGAAGAACGAGGTTTCGCGCTCATAATCAGGCAAATCGGATTCCTTTTCCAAATGGCAGTAGAAAGGGTCGATGTCGAAATAAACCTCAACTTGAAAATGCTCCTTCAAGTAACAGATAATTGCCAACTCTGAGGGCGAAAGGGCGTAGAAACCGGCGAAAATCAACCGTTTGAACGGCATAGCTTGCACGTATTCGGCAATATGTTCGGCACAATCGCGGTAAATCATCCCCTCGTACGCTTCCCGGTTGTTAGTCAACAATTCCCTGTATTTCAGATAGATATCCGCAAGCAAATCATTAAACTGGATTTTCTCCCGATCAGCTTCCGACATCTCATTCTTCCCGAACGGAATCTCGAAACGGGCGGCTTCGGCGAACTCATGGAAAATGGCCGGCACATCCTGCATCTGCATGTCCATGTCGCTGATGTCTTTCAGGAAGGCAATGCCCCACGTCAGCAACTGGTGCGTGGTAAACCGTTCACCCGGATACAGGCGCGTGAGTTCGTGCAGACGCAAGAGCTGGGTCACTTGGTCAACAACTTTGAGGGGCGACAGCCAAGCCACGAACTCCTCCATCGGGAAGATCTGCGGCGCGAACATCGGCCGGCCGCCGTTGGCTTTGTGAAGACCCTGCAGCAAGAGACGGCGGGCGCGGCGGTTAGGCAGCACCACTGCGACATCGTGCAACCGAACGCCCTCGTCGTCCATGATTCTTTCTATTATCTGATTCAGAAACGCCATATTTAATTGTTATACCACCCCGCCCTTCGGGCACTCCTCCAAGGGAGGGGAATTGGGGATACCTGTAACTGCTAACTACTAACTGCAAACTGCAAACTGTTTCACAGCTGCCAATTGATCGGTGTTTTCCCTAACGACATCAGAATCTCGTTGGTTTTCGAGAAGTGACGACATCCGAAAAAGCCGCGCGAAGCAGAGAGCGGCGACGGGTGCGGCGCGGTCAGGATGTAGTGTTTGCTTGTATCTATAAGACGCTGTTTCTCAATGGCATAGTTACCCCAAAGCAGGAAAACGAGCCCCTCGCGCTGTTCCGACAGCCGTTGGATGGCACAGTCGGTGAAGGTTTCCCAGCCATGACGCTGGTGCGAACCCGCCTGATGTGCGCGCACGGTGAGCGTGGCGTTGAGCAGCAGCACGCCCTGCGCCGCCCACCGCTGGAGGTTGCCGCTCATCGGGATACGGAACCCCACGTCCGTGCTCAACTCCTGGAAGATGTTCTGCAGCGAGCGGGGAAGCGGAACGCCGTCCTGTACCGAAAAACACAGCCCGTGCGCCTGTCCCTCGCCGTGGTACGGGTCCTGCCCGATAATCACAACCTTGACTTGGTCGAACGGGGTGGAATTGAAGGCGTTGAAAATCTGCGGCCCAGGCGGAAACACCTTGTAGTGCTTCTTCTCCTCAACCAGAAACGCCTTCAAATCAGCGAAATACGGTGCCTGAAACTGGTCCCACAGAACCCGCTTCCACGATTCCTCAATATTCGGATTTATCGCCATAAATTTGAAACTCTTATAACCCCAGGGCTCACTGCGTTCACCCTGGGCTAACATATTTCGGGCCTTCAGCCCTTTTGAAATATCTTAAACCTTAATGTCTGAAATGCCGAACTCCCGTGAAAACCATCGCGATGCCGAGCTCGTTGCAGGCCTTGATGGAATCCTCGTCGCGGACACTGCCGCCTGGTTGGATGATGGCCGTCACGCCGTATGCCGCCGCCATTTTCACCACGTCATCGAAGGGGAAGAAGGCATCGCTGGCAAGGCACAGATTAGCCGTAAGTCCCTTTTCCTTAGCCTCTTCCAAGGCGATATGAGCCGCACCGACGCGGTTCATCTGACCCGCACCGACACCGGCAATGCATCCGCCCGCAGCCACCGTGATGGCGTTGGAGCGCACGTGCTTGCAAATCGTCATCGCCAACTTAAGGTTCTCCATCTCCTCAGCAGTCGGAATCTTCTCCGTCACCACATTCAGTTCATAGTCTTCAAAACGCTTTCTATCAATGGATTGGCAAAGCATACCACCCGCCACGCTGACGTACATTCTCTCGTCGGCATTTGCTTTGTCCGTGCTGAAAGTCATCAGCCGGATGTTCTTCTTGGTGGAGAGGTGGTCGAAAGCCTCCTGCGTGAACGAAGGCGCGAGGATGATTTCGAGGAAGACGGGCTTCATCGCTTCAGCAGTCGGCAGGTCGATTTCGCGATTCGAAGCCACAATGCCGCCGAAAATGGAAACGCTGTCGGCCTCGTAGGCGCGAGTCCAGGCTTCCAAAGCGTTCTCACCGATGCCCACTCCGCAGGGGTTCTTGTGTTTCACGGCCACCATCGTCGGGCGGTCGAACTCGCGCAGAATTTGCAAGGCCGCATCGGCATCTTGTATATTATTGTAAGACAACTCTTTGCCATGCAGCTGTTCAGCCCAAGCCATCGAATAACCCTGTTTTTTGCCCGCGTAGAAAGCGGCCTCCTGATGCGGATTCTCACCGTAGCGCAACGACTGCTTCTTGGTAAACGTAAGCGTCAGGTTCTCAGGCTCTTTCTCGCCGACCTTCTCCGTCAGGTAGGTGGAAATGTAGGTATCGTAGGCGGCGGTGTGGCGGAAAACCTTGGCGGCCAGACGACGGCGGGTCTCCAACGTAGTGTCACCATGTGCCTTCAATTCTTCCAAAACCGTCGGATAGTCAGCATTGTCGACCACCACGGTGACGAAGGCGTGGTTTTTGGCTGCGCTGCGCAACATGGAAGGGCCACCAATGTCGATATTCTCGATGGCATCCTCAAACGTAGTTCCCTCTTTTTCAATGGTTTGCTTAAACGGATAGAGGTTCACCACCACCATATCGATGGGGGCGATGCCGTTAGTCTCCATCTCTTTGACATGCTCGGGATTCGTGCGCACGGAAAGCAGTCCCCCGTGCACTTTCGGGTGCAGCGTTTTCACGCGCCCATCCATGATTTCCGGAAAACCCGTCACATCGCTGATGCCAATGGTGGGGACACCTGCGGCCTCCAACGCCTTGCGCGTGCCACCGGTGGAGATAATCTCGTAACCCAATTTCGTAAGTTCCTGAGCGAAAGGCACTACGCCTTCCTTGTTGCTCACACTGATAATCGCTCTTTTCATATTTCGGTGTTTCAAATAAAGTGCAAAGGTACAAAAAATACGGGAGCGAAACACTTTTTTTATATTTTTGCGGTCGTATTTTAATACTTACCACTATGGAAAAGAAACAACACACCATTATCATTGTTCTGCTGAACATTCTGTTCTGCGCCTGGCTACTTTGGTACTTCTCTCGCAACGCCAACATTCGCACGTATGCGGGCAGCCCGATCCGAGAGGTAATGACAGGGGTGGTCCTGTTGGTCACCATGTATGCCAACTACTTCCTGATCTACCCGAAACTTCACCAGAAGCATCCGGTAGCCTATTGGGTGGTGTTGGTTCTCGTCGTCATCGCTTCTGGAGTCATCGAATTAGCCATCGCCTATCCCGGTATCATGAGGTGTAATGGGATGCTCATTGAGGAAATGGGCTTCCTCACTATTTTCGGCCATTCCCTGGAAATGGTCGCCGCGCGCAACCTGGCCTTCAACTTCCTTCCGTTCATGATCAGACAGCGGCAGGAACTGCAAAAGGCGTCAGGCAAGGATGTAGAGGTTGACTAATGCAGCACCGTCGCCAGAATGTCCAACGAGTCGATTTTGCGGATCTGCTCGTTGTGCATCTGGAAATAGGCGACCAACCCTTTCAGCAGGGCATTGCGCACCCCGCGCGTGGCCGGCACGGGCTCGTCGTGGTTTAAAAGCTGATGCAGATACAGACTCTGCTGCTGAGACAGAAAGCCGGCATCTTCCATGTAGAACGGTTGAAACCGACACTCCTGCAACGAAAAATAGGGGGTGCTTTCGGTAAAATTGTCCTCCGGCTCGTAACCCATCACCCTGCTGAGGCGAAGCAGGAACCGCAACGGCAGCTCGGCCAGACTTTCGCTCGCGTTGTGTACTTTCTCGATTTCTTCCTGCAGAAAGGAAAACAGCACCTCATCCTGTCCGGAATCCATTAGCAGCTTGTACAGTATCTCGTTGTAAAACAGCAGGATAGAACTTTTCGCAGGGTCATAATACATGGCATTGACGGCACGGTGCGGCGCAATGTCCTTCAGATACTTCAGCGAACTTTTGCTGTGGTCGTCGTAGGAGATGTCCATCTCCGCCAACGGTGAGAAATACGAGGCCGCGAAACGGTTGTTCTTCCGGTAGGCGTTCTTGATGATGAACGACTGGTTCCCCTGCTGCCTTGTGAATATCTTCACAATCAGCGAGGTGTCGCCGTATTTCGTGGCGCGCATCACGATGCCGGGGGTGGTGATTATCATTGACTTTCTATTTTTGCCCCAGGGTTGCGGCCTGCGGCATTATCTTGGGCTGCCTGTTGCCCCCACACTGCGGCTTCGCCTTATGTGGGGTTAATTGCGCTTCGCGCGTTTTGCCCTTCTGGGGCTGCTTAAGGAAGATGTCTTCCAAACATATAGGGTGTAGCACCTTCCACTACTAACTACTAACTACTAACTGCTAACTACTAACTGCTAACTACTAACTGCTAACTACTAACTGCTAACTACTAACTGCTAACTACTAACTGCTAACTACTAACTGCTAACTACTAACTACTAACTACTAACTATTAACTACTGACTGCTAATTCACAAATACGAACTTGGTGACCAGTTTTTCTTTGCCGTTCTCGTCGGAGACCATCACGTAGTAGACACCGGTGGCGGGGCGGTGACCGTGGAAATCCTTGCCGTACCAGACCAACTGGCCACCGTCGCTGTAACCCTGCCAAACGAGCTTGCCAGAGGCATCCGTAATCTTACACAACGAATTGGCTTTCAATCCATTGACTGCTATAACACCAGTATAGCCATGCGGAACAGGGTTCGGGTAGACCGGCAAGTCCTCGTAGGTCTCGAAACCGCCGGTGGCCGTGCCCTTGTAGCTGACCATACCGTTGGAGGTGGCGAAGAAGACCTCCCCCGTGAGATCGTTGACGTTGATGTCCACGATACTGTTGGAAAACAGCGGGTGATCCTCAGCAGTGAAATGCAGCAACTGCTCCTGTCCGTTCTCGCTCATCAAGAAGACTCCAGCCTTGTTGGTACCAATCCACTTGCGGTTGGCACCATCCACCGCTATAGCAGTAACCTCCTCAAACTCAAGCAATACCGACACATAACCATCCTGCTCCAACAGAATGTTCCGAGGATAGACACCTCCATCGAAAACCTTGCCCGGGTAGTAGATGACCTTCACGCCCTTGTCGGTGCCGATCCAAATCTCGCCGTCCAGATCCTCGGCCATGCAATAGACCGTGGAGGAGGTCACCTCGGCAGCGACGTTCATGTCGATGCGGGCAATGCGGTCGTCACCCGTATTGTCGTACGTGCCATTGTCCGTAAAGGCAATCAGATTGTAAACCACTCCGTCACGCGGGAAGTTCATCCACTTGTATCCTCGCGAGTCCACTAACAGTTTGTCGGCCACCACATCACCGATGGAGTTCGCTGAAAGAACGTGTGCAATATTGTAGGCATGCCACGTCCCGTCCGGCTCAAGCATTTTCAACATCTTCTGGCAATAACTATTTGTCAACCAAACGTTTCCCTTCTTGTCATATTGCAGTCCCGACACGAATGTCTGCCCGTTGGAGATAGAATCCAAGGGCGAATTCCGGGCATTGTAATGCGCGACAGGCCTTTGGTTCTGACACACAAACAGTCCGTTTCCCCACGAAGCTAACGCCCATTCGTTTTCGTTTTTCGGACTGATGGCCACATTGGTCAGGTCGTATGTCGGTTGGTCGGGGTTAAAATACAGAAAGTCAGTACTATTATGCTGCCATTCGCCATTTAAGTACCAGCTCAGGGCCGGAAAGCGGAAGCCAGGTGCGTAGGCGGTGGAGGCACGGCGCGTGCCGTGAACTGCGGCCACAACACCATTGCGCGAGGTAACTCGCTCCACATAGTCCATATAGGGTCCCGAAGCCCCGAAAAAACGGTGCGTATAGTAGGTCATATTGTTCTGTACCAGACCATAAACCTTGTCCGCAACCCAAATATTATCGCCGTCTAAAACAGCCTCCACCACGTCCGGATAATTCCCATCCGTATACCACACGGCGTTATAAATCCTTTCCACTTCGCCATTCAACAACTCCACCCCGTCCCAATTGCAAACGATCAGCGTATCGTACTGCGCGGACATATAACGCACTAATTGATAGCACCTTCCGGTAGATTGCCAACCCTCGTCCGTGCGCTTGTAAAGGGTATCCCACTCCCCAGTCTCCGATGATTCGACCGTCTTGACAGCTAAAACCTCATCCCCGACCGAGGACAGAAACGACACACGCATCGTAGTTTCCTGGTCCCATTGCGAGAAATTGCTTACCGCCGGCGAGGTTTTCTGCATGCTGAAGACCCCACCTGTCGTTGAAATATAAAACCGCTGGTTTGCCATGGCGACATCCGTGGGTGTGAACTGTTCTTCGCCCCGTTTGGTGAACCAAGTGTCCGTAATCACCATCTCGGCCATGTCCAAAACCACGATTCCGAAAGGATAGACAAGGTAGATCTTGCCGTCTATCTCGCGACATATCTGCAATATCTTGGAACCTGTCAGCGATTTGTCTTTCACATCGCGGATATTCGTAAGACGGTCGTTTTGAATCACATCAATATTACCATTGGCATAACAGATTATCAACGAATTATGTGCTTTCTCAGAGAATATTTTGACAATGCCGACGTCGGAAAGGCCATCCACCTTAGTCCACGTGGAAATCTCCGGATTATCCTGAACGACCGCATTCTTTTCCAGCAACATGAGTCCATTTTCAGACGCAGCGTAAATGGTAGTTGCATCGGCGGCGACGGAGGAAAAAGCGTGCATGGCGGTATGCGCGGTGAACGTGCCAATCGCGGTTTGAGCCGCCAGCGCGACCGACGACAGCACAAGGATTGTCAGAACAATAGGCTTTCTCATAAGGCTGTATTTCGATACAAGTCGGATTTTTTAAGGTTATAAGCGGGAACTAAAGATGTCAAAATACTGATTACCAGTATGGTTAAAAGTACAATCAGAAGATCAGTGAAGCGAATTTGAACAGGATAGTACGGGATAATATAATGTGCGCCACCGCCGCCGAGTTTCACGATGTGGAAGGTCTGTTGCAGAAAACAAATCAACGCGCCAAGCAGCGTGCCGGCCAGCCCACCTAACGCAGAAACCAGCACTCCTTCATAAACGAAAACCCGTTGAATCAGTGACTTTGGCGCCCCCATACTGAACAACACTGCCGTATCGGTCCGTTTTTCCAAAATCAGCATGCCCAGCGCCCCGATAATGTTGAAGGCGGCGAGAATCAGAATGAAGGCGAGAATCAGGTAAATCATAAACTTCTCCGACTTCATCGTCTTGTAAAGTGAATCCTCTTGCTCGCGCTGGTCTTTGACAATATACTTATCTCCAACCAAATCAACGATTTGCTTTCGCAGCTTAGCCGCATTCACCCCGTCCTTGAGCTGAATTTCCACTGATGTCACCTCGCCGTCGTAGCCCATCAGCTCGCGCACGAACGAAAGCGGACAGAAAATGTAGTTCTCGTCGTAGTTGGTATTGGTGCAAATCACGCCGTTTGGGATGATATACTGTGTGTTGAAAGCATCGGCCGGGTTCGCGAAATTCTTCTTGGTACGCTTGGGGTAGTACATCTTCATCAACTTGTAACTCAGCAAGTTGACCTCAAGTTTTCCCGCCGCGCCAGTGCCCATGATGGCACACGGTTGCCGCAGTTTGTAGAGCGCGGTGTCACCATCCACCAACATATCCTCGAAAGGATTCGTCTGGAAGTAGCTGTCGGGGACACCCTTCACGTAGAGCAGTTCCTGGCGGTCGTCGTAGTTCGCAAGGGAGAGGTCGCACACAATCTCGTTAACCTCCTTCACCTCAGGTAGTTGCCGAAGCTGTCGAAGGGGAAAGCTGTCAATGGCGAAGGACTTGCCTTCACGCAGGGTAACCTCATATTCGGCGTGCAGGGCGTTGAACCAACCGCCGATGATGTCGCTCATGCCATTGAAGACGGAAAGCACGACCACGAGCGCAGCTGTACTCACCATGATACCGATCATGGAGATTCCGGAGATGACGTTGATGATATGGTGCTCTTTTTTGGAAAAAAGGTAACGCCACGCCAGGAAAAGGGCCGTCTTATGCGCTTTCTGTGCCACTATTTCTTCAGCAGTTCGTCGATATGTTCCAGATAGTCGAGGGTGTCGTCGAGGAAGAACTCAAGGGCCGGCACCACGCGCAGCTGGTTGCGCACCTGCTGTCCGAGACGATAGCGAATATCTTTCGTATTCTCCTTCACCATCTTGATAATCAACTCCTTGTCGGCTGTATTATAGATACTGAGGTAAACGCGGGCGATGGAAAGGTCGGAGGTGACCTTCACATTCGTCACCGTAATCATGCACTTGTAGATGTTGCGGCTGTCCATCAAGAATATGTTGGCCAGCTCGCGCTGCAGCATCGCTTCGATTTTCTGTTGTCTTGTCGTATTCATTGCCGTTAATTTAAGACGGCAAAGATACATTTTTTTAGGCAATAGGCAACAGGCAATAGGCAACGGGGAACGGGCATCGGGGAACGGGGAACGGGGACGTGCATCGGGGGATGTAGAGACGTGCCATGGCGCGTCTCTACAGGTATCACGCCTCGTTTCGGAGATGCACGTCCATCTGGTTGAACGGAATTTCCAGTCCTTCTTTGCGGAAGGCATTGTAGACTCCTTCGTTAAGCGAAAAGATTGCGTTCCAATAGTTCTCGGGAAGCGTCCAGGCGTAGAGGCGCATGTTGAGCGAGCTGTCACCAAATTTCTCGAGAGTGGCGAAAGGTGCCTTGGGTTCGTTCACCACATACGGGTTTTCGGCGGCCACGCGGACCATCACCTCCTTGGCCTTCTCCACGGACATGCCGTAAGCCAGCCCCACGTCAATGGCCACGCGGCGCTGGGGCAGGTTAAAGTGGTTGACAAGCGATTTTGTGGCCAGCTCGGTATTGGGCACCACAATCTTGCGGGCATCGTAGGTGCGCAGTGTGGTGTTGAAGATCTGGATGCTCTCCACAAAACCGGCGTAGGAGCCCTGTTCAACATAATCACCCACCTTGAACGGCCTGAGCAGCAGGATGATGACCCCACCGGCGAAGTTCTGGAGGGTACCCTGCAGTCCCATGCCGATGGCCACGCCCGCCGCACCGAGGAGGGCGATGATGGAGGTCATCTGGATTCCCATGATACCCATCGCCGTGATGACGAGCAGCACCTTGAGGATGATGTCGACAAGCGAATGGAGGAATTGTTGCAGCGACGGGTCGACCTTGTGGCGGTCGTACGCCCGCTTCATGATCTTGTTGAGCAGGTTGATGAGCTTCCAGCCCACAACAAGCACGATGCACGCCACAACCAGCCGCGGCACATATTGAAACACGACATCGTTTAAAAACTGCTTCGCGCCGGTGGCGAAGGAATCCCAAGTGGTTACGTTTGTTTTTTCCATAGTATCAGACTATCAGTTCTGTAATGTTAAATCCTCATAAAAATCATAATTGGCCATCGAGTCTTCTTTATCCCTAACAGAAGAAATTTCTTTCAACAAACGTTCCGAAGATTCAGATGATTTGAGTAACTGATCAAACATCAGTAATACCGGTTTGTACAACTCACAGGCGTCTGAGAGAATATCTGGATAAAACTCCCCTCCTGACATCGTAATCCAGTTTGGTGCATCTTGCTTGTAATCAGCGAACAATCTCATACTTTACCTTTGTTTTAAGATTGAACGGCAAAGATACAAAAATTTCATTCGAACGAATAGGCGATTCCAAAATACAGCACATTATCGGGATTCTTAACCTGGATTTCGTTGTCGCTGCGAAGATAGAAGTCGAGGGTGTGGTGTCGGTCGATGCTGTATTGCAGTCCCAAGACAGTGCGCATCTGGTCGACGATGTTGTCGCCGGGCTTATAGAGACGCCACCAGAACTCCTCGGAGAGATGCAGCTTGAGACGGGTCTGCTGGATGGCGTAGCTGACCGACAGGCGGTTGCGCAGGTAGGTCTTGGGGTTGAAGGTGTAGTCGCCGCGAAGCGCGTCACGGAAGGTAGTCTGCGCCATGACACGCCAGCCCACTTTCCACTGTCCGAACTTCGGGGCGAGAGAGACGAACGCCTTGATACGATGACGGTTGTCGAAGAGCTGATCCTCGCGGTCGTGGTAGTTGAGGAAGCTGTACGACACCCCGACCTTCATCCGCTTCTGCCAAAAAGTATAGTCGGTTCCGACAGCGAGCTTGGCGCGGTTGTAATGGGTGAAATTGCAGTCGAACCGCAACTCGCCCTCCGCCGTGACATGCCATCCCTTGAGGATTTTGTAGTCATACTCCGCCCCCACGACGCCGCCCGTCTCGAACGTCTGGGCCCACGAGCACACGCACATCCAAAAGATAGAGCTGAAGAGTATGACGGTTTTTTTTAACATTATCTTTCTACTATGCCCCACTGCAGCTTCCTGTCAGGCCACACACTGCGGCTTCGCCCTGTGTGGGGTTAATTGCGCATCGCGCGTTTTGCCTCTCCGAGGTTGCTTAAGGAATTATTCTTCAACAACACAAGAGCTTTCATACGCGTACTATCATCCATTATCCATTTTCAATTAAAAGTAGCTATCGCGTTTGACTTTGGTGAGTTCGTTGATGGTGTTCTCGGGCTTGTCGGAGGCGTAGTAGATTTTCACGTAGGCGATGTCCTTAAGGTAGTCGATGTGACCGACTTCGAGACGTTTGATGTCGAGACCGGTGCGGGACTTCAGGTCGGCCAACAGCTCGTTCTCGCGGTCGGCGTGCGCCAAGGCGACCTTCTCGTAGACGATAATCTTGCATTCCAGATGCTCCTTGTAGTGTATCGACTCGAACAACCAAACAGCTAACACAATTAACAGATTGGTAATCAGCAACTCTGTGTAACTTACAGTCATGGCCAAACCATTGATGACGGAGATGCCCACCACGACGAAGAGGTAGGTCATCTCACGAATCGGCACGGTCTCTGTCCGATAGCGTATCATCCCGAAGATGGCGAACAGTCCCAAAGCGAAACCGATCTGGACCTTCACGTTGTCCATCAGGAATATCAGGAAGAAAATCGTGATACTGAACAACATAAAGGTGAAATAGTAGTCGCGGCGCTTGCTCTTTTTGTAGTACAGGCAGCCCACGATGAACCAGCAGACCAACAAGTTGAGGGCGAAGCGGAGCAGCATTTGCCACAGGCTCGGACCGTCGAACCAGGGAATGCCGAACAGGCCACCGCCGTCATTCGCGAACTCTTCTGCAATAGTCGGGTCAAACAATTCTGAATCAAACTGTATCATTGTTCCAACGATTTTATGAGGTGATTTTTATTCGTCAACTTATTGACAAAACGTATTTTGTCTTTAAAGCGATTGTATTTCAGATGTTCGTCGGTGAGGAGCATGCCGAGACAGTATTTGCTGAGTCCTTTCCGCTGCACGCGGGCATTGCGAAGGATATCCTTGAACCGGGAACGCAATGAGCCATCCTGTTTTACCTCGATAATCACCAAATCGGAAACATCCGCATCACAGCCGCTCACATGGTTGTGGAAGGTAATCCCGAAATCAATGGTGATGCGCTCGGTCTTGGCCTTGTTCACGAGGGTAATCCGCTGGAAGGCGTTTTCGAGACGCGGCGACAGATGCCGGTCGGTGACCCACACTTTCTCACGGATAAATTCCGCCATTTCAGGCAGTTGATAAAGATCGCCCCACTCTTCCATGGGTATCGGAATGCGTTTTTTCTTCGTGCGACCCGTGTTCTTCTTGTTCTTGATTTCGCAGAAAGCGACGCCGGAGTCCACATAGATGCGCTGCCGGACTTTCTGTCGGTGCAGCCTACGGTTGTGATGCATGGTGTACGTGACCGCGTCCGGCGTATCGAAATAGAGCGTACGATAATGGGCTATGCGTTGTCCGTCAACTTCTTGCACATAAAAATGCGTGTTCCACAGCGGAGCCATCCGCAGCATCGTTCCCATATTGGTCGGGAATTTGCTGTCCACGCGGTTCATCAGCTTCACAGCACTCATCTCCTCCAACGAGATAGGCGTCATCGAGGACAATATCGGCTCCAGTTCCTGCATCATTAGCGTATGTATTCGTATTCCCTGATCGACAGCAGGTTGCCCTTGGCGTTGTAGTTCAGCTGGCGTTTCTTGGTGCCGTCGGCGTTATACTCGATTTTGTGGATGCGGTAGGCTTTGTTGTGCTCGTCATAAACCACCTCGCGCACCACGCGGTCGTTCTCGTCATACTCGTAGGTACATCGTGCCTTCATGGCGGCACCTGTATATTCGATTTCCTCCACCTTGCGTCCTTTGGCATCGTATTTGGTGACGTGGTCGAGGTATTTGGTACCCTTCACCGGGGTCTTCCACGTTTTGACTGTCAGATTCTTCCGGGATTCTTTCTTGTCTGATTGGCCGTAGGAGACGGTGACGCACAGCAGTGCACAGGTAAGTATTAGGATTATTCTTTTCATCGCTTTGGGTGTTGCCCCCACACTGCGGCTTCGCCTTATGTGGGGTTAATTCTATATCTTTCATATCTGTTTGATATTCATATTGATACGCGATTTTAGGCATACGCGGGATACAAATTGGGTTCAAAAAGCACCGTCAAAAAGGGCTTGGCGGTGCCGTGATTTAAAGTGAATATGCCTCGGCATATCGGTGGCAAAAGTATGCTTTTTTTCAATACAATAATATTTAAAAAGAATGTCTGCCCAATTGAACGGTAAAATCAAGTCTTCCTTTTATTCATGATTTTCCAACTCAAACTTAGCCTCTTCTGGTTCCTCTTGGACGATACCTCTTTCATTTTCTGTTGCTTTCCCCACTGGTTGAGTTGTATCTACCTTTTCGCTATCCTGCGAGGTGTTGGTCAGGTGGTAGCCACCCCTTTTCTTGCTTCCGGCGTATTCGACAAGTCCTCTCTTTTTGAGTTCGAACAGGCACCTGTCCATCGTGGTCTGTGAATAGGACGTGTGGGACATGAGTTCCGTGGAGCGGCAGCCAGGGTGCTTCCGGATGTAGCCGAGCACGGCGTCGAGCTTCTCTTTCGGCGGGACAG
>Ga0310697_10000341_pt1 | contig 66632 bp, 42 predicted proteins | sample 172DNAGHGlowgp2_FD_203883 | JGI IMG/M metagenome (GOLD analysis project Ga0310697, IMG submission 203883) | Sheep rumen microbial communities from Palmerston North, Manawatu-Wanganui, New Zealand - 1728 DNA GHGlow gp2 (v2) (version 2) | ecosystem: Host-associated > Mammals > Digestive system >...
ACACCAAAACCGAAACTGACAACGCCCTCGCGCTGAAGGCCAACACTGCCGATGTGACTGCCGCTCTCGCTGACAAAGCCAACGCCGCCGACGTTTACACCAAAACCGAAACTGACAACGCCCTCGCGCTGAAGGCCAACACTGCCGATGTGACTGCCGCTCTCGCTGACAAAGCCAACGCCGCCGACGTTTACACCAAAACCGAAACTGACAACGCCCTCGCACTGAAGGCCAACACTGCCGATGTGACTGCCGCTCTCGCTGACAAAGCCAACGCCGCCGACGTTTACACTAAAACCGAAGTGAACGACGCCCTTGCCCTTAAGGCCAATGCCGCTGACATGGCTACCGCTCTCGACGCTAAGGCTGACAAGACTGCAATGAACGACGCTCTTGCCCTTAAGGCCAACGCCGCCGACGTTTACACTAAAACCGAAGTGAACGACGCTCTTGCCCTTAAGGCCAATGCCGCTGACATGGCTACCGCTCTCGACACTAAGGCTGACAAGACTGCAATGAACGACGCTCTCGCCCTTAAGGCCAATGCCGCTGACATGGCTACCGCTCTCGAAACTAAGGCTGACAAGACTGCAATGAACGACGCTCTTGCCCTTAAGGCCAACGCAGCCGACGTTTACACTAAAACCGAAGTGAACGACGCTCTCGCCCTCAAGGCCAATGCTGCCGACGTTTACACCAAGACCGAAATGAACACCGCCCTCAACGGCAAGGCTGACACTGCCTCCGTTTACACCCGCGATGTGATGAACACGAAACTCGCCGGCAAGGCCGACAACAACGCCGTCTTCACCAAGGACGAAACGAAGGATGCCATCAGAGACTCCCTTGACAACATCAGAGCCCAGATGGCCGCCCTCTCCACCCAGATGAGCAATCTTATGACCGCCCTGAACGCCCTCCAGGTGACCACTGAGAAGTTCATCGCCACCGCAGGCCAGACCTCCTTCACGCTGGGCGGCACACCGAACGGCAACGTGGTGTGCTACGTCAACGGTGTGATGGTGGGCAGCACATCAGCCACCAGCGCCAACACGGTGATTACCGTGAACGGCACCACCGTCACCTACCATCCGTCCTACAACTACAGCTACACACTCCAGGCGGGTGATGTTGTGACATTCATGTATGTTGTTCGCGCGAACAACTAAGCTCGTGTGTCCCGTATCTAAATTTTTCGCCTTATGAAAAAGATACTATATTTATATATAGCGGTCATGCTGCTGGCAGTGCCGAGTGTGGTCGCGCAGGTGGACAGCGCGATCACCCGCAGCGGCGAGGTGAGCACGTATGACGGCACCCGCGCCGACTTCCTGACGGTGGCCGGCAAGCTCAGCCGCTACCCGCGCCTCTCCAAGGCCGGCAAACCCCTGCATTACGCCCCCATCGTGACCACCGACAGCGTGCCCGTGTCCAACAACACGGCAACGGTCTATGGCAATATCGTCTTCAACGGCTGGTATGAAACGTTGACGGAACAAGGCTTCCAGCTCAGCACGAGCAGCGACTTCACGAATGCAACAAACTACCCCTTTACGCCCGTGAACGCCTACGTGGAGTGCGACCAGCCCTGCGCGGCCAATGTTTACTCTGCAAACCTCACCGGCCTAACCGCAGGAGCTATTTACTATGTACGTGCCTACGCCCGTAACGAGGCCGGCATCACCTACGCCGAACCGATTACCTTCATCTTCGAAACCGGCGAGGGCTGCCCTGGTTCCCCCTTCGTGCTTGACCACCAAAACAACAAGTATTCCACCGTGCAGATTGGCTACCAGTGCTGGACGCGCGAGAACATGCGCTGCACCACACTGCCCAGCGGCAGAACCATGACTTTAGGCTACGTTCCCTCACAGGGAACTTCAAATGCCTCCTACAGTTATGTCGAGCCTTATTACTACGACTGCTCCTTGAGCGACACCATTCTCTACAAGGGCTACCTGTACAACTGGGCGGCCGCTTTGGACACGGCCTTTTCGGCAAACTCCTCCGACAGCTATGTAAAACGTCAAGGTATTTGCCCAAAAGGTTGGCACGTACCGAGCATGGATGAATGGAACTACATGCTCACCTACGTGATGACCCACGGCAATACAGACCACTATGGTTGTGATAATGACAGCACCAAAATCACCAAAGCCCTTTCTTACGATACCACGCGATGGTATTCCACCACATCCTCCTGTGCGCCGGGCAACGACCCCTCCACGAACAACCTTACCCAATTTTCAGCCTACCCTGCCAATTACTATGCTGGCAGTGGTATAAATGTTCTCCATATTTCTGATGCCGAAGACGTCAGATTCTGGTCTTCTTCGTCATACGACAATTCCAATGCTCGATACATTGGCTGGGGTTATAATGACGCCAATGTCACTAGCAGCAGAAACTACAAGAGTGCTGGTTATTCCGTGCGTTGCGTGCGCGACACCACCGGTCTGCGCGTCCCGTCGCTGACGGTTGCCGTTGACAGCGTCACGCAGGAGACCGTCAAGGTGACGGGTCAGGTGACGAACGACGGCCGCGCCGTCATTACCGAGCGTGGTATTTGCTGGAGCACCGACACGCTGCCCACCATCAACAACTACAAAATAGTGGACGCTACGGGTGACAGCCTCAGTATGGACGAATACATCGCCCGCATCGCCATGCTGACCCCGAACCTCACCTACCATGTGCGCGCCTACGCTATAAACTTCGAGGGAGTGGGCTACAGTGACGACATCAAGTTCACCATGCTCCCGCCCGCAAATCTCTGCGAAGGAACGCCTACGGTTACCGACCGCGATGGCAACGTCTATAACACCGTGCAGATCGGCTACCAGTGCTGGACTCGCGAGAACATGCGCTGCACCACCTTCCCCGACGGAACACCGATTGGCTACGGCGGTACCAACAATAATAACAGACGTAGCGGTGATACCCTGAAGCTCTACTACAACGACACCATCTCGACTATCCCGTTGGAGCATAGCGGCTATCTCTACAACTGGTACGCTGCCATGGACACCGTCTCCAAGACTGCTTCGATTCCGTACGTCTCCTTCGAGAAACGCCGCGGTATTTGTCCTGAGGGTTGGCACGTGCCGAGCATTACCGAATGGGATACCTTGGTGAACTACATGTCTCGCCAAAGTGAATATATGTGCCGTGAGGATTATTACTCCAAATATTTCGCCAACGCACTTGCCAGCAAGAATTGGTGGGCGAATCCGAACTACTCCGATTCTTGTTATGTGGGGGTAAGTCCGGAGGACAACAATGCTTCCGGCATGTCTATGATCCCGACCGGTTATTGGGGGGCGAGCAGCATGAGCATGGAAAAGCGTTCACAGGAAGCCCATTTCTGGAGTTCCACATTATACAGTAATAATAGCTCTTACTACTTCGGTTTTAGGCTGCGGTATGATCTTAACAGTGTATCTTCACGTTCAGACTACGGTGACCAACTTGATCGTGGAAGTGCCTTCCCCGTGCGTTGTTTACGTGACACCACTGGCCTGCATGTCCCCACAGTGACCGCCACAGCCGGTCAGGTGGGACCCAACTCCGCCTCCTTTAACGGCGAGGTGACCAAGGACGGCGGTGTGGCTGTGACAGAACGCGGTTTCTGTTACAGTGCCAGCAGCCAGACTCCCACCATCAACGATGCGAAACAGACCGTCGGGGAAGGACTCGGCGAGTTCTCGGGTGTCGTCGGCAATCTTGTGCCGGGCGTGACCTACTATGTGCGCGCCTACGCCACCAACTACGAGGGCACTGGCTACAGCGACGTGATGACCATCACGGCCACCACCCCGGAGAACACCTGTCCTAACCAGCCTACCGTGACCGACCACGAGGGCAACGTCTATAACACCGTGCAGATAGGCGACCAATGCTGGACACGCGAGAACATGCGCTGCAAAACCACGCCCAAGAATCCGAACGTGCCAATGGAGAGCCCGTACTCAACCTACAGCAACTACAAGCCTTATTTCTACACCTCTCCGGCTTCGGATTCCGTAAGACTCTTCGCATACGGCTACCTGTACAACTGGGCCGCCGCTATGGACACCACGGCTACGGATTACATTACGGCCTCTTTCGAGAACCGCCGCGGTATCTGTCCGGAGGGTTGGCATGTGCCTACCAAGGACGAATGGACCACCCTCGTGACCTACGTGAGCAGTCAGGAGGATTACCGTTGCAACGGCAACGCCAACAATAATGCTCGCGCCTTGGCTGACCAGTTCACTTGGCAAAGTTACAGCGGAAGTTGCACGCCCGGTTATGATTTGACCCAAAACAATGCGACCGGCTTCACTGCCACCGCCGCTGGAGAAGTCTACCGGAACACGAGCTATGGTACCTCTATGCGATATAGAGGCAACTATACCACAGCCGAATTCTGGTCGGCCACCAATGCCCCGGCTAGTCCTAATGGTTATTCCGCTTATACAGCCACCATTTACAACAACACTCCAAACGTAAGGGCAGGTGATGGTTATTCTGACACCAAGTGGGAATGCCATTCCGTGCGCTGTCTTAAAAATGAGGAAGGGGCTGTGGAGAAGACCGTTCCCACGGTAACCACCACGAGTGTGAGCAATGTCACCGGATCCGGTGCGAAGTTCGCCGGTGAAGTGGTTTCAGACGGTAACATTGCCGAAACGCGGCGCGGCTTTTGCTGGGACTACAGCGAGAACCCGGACACCACCGATTTCCGCGTCGCCTGCGGTACGGGTGCCGGCGAGTTCAACGCGGCAGTCTCGAATCTCCAACCAGGCACCACCTACTACGTACGCGCCTACGCGATCAACCGTTTGGGTGTCAGCTACGGAGAGCAAGTGACATTCACCACCTCCAGCGACTTCCATGTGGACACGATTCCATACGTGACCGACTTCTCAGATAATGAAGCATGGTTGTTGAACGGCAACGACAATTGCTGGTGGATGATCGGCTCTAACAATGGCTATTACGATGGTCAGTCCTTGTTTGTGACGAAAGACGGCACAACCGCTGGTCATTATGGCAACAACGGTTATTATCAATATCTCTCGGCCGAGAAATTCCTCATGATGCCTGCCGGAGACTCCATCCACGTGGAGTTTGACGCTTTGGTTGGTGGATACAGCTATTACTGTTTCATGAAAGCTTTATTGGTGCCGATTAGCATGAACTTCAGCGCCAACACCAATTGCTTCAACTACAGTTACTCCAACAATGCCGCCAACTTCGCAAAATATTACGGAGATGTCAATCACTACTATCTCAGCCAGGCCAACGGCATGAAGCATTACAGCGTCAACCTGCCGAACCCCGCTCCTGGCGACACTTGTAAATTGGCCTTCCTGTGGTCGAAAACCAATAGTTCAAATTACAATAACTACCAGCCCGGCGCCATTATCGCCAACGTGGTGGTCAGCCCCGTCATTGTACGGACAGACGGGGTTTCTGACCTGACCGACAATAAGGCCAAAGTGACCGGCAGCGTACAAGCCCAGGCCAACCAAGCTGCGGTCACGGAGCGCGGTTTCTGCTGGTCGTCAACGGGCATTCCAACGCTCAGCGACAGCCACGTGGCTGTCGGCAGCGGCGACGGCAGCTTCACCACCACCTTGACCGGCCTCAATGCGCAGACAACCTATTACGTTTGCGCTTACGCCACCGATCAAGACGGGATGACGCTCTATGGCAACCCCGTTTCATTCCAGACGAAATTCGACAAGGGAACCGCCCATGCGGTGCCTTACGAGACCAGTTTCGAAGACGCTGAGAGTTGGTATCTAAACAACGGCACCCAGAATAATTATTGGGCCATCGGCATCATCGACGGCGACTCTTCCCTGTTTGTCACCAAAGACGGCACGACAGTGAGCTATAACACTTCCGGTTCCGCCGTATTCATGGCCGAGCGTTATTTGGCAATGCCGCAGACTGACAGTGTCACGGTGGAGTTTGACGTAAAGGCGTTCAATGGGGAAGGTAGCTACGACTACGTAAAGGTGTTCCTTGTGCCTGCCGACCAAGACTTCGAGGCTCAAACCGACAACAACGGCCACAACTGCTGTTCCGAAACAGGTTACAGCACGTTGGCCATGAAGTTCCCCTCTGGAAACTATTACTTCAACAACTGTTCTGACTCACACATTTCGGCTAACATGCTGAATCCTACCCCTGGCGACACCGCGAAACTAGTCTTCATGTGGCGCAACGATTACGATGGCGGCTCTAATCCTCCTTCTTGTATCACGTCCGTTTCGGTGAGTGTTTCCGGCGACGGCGTGTGGACGGGCAGTGTCTCGAACATCACCACAAACCACGCGACGGTCGGCGGCTATCTCCCTGCGGGACAAACCTTCACGGAGTGCGGTATCTGCTACAGCACCACCGAGAATCCCACCACGGCAGACTCCAAAGTAATGACTGGTTCAGGTTTCACCGGCGGCGACTTCACCGTGGACCTCAATTTGCAGTCGAGCACACGCTACTACGCCCGTGCCTACGTGGTGAAAGGCGGCGAAACTCAATACGGTGCGCAAGTCACCTTTATCACCCATGCTGTATTCCCGTTCACGACGGACTTCTCCACCAATCAGTCTTCGTGGGTCAGCAACCACGGCGACCTTGGCGACTATTGGACTACCGGCACGGTGAATGGCCGTTCGGCCATGTTTGTCACCGACAATGGTACGGACGCCCATTACGACCACAGGGCCACTGTGATGATGGAGAAGCTGATCACGATGCCGGCGGAAGACTCCGTGAATGTCACCTTCGACGTGATGGTGGGCGGTGAAAGCAGCTATGACTATATGAAAGTCTTTTTGGTGACGGCGGAAACGGAGTTCACTCCGGGAGACTACAGCAGAAATGAAACCGCTGCCCCGTACGGTTACGCATATAGTGTCAATGCCATGAATTTCAACAGGTATGCATCCCTGTCAAGTGGATCTTATGTGAATACATACAAGTATATGTTGAATTTGTTGAAGGATACCGTGCATGTCAGCGAAATGATGGCCAACCCAGCGGCAAACGGCGTGGCGAAACTTGTCTTCTTGTGGACCAGCGACGGTGCCAGCACACAGCCCGGCCCCATTATCATGAACCTGTCGGTGGCTTCTGCGGGCATCCATACGGTTTCCGTCACGGGTAACGTCACAAACACCGCCGTCATGAAAGTCAAATTAGACAATCCTAACGGCGCGTCAATTGATGAGTATGGTGTCTGCTACAGTACCACGAACCCCGAGCCCACAATGGCCGACAGTCACGCGGCGGCGACCACAGGAACCGCTTCAGGGACCTACGATGTGACCATGACCAACCTGACCCCGGCCACCCGCTACTACGCACGTGCCTATATGACGCAAGGCGGTGTCACCATCTATGACACAGTCATTATGTTCTACACGGCTTCCAGCCTTCCCTACCAGACCGACTTCAACGATGCTTCGTCCTGGTATATGAACAACGGCACAGCGTCCAGCAAATGGATGGTTGGTGATTACAACAGCGGAAAGGCACTGTTTGTCACGTCGGATGGCACCACTCCGGGTTATAGTAGTGGCACATCGGTTGTGATGGCCGAGCGCGTTCTGGCAATGCCGAACGACTCTCTCGTCACGGTTGCCTTTGACGTGAAGGTAGGCGGTGAGTCTTCTTACGACTACGTGAAGGTGCTTTTGGTGCCTTCAGATTCAACGTTCACGGCTAAAAACAACAACAGCAACAATTCGACGACTTTCCCGTATGGCTACAACAACAGCAGTTTTGCCTTGAACTTCCATAATTACAAGTCACAAACGGGCAACACCTCCTACGACTACATACTGAACCTGACCAATGGCAACACGTTGAGCATTAGCGAGAAGATGGTGAACCCCGCCCGCAACGGTGCGGCAAAGCTCGTCTTTGTCTGGACGAATGACGGTGGCGGCGGCGTTCAGCCTGGCGCCATTGTATCCAACCTGCGGGTGTCAACGGAGGGTTCCGGTGCGGACTTCTCCTGCGGCACCTCCAAGGTTGCCGACTACGATGGCAACATCTATGCCACCGTGGAAATCGGCGCCCAGTGCTGGATGGCGGAGAACCTCCGCGCCACGAAGTATTCCGACGGCACATCCGTCAGCGACTTGCGCGCACCTGACAACAACAGCGCGAACGTTCCTGTTTACGGCTACCTCTACACATGGGATGCGACAATGAACGGCGAAGCGGCCTCCTCTGCCAAACCCAGCGGTGTGAAAGGTATCTGTCCCACAGGATGGCATGTTCCGAGCTATGGTGAGTTCCAACAGTTAGAAACCGCTGCAGATGCGATAGAGACTGACTGCGGTCCTGCCAGAGTTCTTGCCGCAAAAGAAGGCTGGCAGGTGAACGGAGACAATGCGTGCTGTGTGGGTTACAACCAGAGTGTCGCAAATAACAGTACCGGCTTCACCGCGCGTCCGGCAGGATATTATTCTTCCTACGGATTTAGTGAATTTGGTTCTGCTGCTTCATTTATAAACGCTACAGCAGGTGGTTATAACGATACCGTGTTTCATTGGATGATACAAGCCACTGGAACAAGCTCAACGTCTTTGACCATGTCCAAGCAAGGGGCAGGTTCCGTCCGTTGCGTGAAAAACTGATAGATTTTAAGTGTTTATAATAGCTAAGGGACGGTTCCGACATGGAGCTGTCCCTTTTTTAATGCAGAATGCAGAATGATGAATGATGAATGATGAATGATGAATGATGAATGATGAATGATGAATGATGAATGCGAAGCATGCCTATGCGTTGGCTCATGCCCGTACAGGCGGTGTTCGGGCGTGTATATGTCATGGCGGATGCGTATATACGCGTTGGCGGATGCCTATATACGCGTTGGCGGATGCCTATATACGCGTTGGCGGATGCCTATATACGCGTTGGCGGATGCCTATATACGCGTTGGCGGATGCCTATATACGCGTTGGCGGATGCGTATATACGCGTTGGCGGATGCCTATATACGTCTCGGCTCAGTCGTATATAGGCGTTGGCTCATGCCCGTACAGGCGTTGGCCCATTCCTGCACCAGCGTTGGCACGTCATGTTTCACAGGTTCACGTCGACACCTCCGAACACCACCATCCCCGATAGGGGATCCATATCTGTAGAAGGACGGATGCCCGTGCGGTTGTCAAATTCTCGTAGAGGATTCATATACAATGTATTACCAAAATATTGCGACCTGTACGATCTGCAACCTGCACGGGATCCAGTCCGTTCTCCAACATCTTGATGAGGAGTTCGTGGTGACCCTGTACCAAACCCTGTTGCATCCCCCATTGCATTCCCTGTTGCATCCCACGCTCATATTTTTTTTCTGACATGATTTTTTGTTTTGGTTTGTACTTTGTTCGCTCTGGTCAGACAACCGTTCGAAGGGGCAGGTCAGACTGAACCCACTGAAATAGACACTCCGATCTTGAAATACCAGCGCCACTATATTGTCTCTCAACAGGAGGTTTTAAGTGTTTCTTTCTCCTGCTCCACCACATAAGTAAGGAAATTTCGAAAATGTTACAGCCGTGAGATATTTTTTTGATATAACGTTGATATTCAAAGATTTCCACGTGTATCGTATTCTAAAAACAAACGATGCGAGCCGTCCATTTAAAATAATTAAACCTCCATGCCGAACGTATGTCTAAAAAATGTATTTTTGCACGGAGTTTTAAACATAAAGAATTATAAGATGAGAAAGATATTTACGCTTTTGGTTATGATGTCGGTTTTGATTGTCAACGCACAGACAGTCAGAGTGTTCTACAACGGCAACGCATTGAACGACTGCGACACCGTGTTCGTGCCCGTCGATGAGAACGGCGACCAGGTGGACGCATACTTCGGCTACCAGAACATGTCCAACAACGACATTGTGTTCCAGGTCCGCAAAGAGATCATCACCATTCCCCAAGGTGGCGACATGATGTTCTGCATCGGCGACTGCTACACCGGCAGCCTCTCGCAGCCGAGCACCCTGGCGGCAGGACAGATTGTGGGCTCCGACGACCATCAGTTCGCTTTCCACGCCATCTACTCTGGCAGCAGCGAGGCCGCATTGGTCAAATACACCTTCTTCCTGACCAACGACGAGAACGACAAAATCTCTTTCTTCATCGCCTACGGCGCCGGTTCCTCCATCAAACCTGCTGATATGACGAAGATTCTGAACGCCTACCCGAACCCAGCCGTTCGCGTGGTGAACATCGAATATGCCGCACCGGCATCCAACGCCAACCTCGTCATCAAGAACCTCACCGGCCGCGAGGTTTACCGCACCGCCGTCAGTCAGACAGGCAAGAAGCAGGTGGACATCTCCCAATTCAGCCCCGGCGTCTATCTCTACGGCGTGGAAGTTGGCGGCAAAATGCTCTGCACTAAGAAACTGCTGGTGAAATAGCGTATTAGTCCCCTGCCCTGCCCTTTCCCGAGAGCCATGTTTACACAACACTGGCTAATCACGACACAGTTCAATTGGGACACTGTTGTGCGCCCCAACAATGGGCTAACGCTCGTGTTTTGCCTCCTGTTACTGCTGATTACGACAATCTTAATCGCTTCCCGGCGCAAAATGACGCTCGTTTTCAGAGCGTTGTTCTCCCAGCGACACTTCTCCATCATCCAGCGCGACGGCAAGCTCCTCGAAGACCGAATGTCGCCTTTCGTGCTGCTTTACGACGTGCTGACCATCACCACCGGACTCGTCATGTTCTGCACGACCTATATCCCGCGCCCCATGTCGAAACTGCCCTTCGTGGCATATATCGGCATTTTTTTCACCCTCCTGATGGCCGCCTACGCGCTCAAGATTCTGTGCAACGAGTTGTACGCCAACCTGTTCGGAAGAAGCAAAGAGCGCATCACCATAAACCAGTACAAGTTCATCTTCATGACCGACTTCGCGGTGATCCTGTTCCCCTTGCTCGTCATCATCCAATATACCGGTCATCGCGCTGTCTATTACGTGATTACAAGTGTGTTGGCAGCCCTCTTATCGGTTTTGGTCTACCGGCTGATGAAAATAAATTCAAACAACATTCAAAAGTTTCATTTTTTTCTCTATTTTTGCACCCTTGAAATTTTACCTTGGTTAATATTCCTTAAGGTATTGTTAATAATTTGAGTTACAATTAGTTGTAAGAAAATAAACAAGTCTTTATAACGTTCGGAAATGAAGATAAAAAACATATTAATCTCCCAAAATGCGCCCGAGGACATCGAGAGATCGCCTTACGGGGAACTGATTCGGAAGTACAGCATCAACATTGACTTCTACAAGTTTTTCAAGATCAACTGCACGACCGCGCTGGATTTCCGGAAGACCCACATCAACATTCTGGAATACCAGTCAATCGTGTTTTCCAGCACGAACACGATTGACAAGTTTTTCGAGTTGTGCAAGGACATGCGTTTGGAAATGCCTGAATCGATGAAATATTACTGCGCCACGGAGTCCATCGCGCTCTACTTGCAGAAGTATGTCCCGTACCGCAAACGCCGCGTGTTCGCCGCGAAAGACGCGCAAGTGACCAGCTTCTACGACCTGCTTATCAAGAACAAGACCGTGAGCATGCTGGTTCCATGCGGTCAGGACGGCATTTCCCCTCAATTGGAAGCTGTGCTTGTGGAGAACGAAATCAAGTACGCGCAGGCTGTGGTGTTCAAGATTGCGCACGCCGACCTGGCGCACGACGTAGACATTGACAAGTACGACCTGATTGTCTTCTTCAGCCCGAACGGCGTGAAGTCGCTGCAGGCCAACTTCCCGGATTTCCAACAGGGAGAGAAGGCGTTCGCCGCCCTTGGCAAAGCCGCTGAACAGGCCATCGCGGAGGCAGGCTGGAAACTCCACGTCTCCGCGCCCACCAAGGAACACGCCTCCCTGAACGAAGCGTTAGACGCTTTTCTGAAGGAGTATGCCAACCGCAGACGCTAACCATTTCGACTTCCCGCGGACAAGCCGCCTCAAATCCTCGCCACAAATCAAAGATGTGGTGCAGCAGCGGCAATCCGTTTTCCATTTCCCCATAAAATGCTTCTATAGCATCGCCGAAACACCTGACAGCACCGGCTGTCAGGTCGCTTTCCTCGTGTCGAAAAAACGCTTCCGCCATGCCGTCGACCGCAACCGCGTGAAACGCCTGCTGCGCGAAGCCTATCGACTTAACGGAAAGGAACTGACTGTACCTGAAAATCGTTCGCTACAACTCTGCTGGATGTTCGTCGGCACAGAACTGCCCGACTACCTCCACGTGGAGAGCGCCGCTCAGCAGATATTCCGCGACCTTCAGCACAAACTCAACCCGGAAGAATAACGGCCATGAGGGAACTCTATCAAGGCTTTAAGAACTTGCTGGCCAAGCTGTTGATCGGACTGATCCGGCTTTACCAGATCACGTTGTCGCCTTATATCGGCCGCGCCTGCCGCTACACGCCAACCTGCTCGAACTACGGCATCGAAGCCATCCAGAAGCACGGGCCCTTCAAGGGCTTCTGGCTCACATTCAAGCGCGTGCTCTCCTGCAACCCCTGGGGCGGAAGCGGGTACGATCCCGTGCCGTGACAATAAGAGCTCAGAGTTAAAAGTTAAGAGTTAAAGTCAAGACAATAGGTCTAACTGCTAACTACTAACTGTTAAACCTTGATGGTCAGGATGTCGTTCCAGTCCGTCGTGTAGTTCGGAGAAAGGTGGTTGCGGTTCATCTTGACCCCTTCGAAGCCAGCGGTGGCCACCACCACAGTGCGCTGTCCCTGCTTTTCGTTGATGATGTCCATCGCTCGCATGAGGCGGTCATGCTTCTCTCGGTCCACCTCGTCGAAAAGCACCGTCTGCACACTCTCCTTGGGCGAGAACTGCGAAAGGATGACCCCGGCTTTTTTGTAGAAGGTGCCCGGACGAAAGATAGCAGCGGTAGTCTTGACGGCAATATCGACCAATTCCACAGTGCTGTCAGACAATGCGGACAGTGTAATCAGCTGGTTGTCATAATGTTGCTCCTGCTCATGGCGGAAGCGGTTGGTCAGCAGGAAGACCTGGATGGCGTGGCAAACACTCCCCTGCTTGCGCAGTTTCTCGGCGGCCATGGAGGTAAACAGCGACACCTGCTGCGTGAGGTCGTCAAGGGAACTTAATTCCGTGCTGAAACTTCTCGACACCATAATCTGTTGTTTGTCAGGCTGGTTAGATTCAAACTCTATGCAGGGCTTACCATGAAGCTCGTACCAAGTGCGCATTCCGCCGACATGCATCTTGCCGCGCACGAAGTCCAACGACTGCTGTGAGAAGTCGTATGCCGTGTTGATATTACGGCTCTTAAGCATCACGGAGAAGCGCCGCCCGATACCCCACACGTCTTCAATCGGGAACTTCCGCAACACCTTTTCGATGTCCTGCGGGCGGTACATATAGCAGCTGCCACGTAGTTTCGGATACTGCTTGCAAAGCTTGGAAGCGATTTTCGCTAACGTTTTCGTCTGCGAGATGCCCACGCTGATGGGGATTCCGGTGTCTTTCTGTACTTTGCGGGAAAGATAATGCCCGAAAGCATCCAGTTCTTCGTCCTTGATGCCGCGCAGGTTGAGGAATGACTCGTCGATGGAATAGACTTCCGTTTCAGGACAGAGGCTGCGCAGGGTTTGCTGGACGCGCCGCGACATGTCGCTGTAAAGGGCGAAATTACTGGAGAAGACGGTCACGTCGTGCCGTTTGAGGAGGGTTTCCAACTGAAAGAAAGGATGCCCCATCTTGATGCCGAGCCGTTTGGCCTCGTTCGACCGCGCAATCACGCAACCGTCATTGTTGGAGAGGATTATGACGGGCTTCCCGTTGAGCTCGGGCCGGAACACACGCTCACAGGAGACGAAGAAGTTGTTGCAATCGGCGAGACCGTACATGGCTTTTACTTTGGGGTGGCAAAGGTACGTTTTTTTCACCATTAAAAATCGTACCTTTGCCGCCTGTTTTTTTATTCCGACTATGCTGTTCAATTCGATAGAGTTTGCCATCTTCCTGCCCGTCGTGTTCCTGCTTTACTGGCTTGTGTTCCGGAAGAGCCTGCGCGGGCAGAACCTCTTCATTGTGGCGGTCTCCTACCTGTTCTATGGCTGGTGGGACTGGCGGTTTCTATTCCTCATCGCCTTCACCTCGTTCTGCAGCTGGGGCAGCGGACTGCTCATCGAACGTTTTCGCCATCAACCGACCGCGAAAGCCGTCCACATCCTCAACATTGTGTTGAACTTGGCCATTCTCGGTGTCTTCAAATACTATGATTTCTTCGTGACCTCTTTCGCCAAAGTGTTTTTGCAGGGTCAAACCGATGGTCTGCTGCTGAATGTGGTGCTGCCCGTCGGCATCAGTTTCTACACTTTTCAGGCGCTGAGTTACAGTATTGATGTTTATCGCGAAAAGTTGGAGCCCACTCACGACATCGTGCAGTTCTTCGCCTTCGTGAGCTTCTTCCCGCAGTTGGTGGCCGGTCCCATTGAGCGGGCGACAAACCTGCTGCCACAGTTCGCCCAACCGCGCACTTTCGACCATGACCAGGCCGTCGATGGCATGAGGCAGATTCTGTGGGGGCTTTTCAAGAAGATTGCCGTCGCGGACAACTGTGCCGCCTACGTGGATTATGTGTATGGATCTTATACGTCGCAAAGCGGGGGCACCTTGGCCATCGCAGCCGTGCTGTTTGCCTTCCAGATTTACGGTGACTTCTCCGGCTACTCCGATATTGCCATCGGAACATCCAAACTATTCGGTATCAAGCTGATGCGGAACTTCAACAATCCCTATTTCAGTCGTGACATCGCGGAGTTCTGGCGGCGGTGGCACATCTCGCTGACCACCTGGTTCCGCGACTACGTCTATATTCCGTTAGGCGGCAGCCGCGTGTCGAAGGGGAAGGTGGTGCGCAACACGTTCATAATCTTTCTGTTAAGCGGTTTCTGGCACGGTGCGAACTGGACGTTTCTCGCTTGGGGAGCCTTCCATGCGCTGCTCTTCCTGCCTCTTATCCTGTCGGGCCGCAACCGCAAATACACCAATGGGATTGCCGAAGGACGAAGGCTGCCGTCGCTATCCGAATTTGGACGCATGTTGCTGACTTTCGCGCTGGTGACGATGGGCTGGATTCTTTTCCGTGCCGACTCTATCGGGCAGGCGTGGCATTATCTCACATTGTTGCCACACGGAGGCGCAACCTACACGGAGGGTCTCGCCGCCTGTGTCGCGTATGTGCTCCTGATGCTCGTCATAGAGTGGATTCACCGCTCCGGCCGCCATGGTTTGGATCTGCACATCCGGTCTGCCGCACTTCGTCACCTCCTCTATTACAGCCTGATAGTCATCATGTTCTTTGCCTATTCCAATTCTGAAACCTTCATCTATTTCCAGTTCTGATATGAAAAAGTTCCTGCGACAGACTCTCCTTTTCGCGCTCGGTCTCTTCCTGATGGCCGTCATTTTCGATGTGGTAATGACCAGGCGGGCGTTGCGCATGAAAGTACCCCCGTATGTGTCGTGGAACGACCTTTATCAGCACAATATTGATGCCGACATCCTTATCATGGGCAGTTCCCGGGCGTACGTGCATTTCAACCCTGCCATTATGGACACCATTCTTCACGCCAACTGCTATAATCTCGGCATGAACGGCCGTGCCGCCGACTCCCAGATTTTACGCTACAAGGTCTTCCGCCGTCGCGGAACCCCGAAACCCAAACTCATTGTCTACGAGGTGAGTCACGGCACAATGCAGAAGAGCAACGGCTATGAGCGGTCACAATTCGTTCCCTACCTCCACGATCTATACCTTTGGCAGCTCTTTCACAAGCAGGAGGAATTCTCCGTTGCCGACCTTGTATTGCCGTCATGGCGTTTCCTGGGTCGGAAGAAAATGATGGGCACCATCCTCTCCCCAGCGGCGCAGAAAGAAGGCGACAATCCTGTCTATAAGGGGTTTAAAGGTTTCGACAAACCATGGGATGGACGAGCGTATCGCAAGCAGAAATGTGTCACGTACAACAGCGACACGGCCATTATCCGGCAGTTCCGGGAATTCCTTGACGATTGCCGACGTGACAGCATCCCGGTGGTGCTGGTGACTTCCCCGTTCTACATCGGTGGCACGAGGAAGATGGCTGACTCCACGGGCATGCACGCCATGTTCGCGCAAATCGCTGACGATTACGGCCTCCCGTTCCTGGACTACACCTACGACGAACTCTGCTACGATACGGCCAACTTCTACAACACCATGCACCTGAACCGCACCGGCGCGAACCTTTTCACAGAGAAGGTGGCGCGGGACATTGATTCGGTGATGCGAGGCGAGTAGTTAGCAGTTAGTAGTTAGCAGTTGCTGAGGCCGTTCACAAAATCGGTCGGGAACTGCTGGCGATTCGGCTGGTGTAAATAGTAGAGCCGTCATATTATGGCGGCTCTACGGATGCCTACCGCACCGTCACCCGCACCCCGTTACCCTGCGCGCGGTACTCCGGTGCGTACATACACTCCACGGTGGTGGCACCGGCGGAGAAGTCGCCGGTCTGAGTGGCAAAAACATCGTATTCCAGCACGATGGTGCCTTGCGGGAAGCGGCTGAAGAAGAAGCAGTTGGCGGCATCTCGAGGACTCTCCACCCACCATACACCGCCCTGATTGCCCTCGCGCTCGTGGATGTTCACCGGCTCGAAGGCCGCCGCCCGCGGGTCCTTGACCTGCACGTACTCCAAGTCGCGGTCGCTGCTGATGACGATCTTCACGGAGATGCGCTCGCCCAGACGGACGGGGTTGTCGGCGGTCACCGGCGCGGCGGTCTTCCCGTCGCCGACAGCCGGCTGGTGGTAAAGCGTGCGCCGCACCGACAGTCCGCTGCCCGTGGCCTCCACCTTGTCGGGGACCTCCAAATACTGCCAGTACGCGGCCCCGAAGGCCGGGTGCGTGCCGTCGGTGCGCACGGCAATGTCGGCCAATGCCGGGGTCATCGTCTCCGACTTCCACACTCGTTTCAGGTAGCCGGTACCGGCTTCGGCGCGGGCGGCCTCCGTAGCCGTAATCTCCTCACCGCCCGCGGTGACGACCGTCGCGGCAGGTTGCAGCAGGTCGGCCGGAGCACCGAGCAGCAGCGCATAGACGGCCTCCGCCGTGGCTTTCGTGTTTGACCAGCTGTTACCCTCCTTCTGCATCAGCAACCACTGTTTCATCATCGTCAGCTCGTCCTCGCGCGGTGAGATCTCGGTGAACGCCTCGATCAGCAGCGCCTGCCGCTCGATGGGCGCCTCGTACCAGCGGTAGTAACACCCGCTGTACTCCTTGCGCCAGCACATCCCCTTCTCACGGTCAATAACCGACTGCTGACGAATCGTTTCCATAATGTCCACCGCCTCTTTCTCTCTGCCGATGCGATAGAGTATCAACGCCACTTCCGCCTGACGGGTGAACTTGGCTTTCTCCAAATCCTCCATCATCCGCATGGTGAGATTCTGCACGTAAGGCTTTGAAAGCCAAATGGAATCAAACGGTGCGAACGTGCGGGCGTAGAGGTAGTGAACGTCTTCTTCAGAGAAATAGAAGGTGGCTTTGGGATCTTTCTCCAAGCGTTTCAGGTACGCTTGATAACGCTCCTCTTGATACCGGTCGGCGGCGCGGATGGCCTTGTCGAGCATCTTGTCGGCGTTTGGCACCGTGATGCCCATGCGCTGCAGCTTGTAGAAGCCCGCCACGAGGTGGTCGGTGATGTACGGGGAGTAGCTCCAGCGTCCGTACCAGTCCCAGCCGCCGCCCAACAACTGGTTGCTCTGCAGCTTGTTGAAGCCCTTGTCCAGCACCTTCTGCAGGTTCTCGTCGGAGAAGAGCTTTGCGGTCTCTATCCGCTGTTGAGACTCAATTTGCGCGTCCCGCAGCCACGGAGTCTCCTCCATCAGTATACTCTGCAGCGACTCGTTTTTGAGCAGCGGGGAGGTCAATGCGTTGTTCACCGTGTCGTTCAGCCAGCCATCGAACACCTCGCGAAGACCGGGGTTCTGCGTGAGGGCGTGCTGCACGGTGGCGGCCGCGAACAGCTTGCTGAAGGTCTGCTCGTTGCAATCGTAAGGGTAGCGCATCAGGTACGGCAGGGCGCGGATGGCGAGCCACGCGGGATTGGTGGTCGCCTCCACGGTGTAGCTCAGCGGCTGCATCGTGGGGGTGCTGTGCGTGCGGTAGCGGCGGAACGTGATGGCCGTGTCGCTGCCTGCAGGTACCACGAACGGACAAGATTCCGTCACTAACATCCGATTCGGCAACACGGGCAGAAGGTTCTCCTCGCCGTCGCCGTAGTTGCCGGCGCGGGCCACCATCCGGTAGCCGATGGCGGGGATGCCCTCGGGAACGATAATGCGGAATTGGACGGATTGGGAGCCACCGGCCGCCACGGAAAATCTGTTTTTTCCGTCTGTAGAGACGCGCCATGGCACGTCTCGACCGTCATCGTTAATTACCATTCCCACGGGTTGTCCATCCTCCGCATTGAAAAATTCCACCGCCACCGTGCCCGCCAAATCGGATTCACTGCGGTTGGTGACCTTGGCACGGAGTGTGAGGGTGTCGCCCTCGCGGAAGAAGCGCGGGGCGTTGCTCTGCAGCATCAGCGTGCGACGGCTTTGCAACAGCGCGGTGACACTCTTATTTCGCATCTCCTTGGTATGCCCGAAGGCGTAGAACTCCCAACCGGTGTATTGGTCGGGTAAAGTGAAGTCGATGTGCACGCGACCGCTGTCATCGGGATGGAGGTTCGGGTAAAAGAAGGCCGTCTCCACGAAGTTGCTGCGCGGGGTCACGTCGGGCGAAAGGGTCGGTTCCGTGACCGTCTCGACTATCTCTATCTCCGGAGCGCTGTCCGTGCGTACGCCATCGACGATGGTCACCTGCCCGTCGCTGCGGTTGCCACGCACGGAGGTCATCGTCCCGTCCATGGAAGAGACTCCGTCCAAACTAGTCAAAGCCTCCGCCACGGAACGACCGGCTGTCGTGCGGATGTTTTCTCCGGACAGTCGAGCCATGGCGGGTGTCATATCCATGCTGAACACCGGCGGCTCCCACGCGACAACCACTTCATTAAGTTCATTTGAGGTCGTGTTGTCCTGATAGTAAATGTATCTCGGCATGGGCGACTGCACCTTCTCGTAACGCAACGCGGTTTTCGAAGCGGTTCCTTTGTTGTAGCAGGTGTAGTCACTATAAGCATCCGACAAATCATAGCACCGGTTAGGCATATACGGCGTTAGGCTTTGGCGGATTTTACGCGGGACGCTGAATCTTTGCGGATAATAGTGCTGCCCGTAGTCGGCCTTGCGCATGCCCAACTCATACAGACTCCCGTCGATCATCCAGGCTAACAGTTCCGCCTGCTGCACGGATTTCGAATCGCCGTCGGTGAGGGTGATTTCCCAATGTTCGTTGCTGCCGGGCTCCGACACGTCGCGATAGCGCGTCAGGCTGGCGTTCATAATCAGCTTGCGGTAGCGTTTGTTCACTCGTTCGACATAGCGGGCATCCAGCGGCAACAACGTGTCGCGGATGACTTTATGGAGCTGGTCGTCTTTCACGATGCGGGCGCAGAAGCTGAGATTGCGTTTGCCGCCACGGTGCGTCTTCACCGTCACGGTCCGTTGCTCCTTGTCGAGCGGAATGCGCAAGGTCTTGAGCTTCCGCTCTCCCTGATAGACGTCGCAAATCGCCACCGCGTTACGCAGACAGCTGCCGACTGAGAGGGTCAGCGGTTCGCCAAGTCTCTCCGGCACTGAGACGAAGGTCGCCCGAATCGGTTGGTAAGGACGGAAATCCGAATCGTTGGAACGGTTCACTGTGAAGTGCCGTTTCGCCGATGCCGTTTTCCCGGATTTGTCAACGCATTCGACCAACAGCAGGTAATTACCCGCTTCCCAATTTCTCACATTTATCTTTAAGATGGAATCCGGTACTAACGTCTCCACCGTTTTGTACACGGTGTCCAAATCGGGCCAACTGTCGGGATTGTTGGCGTGAGGATCGAAGGTGAGGTGCGGGAACTCGCGGGCGTATTCCGCTTCGCTGTGCATGGGATGCCAGTAGAGAGGCTTCCGTTCGAATGCCGGAATCCGGTATTCGTCGGGCGTCTGCAGGCGCACCACGCGGATGTTCATCGGGACGGGTTGCGGTATGCCGTTGTGGTTGACCGCCTTCACTAACCAGCGGGCCGTGTCAGCCAGCGACAAATCAATGTCGTCATCCTTGGAGATGCTGACCGTCAACATCTTGTCTGGAATCCAGACAGAGCTCTCGTCACGGTGCGTTTCGCCGTTCAGGTCGGTGACGATGGCCTCGATTTCCAACATATAGGAAAACGGCCCGACCGGATAACGGTACTCGAAACGCCCGTCGCGCTCCGTATAGACCTCTATGAGCCGGGTTTTAGCCTCGCCTTTCGCCTGAATATGCAGGGCGACGGCGGCGTTGGCGATGGGCAAGCCGTTAAGGGCGGTCACCGTGCCCCGGATGGGGAGCGTGTCGCCGGCGGCCACCTGCTGCGAGTCGGGCTCCAACTTCACCTTGAAGGTGGGCAGCTTGTATTCGGCCACCTCAATGGTGGCACGCTCTCCGGAACAAGTCCGCATAGAACGCCTCATGCCATATTTGGCGTGGTCTGGGCAGAAGACCCGCAAGGTGTATTTCCCAATGGTTTGCGGCAGGGTGAACACGCCGGACACACTGCCGTATTCGGAGGTGACGAGCTCCAGCGTGTCGGGTGCGGCATTCGTCCGCTCCAGAATCGCCAGCACCCGCTTGTTCTTGACGGCCTTGCCTTTTTTCGACAATATATACTTGAAATGAACAGTCTGCCCCGGCCGGTACAGTGTCCTGTCGGTGAAGAGCTGCGGATTGTACTGGCACCGGTGACCATGCCGGAAAGGATAGCGATAAACCTCCGAACTTACCAATTCATCCATGACAGAATACTCGGCTTTTTGATCGAAAACAGAGATATTACTCTCCATATAGATAAAGCCAAACAAATTTTCCGAATAGGGAATCTCCCCGAAACGATTGGAGTATAGGGCATGGAGATAGTGACTTTTGACCCGTAAGCTGCGAAGGGGTTCGCCCGTGCGCCGGTCATTGACAGCCACGAATTTTTTCTTGCCGGTATTCCAGTTGGCGAGTTTGAGGCGGGTGACCCGGAATTTTGCCGTCATGAGCGCTCCGGTGACATCCAACTCCGGCCGCGTGTGGAAGCAGAACTGATAGTTCCCCACAGGCAGGGAATCCACCCAAAGTTCCGTGGTGGAGAAACGGCTCCTGTCACGGCTGTCCAAATCAAACCGCTGCCGGAGGACAGGCACTTTGGTGAGCAAATCGGTATCTACATTGTAATTTTTATAGCGCGACGAATAATCTTCACTGCTTCCGTATTCACCATATTCACTTGTGGTGATAGGATAAGTGGTATAAACGCTGACGTAGAGGGTCTCTAAGTTTCGGTATTGCACGGGAATGCGTAACTTGTGGCCGAGGGTGAGGTCGGTGTGGGCATCGAAAAGCGAGATGGACGGGAGGGTGAGCGCTTCCAAGTGGTAGGCGGCATTGTGCGCGTACATCTTGAGGACGGCGTTGGCGTAAGGCTCCGTGCCGCACTGTTTGAGCACGCTGTTGAAATAGTCGATGGCGCGGGACTTGTAGTCGGTCTCCCGGTCCACGATTTGTTCGGCGGCGGCAAGCAGCACGCCGCGCTCGTAGTCGAAGGCGAGATCGGGACCGTAAGCCTTCTCCATCGAGTCGAGCATCTTCCAGCAGTCGGAGGCGTACACGTCCTCATCGACTTTTGGGAAACGATAATGCAGCCGTTGCACCTCATAGTCTATCAAGATATTCCGCTCTGTATGGGCGGTCATGGCCTCGTCAATCAGCGCGATGGCGAGTTCGGGTTCCTTAGCCCCAACCATCCGGATGCAGTTCTGGTACAGCACGTCGTTGAGGGTCGGGCGCAGATGGCGGGTTTCGGGGACCGTTTCGAGCAGGAAATCCCAGCGGTGCGTGAGAATCGTCACGTCGCGGGGCATCGCGTCGAAGCAGGCGAAGAGATGCTGTTTCGCGATCTCGCGGTAGTTCTCCTCCGACCACTCCTCCATATTGCCAAAGTCGGTCTCCTGCAGGGTGACAGCGTTGGGGTCGGCCGGTCGCGAAGGATAGAGCATCGACCCGATAAGATAGTGGTACAGCGACTGATACACCATACTGTCGCGGTCGCCCCAACGGGCCGCGGCATTGTCGCGCCGCAGCGAGTCGAGCCACATCGCCGACTGCTGCACGCTCATGTCACCATACAAACGGTTGAGGAGCAGCCGCTTGTGGTTCGCGATGAAGCGATGGTAGGCGTTGTGCTCCGCCTCGGCCTTCCATACGATAGTGTCGAGCATCGCATGCTGGCTTCTCAGATGGCGCTGCGGGATGCCGTCGTAGAGCGTCCACAAATGCTCGAACGAGCGGCTGTCGGGGCGCTGGGCGTGGACAGCTCTTACTGAGAACAAGACCATTGCCAGCAATAACAGCCTGAATATAAAAGCATTATGTCTCATAACAGTTTTTTCACATGTTATAAATAACATTCATTTGCCATGTCTTGCCGCCAGAATAATTTTCCAACCGCAAATATTCCAAATCGCGCCGCCAGATACAGGTGGCAATAATGTTGTCCGCATCCATGAAGAGCAACTGCGAGATGATTCGCCCGTCGCGCTTCTTGGGATCGGAAAGCATGGCGGGACGTGAGACCTTCCGTTGGGCGGTGACGATGCTGCCGGCCAAGCAGACTTTCTGGTTGAACTCCTTGGTGGGCACGCCCGACTTGCCGGTATAGTTGTCCCGCTCATCAGAAAAGAAAATCTGTAGTGTATCGTCCTGAAGGAATGCGGTGTGGGAGTAACCGAGACAGCGAAGCCGCTTCATCGGAATCTCCTCCAGAAATGGACCTCGCACCTGATATTTGTGAATCAGGGTCATTGTGTCAAGCACTCCATCAGCATTGGCAAAGTGAACCAAAATGTCCCCGCAATGGTAGTAACAGTGGGTCGTGCTGTTTCCGCTGTTGCTGTTACTCATAGTAGAACTCTTCAAAAGCGACCTCTGTTCGCCCAGCAGCACCAATGTGCCATCTCTGAACTCATAGAGACCGGTCACCTCGGCCGTCATCCATCCGGGCCTGATCTTGGCCATGGAGGTTTCCCGCTCGTAATATTCGTCAGGGAAGGACTGGCAGGAGATGGTTTTGGCGCGGGTGCTGTCGCGTTGGAAAACCATCAAACACACACCTTGCGGTCTGTTTTTCAAGTTGTTGGTATAATAGCCGCCCACAGCAACTTCCCCATTTTCACGAATCCGCATCCGCGCATCGCAAAGATAGCCGAATCCAATCGGTTGTGACGCTGAAGTCGAATTTTTATCGGAGAGCCTGTAGAGATGGAAGGTCTCGTCATCGCGAGTCCTGTTAGTCTTGTTGCGATAGGTGAGTATCCCCGAAAACACGGTGCCGTCGTTGCCGACCACCATATTCTCCAATTGGAATGTCTTGTTGACCTGGTCTTTTTGTATCTCTCTTCGCCACAACACTTTACCGCCATCTCCAAGAGCGATGAAGGGAGTGCTGACTAAGGGAAACTCACCATTTGCCTCAACAACTGTCAACGCCAGCACGTGCCCGTCGGGAGAAATCGCTGCAACGACTTGGCAATCATCGGGTTTCACATTATTTACGGATAGAACAAGCTGGGGATCCCACGCCACCTCGTCCTCCCTTTTGGGCATACGATTGAGATAAAGGCTGAAAGTTCCGGTCTCAACATCGGCGTGAGAATAGATGGCGTAAAGGATGTCAGTGCCTTCGTAGAAATGGACGAAGTGGAAGTCCTCAGGATGTCTGACGACAAGAGACATGGCGTGACAGCACTCCTTTTGGACAACTTCCACAGCATCAGCTATCCGATGATTGCCTGCCTTGCCGTTGTTCTCCTGATAGATGTAGTAGTTCCCGTCAGAGCCATCCAAAACGGTCACCGGCATCTCGCCAACCGTTGAAGCTTTGCCCGTGAGGCTGATCTGTGTGACACCGATGTATTGCGCCCGCAGTCCTGTCGCGGCAAAAAAGGCCAAAAACAGGAAGAGGACTCTGGCTATATGACGGCAATCTCGCATGAACATTTTTTTGGCAAAGATACAATAATTTAGAGCACCGCCATTCCTGGCGGTGACTATTTTTCGCGGCAGGAATGCGGTGGCTCCCAAAACAACGGCGGACGTTTAGAAACGCCCGCCGTCTTTCATGCATTGCACTATTGGCTGCACTTGACAACGTTCGAGCCCCACTCCTCGTTGAGCTCGGCCTCTTTTGCCTTGCACTGCTCTTTGGTGGACGTTTCGTCCTCGTACTCCGGCGCGACATGCATGACATCCGCCTTGAGGTAACAATGACAGCCGACCTTGTTGCAAGAAGTGGAAAGACCGGCCAACAGCATCACTGCTGAAACTACTGTCAAAACTTTTTTCATAATGTTTTATCAAGGACTTCTTTGTGATATAATTCGGAGTGTCTGCAATGGTCATGGCGGAAGTCCGTAACACCCTGGCATCGCCAGACATCCATACAAATTGGGTTCAAAATGAAAGCGTCAACCCCATACCGCCCGGGGCCGGGCCCGCACGCAGTTCCATCGAAGTGTTATTGAGCGGTGCATTGAAGTCGTTCGCAATGCCGTTGAAGTTCTTGTTGCTCCTGAGTCTCAACTTGTCGGCAAAATGCCAGAACAACGTAGCGCAGGCAGAACCGCAGGCAAAGAGCATCACCCCGCCCATCGATCTGCGCCAAACACTTTGGCCGCCATAGTCGCTGGATTGTGCCTGAGAGAACCCCAAAAAGTTGGCCGTAAACTGGACGGCGCCAAGAGCCGCAACAGCCATCGAACAGCCGCTGAGCGTGTATAAGGTGATACTGAAACCCAGATCGCGCTTCGCCTTGCAGTATCGTTCAAATTCGGGCGAGGAAAGCAGCTGCCGGAGGTCGGCTTTCGAGAGTTTGTAGATTTCCTCATCCCCGGTGAGATACAAGGCTCCTTTCTTGTAGTAAAGACTTCCGACATCACGGTTCTGCCGTAATGCTTGCAACAGTTCCTCCTTACTCATCAGCGCAGGTTCCGGCAACGAGTCATACAGATAAAGCGTGTCATAGACAATCTCCTCTTCAATGATATAGAGGGTGTCCTGCGAGGGCTGACCGCCTTCCACCTGCGAAAATGCAGGCGTGGCAGCGCACATAGCGAAGAAAACGATTATTAACCTGATTGTTTTTGACATTGTTCTTTTGACTTACTTATCGAGTTTCAAATTCACCATTCACTATTCACTACTCACCATCACCTATCGATTATTGGAATCCTTAATGACGACAGTGCGGTTGCTGTGACGCACGACCTTCTTCACCACGACAGGCGGGGCTGCCGTTGCTGTATCGGTTGAGGCCTCGGTGGAAAGAGCCGTCTCTTCCTTCGCCGCCACCTCTTGTGTTGACATTTTCTTAACAGGCTGATGCACTGTCGATTCCTCTGAGACTTCCGTTACGGCTATTGTGGCGGTGTTGTCGGTGGAAGGAGTTTCCATATTGTCATCGAACGGGGAGGTCGCAGCGACGGCCGGAGTGGGTTGTGGTGTTTCGGGTGCGGCGGGTTGCGAAGGTTGATGTAAGGCGGGAACAAGCATTGCGCCCACGGCGGCAGTTCCCAAACCTGCGGCCAAGGGTGCGCGGAAGGCGTGGAAGCGCAAGCGTAAGGGGAGTTTCGCGGTAGCGGAACCGTGTATGTCCGAGGCTGAGAGGGGACGCTGCGGCGGCATAGCAAGGCCGGCCATCTGACCGCGACAGTAGCGGTCGAAAGCTGCGTCGACACCGAAAAAGGGTAGTATTAACGTCATAAGCGGTCTGTTTTTACGTTTCGTTTTGTTGAACAGGATAATCTGCAGTTCCTTGCGGGCGCGCATGAGGTGCGACTTGGAGGTGTTAGCCGAAACACCGAGCTTCTCGGCAATCTGGTTATGTGTGAGTTTCTCGAAGACGTAGAGGTTGAACACAGTTCGGTGGTGCTCAGGAAGTTGCGCGATGGCCTCCAGAATCTCCTCGCGGGTGAAATCAGCTTGGCGGATGGACTCAAACATGGTCTCCGGCGGAAGGTCGCCGTCGGACTCATTCGGCTCGTCCGGTATCCACTCCATGTCCACGAAGGTCATGCGACCGCGCTCACGGAGGTAGGTCATCACAATGTTGACGGTAATGCGAGTCAGCCAGTACTCGAAACTCTCCGTAAGCCGAAGGGTATCCGTCTTCTCCATAGCCCGCAGAAAGGCATCATGAGCCAGATCCTCAGCCGTCTCGCGGTCGGGGACATAACGGTAGCACACGCCGATCATAGCTGCGATATGCCGCCGGTATTTCTTGGTCCAAAAAGTGTCAGACACGTTCATTCAGTCAATCCGTTTGCGGGCGCAAAGATAGCCTTTCTGCGAATACCGTCGTCAGCACCGCGTCAGGAAACTTCGTCCTTACATTATATAAGACGCAAAAAAGTGAAAGGGTTGCAGTTGCAGTGAAACTTTTTTTTAAAAAAAATATAACGTATTGAATATCTGATATTTAACGCCATATTCCATAAACAACAAACAACAAACAACAAACCGTAAACAGTAAACAACAAACAACAAACAGTAAACAACAAACAACAAACAGTAAACAACAAACAACAAACAGTAAACCGTAAACCGTAAACCGTAAACCGTAAACCGAAAACCGTAAACCGTAAACCGTAAACCGAAAACCGTAAACCGTAAACCGTAAACCGTAAACCCCTAAACCCTCTTAATCACATACGTCACAATCCCCCATACCTGGAAATTGTTCTCCTCGGTAATTTCGATGGGCGGGAAAGCGGGATTGTGGGGCATGAGGTAGAGGCGGCCGTTTTCCAGATGGATGCGCTTGAGGGTGAACTCACCGTCGATGAAGCAGACCGCAATCTGGTCATTGGCGGGCTCCAACGACTTGTCAATCACCACGATGTCGCCGTCCTGGATGCCCACGCCCACCATGCTGTCGCCGGTGATGCGGGCATAGAAGGTGGAGGCCTGGTTGCGGATGACGTAACGGTTGAGGTCGAGGACGGGCTCGGCGTAATCCTCCGCCGGCGACGGGAAACCGGCATGTATGCCCTCCACCACAGGGATTTTGTCGTGGTGCGAATGCGGGGTGAAAATATCAAGGTTAGCCATGATGGGTTTGTTCCGTTTACGCGTAGAGACGCACGGCCGTGCGTCTCTACTACAATGGGGTTGTATATAGGTTTATCGTCTGTAAGACTGTCGCTTTGCGGCAGCCCTACAACAGGGATTAACGATACAAGATTACGTTGCGGCTCTTGTCGATGGTGAACTCGCCCCATTCCTCGCGGATGTATTGGTCGCCGACCACGATGGCGGCGGGCAGGTTCTTCTTGACCGTGACCTTCACATTCTCGGAATAGTCATCGCCGATACGCAGCTCCTCAAGGTAGAGGACCGCGCCCTCGATAATGCTACCGTCTTCCTGCTTGATGGCGGCAGCCTTCTCCTCAAAGTCCTCCAAGCTGATGAAGGACTCCTTCAAGAAGCGGGTGGCGTCAGCGTAGTTCATGAAGATCTCCTCGCTGTTGTCGCCGATCTGGAACTGCAGGGATTTGCTGTTGGCATAGCACGTACCGGTGACCTTGTCGCCGTCGATGGTGACAGGCACAGTACGTTCTTGGATAACGGCGATATTGGTGGGCACCTTCGAGATGGAGTCGTTGGAGGGCACGTAGTCGTCACGCAGGATGGCGAACTCAGTACGACGGTTCAGTGCGTGGGCGGCCTCCTGCTCCGGCTTCGACGGCAAAGAGTTGATGTAATCCTCGGTCAGGTACGTTCCTTTGGCGAAGAAATACTTCTTGCCGTTGTAGGTAGAGTACATATCCTTCTCCAGACGGCGCGGCACGCGCTCACCATAGCCTTTCGGCACGATACGGTCGGCGGCGATGCCTTTCTCCAACACCAGGAAATCCACACAGCTTTGGGCTCGCTTTTGCGACAGAATGTCGTTCTTTTCTTCAGTGTCACGAGAGTCGGTGTGAGAACGCAACTCAACCACGATGGTCGGGTTCTGTATCATAATATTATATAAGAACATCAAGGAGTCTTGATATTGCGGTTTCAAATCCCATTTTGCCAAATCGTACAGGATTTCAGGCAGCACGATAGGTTCCTTCGGAATGGGTTCGAGCATGAAGTCTTGCTTGAGGTCGGTATTCTCAGTCAGGCCGACGGTGGTCTGCTTGGCCGTGTTGCCGCGTTCCCAGTAGCCCTTCTTGGCCACCGAAATGTCGTATGTTGTGGAACCGAGAATCTTGGCCTTGTCGAAATGGTAGTAACCTTTCACGTCGGTGGTGGCAGTATAGGAGGTGCCGTCAGAGCCGGTGAGCTGCACTTCAACGCCGTCCATGTACTGGCCATTGTTCTTGTCACGCACGTAGCCGGAGAGCGTGAAGACGATCGGGCGGAGGAGGAAGTAGTAGATGTCGTCGCCGCCGCGGCCGCCCTGACGGTTGGAGGAGAAGTAGCCCTTCGCGAGATAGGGTGACTTGGACTGCGGGTCGATGGACTCGTTCTCGTCGAAAATGATGCCGATTTCGTCACCGGAAGAGTTGATGGGGACCATCAGGTTCTCCGGGTCTCCGAACTCGCCGTTCTTATAGTGCGACACGAAAAGGTCGAGACCGCCGAGGCCGGGATGACCGTCGGAAGAGAAGTAGAATTCCTCTTCGTTGCGCCAGGCCGGGAAGACTTCCTGGCCCTCGGTGTTGATCTTGGGTCCGAGGTTTGTGATATTGGTGAACTTTGCCGTCTTCTTGGTGCGGGTGGCCGTGTAAAGGTCATAGCCACCTTGTCCGCCCGGCATGTTGGAGGCAAACCATATTGTAAGCTCATCGTCGGAGATAAAGGGGTGGACGTAGTTGTAGGCGGAGTCGCCGAGGTCGACAATCTCGGGCTCGCCCCAAGTCTTGCCTTTCTTCATGGACTTATAGATGTAGCAACCTTGCACTTTTTTCTTGTCCTGCGGGCACTTGGTGAAGTAGAGTACGGTGCCTTTACGGTTGGCGGAAGCCTCTCCCTCGTTGACGCCGGTGTTGAGGGTGCCGCCCTCGTCCATGGAGGTCACAGGCGACCATTCGCCGGGCCAGTCGGTGTTCTTGCTCTTGGGCTTCGTGGAGACGTAGATGTCGGAGAAGGAGCCGCTGGTCCACTGGTCTGTACCCTTGCCGGCCGAGCCATCACGGTTGGAGGAGAACATAATGGCGTTGCGTTTCTCGTTGTTGGCCCACCGTGGCGCCCACTCGTCCTCCTTGGTGTTGAACTTCTTGAGGTTCTCAACCTCGTAGCGGGTGGGGTTCTCGTTCCACATCTTAGCCTTGTTGCAGCCGTCGATGCGCACGTCCACACGCGGGTCGTCGGAGACACGCTTCTTGTAGTTGTTGTAGTATTTCAGGGCCAGGTCATAGTCGCCGCGCAGGTTGTAGATGCTGCCCAAGTGGAAGAGTATCATGGGGTTATCCTTCTGATAGTTCTTCTTTTCGAGGCGGAGGTACTGTTGCTCGGCCTTCTTGAGGTCGCCCATGATGCGATAGCACTCGGCAATCTGGAAGGTGGCACGCTGAATCTCCACGCGGTTCGATTTCAGCTTCTTGATGCCTTTCTTGTATTCGTTCAGTGCATTTTCGTACTGGCAGTCGCGGAACAGGTTGTCGGCGCCGCGCAGCACGGGCTGTTGTGCGTTGACCTCGCAAATACCTGAAATCAAAATACTTACAATCAAAAATAGAATTTTATATTGCTTCATATTACAACAATTTTCCCAATTAAAAATAAGGCGGCTAAAATACAAAAAAAATGCAAACCCCCGACGGAGATTTTTTTTTCTTTCGAGTGTAACGAAATCGGAAGTCCGTGCGACACACGGGAATGAAAAATGAAGAATGAAGAATACTCTTCCTTAAGCAGCCTCGGAGAGGCAACACGCGCGAAGCGCAATTAACACCACACAAGGCGAAGCCGCAGTGTGGTGCCAGACACCATACCGCGAGCAGCCTCGGAGAGGCAACACGCGCGAAGCGCAATTAACACCACACAAGGCGAAGCCGCAGTGTGGTGCCAGACACCATACTGCGAGCAGCCTCGGAGAGTCAACACGCGCGAAGCGCAATTAACACCACACAAGGCGAAGCCGCAGTGTGGTGCTAACAAAGAAGCCACACAAGCGACGAAGAAGCGCAGTGTGGTGCGTATGAAGAAACATAAAAACCCAAACAATATGAAAAAACTTTACACCATCCTCACCGCAATGCTGCTCTGCGGAGCGGCGCAGGCGCAGATCGACAGCCTGCAGCAGATTCCAGCCACGGTGCCGTACACCTGCGACTTCAACAACCAGACCGAGAACGCTCGCTGGATCCTGACGCGGTCGAGCTGCTTCATGGCTGAACCCTCGAACCGTTTCGTCATCGGCACGGGCACATCCATGGCGGGCGGCGCGGACAAGTCGCTGTATGTCAGCGGCGACACGACCGGACTGGAAAGCTACGGCGCCAATAGCGAGTCCTGCCGGCTCTTTGCCGAACGTATTCTCGATTTCGGGAACATCCCGCAGAACTGGGTGCTGGAGCTCGACTGGAAGGCGTCGGGCAACCAGAACGGCTCGAATCTCCTCGGCGGGTTGAAGGTCTTCCTGCGCGACACCGCCGACCTGATGCCGCAGGAAACGCCGGACTATGCGGAGGAATACCTGGAGTTGTCGGTGAACGACACCGCATGGCGGCACATCCGCATCCCTCTGCAGAATGTCTCGGGGGTGAAAACGCTGCAGTTCTACACGTGGGGCTATCTCAACGCGAATGCGCGGCTCGTTCCGGCAGCCATCGACAACATCGCCATCACGCCCGCCACGTGCGACGCGCCGCAGTTCACGGTCACGACGGTCGGCACCAACGCCGTCTTCAGCTGGCCAGGATCGGAAACGGACACGTTCCTGATTATCTACCGACTGGCTTCTGAAGGCACACAAAATAGTGTGTACAAGACGGTTACAGGAAGCATGGACACGATTGGGGGTCTGCTTCCCAACCGTGAATACATTGCTTGGATGGCGAAGATTTGCGGCTCAGACACCTCTGCGATGTACTTAGGCACGCATTTCACGACAGGTTGCGGCACCTACGTGGCCCCGTTCGAGGAGCATTTTTCTGCCCCGCAGCATTGTTGGACACTTGATCCGACATTCAGTGTGTTGTTTGAATACATATATACCACAAACTACGCGTCATACACCAGCAGCCCGGACTATTTCGGCTATTTTGACACGGCGCTGGCCATCTCTCCTGTAATCGATGTCTCAGACTTAGACAACCCTTACCTCAAATTCTCCCGCATTCAGACAGTGAATAATGGGAAACATAAGGATTTTGAACTGTATTATCGTGATTATGAGGAAGATGAGTGGCATTATATCGGGACCTTTATCTCACCGACGAACTCAAATGAGTGGAAAACAGATTCCGTTGCGATTCCCTCGCACTCCCCCACCCTGCAACTCGGATTCTTCTCGATACAGCATGAGAACCAGCAGCTTTCCCGTATCTCCTTGGACGACATCTACGTATACGACGGCCCTTATTGCGAAATTGTTTCGGATGTGGCCTTCGCGGGACAGAGCGGCGACACGGCCTTCATCCACTGGGTGTGCAACAATCCCGCAGGCTGTAATGTGCGTTACAGAACGTCTGCCACAGCGGAGTGGGTCTATACAAACGACCTAGGCGGCTATGCAATCATTGAGCCTCTTGCGTCACTCACGAACTACGAGGTGGAAGTCTCGTCCTCTTGCGATTCGTTGGTGTGGGTTCCCTGCTCGTTCACCTCGCAAGTGGTCGCCACGCTATTGCCTTATTTCACAGACTTTTCCGACACGGCCGACCGAAGTTGGCAGTTAGACAACGGCACCTGCCTCAACCATTGGGTGATGGGTTCGCAGGACGGCTATCCGCAGATGACCAGCGCCCTGTTCATCACGCACGACGGGACGACGGCGGGGTATGGACAAGACCATTATTACACGGTTGTCAGCGCTTCCAAACGATTCAATGTTAGTGATATATCTACTGTGAACATCGAGTTTGACGTGCTTTGCGGCGGTAACAGCAACTTGGATTATCTGAAGATGTTTCTCGCCCCGGCGGATGTGGAGTACGCTGCGTCAGAGAACAGCACGAGTTTTTCCGCTTTTGACTATCAGGTTTACGCGGCGAATTTCCACGATTTTTTGAGCCAGACGGAGTATTCGGGAGGCGATTACAAACTGAACCTTACCCAAGGTAACATATTGCATATCAATCTGGAAATGCCTAATCCGGACCTGAACGGGGAGGTGCAGCTGGTGTTCGTCTGGACCAATGATCATAGCACAACCAGCCACTACGGCATGTATTCGGATATACAGCCCGGCCCCGTCATCACCAACGTGCATGTGTGGCAGAACGATTGCGATGTGGTCACCGATTTGCAGGTCGTGGACATTGTGGGAAACCACGCCACCGTGACTTGGACGCCGCCTGCCGTGGCCGATGATTTCGTGGTGGAGTACAAACTGCAAAGCGATGACTGGACTTCGGCCACGACCTTGACGACAGACACGAACTTTTTGATTCTGAACGGATTATTAGCAGACACCGTTTATAACGTGCGGGTGCGGGTGAATTGCGGCAACGTGTTGGGCGTCGGGAATTGGCGCTACTGTTCTTTCAACACGGCCTGTGCTATTTTGGTGACCGACAGCACCCCCTACGTGCAAGATTTCTCCACAACACCGGATTGCTGGATTATGGCGGTGAACCCGGATCATTCGTGGAGTTATCTCAACTATAACGGGGCCCTGTACCACCAGCACCACTATCAGGCGGGCTTGAGCGACACCTGTCCCCTCTACTCCCCAATGATGGACATTTCCGCCGTGAGCCATCCTTATCTGAAATTCTCCCATCAGCAGCAGGGAGACATCAATTTCCACCATTTTGACTATCTGAAAGTGGATTACCGGACCAGTTCGTTGAGTCCGTGGCAAACGCTTGTCTTGTATGATATGGAGATTTCCGCGTTGAAAACTGACTCCATTCCCTTGCCTGATTCGCTCAATTACATCCAGTTCGCCTTTCTATCCGTCCAAAACGACGGTGGAGGTGCCATCTATCTTGATGATGTCTCCGTCTATAACGGGCCTTCGTGCCTGCCGCTGACCAGCGTATCGGTGGTGGATGTGACGGGGACCGCGGCTGCCATCTCCTGGGTCGGGCATAGCGAAAATGGCTACGTGGTGCGCTACCACGACCTCTCCGACACGGTGTGGAACTATGTCACGACTACGGACACATTTTTGATAATCAACAATTTACAGGGATCTACCACCTATATTGTGCAAGTGTCCGGCGACTGTGACGAGCCGAACTGGCTCTCTGCGCAGCTCTCTACGCCGCTCATCGCCGAGGACCTGCCCTATTTCACGGACTTCGCGCCCACTTCCGACCGCGGCTGGTTGCTCAACAACGGCGACTGCGCCAACTATTGGACGATGGGCGAGGTGGACGCCGCCAACCACGTGAACGCGCTGTTTGTCACCCACGACGGCAGCACGCCGGGGTATAGCAACACGGACATTTCGGTGGTGACGGCGGAAAAGCTCTTCGAGATGGGCACTGCGGATTCCGTCGTGGTGGAGTTCGACATACGTGTCGGCGGCGAGTCCCGTTATGATTTCATCAAGCTGTTTCTGGCACCGGCCAATACGGAATATTCGACCTCAACCACAAGTTTCCCGTCATACGCCGGGACGAGTTACAGCACGAATGCCTTCAACTTCACGCCATTTTTCAGCCTCAGCACCGACCAGTCGCATTCGGCCCCTTACACCTTCGCGCTTTCTACGGGCACGGGCATGGTGCATATCGCGGCGGTGATGCCCAATCCGGTCGCCAATATGGTGAATCTTTCCCAAGCAAAGGTGGTTTTCCTATGGAGAAACGACCATCTATGGGGTGACCAACCTGGCGCGGTCATCACGAACATCTCGGTGCGGAACAACTCCTGCGCGCCCGTGAGCCAGCTCACCGTCTCCAATGTGCTCTCCAACACAGCCGACATCTCCTGGAGCCCCGGCAACGGCGGCGAAACGGACTGGATTCTGGAACACAAAGAGGTCTCCGCCACAACCTGGACGCAAGTCCCTGTGTCGGGGACGCCGGCTTACACGCTGACGGGGCTGACCCCATCCACCGACTATGAGGTGCGCGTGCAGGCGGATTGCGGCAACGGCCAGTCGATACCCGTGCAGACATCGTTCACCACCACGCCTTGCGACTACTTCTGTCCCTACACCTTTGTTTTGTACGACAGTCGTGGTGACGGCTGGGATGGTAACGCGGCCGTCCATGTGATGCAGCAGGGAAGCGACATCGCCTCCTTGGTGGCCATCGACCATCATCTGCAAAACACGCCGACTTACGACACAGTGCAGTTGAATCTCTGCCATAATGAAAACATTACGCTTCAATGGACATGGGGAACCTGGTGGATGGAGAATGGCGTGACCGTGCTGGATCCTGACGGGAACATGGTCTATACGGTCGCGGGGATGTGGAACCACGACAGCACGCTGACGACCTTCACCGCGAGCTGTCCGTTCGTCGCGCCGATGGTGGTTACGGACAGTGCGGGCAGCATCACACAGACGGAAGCGACACTGCACGGCCACATCGCGGATATGGGCGAGCTGCCCATCGTGACGTACGGTTTTGAGTGGAAGCCGCTGTTCGCCACCGACTTCACTGTGGTGACGGTCACGGGCGACAGCCTCGTCCACTCGCTCAGCGGCCTCGCCCCGAGCACGGACTACCTCTACCGCGCCTTCGTCACGACCGCAGTGGCGACCACCTACGGCAACGAAATCGTCTTCACCACGCTGGATGAGGTGATTCCGCCTTGTCCCGCCCCCACCGACCTGCACGTGACCGACTCTTCGGACAACACGCTCTCTATCGCGTGGACGGAGACCGGCGACGCGGAGCAGTGGAACATCCAATACCGTGCCGGCAACGGCCAAATGAACTCCGACGTCTCTTACCAGCCCTCCTATCTCATCACCGATTTGCAGCCGAATACAGCATATCAAATCCAAGTACAATCGGTCTGCGGTGTCCAGACCAGCGAATGGACACCCGTTGTGACAGCCTCCACGACCACAGGGCTTCGCGACCTTGACCGGTCGTTCATCGTGTATCCTAATCCCGCCAATCATGTGGTCTGTGTAAAATACTTAGTGAATAATAATCTTTTTAGTGGCGAGATTCAGGTGTGCGATGTGTACGGGAAAACCGTTGTAGGGGCGAATCATTATTCGTCCCTACAGGTCGCCCGTATCGATGTCTCGGGTTTGGCCGCCGGTGTCTATTTCGTGCGGGTGACGACGGAAGAGGGGGTGGTGACGAAGGCGTTCGTGAAGAAATGATGAATATATGAATGTTATTCCTTGAGCAGCCTCGGAGAGGCAACACGCGCGAAGCGCAATTAACACCACACAAGGCGAAGCCGCAGTGTGGTGCGCGCGAAGCACAAGTAACACCACACAGGCGAAGCCGCAGTGTGGTGCGCGCGAAGCACAAGTAACACCACACAGGCGAAGCCGCAGTGTGGTGCGTATGAAGAAACATAAAACCCTAACAATATGAAAAAACTCTACACCATCCTCATCGCAATGCTGCTCTGCGGAGTGGTGCAGGCGCAGCTCGACAGCCTGCAGCAGATTCCGGCCACGGTGCCGTACACCTGCGACTTCAGTAACCAAAGCGAGAATGCCCACTGGATTCTCTCCCGCTATCCAACCACCCCTTACATCTACTTTCTGAACCACTTCGTCATCGGAACGGGCACGTCGGTGACAGGGCTCGCGGACGACTATGCGCTCTATGTCAGCCATGACGAAAACGGGAACTACTCGGCCATGGCGGAGAGCTGCCATTTGTTCGCCGAACGTGTCATCGACTTCGGGAGCGATGGAGGAATCTACGACTTAGAGCTCGACTGGAAGGCGTCGGGAACCACGCCCAACTTCTACCAGAGCGGCGGTCTGAAAGTCTTCCTGCGCGACACTTCCGACATGATGCCCGAAGGCGCTCCCGCGTATGCCAACGAGCATCTGGACTATGCCCTGTATGACAACTCGTGGCGACACGGGCACGTGAACTTGGGCTATGTCTCAGGAGTGAAGACGCTGCAGTTCTACACTTGGGGGTACAACGCCTCCCAGTCGTTGCAGGTGCCGGCGGCGGTGGATAACATTTCCATCTATCCTACGGTGTGCGTAGCGCCGTTTTTCACTATCTCGTTTGGCACATCGGCGGTGACCTTTCAATGGCAGGGCTCGCCCACGGACACTTTCTTGGTGGTCTATCGGCCTGAGTCCGGGACCTATTCCGACAATGTCTACGACACGGTCACGGGCAGCTCCTACGCGGTCACGGGGATGATGCCGAACACAGCCTACGTGGCTTGGATGGCCCGGATCTGCAACGGCCAAGCCTCCGCCTTGTCGGAGCCGAACCATTTCGTCACACCGTGCATGACCTATCCTACACCATTCGTGGAGACATTCACCACGGACGCCAACTGCTGGTCGTGGGACAACAACTTCTTTACCTACAACCAAAGCGGCTACATATACACATCGGCATATAGCCAGTACAACCCGATTTTGGCTGTCTCGCCGGTGATTGACGCCTCCGGGTTGCAGCACCCTTACCTGCGGTTCTCCCACTATCAGCCTGAGTTCCAGGGCAACCGGAAAAGTGTGGCTGTCTATTACCGTGATGACGAGCAGGATTCTTGGCACAAGTTGGGAACTTACGGGACACCCACCTCGAATTGGGTGACGGATTCATTGCCGCTGCCGTCCAACTCCCCCACACTCCAGATTGCTTTCGAAGGAGTGGGCAGTGCCTACAACACCCGTGCCCAGTTCGACAACATCAGTGTCTATGACGGGCCTTCCTGTCCGGTGGTCTCGGAGGTGGTAAGTGCGGGTACGGACGCCAACGGTGACGTGCTCCTCTCTTGGATCGGCTTACCCGGCTACAGCTACGATGTGCGCTACAAGAAAGCTTCCGACACGGCATGGGCCCTATACGGCGGGGTGATAACAGAGCAGGCGACCTTGTCTGGTCTGGAGTCGCTGACCTCTTATATCGTGGAGGTCGCCACCCTTTGCGACACCACGGAAGCGTATTACATACAGGGAACGTTCACCACCCCGCTCCTTCCGGTGAACCTTCCCTACACCACCGATTTCTCGCCGACTTCCGACCGGAAGTGGGCGTTGGACAACAGCACCTGCGCCAGTTACTGGATGATGGGGTTGCCTGGGACTGGCAACTGGAACAACGCGCTGTTTGTCACCCAGGACGGCGTGACGGCAGGCTACAGCAGCAACTCCTACTCCACGGTCTGCGCCTACAAGACCTTCAACATGGACGAAGGGCCTTCGGTCTATCTGGAGTTCGACGTGCAGGTGGGCGGCGAGTCCACCAACAACTACCTTAAGGTCTTCTGGGTGCCCGACAGTTTAGAATTTCCGGGCTCTGTCTCTACGCCGCAATACATCTCACTGACCTACACGGACGGAGCCTTGGACTTTGCCGACTATGTTGGACAGACAGGCAGCCCGACCTACAACTATAAGCTGAATCTCACCAACGGAAACATTCTCCATGTGAATATGGAGTTGCCGAACGTGAACCCTTCGGGGGCTGCCAAGTTGGTATTCTGCTGGAGAAACACCATCTCTACCGGCGTTCAACCCGGGGCTATCATCTCAAATGTACATCTTTGGCAACCAAGTTGTTATACAGTCTATGACCTCAACATTCCCACCACTTTTTTAGACACGGCGTTGGTGGAATGGGGCTCGTATTCCTCCACGGCCTCCTACCTTTTGCAATACAAGCCGCAGACCATGGCCTGGACGGATCCCGGGGTCGTCAGCATGGTGGTTGCAGGCACGGACACGGTGCTGACGGGGTTGCTCTCCCAGACACCCTACGACCTCCGCGTGGCCATGCTCTGCGAGGCCGACACGGCAGAGTGGCAAGCCATCAGCTTCATGTCGGGCTGCGATATCGTCAACGTGACCGATGCGGCACCTTTCTTGGAAACCTTCTCGGTAGATCCGGAATGTTGGAAAAAGTCGATAAACCCGTGGCATGAGTGGTTTTACGTGGTCAGCGGGAAGTTCATGCATACGCATGTGTATCCGGGTGCGGACTCCTGTGCGCTGGTATCGCCGGTGTTTGACATTTCAGGACTCACCCGTCCATACCTCTCCCTTGACCATTACCAAAGTGCGTCCGTAACCGCCGATCACTTAGGCATTTACTACCGTACCAGCGCTTTGGACGGCTGGCATCCGTGGGCGTTGTTCACGCAGACTATCGCCTCGGCGCACAAAGATTCGCTGCCGTTGCCGCAGCAATCGGGACTCATCCAGCTCGCCTTCTTCAGCTTTAATGTGCCGCCCGGCGGAAGCAGCGTCCTTATCGACAATGTCGCGCTCTTCAGCGGCCCAGAATGCCCGCCGGTCTATTATGTGGAGGCCGACGGCGTCACGGCCGACTCAGCCACCATCACCTGGTTAGGCTTTTCCGAAAACGGTTATGTTATCCGTTACCGCCATTTGCCCGACACCACCTGGATTTTCTACGACACCACGTATGAAACCTACTACATTTTCGATGATCTTCAGGACAGCAAGAACTACCAAGTGCAGGTCTCGTCCGTCTGCTCGGAGTCGGCATATAAGTCAGTGATTTTTTCCACTCCGTTGGGCATCGAGGAGATTCCCTATTACACGGATTTCTCACCCTTGGAAGACCGGGGTTGGAAGCTCAACAACGGAAGCTGCAACAACTATTGGATGATTGGACAGGTGAATACGGCCGCCGACGCCGAATATGCTCTGTTTATCACGAACAATGGAACCACGCCCGGGTATGGATGGAACTGGAGTTGGTCCACGGTAAGTGCTGAAAAGCTGTTCCGCATCGGCACCAATCCGGAAATCACCATCGACTTCGACATCAAGATTGGCGGGGAGAACTATCTGGACTACCTCAAGCTTTTCTTTGCGCCGGAATCGGCGGAGTATGAACCCATGTTTACCCATGGCACTAATCCGGGCTACATGTGGTATCATTGGCCAAACGGTTATTCGTATGACTACAATTTCGTTGATTACAAGCCGTTCACCTCCTATCAAGAGTATCCCCACCTCTTCAACCTCACCAATGGAAATGTCGTGCATGTCTCCGCCACCATGGCGAACCCGAATCAGAGCCCGGATTCCAACTCGACGGCTAAGGTAGTGTTTGTGTGGACGAATGATTCGGATGGAGGAGCCCAGCCGGGGGCCGTCATCTACAACGTCTTTGTCCACACCAACAACTGCGACCCTGTGGACAATCTGGCGGTCACGGAGCTGCATCCCACATCAGCAACGGTAGCATGGACGGCAGGCAATGTCGAGACTTCCTGGAACATCGACTACAAGGTGGGCAGTGACGCCACATGGATTTCGAACGCGGTGAACAGCACCACCCACACGTTGACGGGGCTGCTTCCCGAAACGGAATACACGGTGCGTGTGCAGGCCGACTGCGGTGACGGGGAGACTTCCACCTACAAAATGCTGACGTTCATCACCCCCTCCTGCGAGGAAATCGACCAATGTGAATACACGCTCATTCTGACCGACACCTGGGGTGACGGTTGGAGCGGCGGCCGCATGTATGTCTTCCAAAACGGGGTGAAGATCATGGACACGGCGGCGATAAGCCATCCTGTTCAGCACGTGATGTCCTACGACACGGTCTCTTTGAGTCTCTGTCACGGAGCAGACATCCGGTTAGTTTGGGACAACGGCAGCATGTTCAACGAGTGCGGCATCATCTTCCAAAGTCCCGATGGCGCCACGTTGTATCAGATCAACCAGCTGTTCTACGCCTACCCTGACACCACCCTCTACGCTTTCACCGCCGACTGTCCGGTGATAGAGCCGGTGGTGGTCACAGATTCGGTGTCGCAGGTGGGGACAAACACAGCCATTTTCCACGGCCACATCGCCGACCCGGGCAACCGTCCCATCGTCAACCAGGGGTTCGAGTGGCGCATGTCGGGTTCCACCGTTTATCAGTCTGCGAACTTGACCGCCTCCCCGATGGTTTTCACAGCGTCAGGTTTGCAGCACTCCACCGCGTATGTTTTCCGGGCGTTCGCGGCCACGGACACCGCCGTTTATTACGGTGCCGAAATCACCTTCACGACGGAGCAGGGCCCTTGTCCCGCCCCCACCGACCTGCACGTGACCGACTCCTCGGACAACACGCTCTCCATCGCGTGGACGGAGACTGGCGACGCGGAGGAGTGGAATATCCAGTACCGTGCCGGCAGTGGCGAGATGAACTCCGACGTCTCTTACCAGCCCTCCTATCTCATCACCGATTTGCAGCCGAACACCGAGTACCAGATCCAGGTGCAGTCCGTCTGCGGTGTCCAGACCAGCGAATGGACACCGGTGGTGCTCGGCAAGACCACCCATGTTGACTCGACGGGCATTGTGGATTATGACCGGTTCGTCAAGGTTTACCCGAACCCTGCGGGAGACTTCATCAATGTACAATGCACAATGTACAATGTACAATTGGGCGGGGAAATCGAGGTCGTGGATGTTTACGGGAAGACGGTCCATGCCGTTGTAGAGACGCGCCATGACACGTCTCTACCAATCCGAATCAACGTCTCGTCCCTCTCCGCCGGCATGTATTTCGTGCGTGTAGCAACGGAGGCGGGGATGGTGACGAAGGCGTTCGTAAAGAAATGATGAATTATAAATGGTCGTTGCCTGTGCTGGCAACGACCATTTTTTTCACGCAGAAAAAATATTGTAGAAACAAATTGAACCGTTTAAATGTTTTTGTATTTATTGCGGCAAAATACAAGTTCACCACTTAGTGGTCCACTTATTGGTGGTCCATTAAGTGGTGAACCGATTAAAACGTTTGTTTACAATATTTTACAACTGTTATGAAAGGAATAGAGAGGTCTTTTATCTATGGTGTTTCAGTAAGCGGAACCAACTTTACTGATAGGGAGAAGGAGACCCGCAGACTGAAAGTGAACTTCGAGAACGGGCTTAATGTCATCCTTATTTCGCCCCGTCGCATGGGCAAGACATCGCTCGTTAAAAAAGTGCAACAAGAGGTGGACAGGAAAATTGTACCTATCCCGACGGCAGACTGGACACCCTTTATACAATGGAAATTCAAGGAGAAAGGCCTTTCCATTGACGCACGATACGTGACTCGAATTTGCGAAGTCGTGCAGAATCAGTCATCCTACGTGCAGCAATTGGCTTGGAATGTGATGCTCAACACTGAAAAAGAAGTCACGGATGCTGAATTCGAGCAGGGGGTTGAAGACCTGATGATACAATGTAATCCTCTGTTTCTGGAGCAAACGAGGGCTCTCACCAGCTTCCAGATGAATTTCCTCCGTGCTATTATAGCAGGACAACATTCTGGCTTTGCATCTCAGGAAATATTGGAGAAATTCCAACTTGGGTCAAAATCCAATGTAAGCAAGATGCAGAAGACTTTAATTGAAAAAGACTTCATAGAGCTGCGCCAAGACGGCCTCTACATATCAGACCCGGTGCTTCAACTGTGGCTACAGTGCCAACAAAAAGTATAAGGACAGCCGCCGTGTGGGGCTAACTACTAACTACTAACTACTAACTACTAACTGCCATCGTTCTCTCAATGATCGGCTTCAGAATCTTCACCCCTGCGAACCGATGTCCCTGCTGGTCGAAATAGTTGAAATCCTGGCATTTCGGGAATTTCTGTTCGAGGTAGTGGTGGTCGCCGAGGAGCTCGTCGTCGGTGGAGAGGGCGAAATGGAGGAGGGTGTCGTCGCAGGGAATCTTGTCGAAGACCTTCCGCTCGAAGTCGGCGAACTTGGCGAGGTCGGCGGCGGTGAACTGGTACTCCTCCTTGGTGACGAAGTTCTTCTGTTTGCCGAGGTGCTTGGCAAGGGTCTCCGAAGGCCGGATGGTCGGATTGATGACCATGGCGGGGAGTTTGTGCTTCTTGGCGCAGTAGATGGCGAAGAAGCCGCCGAGGGATGTGCCCATGACGGCGTTCACGCGCTGCGTGCGCACGAGCGCGTCGAGCTTCTTCTGCACGCCGGCGGGGTCTTTGTAGTCGAACGTCGGCGACAGCACCTGCCAGTCGGGGAACATTTTCTGCAGTTCCTGGGCCTTGTGCCCGCCGCCCGCAGAGTTAAATCCGTGGATATAAAGGATTTTCTTGGTCATAGCGATTGTTTTTTTCAAGGCGCGAAAATACTAAATTATGAATGATAAATGCTGAATGATGAATGATTTTTGTTCAACATTCTTCATTCATAATTCATAATTCATAATTCTTAATTCTTAATTCTTAATTAAACCACGTATCCCACCTCCTTGAACCCGAACGCCTCTCGGCTTCCGTCCGGCAGTTCCAGTACCAGACGGCCGAAACGGTCGATGTCGCGGATAATGGCTGTAATCTGCTGTCCACCAATATTATACAAATGCGGCACATCGCGGCGGTAGAGGTGCAACAGGTACTCCTCGCGGAGGGAAGTCTCGCGTTCCGTGGACAGCAGTGGGCGACGTTCACGCAGCACCGCGAGGTACTCGTCCATGAGCGTGCCGAGGTCGAAGCGGCAACCAGTTTCGAGGAGCAGCGAGGTGGGGTTGGGAATCCAGTCGGGGAACTCCTCTTCATTGACATCGATGCCGATGCCCGCCACGGTGAAATCGAGGCGGTTGCCGGAGACGCTGTGCTCGGTGAGGTCGCCCGCGAGCTTGCGATCGCGCACGTACATGTCGTTGGGCCACTTGATGAGGACCTCGGGCACGTACTTGGCGAGGAACCGGCGCGTGGCGGTGGCGAACCAGAGGTTGAAGACGAACTGGTCGGCGGCGGCCAGCCCTGTCTCGAAGTAGATGCTGGTGAGGATGTTGAGTCCGCGCGAGCTGTGCCATTTGTTCGTGCCCGCGCCGCGTCCGGCATTTTGGAAATCGGTGTACACGGCGTACAAATCGGGCAGCGCGTCACCTGATGCCCGCATCCTTCGCGCCAGCGCCATCAGCCAACTGTTTGTGGAACTCGTCTCTGCTAAAAATTGTTTCCGAATCATTCGGCAAAAATAGTATTTTTGCGGCTTGAATTTGTACATTGAAAAATACGATATGAAAAGACTGACTGTCACCCTTATAGCTTTATTCGCCGCCGTAACATTCTTCTCCTGCAAAGACGAAAGCGGCACGTATGTCGGGCAGTTGTACACCAACGCCCAGAAGGAAAACGCCATCCGTGCGTGCATGAACGCCTGCGCCGACACCGCCGTGAAACGCCTCTTCGTGCCGGACGGTTTTTACACCCACTATGACGAGGCCTACCGCATCGACTACGCCCCCTTGCAAGGCTCGCTGTTCGACACGCTCTCCAATCACGGCTACGGCAATCTCATCGACTCGCTGATCCTGCGCACCAACCGTCTGGCCGAAAGCTGCGGCTCGCAGGTCGCCAGTGCCCTCCATGCCGCCGCCGACTCGATCCCCATCACCGATTACGACGCGTTGGTCAATGGCGAATACAACGCAATCACCCACTATTTCGAGCTGTACGAGTACCGCTTCCTGAAAGGCGCGTTCAAGTCGCCGGTCTCCGTGCGCATGTCCATTTTCCGCGTGAACGAAGTCTGGAACGAAATGGTGCAACGGTACATGCAATACTCCCCTGCACCACTGAATTTCGACCCCCAAGACTATATCGTGGAAGAAATGCTGGAATCCATTCTCTGGGAGATGGCCGAAGAAGAATTCTTCATCCGCACCGACTCCACGCACCGCAACGACGCAATGAAACTTTTAGGGGAATAAGACGCGAAACGCGAGGGTGTCGAGATCAAAAACAGGATGCAAACATAGCGGCATCGAGAAACGAGAACTAACCCTTTATGAAAAGGACGCTTTTCGGGTTAAGCTATATCCCTGGAATTGAAGACATTGAAAGCTACAAGTACTCTTTCAGCACCGCATCTGACTGCGGGATCTATACATTCTACATCGGGTTATATACGTTCCTCATGTCTGAAATGCTGTTGGATTTCCTGCTGATTGAGCAGCTGGCGCTATTGCTTATTGTATTGCTTTTCGGGATATGGGGCCCGTTTTTCAGAATCTTTTATTTCTACACTGACCGCATGGTGGTGTTCTTCCCGTTTCGTCCATGGAAGCGCACCATTTCCGTTTTTTACACGGATATCCACTACTTTAAATGGTCGAAGACGGACATGGCTCAAGATCGTTTGCGGCCCATTTTGGAAGAAGGCTCTAAATGGGAGAAGCGGCGGGCAAGGATATTCTACTCCATACCCATTCAGTACAAGAAAAGGTTTTACTTCCTTTTGAAATTCCTGTATGACCGCGATTGTCCCACGACTTACAAAACGAACTCCGATTCGGAGAACGGTGTTTTTGCCCGCAGAATCAATTATCTGTTCGGTTTCGCTGAAACTCGTCCGAGCCGACCATACCATACAACTCCCGCCGAGGCTAAAATCGAGCGCGAAGCCGGGATTTTCATCGTCGCCATCTGTATTGCCATGACCGCCCTGTTTGTTCTTCTCATCGCGTATTTGGAACGAAGGTGAGACGAGAAAGGCTGCAAAAAGGGATTAAGTTTCATTTTTTTTATTTGGGCGAGCCGGCGCGGTAGGAGGGTCGGCATTCCTGCCGACCGCTGTGGGAGCGCATGCCACACGCCCCCACTCCCCCCGCCCCAACAATCTGTCTCACCCTCCTACCGCGCCGTCGGGCTATCCGTTCCAATGTTTTTTTGCCTGCCCGTTTCCGTAGGGGCGAACCACGACCTGCTCCTACAACAAGTTGTACGACAATATCTTCTACGTCATAAGGCAAAAAAACATTTCCACTTCTATCCCTCTCGCACGCCCGCACCGTAACGGTATGTTGATTTTGTCGGAACCTCCACCGCAGAGCTTGCCCCCTTCGACGTGTCGCGCCCCTGCCGGGGCGCTGCCGAAACGTTGCCACATTCGGCTACCGAGCTTCCGCCCCTGCCGGGGCGTCGTGGCACGTAATGTCCCGACAGGGACAACAGCTCGGTAGGACGATGCGGTTGCGCCCGCTACCCGACCCCGGAGGGGTCAAAGCTCGGTAGGCGACGGTTGCGCGTGCCACAAAACGCCCCGGAGGGGGCGGAAGACGATTACGAACAATGTTTCTGCGGTGGTGGCTGCGACGATCTCGACCGCCGTTACGGTGCGGGCGTCGCGCCAGGGATGCGGTTATGCTTTTTGCCTGCAGGCAAAAAGCCATTTGAGCGGAAAGCCCGGCCGGCGCGATAGGAGGTCGATGAAATGACGATGCGGGGGTGTACAAACGTATTACATACGCCCTGACGGCGGTCGGCAGGAATGCCGACCCTCCTATCGCGCCGGGGCGCCCAAAAAACGTTAAAGAAAAGGTTAAAATCCCAAAGCCCAAAGTCTCTACTACACATCTGCGGGACGCAGATGACTCCATGTTGCAAAAAAATTGTATCTTTGCGCGTTTATAGCTGAAAGTACAATTTTAACAAAAACAGATAATTATGAGAAAAGACAAACTCTTCAATGGCAAAACGTTAGCGATTCTTTCCGGCGGCGGCGACACCCCGGCCATCAACTCCAGCATCGAAGCGGTGCGCAACCGCGCCTCCATGCTCGGCTTCCGCGTATATGGCGTGCTGAAGGGCTGGAAGGGACTGCTTGGCGACGGCGACATCGTCGATTTGACCAACATCCCCTATAACGGCCTCTACGGCGGCACCGCGCTGCTCTCTTCCCGTACCAACCCCTTCCCGAGCAAGAAAAGTCCCGAAGACCGCTCCCAACAAATTCTCCGCAACATCGAGCGTTACAAAATCGACGTGCTCGTGACCATCGGCGGCGACGACACCAACGGCGCGGCCAAGAAGATGTACGAGACCTACGGCATCCCGGTCATCGGCTTCCCGAAGACCATCGACAACGACCTTCGTACCCGCACCTATCACCACTACAACGGCCAGCAGTTCGAAACAGTGCTCTGCCCCGGTTTCCCGTCCGGCGCTATGGCCATCAAGAAACTGACGGCTAAGTTGCACACCACCAACGAGTCGCACCAACGCATTATGGTGCTCGAAGTCATGGGTCGTGACGCGGGTTGGCTCACCGGCACAGCTTCCTTCGGCGGTGCCCAGATGGCATTGGTTCCCGAGGTTGAGATGACCAAGGAGCGCAAGGAGTTCTTCTTCGAAACCGTGAAGGAGATGTACATGCGTTCCCCGAAACACAGCCTCATCATCGCCGTTTCCGAAGGCGTGCGCTGGTGGGATGACGAGAAGCAGGAACTCGGCATGGTGTATGCCAGCTCCGACCTCGATGAGTACGGGCACCCGCGCTTCGGCGGCGTGAGCGGTGTCATCGCTTCCGAAATCAACAAGCGTCTCGGCATCGAGGCCCGCGGCCAGATTTCCGGATACATTCCGCGTTCCGGCAAATGCTACGAGTACGACCGCCGTCTGACTTCCACGTTAGCCGACAAGGTGGTTGACCTCTTGCTCCGCGAGGACTACGGCAAGATGCCCGTGCTCCGCGACATCGTCCCCTACGACGAATTGGAAGAGTTCCACACCGACGCCATCGAAATGGGCAACATCGGTAATTTCCCGCTGCCCGCCGCCTATTACGATGCCAACAAGTTCAAATTCACCGACCAATACACCGATTTCCTGACCAACATCATCGGTGCTCCCTATCGCATGGAATTCACGCAGAATTTCCCGATTGTAATCCCTGAATAAGGCAACAGGCAACAGGTAATAGTTTTAAAAGATATTCCTTGAACAGCCTCGGAGAGGCAAGACGTACGAAGTGCAATTAATCCCACACAAGGCGTGAGCCGCAGTGTGGGGTCGAAAGAACAAACATCATGTCAGAATTCATAATAACTGGCGGCCATCGGCTAAGCGGCGAGATCACCCCGCAGGGCGCGAAAAACGAAGCCCTGCAGGTGCTCTCGGCCGTGTTGCTGACCAAAGAGCCCGTCACCATTTCCAACATCCCGAACATCCTCGACACGCAGCGGTATCGCGAGATTCTGGCGTTGATGGGGGTGAAGATCACGGAAGTGGATGAGCATACGTTCACGTTCCAGGCGGAGGATGTCGATTTCGAGCAGCTGCGCACCGACGAGTTCTCGCGGCTATCGACCAAGATCCGCGCCTCCATCATGGTGCTCGGTCCGCTGTTGGGCCGCTACGGCAAGGCCTACTCCGGCAAGCCCGGCGGCGACCAAATCGGACGGCGCCCGCTGACCACCCACTTCGAGGGTTTGGAAAAACTCGGTGCGGTGATTACCACTTCCGCCGACGAAAAGTTCTTCGAGCTGGAAGCCAAACAGTTGAAAGGGTGCTATATGCAGCTCAACGAGCCTTCTGTGACGGGTACGGCCAACATCGTGATGGCGGCGGTGCTCGCGGAGGGCGAAACCACCATCTTCAATGCCGCCTGCGAACCGTATTTGTATCAGTTATGCACCATGCTCAACAAGATGGGCGCGAAGATTTCCGGTATCGGCTCGAATCTTCTGAAAATTCAGGGTGTCAAGGAATTGCACGGTTGTGAACACCAAATTTTCCCCGACATGATCGAGGTGGGCAGCTTTATCGGCATGGCTGCGATGACCCAGTCGGAGCTCACCATCAAGGAGTGCGCCTGCGACCATCTCGGGCTCATCCCCTACACGTTTGCGAAGATGGGCGTGAAGTTCGACCGGGTGGGCGACGACCTCGTGGTGCACGGGCAGGAGCCGTACAGCATCTACACCAACCCGATGGATGCCTCCATCCTGACCATCGCTGACGCGCCGTGGCCGGGATTCACCCCCGACCTCATCAGCATCGCCCTCGTGACGGCCATCCAGGCCAAGGGCAGCGTGCTGATTCACCAGAAGATGTTCGAGAGCCGTCTCTTCTTCGTCGATATGCTGCAGTCGATGGGCGCGCAGATCGTGCTCTGCGACCCGCACCGCGCCATCGTGGTGGGACTGGCTCGTGAGAAACGGCTGAGGGCCACCAAGATGTCCTCCCCCGACATTCGCGCCGGCATCGCGCTGCTCATTGCGGCTATGAGCGCCGAAGGCAAGAGCGTGATCCAGAACGTCGAGCAGATCGACCGAGGCTACGAACACATCGTGGAGCGGCTGAACGCATTAGGGGCGAAGATCGAAAGGGTGTCCCAATTATGAATGTTGAATTATGAATTATGAATGAGCCCGGACGGACGCTGTGAGATGTGTCCGCCCGGACTTTTTTTTCACCACTAAAAAACCTATCAAAAATGAAAATCGCGAAATTCAACTTAGGATTAGCGGCTATTTTAACACTTTTGATGTTTGCCGGCTGCACGAACAACAAAACCCAAACCCAACAACTGGCTCAGGAAGAGACCTGCGCTGCGGTTTCTTTCGAAGAGGTGCTGAAAACCCGCAGGAGTGTGCGTCACTACGACTCCACCAAGACAGCGAGGCGGACACTCTTCGACCCCGCCACTTCCTGCCGCACCGAGATCTCCGTCCGCGACCTCCCCGCAGGGCTGTACGTCGCACACGTGAGCACCGCCGCCGGCACCACAGCGATAAAGTTCGTGGTGGCGTGGTGAGAATAGAATCAAAGGTCACAATACCAAAAGCCGCCCTGAATTAGAGACGCGCCAGAGTCACGTCTCAACAAAAATCGTATCTTTGCCGCGTTAAAATCCACCGCTATGAGCCCCGTACGCAGATACCCCGTTGGAATACAGACCTTCTCCGAAATCAGGAAGGGCAACTACATCTACATCGACAAGACAGACCTGGTTTGGGAAATGACCCGCATGAAGTACGTCTTCCTGAGCCGCCCGCGCCGGTTCGGCAAAAGCTTGCTCACCACCACCTTGGACTCCTACTTCAAAGGGCAGAAGGAACTCTTCGAGGGACTCAAAATCATGGAGTTGGAAACTGAATGGGAAGCGTATCCTGTCATCCACGTGGATTTGAGTGTCGCAAAGGCGGAAACCACGGTGGAAGGGCTTCGCAAAGTGCTGTTCAGACTGCTGAACCCTTACAAGGATGAATACGGCGAGGGGGCGTATGAAGACACCCCCGGCGGCCTGTTCAGCGGACTTATTCATCGGGCTTACGAAAAAAACGGCAAGCAGGTGGCGGTTATTGTCGACGAGTACGACGCGCCGCTGTTGGACAAACTGCACATTCCCGAAACGTTGGAGGCCTTCCGCAATGTGATGCAGGAATTCTATGTGCAGCTGAAGGCGAACGAGGCCATGATCCGCTTCTGCTTCATCACCGGCATCACCAAATTCAGCCAGCTCAGCATCTTCTCCACCATCAACAACCTGACGAACATCTCGTTGGACGCCAAGTATGCGGCCCTCTGCGGCATCACCGAGGAGGAACTCGCCACCGACATGGCCCCCGACATCGCGATGCTGGCCGAAGAGTACGAGTGCACTCCCGAGGAAATGCACGACAAACTGAAAAAGCAGTATGACGGCTACCGATTCTCCGAAGTGTCGCCTGACATCTACAACCCGTTCAGCCTGCTCAAATGTTTCAACCAGCGCAAAATCGCCAACTACTGGTTCGAAAGCGGTACGCCCACCTTCCTCATCCGCCAGATGCAGCATTTCCGCACCGACATCACTGCGATGGACCGCATAGAGGAGCCGTCCGACGCCTTCGACCGCCCTACCGAAGCCATGGAGACCGCCCTGCCGCTGCTCTACCAAAGCGGCTACATCACCATCAAGGGTTACGACCGCGAATCGGACATCTACACCCTCGGCATACCCAACAATGAGGTCCGCTTAGGCTTCACCCGAGGGCTATTGCCCATCTACGTGGGGGTTGATGGTCCCAACGTACAGAAAGGTTTCGCCCTGAAGCTTTGGCAGGCTTTGAAAAAGAACGACATCGACCTCGCCATGAAGGAGATGAAGGCCTACTTCGCCGGACTGCCCTACGTGGAAGGCTTCCAGAAGAAGTTGGCGGAGGTGAAGAACTACGAGGGATTCTACGAATGGTCGCTGTACCTGATTTTCTCGATGCTAAACGTCTATGTGCGGACACAAGTCAAGTGTGCGGGCGGCCGCACCGATGTCGTGGTGGAGATGCCCGACACCACGTGGGTTTTTGAACTGAAGGTGAACGGCACGGCTCAGGAGGCCCTCGACCAGATCAACAGCAAAAACTACGCCCTGCCCTACGAAACCGAGGGTCGCAAGGTCGTGAAGGTGGGCGTGGCGTTCGAGCGGGAGACGATGACGGTGGGGAAATACCTCATTGCCGAGTGAAACGACGAATCTCGCCGCAGCATGTCCGCCCGCCCTTGGTAGAGACGCAAAATCTTGCGTCTTGACAACCGACCGAATCCCTTTTATCTGTTTGATATTCATTCCGTTGTGATCCGATGTGAGCATTCCGATGTACAAATCTCGGCGATTAAGGAAAGGTCATGGCGAAGATGCCGCCATTCTCGGCGCGAAAGCCATGCGAAAAGCAGTCTCATGATTCTTGAATTGACCCTCAACCAATTGATTTACAGCGAGAAAAATATTTTTTGTTTTCACTTGGATTGTATAAGAATTTTTGTAAGTTCGAAGCGTCATTTTTCATCACCATATACGCAGAGGAGAAGTTTAACCAAAATAATAACAATATGAAGAAACAAATACACATTTTCGTAGCAATGCTCGTTACCCTTTTCATCACCCTCACCGCCTCCGCCCAAGGCGAGTGGAAGTGGGCGCATTACTGGAGCGGAGGCGACGGTTCATACGGCGACTATTACAACCAAATCACCAACACCGCTTTTGACGAGGACGGGAACATCTATATTTACGGAACTATGGGCGGAAGTCCACAGTTTGATGGTCTTACATTTCAATTCGTCAACAATGGCACAGTACTAGACAAGAATGATCGTTCCATTCTTTTGGCCAAATTTGACACATTGGGGAATATGTTGTGGTATAAAGTGGTAAAAAGCAGTGCAAGTCCAGCAATTCCAAGATGGATGGAAGTGCGGAATAATAATATTTACATATCAGGGGATGTGGAAATGGATTATGTTGATTACAATTGGAACAACGTATGGCTCTACTATCTGGACACCCTAATTCGTGGCTCTCAAGTACACGAGCTTCCTATTGAAAGTCGAAAACCTCCTTATATGACGGGCAGATGGACTTTCTTTGTGACTTTGAATACGGATGGAGAATTATTACGAGACCATTTTGTTGAAGTTCACTCAAGAGAGTACTATTCTGCTGGAACCGAATCATACCGCGTAGTTATGCCACTTTGCGCAAATGCGTTCGGGACAACATCTCCATTCCATGTTGATGATCAAGGGAACATTTACGTTTACACCCAAATTGATTATAGAGGTTCTGAAAATGACCCATTAACTGTAATAGTCGATGGTGATTCTAACAAAACGTATGAACTATTTTTGCCGGGGAATGTCAGTCCAGAACTTGTCCTATCATCTGGCATAAGCAATGCTATTTTATACAAATTCTCTCTATCTGGCGAATTGCTACTTTACAAACTACTTGTAGATCACACGGACGGTATTGCTTCATCATATCAATACACTGGTGATAGTGTTAACCGCATCTTTAACACCCATTTTGAAGGATTGTCTTTTGACGAAAATGACAATATGTATTTAACCGGCTATTTTCAATTAGCAGACTGCTATTATGGCTTTGGAGGTGAATCACACAACTATCCTGTTTATATTTGGTGGGATAGTACTCATCATGTCACAATGCATGACATTACGTCTGCCGAATATTGTAATTTTATAATAAAATGCAACAATGACGGGGAGATTCTTTGGAGCAATCAATTGCACACTATGGGTGAAAATTTTGCTGCAAGGAGTACTTGGTTCAGGAATGTTATTGCTGACAATTATTTATATCTGCTTGGATCAGCAGGTTATAATAACGAGTCAATTATTTATTTTGACGATGAAAACTCCCCGCTTCAAAGATTTCAAGACAGCCATTCCGATATATGTTTCTTTGCCAGATACAATGCCGAAACAGGAGCGTATCTTAATCACGGTATAGTTCCTGCGCTTAATGCTACTTCAAGTAAAGCACCAGCTGTGGTGAGCAATCGTGTACTAGCCATTTCTAAATACAATTCAAACACATTGTACGGATTGTCGATGTGGAAAAATGACGGTACTTTCATACAAAGTGAAACAATTCAATGTCAAAATCCCAATGCTATCGAAATAATTCATTCGATTGGAGCGTGCGTAAACGACAATGGATATTTACTTGCTTCATTTTTGGCGACTTCACCTATAATTTTTAGCAACAACGTTTCTGCCAACTGCCCTTCCGGCCTCTCCAGTGCCGTTTTCGCCCTCTACCACAATTCCGAATTTTCAACACCATACGTAGGTGTTCCCGAGCATGACGGTCCCAAGCCGGAGGTGCGGCTGTGGCCCAACCCCGCCACCGAGCGGATCACCATCGAGAGCGAAGAGCAGTTCCCCATCGTCTCCGTCGCCGTGGCCGACATGAAGGGCACCATCCTCACCCTCCTGCCTGTCAACGACGTGCGCTGCACCCTCAACGTCCACAACCTCGCCCCCGGCACTTACCTCGCGCACGTGCAGACCAAGGCGGGCATCAGCGATGTGAAGTTCGTGGTGGTGAGGAGTTAATGCTGAATGTTGAATGCTGAATGAGGGGAATATTCCGCGGGATCCGAGCGATACGCAGAGATTTCATTTACGGCAAAACACCCGCCGGTTCCTGCACACCCGATCGCCGAATCGGTTCGCCCACTTCTCGCAGTACAGCTCGTAGTACGACATCTTTACAACGATATACAAAGAGGGCTTTCGGGTCCTCTTTTTTTTAGGTTCGCCCGACAGGAGCATGATCTGACGGGTGGAAGTGCCGGACACGGCGTTATAGCGGCAAGCACACAGCCAAAGACAAGGTGCCAATGGCTGATTTTTTTCTGTGTCGTGCATGGGAAACGGGTACTTCAGCCATTGCGATTTGGCAAGACAACCTAATGGTGATAGACAACCCCATTCTCGCTGACATACGTCCACAGTTGCGCGTAAAAGTCGTTTTGGCAAAGGGTGGCGCTGTTGCCCACGATGATGAGCTTCATCCGGGCGCGCGTGATGGCAACGTTCATCCGGCGCAGGTCCTTGAGAAATCCGATGGCGCCGCGCTCGTTGTCGCGCACCATACTGATGAGGATGACATCGCGTTCCTGCCCTTGGAAGCCGTCCACGGTGTTGACGGTGATGTGGCTGTGGATGGGCGCCATCGTGCGGCTGCGTCCCACGAGTTTGCGCAACAGGGCTACCTGGGCCTTGTATGGGGAGATGACCCCGTAGGTGGTGCTCTTGAAGAGCTCGGGATCAATGGCCGTCTGCCGGATGTAGTCCTTGAGGACTTGCATCACCAACGCGGCCTCGTCGTGGTTGGAGCGGCTCTGCGAGGCACTGAGACGCTCGGCAAAATGGCTGCCGGCCGTGTCCAGCCACACCAACGGCGCATCCCAGTCGGCGAGCGTGCGGTTGGCCACCTCGGGCGCCGCCTTGAGCCGTCCTTCGTAGAACCACTGCGAGGAGAACCCCATGATCTGACGGTTCATCCGGTATTGGGTGTCCAACAGCGTGACACACGAGGGCTTGGATAACACCACCTTCTGCATCAGCGTGTCAGACAGACCGCCGCGTGCCGCCTCCGGGCATTGGATGGTAGGGGGTAGTTGCTGGTGGTCGCCGGCGAACACCACCCGATCGGCACGCAGGATAGCGGCCCAGCAGGCAGCCTCTATGGATTGGGTGGCCTCGTCGATGAAAAGCGTGCCGAAACGGTATCCCCCAAGCAGCCGGTGGGCGCTGCCGACGAGGGTGCTGGCAATCACCTCCGCCGCCTGCAACACCTCTTCGTGTATTTTCACTTCCAACTCGTCACGGCGTTTCTGGAGACGTCGCAGGCGGTTGGTGCGCCGGCTTGAGGGCTCCTCTCCTGCATAGATGTCGCGGATGAGCTTGCGTACACCCCACAACTCTGGATAGTCAGGATGGGCGGCATACTGCCGTTCGTATGTGTGTTCCATCAGTGGGCGGCTGATGCGCAGAGGATTGCCGATGCGTACCACACGCACACCCCGTTCGATGAGTTTCTCGCAGATCCAATCCACCGCGGCATTGCTTGGGGCAGAAACCAAAACCTGCGGCTCACGACGCACCGTCTCGATGATGGCCTCCACCAATGTGGTGGTCTTACCAGTGCCGGGGGGACCGTGCACCACCGCCACCTCGCGCGCCTCCAAGATGCGCTGCACGGCATCGTTCTGACTCGGGTTGAGGTGAGGGAAGACCATCCGGGGTAAGGTGCGGAATGTGGGCTCCTGCATGCCGATGAGCGTCTCCCGCAAATGAACCATCTTTTCATTCTCTATGCTCATGACCTTCTGCAAGGCTTCCTCCATCACCTGGTAAGTGGTGTCATCGAAAGCAATACGCACGCCCACATCATCATGTTCTGCCATGCGTCGCAACTGAAATGCGGTATCCGGGACATCGAGCGCCAGCTGCATGACACGTCCCTCCACACGCTGCACCGTTGCGCCGGAGACAAGCGTTTCCACAGGATGTTTCCCGCTTTTGTCACGGCGGAAAAAAGAGACGCACTTACCCGGCTCGAACTCACTGTCAGGGCTGACAGCAAAATCGGCAGTATATTCCACCTCCAAGACACACTGGTTCAAGGCATTGTAGAAAGACTTGCCCAAACGCACAGGAAACCAGCAACGGCTGTTGAGATGGCCATGCAGCAGGGAGGCTTGGAAAGCGTTTTCCAAGTCCTGTTGGTCGTATGCTTTCTCCAAGGAGATCAGCCGCAGCTGTTTTTGCAGGGATTCAATGGATTTCATCAATAAATATGGAGGTTCCCGATCAATTTTTAATACAGCGGCAAAGATACATTTTTTAGTCAAGCCTAAGATGTTTCCGAAAAAATCGTATTTTCGCCATGCTAAAAATACACTAATGAGTCACGGAAAAAACATCTGCAAGACTTTAACCCTCAAACCACTAACCTCTTTAACCATTAACCCTTAACTCTTAACTCTTAACCCTTAACTCTTAACCCTTAACCCTTAACCCGTAATGATCACCGGCATCATCACCACCCTGAACGAATCGAAAAACATCGAGGCCTGCGTGCGCTCGCTGCAGCGCGTGTGCGACGAGGTCATCGTCACCGACTCCTGCAGCACCGACAACACCGTCGAGCTGGCGGAGAAGGCCGGCGCGCGCGTCTTCGTGCACCCTTACATCGGCGACGGCCCGCAGAAGAACCTGCCGTTAGGGCACGCCAATAACGACTGGGTGCTCAGTCTCGATGCCGACGAACGGCTCACTGACGAGCTCGTGGCGGCCATCCAACAGCTGGATTTGGAGCACACCCCGTACGACGGTTTCGCCATCCGTCGCCGCAACTACATAGGCGAGCGCTGGGTGAAAGCCTGCAACTGGTACCCCGACTGGCTCGTGCGGCTCTATCGCAAGGACAAGCTGCGCTTCCTCGACCGAAAGCAGCATGCGTTCGTGCCTGAGAAGAACACGCAACGGCTCAAGGCCGACATTATCCATTACCGTTACAAAAACTACGACAGCCTCTTTTCCAAACCGGAGCGCAACTACAGCTCCCGAGGGGCGAAAATCCTTTACAAGCAGGGAAAGAAGGCCAACGCCTTCTCGCCCTTTTTCCACGGACTGGCAGCATTCATCAGCAACTACTTCTTCCGTGGCGGCATCTTCGGCGGCCTCGACGGCTACGTGCTCTCCCGCGCCGTCGCCCACAACAGTTTCCTCAAGTACGCGAAACTATTGGAATACCAGCGTGATAAATCGGTGAGGGAGGCGGAGGACTGGGATTCCGTGTGGTAGTTAGCAGTTAGCAGTTAGTAGTGGCGCCGGAAGTGCTTTGTTATTTCGATTCATTCCCCAAATCACAAGTCTCAAATCACAAGTCACAAGTCTCAAGTCACAAGTCACAAATATGACAAGAAAACTCATTATCATATCCGTTCTGATCGGCCTGTTCACCGTCGGTTTCGCGCAGGAGCCGAAGAAAACAGACAATTCCCGCTTCTACGGAGGGGTGCGGGTGGGTTTCACCGCCACGCAGATTTCCGGCGACGACCTCTCTGGTTTCCACAAGTTAGGGGCGGCGGCAGGCGCGTTCGTCAACCACGCCATCGTTCCGTCGGGACGGCTGAAACTGCAGTTGGAACTGGATTTCATGATGAAAGGCAGCCACTCGCACACCCCCAAAAACGTGGTCACCGACAACTTCTACTCGCTCACACTCGGATACGTGGAGATGCCGTTGATGCTTATCTGGACGGCGGGGAAATGGCAGTTGTGGGGAAAAAGCTTCAATTTCGATCTGGAGATCGGCCCCGTGTTCGGGGTGAATGTCTTCAGCCGCGAACGTGAAGCCAACGGACCGATTGTCGGACGGCCGCCGTTCCGCTGGTACGAATTCTCCGCACAGGCCGGCATATCCCTCATGATCGCCGACCACCACAGCGTGAACTTCCGCTACGAAAACTCCATTGTGCCCGTGCGCATCCCCACATGGGTCTATGGCCGCGTGGTCAACAAACAGTTCAACTCGGTGATGACATTCAGTTACTGTTATCAGTTTTAGTGAGCAGTGACTAGTGTCCGTGGAGACCTGCCATTGCACGCCTCTGCATTGTGCACAAGCATCACTTTCCTATCGCAAAGGTCTCTTCGCTATCCCAGTAGGCCCGGATATTGATGGGTGTCGGGAAATTGTACATCGTTTCCGGCTGCAGTTTCTTCCGGTAGTCGCCGGGATTCCAGTGGCCGTCCCGATTCTCGTCACAGAAGACGCTGACACGGTAAGCTCCTGGATTCAAAAACGGATAGGTAATTGTCTTCGAAGATGTTAACACATCCTCCCGCACGATTTTGTCGTTGCTCCACAAGGTTACCACATACTGTTCTCCATCGTCGGGAAGCTGGTAATTCATTATCAGCGTGCCGTAATCCTTCTCCGACTTGGCGGTAAACTGCGTGCGAAGGGTGTCGTGGGTAAGGTTGTTGTAGCCGAAGAACACCGAGTCGGGAATCATCACCGAATAGCTCTTTTTCTCCGTAAGCGTCATCGAAAGAGGAAGTTGCATCGTAAATGTATCTGGCACGGCATAACGATAGACGGTAGTGTCTTTGCGGTCTTGCTGCTGTGAATAGACCCACACGCTGAAAGTGTCGGTTGGGCGCACAGGATAGGTAAAGGTAAGTGTCAACGGTTTGTGATACTCGCCCGCGTTCGCGAATCCGACCGACAGTTTCGGTTTCGCTTGCTGCGAACCACGACCGCGACTACTCGACTGCTGTTTCTCCTTGAACGGTGCAATCCTGACCGTGTCTCTACGGCCGTCGGCATTGAGGACATAGCGGACGGTATCTGTCAACGGGGTTCGGAGATACCAGGTCACCGTATCGTGGGTAGCATTGATTTGCTCGAAATAGTCGAGGGTTGCATCCAGAGGCGTGGCTGAAAATTCGACAAAGCGGCGCTTATACGGGAACTTATAGACTCCTGCGGCAGGGTTGTCGTAACGCGCAAGCGCCTGCACGGTATCCTCCCCAACGAAAGCCAGCAGGGTGACATCCAGCAGAACAGCCGTCAGCGAATCAGAGGCGGTGTCGGGCAGGGCACGCACCGCCGCCACGAATGCCTCCTGAAAGGCGATTTCCTCGTTGGGCAGGTCGAAACGGAAGTTGGCATTGATGTCCTTGAGCGCGAAGATCTTGTAGTCGCCGGGCGAGATGTTTTTCAACAGAAAACTGCCGTCGGAGAGCGACTTGGAGACATAATCGGGAATCGTGGTAAGCGGCAACGAATCGGCCTCGCCCCGATAAAGCAACACGTAGAAGTCTTGAGCGGGCGCAAGCGTCTTGGCATCGAGAATACGGCCCCGCACCATGTAGTCGTCAAGGCTGTCGCCCGTGGAAAACCCGTAATGTAAATAGCTCAAGGCATTGCCTTCATGAAAATCTTTAATGGCATCGGAAAAGACCATGTTGTAGGTGGTATTCGCCCGAAGCGTATCCTTAAACCTGATAACCAGCGACTTGCCTTGAATGGTATAATTGGGAGATTCTCCTAATGGTGGCGACACGAGTACATTGTCCGTCGGGTTGTTGAGTGTCACATACTCGTCGAACGTGATGCGAATCTCCTTCGACTGGAAGCGCACGGTGCCGTCCTCGGGTTCCATCTTCACCACTTTCGGAGGTGTGGTGTCCTTGGGGCCGCCCGTAGGGGCACTGATTTTCGCACACCCCGCGAGAAGCAGTGCCACGAAGCTGACAATGGCCGTGATATATGTGTTCGCTCTCATTTTCGAATCAACGTTTCATCTTCTCAAATTCCGGCCGCGAAGATACAAAAAAAATTGTACTTTTGCGACTTCAAAAAACAGCAAAGATGGACGAAGTGAAAGTCATCGAAATCAAGAAGAGCGTCTTCGCCGAGAATGAGAAAGACGCAGACGCGCTCCGCAGCGAGCTGAAATCCAAAGGAGTGTTCCTCCTCAACCTGATGTCCGCGCCTGGCAGTGGCAAGACCAGTACCCTTATCCAGCTGATTAACAGGATAAAGGACAAAGTTCGCGTGGCCGTGATGGAAGCCGACATTGACAGCGACGTGGATGCCCGCAAGATCAAGGAGAAAACCGGTGTGCCCTCCATCCAGCTCCACACTGGTGGCATGTGCCACCTCGACGCGGAGATGACCCGCCAAGGGCTCGACAACGTGCCCTTGGATGACCTCGACCTCGTCATCTTGGAAAACGTGGGCAACCTTGTCTGCCCAGCCGAATTCGACACCGGCGCGACCTGCAACGCTATGATTCTCTCTGTGCCCGAAGGCGACGACAAGCCCCTCAAGTACCCCCTCATGTTCACCGTCTGCGATCTCGTCATCATCAACAAGATGGATGTGGTGCCCTACTTCGATTTCGACATCGAACGCTGCAAAAAGTACATCCACCTGCGCAACCCCAACGCGACCATCATCCCCGTCTCCGCCAAAACCGGCTACGGAATCGACCACCTCGCCGAATGGCTTCGCGGGAAGTTGCACTGTTGATTACTGCGTGTTAGTTAGTTGATGTTAGCTGGTTAATTGATGTTATGAAGAGATTTAGTGGTTTGGCAATTGGCAATTGGCAAGGGACCTTGTCAAGGATATTTATGCTAAATTTGCTACAAGTAAGGATTATGGCTTCAACAATCAGATTCAGCGAGCAGTAATTTCCATAATGAACAACATTGCAGAAGGGTTTGATAAAAGTAAGAATTCGAAAGACAATAAGCAATTATTAAGTTATCTAAACATATCTTACGGTTCCTGTGGGGAAGTGAAAAGTATGTTGTACGTGGCAGAAGATTTAGACTACATAAATGCTGAAATAGCCAGAACATTACGCGAACTTTGTACCGACTTGTCCATAAAATTAGCATCATTCATGTCCAGCCTCCGCAACTATGACATCAACAAAAACAACAGAACCAACAGCCGAAGGCTAACCAACACGAAGTAATAAACACAAAGTAACAACCGTTATGCCCGAAATGTCCACCAAATTTGTCCCGAAACACAAAGGGGACAAGAACCCGAACCCCAAGCTTCTCAAGCTGGTTCGTCACATCACCGATCGTATCCCCGGTAAAATCAAGATGGATACCGACGCCCCTGAGTATTGGGGGCTTGCCTGCATCTTCGAGGACGAGATGGATGCCGTCACCCGTGAGGCCGCTCTGGATTTGATGCTGGATATGCTGCCCGGCAATCCTTTCCGGGTGCGCAAGCATTGGACCAATGCGCAGCTCCACGAACTGAACAGCCAAAAACATTACACTCCTGACGACAAGTCCTTCGACGAACTGCTGGACCTGATGGCCCGCATGGGAGTCATGGAGTATGACTATGGCGACAAATACACCAAAGACGGGCCTGTTCCCGGTACCACCTACGAAAGGAAAGACCGTGTGTATTGGGTGCCCATGTTCGTCCCTGGCAGTGCCGAATACACCAACATGAACGAGGAACTCATGAAGAAACATCCCGAACTGGGCATGTTCTTTGAGCGTATGACCTTCCTGCCGCTGGAGAAGGTCACTCCGATGGTGCCCATGGGCGGATCAGGCATCGGCATGCACGTGATTCCGGTGGAGAAAGCCATCTCCATGGAGAATCAATCCATTGATATAGAGCATATTTCATATTGGCTTAAACGCTACGAAGGCCACCTGGCGGTGGGCATCTGCTCCTGCCGTATTGGTCGCAAAGGACTGGATGAAGGCTGCGCCGACGATTACCACGACTGGTGTATCGGCGTTGGCGATATGGCGGAATATCTGGCGGAGACAGGCAGAGGCCACTTCATCACCTACGATGAGTGCATGGCCATCTTGAAAAAAGCAGAGGATCACGGTTTTGTACACCAAATCACCAATATCGACGGCGAAGGCAAAATCTTTGCCATCTGCAACTGCAACGTTAAGATTTGCAATGCGTTGCGTACATCACAACTCTTCAATACCCCGAATATGTCCCGCAGTGCCTACGTGGCGAAGGTGGATCCGACGAACTGCGTGGCTTGCGGTCGTTGTGTGGAATACTGTCCTGCAGGATCTGTACGTCTGGGACAGAAACTCTGCACCAAGCACGGCGAGCAGACCTATCCGAAACAGGAGCTTCCCGATGCCAAGAAGTGGGGACCGGAGAAGTGGGACGAGGACTATCGTGACAAGAACCGCATCAACTGCTACCCGACGGGCACAGCACCTTGTAAAACGGCCTGTCCGGCGCATATCGCGGTGCAAGGCTATCTGAAGAAGGCTGCCGAGGGCAGATATACGGAGGCTTTGGAACTCATCAAGCGCGAGAACCCATTTCCGGCGGTCTGCGGACGTGTCTGCAACCGTCGCTGCGAGGATGCCTGCACGCGCGGCACCATCGACCAGCCCATCGCCATCGACGCGGTGAAGAAGTTCATCGCGGAACAGGATCTCAAGGCAGAAACCCGCTTCATTCCCGAGGTAAACATTTGTTCCAATGTGAAGGAATTCTGGGAGGAGAAGGTCGCCATCATCGGCGGCGGCCCTGCCGGTCTGAGCTGCGCCTACTACCTCGCCACGATGGGCTACAAACCCACCGTGTTCGAGAAAGACGAAATCCCCGGCGGTATGCTGCAATACGGCATCCCGTCCTATAAACTCGACAAGGAGGTCATCAAAGCCGAGATCGACATCATGCGCGAAATCGGTGTGGAGATCCGCACCGGCGTGGAAGTTGGCAAAGACATTACCATCCAGCAACTTAGAGAGCAAGGTTATAAAGGCTTCTACGTGGCTATCGGTTGCCAGGGCGGCAAATTGCCCGGCATCACCGGCGAAAATCTGCCCGGGACCACCACGGCCATCGATTTCCTGCACACGTGCAATTGCGGCAACATGGCCGTAGAGACGTGTCATGGTGCGTCTCTACAGACGGCAGGCCGTAAGGTCGTCGTGGTCGGCGGCGGCAACGTGGCCATCGATGCGGCGCGGGTCGCCAAGCGCAGCGGTGCCGAGTCCGTCACCATGCTCTCGTTGGAGACCGAAGACATCATGCCCGCCTCCATGGAGGAACGCCGCGAGGCCCGCGAGGACGGCGTGGTCATCAACCCCGGCTGGGGCCCGAAAGAGGTGCTCGGTACCGACAAGGTCACCGGCATCGTCTTCAAGAAATGCACTTCCGTGTATGACAAAGATCACCGTTTTTCTCCGCAATACAATGAGGAAGAAACGATTACGCTGGATGCCGACTTGGTCATCTTCGCCATCGGTCAGACGGTCATCCTCAAGGATCTGCTCAAGGACACGAAAGTGGAGTTCGTGCGTGGCGTCTATCCCGTGGCCGACAAGCTGACCTACCAGACCGCCGAAGAGGACATCTTCGTGGGCGGTGACTGCTTCACCGGTCCGAAGTTCGCCATCGACGCCATCGCCGCCGGCAAGGAGGGTGCCGAATCGTTGCACCGCTACGTGCAACACGGTCACCTCACCATCGGGCGCAACCGCCGCGACTTCATCGAGCTCGACAAGGACGACATCGTGGTGGAGAGCTACGACAACTCCTCCCGCCAAGTGGAAGGAGTGTCCGAGCAGGCTGACAAGTTCCGCGAATACACGCTCACGCTTACGGAGGAGCAAGTGCGCACCGAGACATCCCGCTGCTTGAGTTGCGGCGCGTCGGTGGTCGATGAAAACCGCTGCATCGGCTGCGGCATCTGTACCACTAAGTGCGCTTTCGACGCTATCCACCTCTTCCGCGACAACCCCGACGCCAGCATCATGCGCGCCTCCGAGGACAAGTTCAGCGGCATCCTGCCCTACATGTTGAAACGAGCCGCCAAGATTGTCTTCAAAAAATGAATTTATTCCTTGAGCAGCCTCGAAGAGGCAACACGCACGAAGTGCAGGTAACCCCACACAAGCGACGGAGGAGCGCAGTGTGGGGATGGGGAAACCCAGAACAAAACGCACGAAGTGCAGTGTGGGGGATAAGAAAACCACACAAGCGAAGCGCAGTGTGGGGTCAGACAAGGAAAGAAAAGTAAATACAAGGTCATGCATGAGCTGGGTATAGTGTTCTACATCATCCGGGACGTCAAGAAGGTGGCGGAGGAGAACCGCGTGGAGCGGGTCTCCGAAGTGGTGATGGACATCGGGGAGGTCTCCACGGTGGTGCCGCACCTGCTCACCGACTGCTGGCGCTGGGCCGCCGACAAAGAGGAACTGCTGAAAGGTTGCGAGCTGAAATGCAACATTATCCCGGCTGTCACCTGGTGCGACGACTGCAAACAGGAGTACGAGACGGTGAAACACGGAAAGACGTGCCCCCACTGCCACAGCGAGAATACCTGGTTGCTGCGCGGCAACGAAGTCGAGATTCGAGAGATAGTAGTTAGTAGTTAGTAGTTATGAACGGAAAAATCACATATATTTGAAAAAAGAATTCCTTGAGCAGCCTCGAAGAGGCAACACGCACGAAGTGCAATTAACCCCACACAAGCGACGGAGGAGCGCAGTGTGGGGTTAAGGAAACCCAGAGGCAACACGCACGAAGTGCAATTAACCCTACACAAGGTGAAGCCGCAGTGTGGGGGGCATGGAGAAAAAAAATGTATCTTTGCACACGAAAGTCGAAACAATGTATAAACGTATCCTCATATCAGCCATCGCAGCACTCTGCTGCCTTGCAACCCTATCTTGCACGGCTCAAGTTACCATAAAGTTCAAATCGCTGAAGATCAGTAACGTCACGGATAAAATATGGGAACCCGAGAAGGATCTCTTTTGTGCGTTCAGACTTCCATCCTATGATCGTGGAGACGTTTATCTCCGTATTGAAGCGGAAATCGTAAACGAGGGTGACACGGCGGTGCCCATTCCCAGCTCTGACCGCGATAAAATGACTTTGGTTTACCGAAATCCCAACCCCAAAGACAATTCTCTTGCAAACAGCATGGTTAAGAGCCGGTTAGGGGCGATAGTGAGAGTTTGTGGCATCCTTGAACCCAACTTCCCGCCACATTCGTGCAGGTACAACGATTACTGGGATTTGATCAATGTCAATAGGTTTGACGGTATGCGCACGCTGTATTATGTCTCTGCCGCCATACCCACCATGCGTCTCTGCATGGAGGTCCCCGGCCAAGGACTGGTCTATTCCGACGCACCCGAGGAAATCATCGTCAATGGCCGGAAAATCGACCCCGACTGGCGGAACTTCGACTACTCCGACAACGCCTACCTGCTCGTGAACAACGAACTGATGCGGGAGTTCATGCTCGAAAACCCGCACCTCTTCGGCAGCACCTTCTCCGAAGACCTGCTAATGAAAGAATTTGTCAGCAATATGGCCTTCACCTACCACTGCTTCCCCATCACCAACCCAAACAACTAACAGCGAAGCTAGCTAACATGAAATAACCAACACGAAGTAATCAACAGCCGAAGGCTAACAAACACGAAGTAACAAACAAAAAACAACGAATATGTCCTGTTTTATCGTACCCATGGCGCAGGCGATAGTGACCAGCGCATACAGAAAAGTCAATGAAAAAAGCATCGAGACCTCCGATTCCGCGTTGAAACGGCAGATTCCGGCATTGGAGAAAATGCTCTGGGGCGGCACGGTCCTCCTCATCGTCGATCACATCCTCAACGGCGAGCTCACCTGGCAGTACCCCTTCTTCACCGCCCTCGAAACCGGCGGCTTCCCGGTCATGCTCCGCGAACTCCTCACCGTCGGTGTCCCCATGTCGCTGGTCCTTACCGCAATATGGGCGGTTTGGGCTGTTTTGAAGGAACGTCGCACCCGAACCGTCGGTCTGTAGAGACGTGCCATGGCGCGTCTCTACAAGAGAGATTCGTAAGGGGCATCATATATGAGACATTGTTCCTTGAGCAGCCTCGAAGAGGCAAAACGCACGGAGTGCAATTAACCCCACACAAGGCGACAGCCGCAGTGTGGGGCAGGCAGAATCAAATCACCAATCAATAAATAAACGCACTATGTTTTTCCAAGTTTATGGGGCTAACGCCCTGGCCCAATGGGGGATGCTGCTCGTCGTCCTCGTGGGTCTCATCCTGTTCAACGAGTTCGCCCGTCGCACCAAGTTCGGCGGCATCTTCACCTTCCTGATCATCCCCGTCGCCCTGACGGCCTACTTCCTCGCGATTGCCGTGGGCGTGCGCAACGGTGCGCAATGGGCGTTGGAGAACCAGACCCATGTCTATATGCAGGGCTGGTTCCACTACGCCAAGCTCTATGCAGCCACCGCCGGATGTATCGGCTTTATGATGATCAAATACAAATGGGGCATCGGCGCCAAGCATTGGTTCAAGCCGTTCCCGTTCGTCATCGTGGCCATTAACATCCTAATTGCCTGCGTCTCCGACTTCGAGAGTGCCGCAATGGGCTGGAACAAATGGTGGCTTACCTCCGAAGGCGTTTGGCAATATGGCGGCTGGCACAATGTGATGAACGGTGTGGCCGGTATCATCAACATTTTCTGTATGACCGCATGGTGGAACGTCTATCCCTCCAAGGACAAAAAAGACATGATCTGGGCCGACATGACGTGGGTCTATATCGTGATTTATGACATCTGGAACTTCGCATACACCTACAACTGCCTGCCAACGCACAGCTGGTACTGCGGTATTGCTTTGCTGCTCGCCCCGACGGTGGCCGCTCTGCTGTGGAACCGCGGCGGCTGGATCCAGAACCGCGCCAACACCTTGGCTATCTGGTGTATGTTCGCACAAGTATTCCCGCTCTTCCAAGAGACCTTCAAAGACGGTCAACAGTGGTTCAGCTGGGCTACGCTCCCCGTCCTCTATCCGGAAGGCGTTGCCACCATCGAGCAACTCTATGCTGCCGGCGGACAGGCTGCCGTTGACGGTGTTGTGGGCACCACAGTCGATCCTTCTGTTGTGGCTGCCAACCCGACAATGATGACCGTCATCAGCGCACTGGCTCTCGTGACCAACATCATCGCATTGTGCTACATCATCGGACAATCCAAGAAGCGCCATATCAACCCGTACAAGGAAGACGTTTTCGTCAACCAGAAGTACTACAAGGACGCTATGGAACGTGCGGATTTGTCCTAACGAATTTGCGATTACAAACTATAACGGGCGTGGCCGGCAAGGTCGCGCCCGTTTTTTATTGTAGGGAACCTCTGTCTTTTCTATTTTCACGCCACACTTCCAAAAACCTGCGAGGTTCGTTAGACAAAATCAGCGAATCACACTCTTTAATATCAGGATCGTTCTTCCCAAGTATTTGGCAAGGGTCAGGCAAGTGTCAGGATCCTTATTTGTTCGATACTTGTTCGATTGTTCTTCGATAGTTCTTCGATAAATTATCGAACAACTATCGAAGAACTGTGATTCGCTGATTCAGGTTGTCACTTTTTTGTGTTACGACTGATCCGAGTTGACGGGTTAATAATCTGCGACTGTTTTAGGTTGTCGCTTGTCCTTTTTTTGACTGTTTTTCGTTGTCAGTCGCA
>Ga0310697_10000342_pt1 | contig 66496 bp, 50 predicted proteins | sample 172DNAGHGlowgp2_FD_203883 | JGI IMG/M metagenome (GOLD analysis project Ga0310697, IMG submission 203883) | Sheep rumen microbial communities from Palmerston North, Manawatu-Wanganui, New Zealand - 1728 DNA GHGlow gp2 (v2) (version 2) | ecosystem: Host-associated > Mammals > Digestive system >...
ACCTTGATTGCCTCGTACTCCAGCGGCTCCTTGATGAGCTCGGGCTCGTTGCCCTTGCCTTTGTACTCCCAGCAGCCTACGTAGAAGTAGTTCTCGTCGTCGCGCTTAGCCTCGCCTTCCTCGGTCTGGTACTCCTCGCGGAAGTGACCACCGCAAGACTCGTTACGAGAGAGGGCATCGAAGGCAACAAGCTGACCCATGGTGAAGAAGTCACGCAGGTGGATAGCCTTGTCGAGTTCGACGTTAAGGCCCTCCTTCGTGCCAGGCACGAACAGGTTGGTATCGAACTCCTTCTCGAGGTCGTGCATCTTCTTCAGACCTGTCTTCAGGCCCTCAGCGGTACGACCCATGCCGACGTACTCCCACATGATATGACCCAGTTCCTTGTGGATAGAGTCAACAGAGCGCTTACCCTTGATGTTGAGCAGACGATCGAGCTCAGCGTTGACAGCCTTCTCAGCCTCGTCGAACTCAGGACGATCTGTGGGAACCTTCGGCCATACAGCCTGGTCGGCCAGATAGTTCTGAATGGTGTAAGGCAGCACGAAGTAACCATCGGCCAGACCCTGCATCAGAGCAGAAGCACCCAGACGGTTAGCGCCATGGTCACTGAAGTTGCACTCACCGATAGCGAAAAGGCCGGGAATAGTGGTCTGCAACTCGTAGTCGACCCAGATACCGCCCATGGTATAGTGGATGGCGGGATAGATCATCATAGGCTTGTAGTACTTCACACCATTGATCTCGTTGGCTACATCGCCGGGGAACACGTCGGTAATCTCCTCATACATCTCGAAGAGGTTGCCATAACGCTGCATGATAACATCGATGCCGAGGCGGTTGATAGACTCAGAGAAGTCGAGGAACACAGCCAGACCGGTATTGTTCACACCGAAGCCCTTGTCGCAACGTTCCTTAGCGGCACGAGAGGCCACGTCACGGGGCACGAGGTTACCGAAGGCGGGATAGCGACGCTCCAGATAGTAGTCGCGATCCTCCTCGGGAATCTCCCAACCCTGTTTTGTTCCCTGTTGCAGTGCCTTAGCGTCTTCAATCTTTTTGGGCACCCAGATACGACCGTCATTACGCAGTGACTCAGACATCAGGGTCAGCTTAGACTGCTTGTCGCCGTGTACAGGAATACAGGTGGGGTGAATCTGCACGTAAGAGGGATTTGCAAAGTAAGCACCCTTGCGATAGCACTGTACGGCAGCGGTGCAGTTGCAACCCATAGCATTGGTAGAGAGGAAGTAGGTGTTACCATATCCGCCGGTAGCGATGACCACGGCATTGGCGCTGAAACGCTCCAGCTTACCAGTGACGAGGTTCTTGGCGATGATACCACGGGCACGTCCGTCGACGATGACTACGTCTTCCATCTCGTAGCGAGTGAGCAACTTCACCTTCTTAGCCTCTACCTGTGCGCTCAGTGAAGAGTAGGCACCCAGCAGCAGCTGCTGACCTGTCTGACCCTTGGCATAGAACGTACGGCTTACCTGAGCACCACCGAATGAACGGTTGGCCAGCATGCCACCGTACTCACGGGCAAAGGGAACGCCCTGAGCCACGCACTGGTCGATGATATTGTTTGACACCTCAGCCAGACGATAGACGTTGGCCTCGCGAGCACGGTAGTCACCACCCTTCACCGTGTCGTAGAACAGACGATAGACAGAGTCACCATCGTTCTGATAACACTTAGCGGCGTTGATACCACCCTGGGCGGCGATAGAGTGAGCACGACGGGGAGAGTCCTGAATACACAGGTTGATAACATTGAAACCCATCTCACCAAGCGAAGCAGCTGCCGATGCACCGGCCAGACCGGTACCTACGACGATGACGTCGAGCTTCAGCTTGTTCTTGGGGTTAACCAAACGCTGATGTGCTTTATATTCCTTCCATTTCTCAGGTACTGGACCTGCGGGAATCTTTGAATCTAATACTTTTGCCATAATTTTTTAATGCTTAATTCTTAATTCATAATGCATAATGCATGATTACTTGCAGCAAGCGGCAGCAGCCTCTTTACAGCACTCAGCAGCACCACCGTCACAGCAATCGAGTGAAGGGGCACAACCAAAAGCAAATGCCAGCACGACAACAAGGAAGCCGAGCATCAGCAGTGTGGTGTAGATAAGACCGATGCACTGCCAGCGCTTCAGCCACACCTTACCGCTCCAACCAAAGGTCTGCATGGCCGACCAGAAGCCGTGAGAGAGGTGGAACCAGATTGCCACAATCCAAATCACATAGAGCACCACGTAGATGGGGTTGCCGAATGTGTTGATAATCTTGCCGAAACCATCGGCAGGGGCTGCATCATAGTGAATAGATGGGAACAACTCGGCAAACATCATGTTGTACCAGAAGTTGAACAGGTGCAGAATGATACCCAGCAGGATGATGATACCCAGCACGAGCATGTTCTTTGATGCCCACTCTACCTTACCAGCATTGACTGTCGTTGCCACCTCGTAACGGTTGTCACCACGGGCACGACGGTTCTGAGCCGTCAGGATAAATGCAAACACGATGTGCACAACAGCCAGGAAAGCCAGGCCCATTGTGGCCACTACTGCATACCAGTTGGCGCCCAGCAACTCACAAATAGCATTGTAAGCCTTGCCTGAGAACAGCGCAACGATGTTCATGCAACAGTGGAAAGTCAAAAACAAGATCAGTGCGACGCCAGTTACTGACATCACCACTTTTCTACCAACTGATGAATTGATTAACCACATAAATTGTTGATTTTTAATGAATTATTATTATTTAGATTATTGTCAACACGAAAATAATGACCTTCACAGGCCTACGCGATTACTAAGTAATTAGTACACACGCGCATTCCAAGGGTACAAAATTACTATAAAATTATGACATCACAAAGCATTTCCATCTAAATTTGACTATTTTCATTCACTATTTTTACAATTTCCAGACAATACGAAACAGATGATTGAATGTTTTTATAGATAAATGAATAGACATTTTCAGAACTTTTTTGTACTTTTGCATCGAAATTCAAAAGAATTATGATACTGAATTACGACGTTGTAGTCATCGGTGGCGGACACGCAGGCTGCGAGGCAGCTTGCGCCAGTGCTAACATGGGAGCAAAGACGCTACTGGTCACGATGGATATGAACAAGATTGCACAGATGTCGTGCAATCCCGCAGTGGGTGGCATCGCCAAGGGACAGATAGTACGTGAGATAGATGCTCTAGGCGGACAGATGGGCTTGGTCACCGACGCTACCACCATACAGTTTCGCATGTTGAATATCGGCAAAGGTCCTGCCGTATGGAGCCCACGCGCCCAGTGCGACCGCGGGAAGTTCATCTGGCAATGGCGCACGGTGCTCGACCATACGCCAAACCTCGACATCTGGCAAGACCAGGCCTGCGAACTATTAACGGAGCATGCGGATGGTAGTTCAGCTTCCAGCACACGCGTCATTGGCGTACGCACCATCTGGGGGGCTGAGATTCATGCCCGTAGTGTCATCGTCACTGCAGGTACCTTCCTCAACGGACTGATGCACATCGGGCGGAAAATGATACCGGGTGGACGTATAGCCGAACCTGCCGTGACTGATTTCACAGAGAGCATCACCCGCCACGGCATACGATCGGCTCGTATGAAGACGGGAACGCCGGTACGTATCGACAAACGGAGCATCCACTTTGAGGATATGACGATGCAACCGGCAGAAACACGTCCCTACGGCTTCTCATATCTGGGCAAGGAGGTCTTGACGAACAATGAGGACATGATGCCAATCCAGCCTAAAAGAAAATTGACACAGCTGCCCTGTTGGGAGTGCTATACCAACAAGGCTGTTCATGAGATACTCCGTTCAGGACTACCGGAATCACCACTCTACAACGGACAGATACAAAGCATCGGACCGCGTTACTGTCCATCAATAGAGACAAAACTGGTCACCTTCCCGGATCGTGAACAACACTTACTGTTCCTCGAACCAGAAGGAGAGGACACCAACGAGATGTATCTCAACGGTTTCTCATCCTCACTCCCGATGGATGTTCAACTGAAGGCACTAAAACAGATTCCATGTTTCCGCGATATCAAGATCTACCGACCCGGCTATGCTATCGAATATGATTTCTTTGACCCAACACAACTTAATCACTCGTTGGAATCAAAAATAATCGAAGGACTATTCATGGCGGGACAGGTAAATGGAACCACTGGCTATGAAGAAGCGGCAGGACAAGGTCTCGTAGCTGGTATCAACGCAGCGTTGAAATGCGATGGAACCGAAGAATTTATTATGCACCGCGATGAGTCATATATTGGTGTGCTGATAGATGACCTGGTAACAAAGGGTGTAGATGAACCCTATCGTATGTTCACCTCAAGAGCAGAATATCGTGTATTGCTCCGTCAGGATGATGCCGATGCTCGTCTGACAGAACGATCTTATGAGTTAGGGTTGGCCAAAAGAGAGCGAGTCGACTGGTGGCTGCAGAAAAAACAAAATATCGAAGAAATCGAAAACTTCTGTCATACATTCCCCATCAAACCAAAGACCATCAACAGCGCTTTGGAACAATTGGGCACTACCCCACTCCAGTTTGGTGTGAAGCTCGACGAACTCATTGCACGTCCGCAACTCAATCTTAAGAACCTCTCTGAGATAATACCACAACTGAAAGGCGTCATTGAACATTTGCCTAACAGAAAAGAGGAGATAGCAGAAGCTGCCGAGATCCGCATCAAATATAAAGGATACATCGAACGTGAACGACAGGCCGCAGATAAGATGCACCGATTGGAGAATATCCGCATCAAAGGACATTTTGACTACAACAGCATCCAATCACTGTCTACTGAAGCACGCCAGAAACTGACCGCCATCGATCCCGACACACTGGCTCAGGCCAGCCGTATACCAGGTGTCAGCCCCAGCGATATTAACGTACTATTAGTGATGCTGGGCAGATAGTTTCACGTGAAACACTAAACAATAACAAACATTATACAACGTACTGATTATGAACAACAAAGTATTACTTGACAACCTTCGTTGCATTCCCAACTTTCCTAAGAAAGGAATCAACTTCCGTGACGTGACAACCCTCTACAAGAATGGAGAATGCTTGCAAATCATGCTGAATGAATTGGAGAAAATCTACAAGGACAAAGGCATCACCAAAATAGTCGGCATAGAAAGTCGGGGCTTCGTGATGGCCGCCGCTCTTGCCGGTCGACTAGGTTGCGGTGTGGTTCTGGCACGAAAGGCGGGTAAACTACCTTTTGCTGTCATCAAGGAATCTTTCAGTAAGGAATATGGAGTGGACACTATAGAGATGCATATCGACTCTATCGATGAAAACGACGTCGTACTCATCCATGATGATCTGCTGGCTACCGGCGGCACTGCAAAGGCCGCATATAATCTGGTACAGCACTTCCACCCAAAGAAAACTTACATGAATTTCATCATTGAGATCACCGACGAAGGACTGCACGGAAGGGATGAGTTCAAAGACATCGAACTAACCACCCTACTGACCATCTGAAAATATAGTTGTTTCACGTGAAACCAACAACAAGATGACAAAGGAAGAGAACGAGAAAAGACTGGCTTACCTGAAAGGTATTGTGGCTAGGCTGCCTGAAAAACCGGGTAGTTACCAGTACTATGACGAGACAGGCACCATCATATATGTTGGTAAGGCAAAGAATCTGAAATCTCGTGTCTCTTCTTATTTCCATACGGAAGTCGACCGTTTTAAGACAAAGGTTCTTGTTTCAAAGATTCACAACATCTCCTACACGGTAGTAAACACAGAAGAAGATGCACTCCTACTGGAGAACTCACTGATCAAGAAGTACAATCCACGCTACAACGTACTCTTGAAAGACGGTAAGACCTACCCCAGCATTTGTATCACCAACGAGCCATTTCCGCGTATCTTCAAGACCCGCACCATCAACAAGAAATGGGGCACGTACTATGGACCCTATTCACATATAGGATCTATGTATGCCGTTCTCGAAATCATCAACAAACTATATCAACCACGAACCTGCAGACTACCGCTAACGAAAGAAGGTATTCTAAACAAGAAATTCCAGGTTTGTCTGGAGTACCATATCAAGAATTGTAAAGCGCCATGTATAGCGCGACAGAGTTATGAGGAATACCAGAAAAATATCGCACAGGCAAGGGAAATACTAAAGGGAAATACGCGTCAGATACAGCGAGAGATGATGGCAGAAATGCAACAACTGGCTGAAGAACTGAGGTTTGAAGAGGCAGAGGAAGTAAAGAGGAAATACGTATTATTAGAGAACTTTGTCAGCAAAAGCGAGGTGGTCAGTCATACCATTGACAACGTGGATGTCTTCTCAATAACCAACGATGACAAGACGGCGTTTATAAACTATATTCACGTAGCAAATGGCGCAATCAATCAGTCATTTACGTTTGAATACAAGAAGAAACTGGCTGAGACCGAAGAGGAACTATTACAACTAGGTATTGTAGAGATGCGCGAGCGTTTCAAGAGCGATTCCAAAGAGATTGTAGTACCCTTTGACCCACAAATGGAACTTGAAGGCATCACCTTCACCGTCCCACAACGGGGCGACAAAAAGACGCTCCTCGACCTGTCTATCATGAACGGGAAACAGTATAAATTCGACCGACTGAAACAGGCGGAGAAACTGAATCCCGAACAAAAGCAGGTACGCCTGATGAAAGAATTGCAAGAGAAGTTGCATCTGCCTAAACTGCCCTACCAGATAGAGTGCTTTGACAACTCAAATATCAGTGGTACCGATGCAGTAGCTGCCTGTGTGGTTTTCAAAAAGATGAAACCCTCAAAGAGCGACTATAAACGCTACAATATCAAGACCGTGGAGGGACCCGATGACTATGCCTCTATGAAGGAGGTAGTACACCGTCGCTATACCCGTCTGATAGAAGAGGAACAACCCCTACCCGACCTCATCGTAGCTGATGGCGGAAAGGGACAGATGGAGGTTATCCGTGAGGTCATCCAGGATGAACTGAACTTAGATATTCCCATTGCCGGACTAGCTAAAAACGACCGCCACCGCACCAACGAACTGCTCTATGGTTTCCCACCCGTGACCGTGGCACTGAAGACCGATTCCGAACTGTTTCATGTACTCACCCAACTACAGGACGAGGTACACCGCTTTGCTATCACGTTCCACCGCGAGAAACGTTCTAAACATCAGTTACACAGCGAGTTAGACGAGATAAAAGGTATCGGGCCAAAGACTCGCGATGAGTTACTACAGAAACTCAAGAGTGTGAAACGCATAAAAGAGGCTGATATTCAGGCACTTACCGACGCGATAGGCACAAGTAAAGCACAGATTGTATTCCAGCACTTCCATCCAGAAGAAGAAAAATAAGCTGATAATATACCCAGTAAAACTTGCATTTGACGCGATAATTTAGTACCTTTGCAGTTGATAATAATAGCAAAATTCGAAGATAAAACAGACATGAGTTACACCCCGGTCTAACACCTCGTTAGACCGGGGTGTAATGTTATGTTAGACCCGGGTCTAACGGGCAACGAACTGGCACTTCGTCAACAACGAATCGGCAGAACAGGATCAGAGAACTGGCAGTTTGTTCTCAAAAAACAAGCCGATTATCTTCTGAAAATGGTACATTTAGCATCAGGGAATAGCCGTTTCATCCCTCCTCCTGCAGGCTTTGCAGTATAGCCAAAAACAAAAAAAGAAGAAGAAATAACCGGATTAAAAAAATAATGTGTATCTTTGCACTATGAGAATAGTTATTCAACGCGTTTCAGAGGCCTCCGTCACCATCGAAGGGAAGGTGAAATCGAGTATCGGCAGGGGATATTTGATACTCCTTGGCGTGTGCGAGGAAGACACACAGGATGACGTGGAATGGTTGGTCAACAAAGTAGCCAACCTGCGTGTTTTCGATGATGAAAATGGCGTCATGAACCGCTCTATCATGGATGTCGACGGAGAGGTACTGGTGGTCAGCCAGTTCACGCTGTTTGCCTCCTATAAAAAAGGCAATCGCCCCTCGTGGTTCAAGGCTGCACGCCATGAAATCAGCATCCCCCTCTATGAGGCGTTCTGCCGTCAACTGGAAGACGCCCTGGCTAAACCGGTGCGCACAGGTGAATTCGGGGCAGATATGAAGGTGGCACTCGTCAACGACGGCCCTGTCACCATCTGCATGGATACAAAGAATAAAGAGTAAGATGACAATAGAAGAGGCACAACAGATAGTAGATCAATGGATTAAGACGTACGGCGTACGTTATTTCTCGGAACTCACCAATATGGCTGTGCTGACCGAGGAGGTGGGCGAACTGGCTAAGATTATAGCCCGCAGATACGGCGAACAGTCGTGGAAGAAAGACGATCCGCGCGCCGCCGATAACGGAAAGAAAGCACTGGGCGACGAGATGGCCGACGTGTTGTGGGTGCTGCTCTGTCTGGCCAACCAAACAGGTATCGATCTAACCGATGAATTCAGGAAAAACCTGGAAAAAAAGACACTCAGAGACAAGGAACGACATCATAATAACTCTAAATTACAATAGACTATGGAAGCAAAACAGAACATGAGCCGTATCGAAGAGGCTCTGAAGAAGTACAACCTCGATGTGACCGACGAGCAGGTGAAACAGGCCGTGCAGAAAATCATCGCTGAGAAAGTACACGAGAACGATACTCCAGAAGTGAAGAAATTCCTCATGGGAAGTGTAGAACTAACCACCCTGAAGACCACCGATTCGGAGACGTCAGTGATGGCCTTTACAGAGAAGGTCAACGAGTTTGAAGAGGCCTACCCTGACCTACCCCATGTGGCTACTATCTGCGTATATCCAAAATATGCCAAGACAGTGAGCGAGACACTTGAAGTAGAAGGCGTTGAAGTTGCCTGTGTGTCAGGCAGTTTCCCCAGCAGTCAGAGCCTTATTGAGGTGAAGACCATCGAGACCCAGCTCGCCATTAAAGACGGTGCTACAGAGATAGATATCGTGATGAATGTAGGAGCCTTCCTGGAAGGCGACTACGAGACCGTCGTTGACGAGATTCAGCAACAGAAGGAAGCCTGCGGCGAACAGGCTATGAAGGTCATCCTGGAGACCGGTTGTCTGAAGACTGCCAAGAACATCAAGATAGCCTCCATCCTGTCGATGTATGCCGGTGCCGACTACATCAAGACGTCTACAGGCAAACTGGAGCCTGCTGCCACACCTGAGGCTGCCTACGTGATGTGTCAGGCCATCAAGGAATACTACGATGAAACGGGCGTACAGATTGGTTTTAAGCCCGCTGGCGGCCTTAACTCCGTGATGGATGCACTCATCTACTACACCATTGTAAAAGAGATTCTGGGCGAGAAATGGCTCACTAACAAATGGTTCCGCATGGGTACATCACGCTTGGCCAACCTGCTATTGAGTGAGGTGGTAGGAGAAGAAACGAAATTCTTCTAAAAAGACTATTTATTACGTCTTATTACATAGTCGAGATAGGCGGTCAAGGCATCGCGTATCTCGGCTTTTTTTACATAGACATCGATATATTTCATAGCTTCACGGTGATAGTCAAACATACGCTTTTCTGCATAGTCAATACCACCACTCTGTTTCGTAAACTCCACTAAAACAGCGATTTCATCGGCATTGATAGTGCCAGCCTTTACCTTCCGCGCAAGATTTACCATCGAGTCATAGTGGGTCGAATTGAGCGCATAGAGCACAGGAAGGGTAAGCTTGCCCTCAGCCATATCATTGCCCGTAGGCTTTCCTATCTCTTTCGAGTCGAAATAATCGAAGATATCATCGCGTATCTGGAACATGATACCCAAGTTCTGACCGAAAAGTCCCGCCTCCCTAACGTCTTCCTCAGAGGCACCTGCAGAGAGAGCACCCAACTCAGCGCATGACTCAAAAAGCGCTGCCGTTTTCTTTTTAATCACCTGATAATAAACGTCTTCCGAGAAATCCTGATTCTGAATATTAGAAAGCTGCAGAATCTCACCGGCAGCAAGTGTACGACCCAATTGCGAAAGGTTCTCAACAATACGTTGGTCACCTGTCTTGGAGACGTGAAGCAGAGCTGTAGACAAGATATAATCACCCACCAATACCGCCACCTTGTTATTATAAGTAGCATTCACTGAGGCCTGACCACGACGTTCGTTGCTCTCATCGACCACGTCATCATGAACTAGCGATGCCGTATGAAGCAATTCAAGACCTATAGCAGCATTCTGAGTTACGTCATTGACATGTCCAAAGTTATCAGCCATTAACAACGTTAGAATGGGACGCATGCGTTTTCCGCCGCGCTGACGAATATGTGTCAGCACACTGCCCAGGAGTTGATCACTATGCGACAAGGCATTATTGAACAAGCGTATAAACTCGTTCAATTCGCTTTCGATAGGTGCTTTAATGAGTGATAATTGGTCCATTTGAAAGAATTTTGTGACAAAATTAGTGAAAATCTGGGAGTATTGAGAATTTTTTTAGTAATTTTACACGAAAAATTTGAAAATAGTATGCAGAAACTCTTTTTACTTGATGCCTACGCCCTGATATACAGGTCATATTACGCATTTATCAAGAATCCAAGAATCAATTCTAAAGGACTCAATACATCGGCCATTATCGGCTTTGTAAACACCCTCCAGGAGGTGCTCGAGAAAGAGCAACCCACGCATCTTGGCGTTGCCTTCGACCCGCATGGTCCTACCTTCCGCAGCGAGGCCTACCCAGCCTATAAAGCACAGCGCGAGGCCACGCCAGAGGACATCCGTCGCGCCATACCCATCATCAAGGAGCTATTGGCTGCCTATCGTATTCCTGTCATTCAAGTAGATGGTTACGAAGCCGACGATGTGATAGGGACACTGGCAAAAAAAGCTGATTCCATCGGAATAGACACGTATATGCTGACACCAGACAAGGACTATGGTCAGTTGGTCACCGATCACGTACGTATCTTTCGTCCACGTCATGGGGGTGGTTATGAAACGATGGGACCAAAGGAGGTCTGTGCAAAGTACGACATCCCTACTCCACTTCAGGTCATCGACCTGCTTGCCCTGATGGGTGACTCAGCCGATAACTTCCCTGGCTGTCCAGGCGTGGGCGAAAAGACAGCTGTAAAACTTATCAATGAGTTCGGTTCCATCGATAATTTAATACATAATACAGCCCAACTGAAGGGTGCGCTACAGAAAAAGGTAGAGGAGCATACCGATGAAATCAAACTATCATATTTCTTGGCAACGATTAAAACGGATGTTCCTGTGGAACTCAACATGGATGAGTTGACAGTAAAGGAACCCAATCAGGAAAAACTACGAGAACTCTTCGCAGAACTCGAATTTAAGTCATTGGCTGACAGAGTTCTTAAAAAAGTAGAAAAGAAGCCAAAAACTGATAATTTACAGCTTTCACTCTTCGATGATTTTGCGCCCGAGGGGACAGAAACACAAAAAATCACGAGTTTTGAGACCCTTAAAACGACCCAACACAAATACCAACTTATTGAAACAGAGGAAGATGCACAAAAGATTTGTGACTTTTTTAGGACAAAAGATTTTTTAAGTCTAGATACAGAAACAACTTCTACTAGCCCGATTGATGCAGAACTGGTCGGTTTGAGCTTCTCAGTAGCTCCTCATGAAGCATTTTATGTAGCCATTCCTCATAAACGTGAAGAAGCCTTAAAATTCGTAAACATCTTTAAACCAGTCTATGAAGACCCAGAGATTCTGAAAATCGGTCAGAACCTGAAGTATGATCTTGAGGTACTTCGCAATTATAATGTTCGTCTGGCTGGTCCGATGTGGGACACGATGATTGCCCACTACCTCATCCAACCCGAACTGCATCATAACATGGACTACATGGCAGAGACGCTGCTCAACTACCAGACAGTGCACATCGATGAACTTATTGGGCCAAAGGGAAAGAACCAGCGTTCCATGCGTGACCTCTCCCCTGCCATGGTCTACGAATATGCGTGTGAGGATGCCGACATCACCTTGCAACTGAAGAACCGACTGGAAACTGAACTGAAGAGTCACGACTGCGAACAACTGTTCTATGATATCGAGATGCCACTGATGCCCGTGCTGGCAGAGATGGAGATGAATGGTGTGGTACTCGATACGCAGTCACTGGAGCAAACGTCAAAAGAATTGACAGTACGCATGAATGAGATAGAGGCTCGTATCTACGAACTCGCAGGTGAAAAGTTTAATATCTCATCTCCTAAACAAGTTGGCGATATCCTCTTCGACAAACTGAAAATTGTGGAGAAAGCCAAGAAGACGAAAAAAGGACAATATGTGACCAGCGAGGAAGTGCTGACACAGTTGCAAGGTAAACATGAGATTGTTGCTGATATATTGGCTTTCAGAGGATTAAAGAAGTTGCTCAGCACTTATGTCGACAACCTCCCTACCCTTATCAATCCACGTACTGGTCATATCCACACCTCCTTCAATCAGACCATCACCGCCACTGGTCGACTCTCATCATCAGACCCTAACTTACAAAACATACCAGTTAGAGGAGAGGATGGCAAAGAGATTCGAAAGGCCTTCGTACCAGAACCTGGTTGTCTGTTTTTTTCAGCAGACTACAGTCAGATAGAACTGCGTGTGATGGCTCATCTCTCAGGCGATGAACACATGGTGGAGGTATTCCGTGAAGGCAAGGATCTGCATGCTGCCACTGCCGCCAATATCTACAAGAAACCCATCGACGAGGTGACTCGCGATGAACGTACGAAGTCAAAGCGTGCCAACTTCGGCATCATCTACGGCATCACCATCTTCGGTCTGGCAGAGCGCCTCGACATCACCCGCGACGAGGCGAAACTGCTCATTGACGGTTTCTTTGAGACCTTCCCACGCGTAAAAGATTATATGAATAAGGCCATTGAGGAAGCCCGCGAGCGCGGCTACGTCACTACCCTATTCGGACGCCGTCGCTATCTGCCCGATATCAATTCACAGAACGCCACCGTGCGCGGTTTTGCAGAGCGCAACGCCATCAACGCACCTATACAAGGCACGGCAGCCGATATCATCAAGGTGGCCATGATCCGCATCCATCAGCGCTTCCAGCAGGAGCATATCAAGAGCAAGATGATCCTTCAGGTACACGACGAACTCAACTTCAGCGTTTATCCTGAGGAGAAAGAGCGCGTAGAGAAGATTGTGCTCGAAGAAATGCAGGGTGCCCTGCAGATGGCCGTGCCCCTCGTCGCCGACAGCGGTTTTGGCAAGAACTGGCTCGAAGCCCATTAACCGTCCAGTAAACGGCGACATCGTCGCCGTCTAAATAACAACAGCAGTCCATGGACGAAAGAAAGAAAAGGCATATTGAGTGGTCGAAAAAACAGGAAAAGAAACCCTCCATGAAGCGCCGCTGCGATGAGCACGACTACACCCAGCGAGGCATCTATATGATAACGATGGCCACTGAGGGTCGATTGCCCTTTTTCGGCACATTAAAAGGAGACCCTTTGGCTACCAGTGGAGATGATCTACCACGAATAGTACTTTCGCCATTAGGAGAACGCGTTAAGGCCTGCTGGCTTGACATTCCTGCTCACTACCCTGAGGTGTCTGTCATCAAGCTTTGTATCATGCCTGACCATATCCATGGTGTGCTCTTTGTCAAGGAAACCATGCCACACCACCTGGGCTCCATCATCAATGGCTTCAAGAGTGGCACGAGAATGGCTGCACGAGAACTGGGAGTCATCACAGCGACATCGTCGCCGTCAACCCAACCAGCCCCAGTTAAGTACACTGAGGCACCGCCTCAGTCCACCCAGTCAGCAAAACACCCCACCACCGGCACTCTCTGGGAGCCTGGCTACAACGACCGTATCCTACTGCAGGAAGGCCAACTACAGCGCATGCTCAACTACCTTGACGACAACCCCCGTCGCCTCCTCTTAAAACAGGCACACTCGCAATACTTCAAGCCCTTGGGCAAACTATCCGTAGCTGGCATCGAGATGGAAGCAATGGGCAACACCACCCTCCTCGAAAAACCCATAAAACTACAGGTGCAGTGCTCGCGTCACCTATACCAGAACGAGATAGAACAACGCAAACAGTACTTCCTGGCTGCAGCCCAACAAGGTACCGTCATCGTCTCTCCCTGTATCAGCCCTGGCGAGAAACAAATTGCTACTGCCATCTTGGAAGCACATCTTCCCCTTATCGTCCTGCTACTCAAGGGCTTTCCTCCCTTCTTCAAGCCTCAGCCCCGCTACCTCATGGCCTGTGCTGAAGGCCGTCTGCTCATGCTGAGCCCCTACCCTTGGCAGAATGAAAAGATAGAAAATATGCGCCAGCGATGCCTGCAACTTAACGACATCGCCGCTAGAATATGTCGGTCATAAAGTATGATTGTGGCGAAGATATTTGTATTTCACAAACTTTTCCAAAGAAAAACACACCATACTTCCTGAAAAACGATAATTCATTTGGATTTTTGCTCACTTAATTGTACCTTTGCACCCGAAAATATAAACGTTTATATAAAAAATGGCATTGAAATGTGGTATCGTGGGCTTGCCTAATGTGGGCAAGAGCACGCTCTTTAACTGTCTGTCGAGCGCCAAGGCGCAGGCAGCAAACTTTCCGTTTTGTACAATAGAACCCAACGTGGGCGTGATTACCGTGCCCGATGAGCGACTGACAAAGTTGGCCGAACTGGTGCATCCAGGACGCATCGTGCCCGCCACCTGTGAGATAGTGGATATAGCCGGACTTGTGAAGGGTGCCTCGAAAGGTGAGGGACTGGGTAATAAGTTCCTGGGCAACATCCGTGAGACGGATGCCATTATCCACGTGCTGCGCTGTTTCGAAGACGAAAACATCACCCATGTGGACGGCACTATCGATCCTATCCGCGACAAGGAAATCATAGATACCGAACTGCAACTCAAGGACTTAGAGACCATTGAGAGCCGTTTGGCCAAGACTGAGAAGGCTGCTGCTGCCGGCAATAAGGATGCCAAGGTAGAACTGACTGTACTCAAGGCTTATAAGGAAGCCCTCGATCAAGGCAAGAATGCCCGCGTGGTGGAGTTTGAGACAAAGGACGAGCAAGATGCCGCCCGCAATCTTTTCCTGTTGACCAGCAAGCCCGTGCTGTATGTCTGCAACGTAGGTGAGCAGGATGCCAAGGACGGTAACGATTTTACACGTAGGGTAGGGGAATTGGCCCAGGAAGAAGGTGCCGAAGTGATGGTCATCGCAGCCAAGACCGAGGAAGACATTGCCGAGTTGGAGAGTTACGAAGACAAGCAGATGTTCTTGGAAGAACTGGGTCTGGAAGAGAGTGGTGTCAACCGCCTCATCAAGAAGGCCTACGCCCTGCTGAACCTCGAGACCTTTATCACCGCCGGTGAGATGGAGGTGAAGGCATGGACCTACAAGAAAGGCTGGAAGGCTCCGCAGTGTGCCGGTGTCATCCATACCGACTTCGAGAAAGGCTTCATCCGTGCCGAGGTCATCAAGTACGACGACTACATCAAGTACGGCTCAGAAGCTGCCGTGCGCGAGGCTGGTAAGATGGGCGTCGAGGGCAAAGACTACGTGGTGCAAGACGGCGACATCATGCACTTCCGATTTAATGTTTAATAACCCAACCCCCAACCCCTCCCCAAGGGAGGGGAGATTATATAGACATGTAAAAACAACGGATTATTATGATACAACAACTGCTATTGCTCATTTCTAACCATACTCCCCTCCCTTGGGGAGGGGCTGGGGGTGGGTTATTATACATCACCTGGAGCCCGTCGATGGAGGCTTTCCACATCGGCTCGCTCACCTTCCGCTGGTACTCGCTGTGCTGGCTCATCGGACTGGCACTGGCTTATCTCGTAGTACGCCATTTGTTCAAGGACCAGAAGATACCCGACGAGAAGTTCGACCCGCTGTTTATCTACTGCTTCCTGGGCATCCTCATCGGTGCCCGACTGGGGCATTGTCTGTTTTATGAACCAGAGTATTTTCTCTCGTCAGGCAAGCATATCGTGGAGATGTTGCTGCCTATTAAGTTTACACCCGATGGCGACTGGCACATGACAGGTTACGAAGGACTGGCCTCGCATGGCGGCACGCTGGGCCTTATCCTTGCGCTGCTGCTCTATGTAAAGCGCACCGGTGTGAAGTTATGGACGGTGCTCGACAATATCGCTATTGCTACAGGAACTACCGCCTGCTTCATCCGACTGGGCAACCTGATGAACTCTGAGATAGTAGGTAAGATTACCGACGTGCCTTGGGCTTTCCTCTTTGTCAACGGACATCCCGACATCGCCCACGACCCGCGTCATCCTGCCCAGCTCTACGAGGCACTGGCCTATGCCCTGCTATTTGTCATCATGATCATCATGTACAAAGCCTCCACCAAACCTCGCACCTCGAACCTCGCACCTCGAACCTCGCATTTCCAAGTAGGCACAGGCTTTTATTTCGGTTTCTGCCTCTTCTATATCTTCCTGTTCCGCTTCTTCATCGAATATACCAAGGAGATACAGGTAGCCTTCGAAGCAGGTATGCCGCTCGATATGGGACAGATTCTCTCTATTCCCTTCGTCATCATCGGCGCCTGGTTCATGGTAAAAGGATGGAAAAAGGCAACAGTACAGTAACAGGCTACGTCTTAGGCGCTCTGGCAGCCGCCAGCTACGGCACTAATCCGCTCTTTGCCCTGCCACTGCTGAATGCCGGTATCGATGCATTCAGCGTGCTCTTCCTGCGCTATGTCTTCGCCCTGCCTATGCTGGCTCTCATCATGAAGGCGCGGGGTAGGGGATTCGGTCTGCGACGCACCCAACTGCTGCCCCTCGTAGCCCTCGGACTGCTGATGGCAGCCTCATCGTTGGCGCTCTATCTCAGTTATGCTTATATCGGAGCCGCCATCGCCTCTACGCTACTCTTCATCTATCCCATACTGGTGACCATCATCATGGCCGTCTGCTTCCACGAGCGGGCATCGGTGGTCACCATCATCAGCATCCTTTTAGCCACATCGGGCATCTGTCTGCTCTACAGAGGCGAGGGTGGGGTAGTGCTGTCGCCCACGGGCTTGCTGCTCGTCTTCCTCTCGGCCTTGAGCTATGCCATCTACTTAGTGTGGGTCAACGGCCGTAGCATCCGCGAGATACCCACGCTGAAGCTCACCTTCTACGTTATCTTCTTCGGCCTTTTCCTCTTTGCCTTCCGCTTCGACACGCATACCTTCAGCGTGCTCAACGCACAGCCGCTGCTGTGGCTCTCAGCACTGTCTATGGCACTCTTCCCCACAGCGTTGTCGCTGCTCTGCACCAGTGCCGCCATACAGCGCATCGGTTCCACGCCTGTAGCCATCCTGGGAGCCCTGGAACCCGTCACCGCCGTAGCCATCGCCGTACTGCTCTTCGACGAGGTGCTCACGCTTCGTTTAGCCATCGGCATACTGCTGGTCATCGTGGCCGTAACGCTCATCATCGGTGGTCCCACGGTATCGCGCCATGTGCTCCGTGTGCGCAAGATGTTCCCAAGAAGGAAAAAATAAGCGAATTTCTTTGCTGATTCTGAAAAAAACTCTAAAAGACGATGGATTGGAAATAAAAATATATGATGAGAACGATGCCCTTGACATAGAAAACCATTACAATGACTGCCGACTGGTGTATGTTTTCACTGTAAATGAAGAAAAAACAAAGAAGACAGGACTGGGCAGTCATGTGATATGTGACATGCAAAATATCTATTTCGTTGACATCAAAAAGCAAAAAGTGTACTACTCCGCTGAGACTGGACTCGTTCTTAAAAAATATGCACAGTACGAGAAAGACATTTATGCAAGCTATAAAATGACTGAAGGCTACGTGATGCCTACCAATTATTATTTGAAAAAAGACGGAAAGTATATAGAGATACAACAGGATGAATTAGACGACTATATGTATGAAGAGTCTGAAGGCCATTATTATGTATATGGCATGGATGATAAAAAGTATCAGCTCACATTCCAACCTGAGATAGCTGCCATCAGAGAGAAAGACGAAGCCTACTTTAAGAAATGTGAGGAAGTAAAGAAAGACTACCTTGCCCATCCTGAACGATATAAAGATGTGACCATTATTGATAAGCTCACAAAAGAAAGTACAGGATCATATATTGACCATACTGGATGTGAGTGGGTACTACAATCAGAGAATTTTGGCTTATACCAATTAGAACGTGAAAATGTTTATATCCTGTTTGATGAACTTAGATTTATACAAAAGAAAAAATAATAGAGAAGAGAAATTGGTAAAAAAACATAAAAGGAGAATATATTAAGGGAGAAAATGTTGCACGTTTCGGAAGAATTATGTAATTTTGCATTATGTATTATTGCATAATTCAATATTATTGAGACGTATGAAACCATTAACTAATCCGTTCGTAATAGGCAAATATGTGAGCAAGGACTATTTCTGTGACAGGGAAAAAGAGTCTGAACTACTGGTGCATCATATTGTCAACGGCCGCAACGTCACCATTATGTCAGAACGTAGACTTGGGAAAACAGGTCTTATAGAACATGTATTTACCGATTTATTATCTAAAGAATATATTACCTTTCTGATAGACATTTATACATGTAAAAACCTGCGTGAGATGGTCTATCTGCTGGCAGTAGAAGTGTTTAAGAAAATAGCGCGGAGACAATCATTCCTGGAGCGGATGCTTCAAGTGGTACGTTCAATAAAACCTACCATCAGCTACGACCCTATTAGTGGATTACCAGAGTTTGGACTTTCACTTGGCGAAATTCAGCAACCAGAAGTGACACTCGATGAACTATTGAATTATCTGGAAGATACAGATAGTATATGTATAATAGCCATTGACGAGTTTCAGAAGATAGCCACCTTTGAGGAACAAAACATCGAAGCCTTGCTCCGCACAAAGATACAACATTTAAAGCATACACAGTTTGTCTTTGCCGGTAGCGAGCGCCATCTATTGGAAAACATCTTCAGTGACCCCCAACGGCCTTTCTACAACAGCGTTGTATTCATGCAGTTGCTTCCTATAGAGAAAGATACATACGTACGTTTTTGTCAACAGCAGTTCCAAAGTTTCAACAAGACAGTATCCAACACACTGATTTCACATCTCTATGACAGTTTTCAAGGCATCACCTGGTATCTGCAGCTATCCATGAACGAAGCATTCACAATGGTGGAACGAGGACAGCATTTAGCCGATGATGCATACACAACCATTCTCAATCATCTTGTAGACTCAAAACGATTCACATTCGAAGACCGATATGCATCGCTCACTGAGAAACAGAAAACGGTGCTGATGGCCATAGCCTCAGAGTTTCCAAAACCAGTGACACTTACCAGTCAGACTTTTATCTCTAAATACAGTCTTAAGACAGCCAGCAGTGTGCAGACAGCTGTGAAAGGTCTTATTGAAAAAGGCATAGTCAGTGATTATCATGGAATAAAACGTCCCACTGACCTGCTTTTTATATTTTGGTTGAAGAAATTCTGAATTTACTTTCCCCCTACAATTTTTTTGATATCGTTGAGTTTATTGAGTGCTTACAGCGGTGTGAGGTTATTGACGTCAAGACCGAGGATTTCATCACGCACCTGACAGAGCACGGGGTCGTCAAGTTGGAAGAAAGAGAGTTGCATGCCCTCACGCGTATCGGCAATCTGCGCCATGTGCTCCGTGTGCGCAAGATGTTCCCAAGAAGGGAAAAATAACCTCACAAAAAAATCCGAAGGGAGCATCGCTGCTGCCTTCGGAATAGCCCGGGGCACTAATTATAATTGTATTTACTAACTTAACGTCATCATTTGAATATCGTCTGCTTGATCATCTGCTGTATGTCGGCAGGCATCTCCTTCATTCTGCAGCAGTCAACAATATACTTGCGCAGCTTTTCGGGGAAGGCTGTCTGCTTCTTCCAGATGTCGTGACGCTTCATCCAGGTGCCCTTCGTCGTTGTCTTGTCAACCCACACGATGGCATCCTTGATAGGCTTGCGGCCCATTTCCGAGTACCAGCCGTCCTTCAGTGAGTAGGTACCATATTCGTGGGGCATCACTACGCATTTACCCTTCTTGTCCATGGCTATCTCTGCACAGGCATACTCTCCGTCGGCACCATAATATTTGAACTGGATGTAGCCGGTCTCCTTGCCACACACCACTTTCTTCTCGCCCTCCCACTGCATAGACTCCATGAGCCACACACCGATGATTTCCTTGTCGTCAATCTTCACGTTCTGGGCACTTACATGCAGCACACTCATGAGTGCCACTGCCATCACTAACATTACTTTTTTCATACGTTTTTTGTTTTTTTAGTTAGACATTATTTTGAATGGTCGCTGCAAAGGTAGAACCTTTTTCCGATGAATGCAAGATTATGATTTTGCATTTATTTTGCCTTTGGTTTGCATTTAGTTTGCACGGAATTTATCCACCGATGGAAAGGAGAAATTCGTCCCATTCCCGCGAACCGCCTTTCTGTCCGAATACTTTCTTGTAGAGTCGGCTGCGTACGGTGCTGATGGTACTCACGTCGCGCGCCAGTACGGCAGCAATGTCTGACGGTGCTATGCGCAGTTTAATGAGCAGGCACACCTGATATTCGAGGTCAGACATCGCATAGAGCCCGCGCAACTGACTGATAAAGCCTGGATATACTTTTCTGACGTAGCCCTCTATCTCCTGCCAGTCGGCCTCCTTCAACCGCTGTCCACTGGTAATGCGACGTTGCAGCTGGTCGTAGTCGTCAGAGGCAAAGAAGGCCGTCTCCACCGTTTCGATGGCCTGTTTCACCGTCTGCGAACGCTCCTGCCTCACCTCTTGTATCTGCTGCAGTTGCAGTTGCAGACGCTGCTTCGCCCTGCGGTTTTGCACAGCAATACGAACAATAAGCAATAGCAGAATGACGGCTGCTATGATGGCGATAATAAAGATATGGATAACATTAGCCTGCTGCCGCTCTTTAGCCGACAGCACGTAGCTCTGACTGCCATTCTCGTCATTCCGCTGCAGGTCGGCGCTAATGATATTTTTTATCTCCGAATACCATTCCTGCGCAATGTCGTCGGCACGATGCCAGGTAGCGAGTGCGCCGTTGCGCTGAATCACGATAGTAGAATCATTGGCTACTGTCAGTGGTCTTGGGTCGCCGTCTTCCAGATAGACATATTCACCGTTGCCTGTGGCTATCAGCGTCACATGAGTCAGCATGCTATGCCTGACGATGAGTCCCGTTTCAGTCTTGGCGACCATACATGTATAAATCACGCTGTCACCATCATAGAGTCTGAGCGGCATGCCCCCCTTCAATGAGAAGGTGTCAACACGTCCGTAGGGATATTCCACCTGTTGCAGCGCCCATGCCCCTTCCAGCACATACGTGTTTTCATCATTCCCTTTATTAGAATGACAAGCCAGCAGTAGACATAGCGTTATGGTCATCAATACAAATCGCATCATCTTTCCTTTTTGCCTGCAAAAGTAAGAAATTATCAGCAGGAAAAAGTAAAAAAGCGGTTTGCATTTACTTTGCATCTGTTAAAAACATCATCCTTCGATGTCCGCGAACAGTTCCCTCAAACCAAAAAAAACGATGATTATTTGGTATATTCTGAAAAACTCTATCTTTGCAACTGATTACGAAAAAAATCGTAACGAAAAAAATCGTAATAGCGCATAGAGAATTCTTATCTTCTATTGGTCCATGCGGCGCGAGCCTCTTCTTCTGAGTCATAAAGGCCGCCGATGCGCTTGAAGCCACGGCCTACGAGGGCGAAGTGGTGGTTATTGGTCTCTATGATGTAGTACGAGCCGTTGTCGTTGTAGGCCTTCACATCGGCGAAGAATTCCTTCCAGTCGCCATCAGGCACCTTGAGGCGTTCACCGTACCAGTTGCACAACTCGTAGGAATTTTCTGACTTCACGATAATAGCATCGTCATAGAACGTGAGTTTGTCACCAAGAACGATGATTTTCCCCTCTTCATCATACAGGTAATAGAGATCTCTGATGGTTGACCCTCTGCTCCAGTCGGGTTCACCCAATATCAGACGTTTCCCGTCCACTTTGTAACCTGGGAAAGAGATATTGTAGCCCCTTTTAACGATTTCGCCTGTCCTGGCCAGAATGATCTCCTTGTAATAGCCTCCACCGTTGTTTTCATACTCTTTCACGATGAACGTGCCCTCGCATGCAAAGCTGACGCTGCGCAGATGCGTCGTCTGCTCATTCCCCTTCGGGTTGAGACCTCTGTGCTCCTGATCCTGCAGGTATTTCGCAGGTATATACTTGCCGTTGGGCCCTTTCACGAAGATATGCCATGCGACGGAGGTCACCCGCCCGCTCTTGTCCGTCACCGGAAAGCCGAGCACCACAGCATGGCCTGCCGTGTGCGTAAATTCTTCGTATCGGAATTTCAAGGGAATGGGGTCCCATGCCTGCTTATTATATGCCGCGAGAGCTTCCATATCGATTTCACCCCATGGGTGCCGGCCCTCAAGACTCTGCAACTCGTTATGGATAACGCTCTCCTCGTTGACGCTGGAGAACGAGGGGGCCTGCTGTGCGATGGGGCAAGGGAAGGGAGGCTCGGGCTTCGACGTGCTCTGAGGTGCCGGCTTGTTCTCCGGCATAGGCGTGTAATCACGAAGATGATAATTATCCCACGCACGCTTAACATCCCTTTGAAGCAATTTCCACGCCATGTCGCGCTGCTTTTTCGCCTCTTCCAATTCTTTCTTCTTCAGTTTCTTGTTCGACCATCTTATTTTGTTGTCCCAATAGCGGTAGTCGCGTTGACTCTTAGCCAACCAACAATAGTCGGAACTATGGTTTAATTGTCCACATTGAGGACAACGAAACACATTATTGCCATAATAGTCCAACGGCACATCAGTACGTTCATTGAATGGTCGACTTGGCTTCGAAGAAGAGGAGCTGACGGAGGATGACGACTCCTCGTTTGAGGGTTCCTCATAATAAGGGCAGCCACGCTTGTGGGCCTCACCTGTCTTCAGGTTCACTTCGCAGTGGGCGCAGACAGGGTCGCCAGGTTGGGGAATCTGTGCCCGGGTCACCATTGCCACCAGTCCAAGTAATGCTATGAAGCTAAGTCTTTTCATAATGGTTGGGATTTAATAAGGGAAAAACATGGCTCCTGGTGCATCGGGGTTTTTTATGCGCTTGATGAGGATTTCTCCGCTGTGCATTGGATAAGCTAACTTAGGCGTGCAGCCCACAGCAAGAATGAGTGTCTTAAGGTTGTCACTCTGTATGCTGACAAACTTCAGGTTCCAGTTCTTGGAGAGGTCCACCGTCTCCAGTTTACTTTCGCCCAGCCACACCTTCTCCAGATTAGGGAAGAGGGCAAGGTCTTCATAGGTGCTGACCTCGAACATGTCGGTGCGGTACTGTGTGAGATTCAGAGACTTGAGGGAGTCGGCCTCTGCCTTCGAGATGTGTCCATCCTGATCTATATCGCCATTGATGAGAGCCCGCCGCTCAATGTTGCGGTCGGCAAAGGTCAGCGACTGTGCACTTGCACCGAGAGTAATGAAAAAACAGGCCAGGATGATGAGGAACGCCTCTTTGCGCAGCTGTTCCATCGGGGAAGACATTTTTTGTTGCATAACCGTCTATTATTAATAATTCGGTTACAAATATAGGAAATAATCTAATACATACAAATATTTGTTCTGTTTTTTTATAAAGATTTCCTATATAAGACACAAAAAAAAGAAAAGCAGTAAGGGTTAACTTTACTGCTTTTTATTACTACTTACCACTGACTATCTTTTTGATGTCGTTGAGTTTGTTGAGTGCTTCCAGAGGCGTAAGATTATTGACGTCGAGACCAAGTATTTCGTCGCGCACCTGACAGAGTACGGGGTCGTCAAGTTGGAAGAAAGACAATTGCATGCCCTCACGACTATTGGCAATCTCTGCAGTCGGTTTACCTGCCGTTCCCACCTGAGCATTCTCTGACTCCAACTGCTTCAGGATGACATTAGCACGCTTTACGATAGAGCGGGGCATACCCGCTATCTCAGCCACGTGGATACCAAACGAGTGCTCCGAACCGCCACGCTCCAGCTTGCGCAGGAAGATAACCTTGCCATCGACCTCGCGCACAGAGACATTGTAGTTTTTGATACGTGAGAAGTTTTTCTCCATCTCGTTGAGCTCATGATAGTGAGTGGCGAAGAGCGTACGGGCCCGCGCCTTAGGTTGTTCGTGCAGATACTCCACGATAGCCCATGCTATGGAGATACCATCGTAGGTCGACGTACCACGTCCCAGTTCATCGAAGAGCACCAATGAGCGTGGTGTCACGTTATTGAGAATGTTAGAAGCCTCTGTCATCTCCACCATAAACGTGGATTCACCCAACGATATATTATCGCTGGCACCCACACGGGTAAAAATCTTATCCACCAGACCGATTCTTGCGGCCTCTGCCGGTACGAAGCATCCCACTTGGGCCATGAGTACGATGAGTGCCGTTTGTCGCAGCAGCGCCGATTTACCGGCCATATTAGGACCTGTGATGATAATTATCTGTTGGCGTTCCTGATCCAGTCGGATATCGTTGGGTACATAAGGTTCATCAATAGGCAGTTCGGTCTCGATAACTGGATGGCGTCCTTGATGAATGTCGATAACGTCGCTATCCTCAATGACCGGACGGATATAACGGTGCTCCTCGGCAGTCTTGGCAAAGCCCAGGAGACAGTCGAGATGTGCCAATAGCGAAGCATTGACCTGTATCTGCGGTATGTACTGTTGTACGGCGATAACCAATTCGTTGAAGATCTGTGCCTCTAGCGACAGAATTTTTTCCTCTGCACCCAGTATTTTCTCCTCGTATTCTTTCAGTTCCTGCGTGATATATCGCTCTGCCTGAGCCAGTGTCTGCTTGCGTACCCATTCAGCCGGCACCTTGTCCTTATACGTATTGCGTACCTCCAAATAGTATCCGAAGACATTGTTATAGCCTATCTTAAGCGACTGTATGCCCGTCAGTTCAGCCTCACGGTTCTGTATCTGTAGCAGATAGTCCTTGCCACTGTAGGCGATATGTCTCAGGTCGTCGAGGTCGGCATTGACACCATTCTTGATAACGCCACCCTTTTGCACCAGTTGTGGCGGATCGTTTGTTACCTCACGGTCAATGCGTGCCATGATATCAGTGCAAGGGGAGAGGCGAGAGGCCAGTTCACCGCTAAAGGGCGAACCGCTCTGTGCTTCACAGGCCTGCTTGATGGTGGCTACAGCCTGTAGCGCTATCTTCAGTTGTACCATCTCACGTGGTGTCACCCTGCCGACAGCCACTCTGGAGATAATACGTTCCAGGTCACCCACGCGTCGCAATTCCTCGTCGATGACACCACGGAACTCAGGTTCACGGAAGAAATAGTCAACCACATCGAGACGATGCTCGATAGCCTTCTGCTCCTTCAGCGGGAACACCAGCCAGCGTCGCAGCAGTCGACTGCCCATGGGAGACACGGTGCGGTCGATGACATCGAGCAGCGAACGTCCATCCTCTTGCATGGGTTGTACGATCTCGAGTGAGCGGATGGTAAACTTATCCAGTCGCACGTACTTCTCTTCCTCAATACGCGAGATGGTGGTGATATGCGAGATATGCGTATGTTGTGTGATTTCGAGGTATTGCAGGATGGCACCGGCAGCTATGAGTCCGCTACGCAGATGGTCTACGCCGAAACCCTTCATCGACTTCACTTGGAAATGTTTCAGCAGTTTCTGATTGGCTGTCTGCTCTGTAAACACCCAGTCGTCCATGGCAAAGGTGACCAATCTCGTTCCGAAATAACGCTCGAAGTCGGCTCTACGCTCACGGTCATAGAGCACCTCCTTAGGTTGAAAGTTACCCAGTAGCTTTTCCACATAGTCATAGGTACCTTCTCCCACGAGATATTCGCCCGTTGAGATGTCTAGGAAGCTGACGCCACATGCCGCCTTTCCGAAATGCACCGCAGCGAGGAAGTTGTTCTCTTTATAGTTGAGCACATTATCCGAGAGAGCCACGCCAGGCGTCACCAGTTCGGTGATGCCTCGTTTGACGAGTTTCTTGGTGAGCTTAGGATCCTCCAGCTGGTCGCAGATGGCGACGCGCTTTCCAGCACGGATAAGTTTAGGCAGATAAGTGTCGAGCGCATGGTGTGGGAATCCCGCCATCTCGTCGCCCTTATTATATCCGTTATTACGTTTGGTCAGCGTGATACCCAGTATGCGCGATGCTGTGACAGCATCCTCGCAGTAGGTCTCATAGAAGTCGCCACAACGAAACAGCAGCACGGCATCAGGGTGTTTAGCCTTGAGGTCAAAAAACTGCTTCATCATGGGTGTCAATTCCTTTGCCATAACGTCTGCAAAGGTACAAAAAAAGAACGGAACCACCAAGAGTTCCGCCCTTTTATTATCAGTTGTTTGCAGTTGTTTACTTCTGCATGAATTTTTTACCGTTCACGATGACAACGCCCTTGTAGCTATTGTCAACCTTCTGACCAGCGAGGTTGTAGATGACATTGTTCTGAGTCTTCTGAGCCTTAACAGTGCTGATGCCTGTTGAACCAGCCTCAACCTTCAGCGTGTAGATGTGACAACCGTTGGTGTTCCATACTACTACGTCGCAGTCTTCTGCAATTTCCCAAGTCTTGGCTTCCTTTGCAGTAGGCTTAAACTGCTCGCCAATCAGGTTTTCTGGAGCATAGCTGTTCATGTACAAACCAATACCGCGACCATCTGAAGGCTTGTGAGACTCCAGTTCGACGGTTATCTTTGAACCTGCCTTCACACCAGGAATCGTGAAGCATGGGCAAGTCTGCTTGCTGCCGCCACCACCGAGCCACAGATAAGCACCACCTGCATAATCACCCAGAGTAGTAGAAGGATAATTGACTGCGATAGCCAATGAACGCTTAGTAGCATAGTCAGAATCGAACTTCAGACCCTTGAGTTCCTTAATAACAGCACCATTAGCCGAAAGACTACCATCTTCATTTACAGTACCAGCAAACCAGAAGCAGTTGTCCTTAGCGGCCTCTGTAGGTTCAACGCCAGCAACAGCGTCAGCAACCTTCTCAACGTCGCTCCAACCTTCAGTCTTGCTGGCAGCAGCGTCAGCTATCAAATCAGAAACGGTCTCAGCGCTCCACTTTGTGAAGTCCCAAACCTGATCCGTAGTCGTTTCTTCAGCAGCCTTTGTGAAAGAGATAGGATAAAGCTGATAGTTCTCTTTGTACACAGCACCCATACCCACGATGGTATATTTTGCACCAGCCTCCAATTCATCCTTAACGTTCCACTGGTCATACACAGCAAAACTTGTTTCACCTACCTTGAAAGTATATGTAGGCTTAGAACTCTTACCATCAGATGATACAAACTCGGCATTCTCAATTTTAACATAAGCATTAATATTTTCAGCTAGTTTGTCGGCAGTTATAGTAGTAGGAGTAACAGTAGCACCCTCTGACTGTACCTTCACATCGAGATCGGTGAACGAGAATTCTGGCAGTTTGTTGTAGCGATAGAGCTTACCCCATATAGCACCCATCTTACCTTCACCCAGATCACCACTAACAACGTCGCCCTGCTTCAGGTTCTTGCTGTTGGTACCATAGAACAACAGGTTGCTGGTACCATCGGTCATGTAGATATAATTACCGTTAGCATAAGTCACGGTGTTAGGTACCGACTGTAATTGTTCGTTCACAAACCAGTATGAAACATATTCGCCACCATTGTCCCACTTCTCATTATTATTAGTGACATCCTTCACCATTTCACTGAAAAGCATCGCACCTTTATAGATTGTCAGCTTGTAGCTCTTTGAAGAAGGCTTGTTGGTCGCATCACCTGCATACTCGGCTTTGATGGTTACCTCACCCTGGAAACCATTAGGAATCATCAGCTTATTACCATTGACAGTCACGTTCTCATTGCTACTGGTCCATGTTACAGTAGCATTGATTACATTGTCACCAGCCTTTACGGATGCAGTAGGCAGAGTAACGCTCTCATCCTTTCCGCAGGTAGCACGGGTTTCATAACCTTCAGCAAATTCAATAGTGGTAACGGTGCGAGTGTCAGTACTGATACCAAAAGTAACTACAATAGTATAGATAGTGGCTGTACCAGTGGCAGTCAAGGTCACTGATTTTTGATCACCTGTCCATTCACCTGATTTATTTTCAGAAGCAGCTTCATATCCTTCACCTGACAATTTATCCAAATTATTACCGGTAAAAAATACTTTCTTAATATTATTATCACCAGCGGTAAAGGTCAGCGTACCATTTGCATAAATACGGAAATCATATTTGCCTGCATTACTACCACTACCCTGATAAATACGAGTATCGGTTTTACCGGCAGCTGTTGTTGCAGCAATGGTCACACCATCCTTTTCAATACTCTCAACCTTAGTTCCCTTTCCTGCTTCAGGCAGTGTAATACCTAATGCTTGAATAGCATTGGGATCATTAAGCGTAAATGTAACATCTGTGTCGGCCATAGCTGAACCACAAACAAGCATCAACATGCTCACAAATAAATAGCGTAAAGTTTTTACCATAATTTTAATTTTTAAGTTAATATAATTATTTGACCGCAAAGATACGAAAACTATTTGGGATAATAATAAATAGAAGGATTTTTTTTTCTTAATTTGCAAAAACCTTTAAATATTTAAGAAAACGATGGTAATTTCAAAAACTTTCATTATCTTTGCAAAATCAATCAATAATACTTGGGAAATGACTTTTACAGAACAAGCAAACTGCATCTTCAATCAGGCCATCGATGACTATCACCTGACTGACAACGTAGATACTCCTATCCATAACCCATACGAGCGCGACTCTATAGAATACAGTCTCTATCTGAAGTGTTGGATAGATACTGTGCAATGGCACTATGAGGACATCATCCGCGACCCTCATATCAACCCTGAGGAGGCGTTGGCACTTAAACGACGTATTGACCACTCCAACCAAGACCGTACCGATCTGGTAGAAGAGATTGACTCTTACTTCCGTCAGCTCTATAGCAATGTGATGCCGTTGCCCGATGCACGTCTGAATACGGAGAGTCCGGCATGGGCTGTCGACCGTCTCTCGATTTTGGCGTTGAAAATCTATCACATGAAGGAACAGGTGGAGCGTAAGGATGCCTCTGAGGAGCATCGTCAGAAGTGTCAGGCAAAACTCAATGTGCTCTTGGAACAGCAGGTAGACCTTTCTACCGCCATCGACCAGCTATTGGAAGATATCGAACAGGGACGTAAATACATGAAGGTATATCGCCAGATGAAGATGTATAACGACCCTTCGACCAATCCTATTCTTTATAAGAAATAAGAGCTTATAGATAAAGAGCGTGAAGAACAGAGACCATATACTCGTCATACGATTCTCTGCATTAGGCGATGTGGCAATGACTGTACCCGTAATCTATAGCGTGGCAAAGAAGTATCCAGAAGTGCGCATCACGGTACTCAGTCGTGCCTTTGCCAGAACCTTCTTCGAGGACTTGGCACCTAACGTTAACTTTATGGAGGCCGACCTGAAAAACGAGTATCATGGCATCAAAGGACTCAACGCACTCTATCGCCGATTGGTGGCGAAACAGTTTACCCACGTTGCTGACCTACATTCTGTCTTAAGGTCCAATTACTTACGTATGCGATTCAACCTGGGAAAGTTCCGGGTGGAACACCTAAAGAAAGAGCGTAACAAGCGACGCAAACTCACCAAACCGCAAAATAAATGCAAAGAGCCATTACCTACAGCCTTTGAGAACTATATGGACGTGTTTGCCCGACTGGGATTTCCCATCGATGAACTGACGTTCACCTCGCTCTTCCCTGCAGAGGGTGGCAATCTGAATATGCTTCCACGTATCTTTGGTGAGAAACGCTCTTGGGAACAGTGGATAGGTATTGCACCTTTTGCTGCCCATGAGGGAAAAATATATCCTAAGGAGAAGATGGAGGAGGTCATCCGATTATTGATTGACCGTTATCCTAAAGCCCGTATCTTCTTGTTTGGTAGAGGAAGGATGGAAGATGAAACTTTCTCTCACTGGATTCAACAGATGCCACAATGTGTCTTTGTAGGTTGGCATCTGGAAAACATGCACCAAGAACTTATTCTGATGAGTCATCTCGACGTGATGATATCAATGGACTCAGCCAATATGCACATGGCATCGCTCACTAATACGCCGGTAGTAAGCATTTGGGGAGCCACCGATACCCTTGCGGGATTCTTAGGGTACCATCAGACGGAAGATAATGTCATAAGCCTTGATCTCAGTTGTAGACCCTGTAGTATCTATGGCCAGAAACCCTGCATCTTCAACGACTATCACTGCATGCGCAGCATACTCCCCGATATGGTTTTAAAAAAGATTGTCAAAGTCTTAGAAAAAAGATGATACGAAAACTGAGAACCATTGAGATGAAACGACTCACCATAGAGGAGTTTCAGGCTGTCGAGAAACTACCCCTTGTCGTAGTGCTCGATGATGTGCGCTCTATGCATAACGTCGGTTCGGTATTGCGTACTGCCGATACATTTCGTGTGGAGAAAGTCATGCTCTGTGGCATCACTGGTTGTCCACCTCATGCAGAGATTCATAAGACAGCCTTAGGTGCAGAAGATAGTGTTTGTTGGCAATATATACCATCAGCACTCGAAGCCGTAAACCAACTGAAGGCAGAAGGCTATCACGTGTTGTCTGTCGAACAAGCAGAGGGTTCCACACTACTTCATCATTTTCATCCTTCAAAAAAAGAGAAGTATGCTATTGTATTAGGTAATGAAGTAAAAGGTGTACATCAAGAAGTAATCGATGCTAGCAACGGTTGTCTGGAGATACCCCAAATGGGTACCAAGCACTCTATGAACGTCTCGGTAACAGGTGGCATCGTTATCTATCATTTCGCCAGCAAGATTATCTTTTGATTTTTTTTAGATTTTTCGAAGTTTCGATATATCGATATTTCGAAGTTTCGGTATTACAAAAAGCTGTGGATAACTCTGTGGAAAACCCTGTGGATTATTACGGGGATAAGAATCCACTCTCATTCTACAGTGGATTTCAACATACCTATTCCAAAGATTTTCATAACTTTTCCACCTTTTTTTGCTGAAAAAAGATATAAACTTTGTAAATTTGCACCAAAAATAGGAATTGTGGATAAACTATTCATCTTATTCATTTTCAATAAGAAACAATGAACAAAGAATGTGAATAAACAAAAATCACAATGGGAAAAGTGAATAGACAAGAAAAAAGAAAAAAAGTTTTCAACTTATCCACCGCCTATCATCCTATTCATTTACTATTTTAAAATTAAAAAAAGAAAAAATAAAATAATAATACGATGTTGAAAAAAGAGTGGACTAAACAGGGATTCATCGACGAGCCTGTGGCTGAAGACATAGATATGAAAGCCGAAATTCGTCGGATGTGTGAAGAGAAGAAAGCCGTTATCCTGGCTCACTATTATACAGAAGCACCAGTTCAAGAAGTAGCCGACTTCATCGGCGACTCGTTGGCACTGGCTCGTAAGGCAGCTCAGACCGATGCAAAGATTATAGTGATGTGCGGAGTTCATTTTATGGCAGAGACCTGTAAACTGCTCTCGCCAGAAAAGATGGTTATCTGTCCTGATCTCAATGCCGGCTGCTCACTTGCTGATTCCTGCAAGGCCGAGGACCTGAAAAAGTTCAAGGAAGAACATCCAGGACATCTGGTAGTGTCGTATGTAAATACTACTGCTGCTGTAAAGGCATTGACCGATGTGGTAGTTACCAGTGGCAATGCTAAGAAGGTGGTTGACCAGTTGCCTGAGGATGCCAATATTATCTTCGGTCCTGACTATAATCTTGGTAATTATATTAATGAGGTGACAGGAAGGAAGATGTTGTTGTGGAATGGCGGCTGTCATGTTCATGAGCGTTTCTCTGTAGAAAAGATAATAGAATTGAAAAAGCAATATCCAGATGCCGTGGTCATGGCTCATCTGGAATGTAAGAGTCCTGTATTGGCTCTGGCTGACGTGAAGGGTTCTACAGCTGATATGCTTAAATATGCACAGGAAAACAGTGCAACACAATTTATCGTGGCAACAGAAGCCGGCATCCTGCACGAGATGCGTCGCACCTGTCCTACGAAGGAGTTTATTCCCGTTCCACCAGAGATCAGTGAGGGTGGGGTAGGGTGCTCTTGCAATGAGTGCCAGTATATGAAGATGAACACACTACTTAAAATATATAACTCATTGAAGTATGAATGGCCTTCTATCGAGGTAGACCCAACCATCGCCAGCGATGCTGTGAAACCCATTGAGCGCATGTTGGAATTAAGCTAAAAATAAAAATGCTGTAAGATGAAAGAACTGAAGATTTCTGCATTTTCGCTGTTATCTCTTTTCCTGTGCTGTTTTCTCTTTGTGGAGGCACAGGGCATCATCCAGAATACTACGCCGCAAAACGATAGTATCTTGGGAGGTGACAGCACAACCGTTTCTGATAGCATCGTAGGTAACGACAGTATTATCGTCAACGATAGTATTCCAGTAAGCGATAGTATTCCTTCAACTGACAGCATCCCTGTAGTAGATAGTATTCCTTCTACTGATAGTATCCCTGAGATTGATACTACAGTGGTTGTAGAACCGGTGAAGAATATCATCAGGGTGAACCTGGAGAACGAGGTTGTGCGCCGTTTTATGGAAGAAGTAGAATATACGCGTGAGAGTGAGAGTCAAATTATCAACTATGTCAATTCTCTTGCCCCTTCTCAGCGCGGCGATATTCCCAATCCGCTGGTGATGGATATCCCTGTATATAATCCCGATACACTGATAACATTACATTTGGATACTATCCTCAACGAACGGCGCGATACAGTAATCAACCAACATACCGACACACTCTATTATGTGCCAACAGAAAGCGTAGACAAAGGATATGCCGACACACTCATCACTTCAACAGTCGATACGGTGATCACTATCACACACACCACCTCTTATATTATTTCTCGTGATACCATTGTCAACATACCCAACGACACCCTGCTTTTCTGCTATTCACTGCAAGAAGATAGCATCCGCAAGGCTGACACCATTGTTATTCTTAACGGTACCACTGAGTTGGAAGTCTATAACCTGATACCTCAACATATATACGACTACAGTATAGTGGTCAATGACAGTGTGCTCACAGAAGGTGAGATACACACCGAAGGCAAGGTGCGCATGATCTACGCTCCCAGTATCTTGAATATCCGCGATTTAGGCGGTTGGACTACAGACAATAATAAACGGATAAAGTATGGTAAGATATATCGTGGTGGTGAACTTAATGGTGTACATACGGCGGATAGCATTGATGTGCAAAGACTCTTAGACTTAGGTATTAGGGCTGAGTTGGATCTGCGAGCCTGGTATAATGAAGGTATCGAGGTATCAGTTTTCGGATTCAATAGTGATTCTACGTATTTATATACCAACGATAGTGGTCAGTTACCAGAACACATGACTTCATACCGTTTTCTGAATAATTGGAAAAAAGAATTCAATTTTATTGTAAGTAATCTGAGAAAAAATAATCCCGTATATCAACATTGTGTATGGGGAAGAGATCGTACTGGATATCTCTCCATTCTATTACAGGGATTACTTGGTGTTTCTTATAGTGACCTAATGAAAGATTATGAACTGACATATTTAACTTATCGTTCGGCCAATGATAAAAAGGCTGAAATTGATGCTGTCATTTCCTATTTGAATAGTCTAGAGGGCGAGACCCTTAAGGAGAAAATAAATACTTTCTTTGTTAAAAAGGTTGGAGTAAGTCAAGATATTATAGACTATTTCCGTTCGGAGATGTTGGAAGATATCAATGCTGTTTCTACAGAAGACAAGGATGATGATATTATAACCAATGTGCAGGAAAAATACATCCATCATCCTATATCCGACAGTCATGAGATATATGATCTGAAAGGTAATAGGATTCTAAATAACAATGATAATAGTATTATTATCTCTAAAGGCAAAGACGGATTATATCGAAAACTATTCTCTAAATAATATGGATGAAATATGAATATCAAACTAACTGAAAAGTTGCATGCAGGAGAAATAATACGCTTCATATTAGTAGGAATCCTGGCAACAGCTATTCATTACGTCATCTATTATCTATTACTGAATGTATCGGGACATAATCTATCTTATACGATAGGTTATATAGTTAGTTTTATATGTAATTTTATATTATCTTCGCTCTTCACATTTCGTGTAAAGCCATCCTTGCAGCGATTGATAGGCTTTGGCATGAGTCATCTTATAAACTACTTTTTAGGTATAGGACTTCTCAACCTGATGATTCTTCTTGGACTCAGTGCTGTATGGGCTCCATTGCCGGTATTTATTATTCAGGTACCTATCAACTTTTTACTGGTTAGGTATTCCATGAAGTGTAAGTATAATGATGGTTATCGGCTCTTTTTTGTGGTAAGTACTGTGGCATTGATAGCACTCTATATGTTGGAAGTGCCTACTCTCAATGACGATATGAACTACCGTTTTATGTTTAAGCATGACATAAACGATAGTGTAGAGCCAATATTATCATTTGCCGATTTAGTTCGTTCGCAATGGGCACACTATTTCACTGTCAATGGCCGTTTACCTGTTCACCTGTTGGCTCAGGCGATGTTGGTGTTTGTGCCAGCTTGGATATATAATTTGCTCAATGCACTATTTTTTGTCACTCTTATTTATTTATGTGTCAGATGGCTGGTATCCGATAAAAAATACAGGTTGTTCACTGCAGTAGTATTACTGTTCTTACTACTGTTTGTGGTGAAAGACATTAAAACAACTTTTATATGGTCGTTAGGAGCTTTCAACTATCTATGGGTATTGGTGGCTACGATGACTTTTCTTTTGTGGCTTAGACATATCGATAAACTCCCCTTTAACAAGCATTATATATTATTTTCGCCCATTGCTTTTTTCATAGGATGGAGCCATGAGGGTCTTTCCTTGCCCTTATCAATAGCTTTTTCTTTTTATCTCTGGCATCACAGAAAAGGTTTATTAAATAATAATCTCACTGCTTACCTTTTATTATATATAGTAGGTACACTGATGGTAATGGTGTCACCTGCCATCTGGAGTAGAGCCTCTGAGGGCATTACGATAAAGGCACGACTCATTAGCGGCTGTATCAATTACTTATTAAATGTACGTATAGGTTGGCTGCTGCTCATTACACTATTGATACTCTGGAGAAAAAAGCGTGAGGTGTTTTATAGTCATATAGCAAGTCATCGCTATGCTTATGTGGCATGGGTTGCTGCTATGGGTATAGTATTTATTTGTGGTACCAATCTCGATCGTGTACCCTTCTACGCCGATTTTATTGCTTTGATGCTCTTGCTCCATATATGGATACCATGTATATCTCAGCAATGGCAAAAACGATTGACTACGATTCTCTGTGGTATGATGATTCTTTGTTTTGTACCGGTGATAATGGTTCGTAATAATAATTATGAAAGATGGCAGCGCATAGAGCAACAGTTGAAGACGCCTCGGCAGGAACTCGTCTCAGTACCTGTGGAAGGGAAAAGTAGGTTGCCGTTAGGCGGATATTTCAATCAACGTTTTGTTAACGTCTCAGTGGAGTTTGGCTTCTACTGTAGCTATATGGCTTTTGATAAAAACGATATCAATCAGCGTTGTGCAGCAAGGTTATACAACAAACCTCAGGTAGTATTCTTACCCGAGGATGTAGTACATCATGTTATGACTGACAGTACAGCCTATCAACACTACGCTACCGACTCTCAGCAACATCTTTATATCTGGCAATTACCTGATGTACGTCCTGTCAAACAGGTCTCTTTCATACTTAACAAAGAAGACATAACATCCTTATGGCCACATCAACGTTTACTGGCTTATAAAGAAGATACCTATGAGCTCGATGACTTCCGCTACGAGGTATTAGAGATATCAGGGCACCATTACTTGGTGTTTACACGTCCTACTACAAATATCATGCGTCGTCTTCACCACATAGAATACACCTTTGAGTAATGGCGACTATTTAATTTTAATAAGGTGACTCGTTGATGCCGTCCATCTCGTTGATGAGATAGACAGGACGGTTCTTTGTTTCGTGGAAGATACGACTCAGGTATTCTCCTATGATGCCGATAGCCAATAGCTGAAGGCCTCCTAAGAAGAGAATGGTGATAATCAGCGTTGGATAACCTTGCACTGGATCACCTATGATGAGCGTCTTCACTAGGACGTAGAGCATATATAAGAAAGCAAGGAACGATATCATAATGCCCATGATAGTAGCAATGCGTAGTGGAGCTGTACTATGCGAAGTGATACCTTCTATGGCTAAGTTGATAAGCTTGCGTGTATTGAAGGACGATTTACCTTCCCTGCGATCTTGTTGTTCGAAGGTGACAAACTGTTTCTTAAAACCTATCCAACAGTAAAGTCCCTTGGTGTATCGCTGCGTCTCGCGTAGTTGTTTAAGCGCATCAATACACTTACGGTCCAACAGTCGGAAGTCGCCCACATTAGTTAGCACCTCGGTATCGGCCATCTTTTGAAGTAATTTGTAGTAACACTTTGTGAAATGTCGGCGTAGAAAAGATTCTTTACCCCTTGTTTTGCGACGGGCATAGATATCCTGATACCCCTCTTCCCATAGTTTCAGCATGTCGGCGATAATCAATGGCGGATGTTGCAAATCGGCATCAATAATAGCGGCACAGTCACCTGTGACATAGTCGAAACCGGCAAGCATAGCATTCTCCTTACCGAAGTTACGCGACAGATCAATATACGCGAAGCGCTTATCTTCAGTTCTCAAATGTTTTATCTCAGCGAGCGTGTTGTCTTGGCTGCCGTCGTTGATCATCAGCACCTCCCATTCATACTGTGTATTGTTCTCGAAGAGCTGACAAAGGACAGAGTAGAGTGGTCTGATGTTATGTTCCTCGTTAAAACATGGAATGATAATAGATACTCTCTTCATGGTTGTATGATTTTTACTTTATTACCATTGTGACCCACCACCCATACTGCCTCATTGCCGTTGTGCAGTGCACTGTCGGCGAGTGACTTTATGTGTTGTTCATCGTATATGGGTAGTGCTATTGTTGATATTTGCGTCTTCCATTCATAGTGGCTGTAATGACGTACTGCAAGTCCCCATGCAAATGCATCGACCGGACGCACACAGAAGTTGGAATAGCGTGGCTCTGCTTCGTCGTCAATACTGATACATAATGCCTTTTCTATAGGTTTGTCTGTACTGTTGATGACCTGCATAGCCATCTGTCTGCTGAGTTCTCCTGATTGTCGTGCTGCCACATAATGACGTATATCAGTAAACAGAGCCGCTGTCATATAAAGTCCAAAGGCTATCATCAGTAGCCGCTTTTCTGTCAGATGGCCGACGAGATAGGCAATGATGAGTGCAGCCATAGACAGGGCAGCATAGTTGTGCATGATACTCACCAGAGTGATAAGATGTGGAGAAATGAGTATGAAGAAACATGCGATGAGCGACCATGGCTGTCGTTGTTTCAATAGTCTCCACTGTCGGCATAACAACATGAGGAAAGGCAGACACATCATGGCAGTGATAGCCACAAGTGTCCAGTTGCGTGTTGGCTGATAGACAGCGCTCATAAAATCAAGTGGCACCCATGTATAAGCCATCAACTGAACAAAGTCTTTCAGATGGTCTGTCATTGAGAGCTCGGCATACTGTTCGTCATAACTTATTCCAAAAATACCCGAAAGTGTCAAGAGAGCCATCAGCATCAGGTATGCCACTGCCACACCTATTCCAATGTAACCATGTCTTAGTGCCTGACGTTTCTCTTCCAGCCTAAAGCCATATGAGATAATAGGTCCTACGATGGCCCATGCCAGTCCGTTCTCCTTTGAGAATACAGCCAATATAATACATACTATCCACCATTTATATTTTCCTTTCAGATAGAACCACAGTGACAATAGTCCCCATAGTTGCGCAAACGTCTGGTTGAGTCCGTCGCAGGCCAGTGTAGCGCCTAATGTTGCTGGTGAGAAAAAGAAGAATAGTATGGCTATGTTGGTGGCTACAGTGTTTATCTTCAGTTGTCGGCTTAGATGATAAACGAGCATTGTATTTGCTGTATGTCCAAGGATGATGACAATATGATTGAGTGCCGGGAAGAGGAAAGGGAAATAACCCAAGAGACATCCAAACAGGAAGTCCCATGGTCGCCGTATGCAGTCAGGAAAGAAATATCCAGGATCGCTTATCTGTATATACCACGTCGATTGAAGCGAGGTATAGTCGTCAAATGTAGGACCTATACCGCTTATCCCCCAAATAATAAATGGCAGACAGCAGGCAATAGTAACAAATGACATGTATTTATTCATAAAGAATCTATTATGCTTTTTTCAATCCCAATGCTAAATGTAACCATCTCCAATGAGTGCGTTCTGCCATTTTACTTATAATGACAGGAACATATATGCCGATGAGGATATTGATGATATAGAACAGGAAGACCAGTTGCGGACAATAGCATAATTTGCGCCAGATAATAAGTTCCACTATGCCTTGGAATATAAGTGACATGAGGTAGATCTGATAGATATACTCCCTGAAGCTGATAAAAAGTTTCGGAAATAATTTTTCTATCTGTAAATTGATACTGACGGCTAGTAAAATACCCGTTAATGAGGCGGGATACCACAGTTGATAATAGTAGGTGAGGGTGAAGATTATCGCTGTCAGTGGAAAGCTCCACCAAAAGCGCAAGTAGTCGTAAAGTCGGTATTTAAAGAAAAAAAGTCCGAAGAAGAAATAAACCAGATATTGGTTGAGTGAGAATATGTAAAAATAGTTTTTCTCGGGATCTTGAGGGCGAAAGTCAAAGTATTGTATAATAATAGTAAAAAGGAGGAAGATAATCATTCTTTTATCATCTTGACAAAGCCAACAAAATAATGGATATAGAAGCATAAACCACATCAACACCGCTAAAAACCAGAGGTGTACTGATGGATGATTTGTAAATACCACAAATGAAAGCAAAAAGTCGCTGAAAGAAGTATCGACCTCGGTCTTTACGAAGTCGTTCATGATGATTTTTATGATGTAATATAGTATTACAAAAAAAATAAATGGACAAAGTAACCGTTGAACTTTATCAATCAACAGATTTCTTATTGTCCATTTTTTGCTGATGCGACTGAGATAAAGGAGTCCTCCTGAACAAAAGACGAAGAGTGGCATGCGTATAGCCACCAGAATGGTGTTAAGTTCGTCAAAAAAATAAAATGGTTTTCCACTGCTAATATCAATTAGCTGTGCATGAGCGACAACAACCAGAAGGATATTGAGACCTCTCATAATAGAAAGCCATTCAATTTTATTCTGCATCTTTTTGTATGAGATTGAAATAGACTATTAGTGTACCACAAATTTTCTCCCGTTTTTTATATATATACCGGGTTTGATGTCTTTGCTATTATCTATTCTTTGACCTTTTAAGTTGTACAACGCGCCATGTCTTTTATTTGAAGTAGGATGATTGATGGTAGACTGTTCAAAAAATTCTTTTGTATAATATAACGGAAATGTCGTTTCGTCGATGATTCTCATGTGCTCTGTAACCCAATTACAGATATAGTCATACTCCTTATCAAAATCGATTACTTCGCCCCATACGTCACTGTCACCACTCCATTTCTGGGTTTCACGACGTGCTGCTCCACTTTTTTTAATCAGATTGTAATAGTAGGTGAAACGGCCTATGATACTATCTGTGGAGAGTACACCGCCTGGTTGGTGCAGTTCTCTGTAGCGTGTGTTTATCTGGTCGTTGAAACCATCTAAGTTAGTTTTATAAAGATAGAAGAACGCCATCACATCAACATCAGTCATATAGGCTGGCGAGGTAATATCTACCTCTCCTCCTACTAAGGTGCCTCCCCATCGTTGTCCGAATGTAGCATCCAGATCCCACGGCGCAGGTGTCAGTCGCTGGCTGACAGTCTTGTCATAGACGGCCCAGAACATGTTTTTCCCACTATTATCTATTGCGTTGACAATACTATTGAAAATGCTATAGTCAATCATTACCGTCAGATCAAAATAATCGTTGGCGTGCATCATGAAACCTTTTTCATCGTGGACAGCTGCAAAGTTAATAGCTTTTACTAATGGAGCCCATTCGGTAGTGTCACAGTCATTAAGTTCAGGATATTCAACTTCAAAACCGTATAGTGTCTCTTTCGTGTTGTCATATTCTGGTATCTCATAAAACATTTGTGTATGGTCCCAGTTAATGCCTTTATACATACATCCGTGAATCTGCCCTGTTAATTCATCTACTTTTTTTAGTTTCATCTGTTTACGATCCATAAACTCCGACAAATTGTAGATGCCCATATATTCGTTGTTTACATAAAGTTCAACCATTCTCCCGCTTACGCCATTGCGTGCATTTGGTTTCTCATCGGCATAATAAGGCTTTCGTGCCATATCATTCCACAGGTCCATCGCTATACGGTTGCGCATACGGAAGACATCAGGTTGTCCTGCATCGAGCATCCAGTTGTTATCCGTGCGCATTCCGAAGAGTTGCACGTCGTTGTTGAACTTTATTTTATAATTTCGCTTGTGTTTGTTTTCGGCATTTGTGGTTCCTCCTCGCCATTTGATATTGGCAGTATAGGTTGTATCCTTTGTGGCCTCAGGGTCTGATATAGCAACAGTGGCCTCCTGGTAATCATAGCCGAAGGTGCCTTTCAATGTGATAACAGGAAGGAATGTGAACTGGATACGTGCCTTGTCAATAGTATAAATACTGTCGGCGCAGATATGATGAAATACTTGTTTGTTGCCATTGACCATCAAGGTATCGTCTTGTCCGAAAAGTGTCTCTGGTATAGTGGCAAGCCATACGTCATTCTCTTTGTCATAGGCTGCTTCATGATTGCAAATCACGATTTGCGACCATGAAGCCATAGGCATCAGTAACAATAGGGTAATAATTATATGGCGGTAATACATCTTAAAAGGATAATTACTTGATAACTGCGATTTTGCATACCGTACCTTTTTTACCATCGCTGGTGGCAGCTGCCACCATATATACACCACTGGCCACACGCTTGCCTGAGCGGTCGCGGCCGTCCCATGTGAATGTGCCGCCATTGCTGCGTCCCTGTGCCACGAGTTGTCCGCTGGCAGAGAGTATCTTCACATCGGCGTCGAGTGAGAGTCCAACGACGGTTATCAGTCCGTCATAGCCCGAGACTACGGGATTAGGATAGGCATACACGTTGTCTTTCTCCATTGTCTCCACAGCCGTGGTGGCATCAGTGATGTATGAGCAGAGTCCTATTTCTGTACCGATATATAGTTCTCCCGTTTCGTTGTTGATGGCCAGTGAACGGATATTGTTCGACAGTAGTGGACTGTTCTCAGCGGTGAAGTTCTGTAGCTGCTCCATGTTATCGGCACTGATCAGGTAGAGTCCGTTGCCTGAAGTACCAATCCATTTTCTGCCTCCTCCGTCGATGACGATATCTGTGATGCTGATGTTGGCAAGCAGGTAGTCGGCATAATTAGTACCATCATTGCGTGGCACCTTCACCTGCGTAGCATATTCCAATTGGTTATATTTATTATCTGCTTCCACCATAAACAAGCCATTATCGGTTCCAATCCAAATGTTGCCTTCTATATCTTCTACAATACATTTAGGATTATACATCTCGTTAATAGTTGTACCGTCTTGATTAACGAGTTTTACCATATAACTTACTATTTGGTCTGTCTTGGGGTCATAGCAGTAGAAGGAGGACTTCTGCCAGTGATTATTGACAAACCAGAAATATCCCTTACTGTCTTGGAAGAGTCGCATTAGATTGTTGAGGCTTTTCCCGTTATCCATCAATAATTCTTGTGGATGGGAAATCCATTCCCCATCTTTGGTAATCTCTATGATGGAGTTATTGGCCACGCTGCTTTGTGTAAGCCACAGATTACCTTCACTATCGTATGCCAGTGAAGAGATAATAACATACTTATTACTTGTCGAAGCCGTTTTGAGGATAGAATTATCTTTATTAAAGTAGTTCTTCAGTACTCCGTCATAGTATTCAAAGAGTCCTGTTCTGCTTGCTGCGTAGATATGTTTGTTGTCTAACGGGTCTATGTCTACGGCATAAGTATTAACGAAATGCCAATCAGGTTTTTCTGTTCCTGGCACTCCAGTCATATCATCCTGTAGGAATGTCCATTTATTATCGTTGTAAATCTGCACTGTACCAGGCAGTTCAATAGTACTTGAATAACCTGAAGAGGTTAAAAGCATATTATTCTTATACATCAGGAATCCGAAGTGGTTATGTTTCGGACAGTCTAGTTGCAGGCTATTCACTGTTGCGATATACTCATTCCATGCGCTGTTGTCTTCGTTGAAGATACCTTCGGGTGCAGTGCCTGTGGTCCAGTTGTGATAGTCTATCAGATTCTTGTTGGTTGGTCCCACGAAGACAGTTCCCTCGCTGTTGCGGGCATAGATGGTATTGTCCCGAACAGCCACGTTGGTGATGTTCTGATTGAGGATATACGACTCGCTTACCTCGCCTCTCTCCACATTGATCTTCACCACGCCGAAACCGGTGGCGAAATAGATATACTGGTCTTGATTATAGAGGCTGTTGATGGTCTTGTCGAGTGTGGTTGTCTTAGTATACAGTGCACTCATGTTGATCACGTTGTCATTGAGGTCGAGCAGGTCGATATTCGAGTTATCGTAGACGATGACCAGGCGCTTGGTGGTGTTGTTCCATGATATGAGTGTGATATACGAGTCATTGAGCTGTCTGACCTTGTCGTAGGTAGTGATGCTTTGGTCGTTGAGGTTATAGCGGTAGAGGCTGTTGGATGCTCTTACGAAGAGGTTGTTGCTACCAGCTTTGACTATTTGCTGAGGCTCATAGTACGACATATAAGCTCTCCAACTGCCCATCTGTGCCTTGGAGTTAACGATGAAAGCGGTCAGAAGACCAACGATGATGAGTAGTCGCTTCATACCTTTAGTTTACTTTTTTGTTTGGCTGAGCAGATAGTCGGCCAGTTTCTTGGTGGCTCTTGCCCGATGGCTGATATTGTTTTTGATGCTGGCTCCCAGTTCGGCAAATGTCTTGTCGTAGCCCTCGGGTTGGAAGATGGGGTCGTAGCCGAATCCCTCTGCACCACTGCGTTTGCGGGTTATCTCTCCACTCACGATGCCTTCAAACTCATGCACCTCCCCTTGTTGTATTAACGCAATGACCGTGCGAAATCTTGCATGGCGATTGTTATTTTCTGCTAATTCGCGCAGCAGGCGTGCCATGTTTGCCTCCGAATTATGCTCCAGATGCTCTAGATTTTCAAGATTATCCAGATGTTCTAGAGAAGCATACCTTGCTGAATACACCCCAGGCGCCCCATTCAGCGCCTCCACTTCCAGACCGGTATCGTCGGCAAAGACGTCCATGTGGTAGTGGTCGTAGATATAGCTTGCCTTCTGCAGTGCATTTGCTTCGAGCGTGTTGCCCGTCTCCGGAATGTCTGTGTCGCAACCTATGTCCTTCAGTGACAGCACTTCGATACTGTTGCCCAGTATCTGTCGAATCTCCTGCAGCTTATGCTGGTTGTTGGTGGCAAATACTATTCTCATTTTTCACTGTTTACTTTTACCTTTATCTGATCAAAGCCCTCGCCAAAGACACCGATGACGGCACTCTGCGAGACGAAGGCATGAGGGTCGATCATCTTGATGAGACGGAAGATGGGTAGGCTCTCGTTTTTCTTAGCCAGGATACAGAGCACCTTGCGCTCCTTGCCGCTGAACCAGCCGTGGGCGTCGAGTATGGTGACGCCATGGTCCATCTTGGTACCTATGGCATTGGCTATCTCCTGCCATTTCTCACTGAATATCATGAACTGCACCGACGAGCGCTGTCGGTTGTAGATATAGTCGAGCATGAAGTTCTCGATGACCATGGTACACAGACCGAAGACCACCATTGTGGTACGCTCTATAAGCGATCCAAACTGTGGTATGAACATACAGGAGCCGATGATGATGAAGTCGACGAAGACCAGCACTGTGCCCAGCGACATGTTGTAGAACTTATTCACTGAGGCTGCTATGATATCCGTACCACCTGTAGAACCATTATTCACGAAGACGATGCCCAGTGCTGAACCGGTCATCGTACATCCGATGATGAGCGACATGAAGTCCTGTCCTTCTCCCAGAATCTTATGCATGTTACCGGCAGCATCGCGTGGCACCAGCTCTTTCATCAGCGCCAACAGGAAGGTGAGCATCAGGATGGCGTAGATGGTTTTAATGAGGAACTTGATGCCCAGAATCCTGAGTGCCATCACCAGCAGGGCGAAGTTCACGAGGAAGTAGGTGTACTGGTTGGGGAACTGGCTGGCATACTCCACGATAGCGGCGATACCAGCCACTCCACCAGTTACAATCTCGTAAGGCATCAGGAAGAAGGTGAAGCCAAACGAATAGAGGATGAGGCCCATCGTGATGAACACGTAGTCCTTAATCTCATCTGCTATGTATTTCTTCTGTTCTTGAGTCATTGTTATTCCGTGTGGGTGAACCACAACGGCATACTTATTTATCATTTACAGACGATGTTCACCATGCGCTTTGGCACGATGATAACCTTCATAATCTGTTTGCCCTCCACGTACTTCGCAGTACGCTCATCCTGGCGTACCGTCTGTTCGATGGTAGCATTGTCGGCATCGGCAGCCAGTTCAATCTCGAAGCGGGTCTTACCGTTGAACGCCACACCCATCTTTGCCGTGCTCTCCACGAGGTATGCCTCGTTCCACTCAGGCCAGTGAGCATCGCATACGCTGCCCGTGCCGCCCAGCATCTCCCACAGCTCTTCGGCGATATGTGGTGCGAAGGGAGCGATGAGCACTGCGAGGGTCTTCATCACCTCGGTGTTCTTGCACTTCAGCTGCGACAGTTCGTTGACAGCAATCATAAAGGCCGAGATAGAGGTGTTGTACGAGAACTGTTCGATGTCTTGTGATACCTTCTTGATGAGCTTGTGGAGAGCCTTCAGTTCGGCGGCAGAGGGACCAGCGGCTAAACCGCTGGGCACAGGGGCGGCGGCGGAACAGAGGTTCCAGAACTTCTTCAGGAAGCGGTGGCAGCCGTCGATACCGGCTACGTCCCACGGCTTCGACTGTTCGATAGGACCAAGGAACATCTCGTAGAGGCGCAGTGTGTCGGCACCATAGTTGTTGCAGATATCATCCGGGTTCACCACGTTGTACTTCGACTTCGACATCTTTTCGATAGCCTGGTAGACGATGTACTTACCCTCGGCATTGGTGACGAACTCGGCCTCCTGGAACTCCGGTCGCCACTGGCGCAGCTTCTCGATGTTGAGTTCCTTGCCTTCTATGGTGCTGATATCTGTGTAGATGGGGTCGGCCTCCATGCCGTTGTAGAAGTAGCGCTGTTTCTTCGCCTCGTTGTCGTTTTTCACTTCCAGCAAGTCGAAGCTGACATAGCGGTTGGTATCCTTCAGACGGAACACGAAGCTCGACCAGCCCTGTATCATACCTTGGTTGACCAGTTTCTTGAAGGGTTCGTCCTCACAGGTATAGCCTGAGTCATAGAGGAACTTATTCCAGAAGCGTGAGTAGATGAGGTGGCCCGTGGCATGCTCGCTGCCGCCGACGTAGAGGTCTACGTTGCGCCAGTATTCATTAGCCTCTCGGCTCACCAGTGCCTTCTCGTTCTTCGGGTCCATATAGCGCAGGTAGTAGGCCGATGAGCCTGCAAAGCCCGGCATGGTGTTCAGTTCGAGGGGGAAGACCGTTTTATTGTCGATTGCTGAACAATCGACCACGGTGTCGGTCTTGGTGTCCCATGCCCATCGCTTGGCGCGTCCCAGTGGTGGTTCTCCCGTCTCTGTGGGCTTGTATTCGTCGATCTCGGGCAACTCCAGTGGCAGACACTCCTTTGGAATCATATATGGCATGTCGTCCTTGTAGTAGACGGGGAACGGTTCGCCCCAGTAGCGCTGACGTGAGAAGATAGCATCGCGCAGGCGATAGTTCACCTTCACGCGTCCGATGCCCTTCTCGGTGACGAATTTCTTTGTGGCAGCGATAGCCTCTTTCACGCTGAGGCCGTTGAGCGAGAAGCCGTCGATGGCGGTCTTGCCCGCCATGGGCGAGTTCATCACCGTACCCTCCTTGGCGTCGAAACTCTCCTCCGACACGTCGGCACCCTCAATCAGCGGTATGATAGGCAAGTTGAAATGCTTGGCAAAGGCATAGTCGCGCGAGTCGTGGGCAGGTACTGCCATGATAGCGCCTGTGCCGTAGCCCGCCAATACGTATTCTGACACCCAGATGGGTATCTGTTCGCCGGTGAAGGGGTTGATAGCATAGGAGCCGGTGAAGACACCCGTCACGGTATGATCCATCTGACGCTCGCGCTCCGTGCGCTTCTTCACGTAGGCGAGGTATTCGCTCACGGCAGCCTGCTGCTCGGGGGTGGTCAGCTGTGCCACCAGTTCGCTCTCAGGTGCCAGCACCATGAAGGTGACGCCGAAGATGGTGTCGGCACGCGTGGTAAAGATGGTGAAGTGTTTGTCACTGTCGGCCACCTTGAACTCCATATCCGTACCCTCACTTCTTCCTATCCAGTTGCGCTGTGCCTCCTTCAGCGAGTCGCTCCAGTCGATATCCTCCAGACCGTCGAGCAGACGCTGGGCATAGGCACTGACGCGCAGGCACCACTGGCGCATCTTCTTCTGTTCTACGGGATAGCCGCCACGCTCCGATACACCGTTGACCACCTCGTCGTTGGCCAGCACGGTGCCCAGAGCCGGACACCAGTTGACCATCGTCTCGGCCAGATAGGCGATACGGTAGTTCATCAGCACCTCCTGCTTTTTCTTTTCCGAGAAAGCGGCCCAGTCGGCTGCGGTGAAGTGGAGTTCCTCCGTACCCAGTGCCGAGCAGTTCTCAGTACCCATCAGTTCGAAGTGCTCAATGAGTTTGATGGTAGGCTGAGCCTTGTGCGATGAGGTCGAGTAGTACGACTTGAACATACGTTGGAAGGCCCACTGCGTCCACTTGTAGTAGATGGGGTCGCAGGTGCGCACCTCACGGTCCCAGTCGAACGAGAAGCCTATCTTGTCCAACTGCTCACGGTAGCGGTTGATGTTCTGTTCGGTAGTGATGGCGGGATGCTGCCCCGTCTGGATGGCATACTGCTCGGCGGGCAGTCCGTAGGCATCATAGCCCATGGGGTTGAGCACGTTGTAGCCCTTCAGTCGTTTGTAGCGGGCATAGATATCGCTGGCGATATAGCCGAGGGGGTGACCTACGTGCAGACCCGCACCGCTGGGGTAGGGGAACATGTTCAGCACGTAGAACTTCTTCTTCTTCTCATCCTCCACCACGCGGTAGGTGCCATTCTCCACCCAGCGCTTCTGCCATTTCTTTTCAATCTCTCTGAAATTGTATTCCATATCTTTGTTTTTTATTTGTTTTTTCTTATGAGCGATAACAATCCAATCTGCAAAGATAACTTATTTTTTTGACATAACGTTAAATGATGTCAAAAACCCGCGTTTTTAAGAATATTTTCTCCTAAAATGAACTTTTTGTGCACTTTGTAAACAATAATCGAGTTGGTAATTATATTTTTTTTGTATTTTTGCAAGCAAATATTGACTTAACCTGTTGAGCAAAAAAGAAAAAGACGATGAGGACTATATCCATACTGGTGATATCAATAGTGGCAACAGTGGCCACTGCACAAGTCAAGGCGCCTGTACCACAGGCTAACGACGCGTTCTGGCGACAGACTTTGCCAGAGGATATGCGTGCCGACTACATCAGCAACGCACAGCAGTATCAGGGGGCGACGTGGAACGACATTCCCGACTCTGTGTTTGCACAATTCAAAAAGACAGGCAACCGTACCAACTACCAGCGGATGCACTTTGCCGTACGCACGCAGATGGCCTCTCTGGTGATGGGCGAGATCATGGAGCACGAAGGACGATTTGTCAAGGATATAACCCGCGGACTGCACTACTTCCAGAGAGAGGTGTGGTGGGGACTGCCGGCACACTATCCTACCGACCATCCTAAGGCCGACAACCAGGTGGTCGACCTCTTCAATGCCGAGACAGCCAACATGCTGGCATGGACTATTTATATGCTCCACGACGAGATAGAACAGGCGGAGGCAGGACTCTGTGAGACCATCCGACAGGAGATAGACCGACGCATGCTGACACCATGCCGCACCATACGTCAGGGATGGAAACGCCTCGTCAACAACTGGAACACCTGGATATGCGAGAACTGGCTGTCGTGCATCATGCTCTGCGAGGTCAACGACGAATACCGGCAGGAGGCTATCAAGCAGGTGCAGCAGAGCATGCGCACCTTCTATAACGGCTATCCCGACGATGGCGGCTGCGAGGAGGGACCCGCATACTGGGACCGCGCTGCCGGCTCCTTCTTCGTGTGTGCCAGCCTGTTAGACCACTTCACAGACCATCGCGTCACTTACCGTGAAGACAGCAAGTTAAAAGCCATGGGAGCGTTTGCTTATAAGACATACATCGGCGACGGCTTCAGCGTGAACTTTGCCGATGCTCAACCACGGGCACGCTTGAATGTCAACGTGCTGTTCCCCTTTGGACAGTATGTCAAGGACGATGACCTGAAGGGCTACGCAGCACTGATAGCCCGCAATGAGGACTTCAAGAACCACCCTGCCACGCTCTATAACAAGTCGGGCAACTATCCTTCGCTCTCGCGCGAACTGCTCTTCCTATACCAGTATGCCGATTTCAAGAACGTAGAGCCTAAAGAACCCTTACAGCGAGGCTTCTGGCTACCCGACCTACAGATCTTCACGGCACGCTCGGAAGAAGGTACCAGCCGCGGATACTTCCTGGCAGCAAAGGGAGGACATAACAACGAGAGTCATAACCACAACGACGTGGGCAACTTCATCGTATATCATGACGCTCAGCCCGTCATCATCGATATCGGCGTGGGTATCTACACGGCACTTACCTTCAGTAAGCGACGCTACGAACTCTTCAACTGTCGCTCGGCCTATCACAACGTGCCCCTCATTAACGGCAGCGAACAGCACGACGGGAAACAATACAAAGCCAAGGATGCTCAATGTACGCGCGACAGGAAAGGCGATGCACTGACTCTCGACCTGGCCGACACCTATCCCGCAGAGGCAAAGGTGAAACGGTGGATGCGCACCGTCAGGCTCCATGCCAACAAGGGGGTTACCGTCACCGAAGACTACGAACTGCTCGACAATGAGCAGTCATCAGAGATAGTGCTCGTCAGCTGCGGAGAGACAACACTCGAAAAACAGGGACGCATAGCCATTGTCGACAACGGAAATACTCATCACGTCGACTACAACAGTCGTAAGATGACGGCTGTCATAGAGCGCATAAAGATCGACGACTCGCTCATCATCAATGCATGGCAGCAAAAACCGCTGTATCGCATACGCCTCCTGCTGAAAGGCCATCGACTCCGTGACAAGGTGAGCTACACTATACACTGATGTATTAAATCGTGTTAAAAACCAGCGTTTTTAACATAACTTTTTTCGAGAGTGAACTTTTTGTGCACTCTAACACCCTACTTTTGCAGTCGTAAACTCATACATTTAATAATTCTATTATCAAAAATTGAAAGACACATGAAAGACATTGAGAAAACAAACATCATCATTGCAGAAACGATGATGACGGAGAGAGAATGTGAGAAACGACTGGCTACCGAAGTGGGACAACTCTTCACCCACCCACAACCCGACAACCTGCAGTGGCAAGGTACAAAGGTAGACCTCATGGAAGCACTATACGTGGCATACGTCTATGGCACCTTGTGCGACGAACAGGGAATACCGCTCACCTATCGCAACATCGTAGAGAGAGCCTGCAACATGTTCCACCTGAGCATACCGCGCAACCCCTACCAGAAAGCACACCTGGGACAACAGAGAATGGGCGTGCGACGACCACCCTTCATCGTGCGCTATCAGCGACAACTGAGCATCCAACCGCAGAGCCAACCCTTCCTACAACTCGTAGGCCATTGAACAACAATACTATCTAAATCATCACGAAAAACACAGTCGACCAACCATCGACAATCAAATCCCCAAAGCAGCAACACCGCCGCCTTGGGGATTTTTCTTTACAATATATCCCGTTCATTTTCGAGAATTCTGAAACAAAAATTATTTTTTTGGAAATAGGCCAGTATTTCAGAAGTTGGTAAACCACTGATTTACTGCGACTTCCATTTTTCGTACAAAAAGCAGTTTTCCAATTTAGCCAAAGTTGCACTCCAATCTTGGCTAAATTACATTCCAACTTTGGCTAAATTGCGATGCAATCTTGGCTAAATTAGGTTGTAAAACTGTCAAAATTGGGTTGAAAAACAGCCAAAATCGCTTTTCAACTCTTCCTACGCCACCTTTTTTCCGCGTTTTCCCACTCTAGAAGCCCCTTCGCCCAGACCCCCTTTTTTTAACACTTTTTCTTTACAAACAAGAGTCAGATATGCCAATCTCTCACCATAGCCTCCAACGGATCATGCTTACTCTTTCCATATTTCTCAAAAAGCGCATTCAACTTTTCTCGTTCAGCACGCCTGTAGTCTCTGTCGAAGTCGTCCATAGCCTTTTGACTGCCTATGTGAATATTATTTCCAGCAGTCTCATTATTATCGAAATAATCCGCTATAATCTCATTATATTGTTCCATTACTTCATTAAACTCCCAAAACTCTTCCTTGCTGGGCTTAGAATCGGCAAAGGCAAAGATGATCTTCAGTGTCTTCTTCATCACTTTGTACCATTCAGTGCGCCCATAGTCATCACCCTCACTATTGATCTTCTCAACCAATTCAGCCATTCTCTGAGCCGGAGAGTCATCATCTACACTGTCATTCTCCACCTTCTTGTTTTGAGAACATGACATCATAAACAGCCCTATAAAAAGGACAGAACATACGGCAACAATTTTTTTCATAATTACTTATTTGGATAATAGTTAAATAATCTGTCTGCAAAAATAATGGTTTCTTTTTGTAAATGCAAATGTTTCCCCGGTTTTTCTTCCAGCCCCCCTTTTTGGGGATCATATTTATTTAGGCAAAAAAATAATGTATGTATGCATGCCATCTATACAGCTAGAAAAACGCTATTATTTGCCAATGAAACTTAATTTCAACACTTAAAGTATTGTAGTATGAAAGAAATTGCTAAACGAGATAAGGCAAACACCCATCCGCCCAGCTCTTGCTGTCCATCCAGAGATTTCAATCTTTATCTTTGAACGTATTTCTTCTAATGCCAAGACATCTTTTGTATTATCCACACTCCGTCATTATCCTTGCCTTCATGCTTCAAGATTCCGCTCTTCTGTAAGGCGGAAAGGTCACGTTCTATTGTACGTTGGCTCACCGACAAAGTCTCCGACATTTGTTTGCCGGTGATTGTCGGAGACTCTATGATGAGATTGAGTATTTTCTGCTGACGCTCAGTGAGTTTCGTCTCCGACATGTCTCCGTCATGGTCTCCGACATTCAGGGTGTCGGAAGAGGCAAAAATGGTCGAGTACGTTGTGATTTGCTAAAAAATTAGTATCTTTGCAGTGGCAGAAACAACGGATCACCATAAATATCACAAATCAAATGGGTTGTGATTTGCTAAAAAATTAGTATCTTTGCAGTGGCAGAAACAACTTTCAGATTGAAGAATAGAAGAACCTAAATGTTGTGATTTGCTAAAAAATTAGTATCTTTGCAGTGGCAGAAACAACGAGTAGGAGAGAGACGCCAATCGTCAAGGAGTTGTGATTTGCTAAAAAATTAGTATCTTTGCAGTGGCAGAAACAACAATTAAATCACGTTGACCAAATGTTAGAAAGTTGTGATTTGCTAAAAAATTAGTATCTTTGCAGAGGCATAAACAACCGACAAACTGGGCTACGACCATTGCCGAGTGTTGTGATTTGCTAAAAAATTAGTATCTTTGCAGAGGCATAAACAACACAAAGATTTAGAGTGTGTATATAGTTAGGTTGTGATTTGCTAAAAAATTAGTATCTTTGCAGAGGCATAAACAACCAACAGCCGAAATATTCAACATCAAAGTAAGTTGTGATTTGCTAAAAAATTAGTATCTTTGCAGAGGCATAAACAACTTATCGCTGCAAAGATATGATTAGAATCGCGTTGTGATTTGCTAAAAAATTAGTATCTTTGCAGAGGCATAAACAACATAATTCTTGTTCTATCATTGATCTCACTAGTTGTGATTTGCTAAAAAATTAGTATCTTTGCAGAGGCATAAACAACGACTGTTCGACTGCGGGTTTGCTACGTCATGTTGTGATTTGCTAAAAAATTAGTATCTTTGCAGAGGCATAAACAACCACAAGAGCAACGAGGACAAAACCCGCTTGTTGTGATTTGCTAAAAAATTAGTATCTTTGCAGAGGCATAAACAACAGCGGAGCGACGACTGAGGGCGAAGGGCTAGTTGTGATTTGCTAAAAAATTAGTATCTTTGCAGAGGCATAAACAACAATCATCACGATGAATATTACCCCCTGCAAGTTGTGATTTGCTAAAAAATTAGTATCTTTGCAGAGGCATAAACAACAATGAAAATTACTATGATAAAGACAGCGAGTTGTGATTTGCTAAAAAATTAGTATCTTTGCAGAGGCATAAACAACCATGCCACTGAATGCGCGATCGTTCAGTAAGTTGTGATTTGCTAAAAAATTAGTATCTTTGCAGAGGCATAAACAACCATGCCACTGAATGCGCGATCGTTCAGTAAGTTGTGATTTGCTAAAAAATTAGTATCTTTGCAGAGGCATAAACAACATGTCGATTCAGAAACATAATGTCCGTTTTGTTGTGATTTGCTAAAAAATTAGTATCTTTGCAGAGGCATAAACAACGCGTACGCCGCGCTGGTCTCGGTAGAAGTCGTTGTGATTTGCTAAAAAATTAGTATCTTTGCAGAGGCATAAACAACCGAATACGCTGAGCAGCCTGAGAGGTAGCAGTTGTGATTTGCTAAAAAATTAGTATCTTTGCAGAGGCATAAACAACAATAAAACCTCTACTTTGCGGTGCATACGTGTTGTGATTTGCTAAAAAATTAGTATCTTTGCAGAGGCATAAACAACAGAAGGATGAATAGCATCTACGACACTCCCGTTGTGATTTGCTAAAAAATTAGTATCTTTGCAGAGGCATAAACAACGCTTGCACACATCAAGAAACTGCAAGAGACGTTGTGATTTGCTAAAAAATTAGTATCTTTGCAGAGGCATAAACAACGGGCAATGGCTCTAAGAAAGACCCCGTACTGTTGTGATTTGCTAAAAAATTAGTATCTTTGCAGAGGCATAAACAACATTCTGAGAAATAATCTTCTCATCAGATTGTTGTGATTTGCTAAAAAATTAGTATCTTTGCAGAGGCATAAACAACTAAAATCACGAAAGATGCTTACAACCAACGGTTGTGATTTGCTAAAAAATTAGTATCTTTGCAGAGGCATAAACAACCAACAGGATGACCAGCAACCTGAATAGGGTGTTGTGATTTGCTAAAAAATTAGTATCTTTGCAGAGGCATAAACAACAAGACGTTTCTCATAGTCTTGAATAGACTGTTGTGATTTGCTAAAAAATTAGTATCTTTGCAGAGGCATAAACAACTCATATCTGAAAATGAGCTGAAAACCAATGAGTTGCAAAGAAAATTAGAAAAGAAAAAATGCCTCGAAGAAAAAGGAGAGTTCCGTCATAAAGATGGAATTCTCCTTTTCTAAAATAACTCTAGCTGTTGACCTGCAGCATTAGGAACCTGTGGCTTGGTGCCATAGAATAGTTCAATATTGCCAAACTGCTTGTCAGTGATACACATGATGCCGACTTTTCCAAATTCCGGCAAGATGGCTTTGACACGTTTACGATGAACCTCGGCATTTTCCATACTGGCACAGTGACGTACGTAGATAGAAAACTGGAACATAGTAAAGCCGTCTTGAATAAGGCTTTTGCGGAATTTGGCGTATGCCTTAATATCTTTTTTCGTCTCTGTGGGCAAGTCGAATAAAACCATCAGCCACATAACCCTGTATTCACTAAAACGTTCAGTTCTCATCACATCTCAGGATAAGCAATCTTCCGCAGTTCACCACTAAAACATTTATAAAGAGAAGCGGTAGTCTGACTGGCAGCTATCATCAGCGGGCTACGTTTTCCGGCAATGACTACATCAAGAGTTGGTATAGACAGCAGTTCGGCTTTTATATCTTTAGACAACTCGACATCTACACCATACTGATTTGTGATTTCAAATACTAGACGATCAACGTATGGACGATAGGGTTCCATGATGTCATCGGCTAGACAGTAGGCATTATAGCGGTTATGGTGGTGAATGCCCAGTGTAGGCAACATACCGCTGCCTACCAACGAGCGAGCTATGACAGCACGCAGCACGGCATAGCCATAGTTAAGCAGGTTGTTGGGTGCGATGCCTTCACGGTCGCGGATAAATCCCGGAATATGACCAAACAGGCTCTTCCAATAGTAAACGGCAGCACGAGCCTCCAGATTATCAGGGTCACCACTGCGCACATCGTTGGCCCATACCTGCATGCATTTTGTTTCTGCATCAGAGCATTTACTTAACACGGCAGCCTGATTGCGAATCTTGTATTGCATGGTCTGTTGCCACAACTGTTTCTTGAGAGGGAGAGAGGCACCAAGTTGGTCACGAAATCGTTCGTTCTGAATGGTATTACCCACCAGTGGCAGTTGCAGACCTACAGGCATGTGGTTGGAATCACAGGTGATGACAGCGCAGTTGTTTTCAAGAAGTGCTTCGAGTGTTCCAGAGGTAATGGTGATTTGCTTATGGTCAAGCACCAGAACACCAATATCCTCTATCGGTCGTGTCACCTCAGCAGCTTTCTTAAAGTTGTCAGTGAGAGTGGCTGCCTTTTCCACCTCAGGCAGTTTGATGACCAGCTGAGCATCGCGCAGTGACAGGTATGCAGGATTGCTGAAACATAAGGTCTTCTTGATCATAGGCTTACCGGTTATATTGGTTTACTGTCTATTTCTATCACATTGCCTAACCTATCAACCTTAATGGGGATGCAGGTCTCTTTGATCATTTCACCAGTGATAGCACGTGGGCTTTTTGAGGCTTGGCTTCCGATACCTATTTCATCCTGGATAGGATATGAGATACCGAGTTTTCTTTGATCGGTGAATTTTGTAGAGAAGATAACACTTGAAACAGAATAAGGAACAAAATTTCCCTTATCTTGAGCAGGGTCGATGAACTTATAAATTCTACTTCTATCAAGGGTCATTATACGTCCTTCTTTATCGTCCTCCTTAGGCAGATACACCAAATCATTCGGTGATAGAATGAATAGCAGTTTCGCATCTGCATCAATCATATCTTTTTCTCTTAGATACTCTTCTATGTTATTACGCCATTGTACTCCAAACTTCTTTTGACAGTCTATCATGACATTAAGTGGAATGGTAAGATAAGAACGTACAACTTCCTTCTTTCCATTTGATTTGTTTTCCTTCTCAGTGCCAAAGAAAGCAAAGAAGAGGTTAGTGCCCTTTGCTGCCTCTACAAACTTCTTGGTTTTATTCCCTGTTTGTCCGACAGCGAACTTATCTGCTTTCTCGTAGACTCGTACTTTTAGAATAGGCTGATGGTACTTGCCGTCGTTCAAAGTTGTGATGTTGCGGTTCATCTCCTCAATACCGTCGGGTGAGAAAGCTTGCTCAGTGTTATTCTCCTTGGATGCTAAGTGTGCTAATAGTATTTTCTGTATACCAGTGTCTGAAACGCTTTCTTTTATCTTCTTTTCATCGAAGCTTGTGTCCAACGATTTGCGAGTGGCAAAATAGCGCTCTTTTGGTTCGCCATTTCTTTTCTTTTCGTCTTTGCTGAAATAGTAAATCTCAATTTTGGCAGGATTGATGTCTGACCATGTATCCTTGTTGTCCTCAATATACTTCTTGATGAATTTTGCATCTCGTCCATTGCCAAGCAATTCTATGACCTTCTTTTTGAAGTCCTTGTTGACAATATTACCAGGTTTCTTGATGGCTTCATTCAGGGAAACCGTTTTTTTAAGACGAAGGTTTACTTCACCAAAGACGGTGTCTTTGTGCATAGACTTGCGTATTGCCCAACATTCGCCTTTTTGTTGTTTCTCTAAACCCTTCTTTCCACTATCCTCGAAATGTTGATAGTGATTGGTCGTTTTATTGATGATACGCAGGTTCTGCTTGAAACTGACGATAATATTGTTCAACACTTGACATGCATCGTTAGTGAAACTGTCCCACGGCTTCAAAAACTCTTGAGCAATCTCACGCTCTTTTCCGTTAATAGTTATTGTGACAAACCGTCTCAACTTACGTTGTAGTTGATAGCGGTTTGCATTACGCATGGAATGTGCAGCCTCGTTGTTCAAGAGGTTAATATGATCTCTGGTTGCACATGCTATTACTATGGCATCCATAGCATGATGTCGGTGGTCGATACGCTTTTTATTGAATCCTTTTTGTAGTTCCAAAGGCATGTTTGGAATCTCATGTCCTTCGCGGTTGTATATGGTGAAGCAATCCTTACCAGTAATAGCGTTTAAGCGCTTGAAACGTGGTAAGACAATATAGTTCCATACATCATTCATGCCCCAGTCTTTTTTCAGACGGTCAGTAATAGAACCAGTACAAGAGATGACATTTTTTGATACTGCCTCCTGTTCATATTCTCCATTCTCTTGTTTCTCACGGACGATGTTCGATAGCAGTCCTTTCACCACCTTACTAATATATCTGCTGTCATTCATCTGCCGTTCAATAAAACTGTCAGGAATATCATCCATCAACAGTTTCTTCATCTTAGTGCGATTGTTGCCGTAATAATCCTTCACGAATTTCTCATAGGCTTCAACAGACATAATCTTCACCGTCCCTCCTTGACTCAGTTGGACAATCTCACCTGCATGGTTTTTGATGAACTCAAAGCCCAGTTGACGATCTTTGAGTTTGTTGACTTCTGCTTCGCAGATTACCTTGTTGCTGAATGAATCGTCAAAGTAGCGGGATTGAGGTATCACATGCTCTATCTCGTATGCTGGGGTAAACAATTTCGAGAGTGGTATCATCTTGCCTGTGTATGGAGATTGGTATTTCTGCTCTAACCAACATTTGTATCTGATAATGTCTGACTTGGAAGGCTGAGCCATCTTCGATATCTTGGACACGAAGTCATAGTCTTTGTCTTCTTTGCTAAGGTTATCAAGTGCATTCTCTTCGTATATGCGTAGAATGTCTTGCTGACTTGGCGAATATGGGCGAACATTCTCAATACCCATGTCGGGATTCATAAATTCCATCAGCATTGCTTTAATGCGCAGATTAGTATTCTCGTTTGCCAGAATGCGCTCAGTCATCTGCCTTCGTTTGTCAGCAGGATTCTTCATCTCGCGTCCAAGTTCCACATGAATCTCATCAATCTGGCCCTCCTGTTTCCAGATATCTCTTACGGTGCGTAGTGTCTCGGTAATAACTTGTTCTACGATTGGATTGCGCAGCGAGTGTTGTTTGAAGCTACTGAGATAATGATCTATATCTTCAGGCTTCTCCCATTTCTCAATCTCCTTGGCCTCAGAGTGGCGGTCATAGACAATATAGCAGGCTAGCCAAACGGGTAGACCTCTGAAAAATCTGGTATCTGTTAGGCTTATAGCTTTTTCCCTGACACGATTCTTGATAGTTTCGTCACACTCCCCGTTTATGATTTTTTCAATGCGTTCACGAGTGTGGGCATCAATGTTCTCCTCATCCCAATAGTTGCCCATACGCATGAGTGGAAGCAGTTTTTTGATAGCTTTTTCCGAATACGAACCATACTCTTTCCTGAATGGTTTTGTCTTGCTTAATACTTCTGCAAGAGCCTCGTCAAATTGGTGTTTTTTAGCAAAACTCTTCAGTGCTTTATAAAGCTCTGCCTTGTCTTCTATGGAATAAAGAATATGCCATAAAGACATCTCGTTCTCATGAGTGAGGAAGTCTGAACCGATATTACATTTCGCTAATCCGGAAATAATTGTGGCTCTAGTTTCATTACACGGGTATTCTTTGTCCTCTACATAGTTCCAGCGATAGGGGTATTTGTCCTTGCCCTTTTCTTTCTTTATCTTGAAATAGGAATTAAGTAGTGTGTCTTGTTTAATGGAATTCCTGTCGTTAAGCCAATTGAACAGCTTGACGTAATCGTCCTCTGTTTTCAGAATTTCGGAAGTGATATCAACATCGGTTTGAAGTTTTCCGACTGTGGTATTTGTGAATAGGTCTAACTGACCGTCTGTGACAGTTTTTTCACGTTGATATATTCGCAAGTTCTGCACGAATTGCCAAAGTCTGAACTCTTGAAAGAATGGATTAGATTTTGCAATACATTTAATAGGATGTTGCTTACCATCCTTGCTGACATGATATTCGTAAGGACAATTGTCAATAAGTGATTTTTTGCTTTTCAGTGGACGTTGATAGAACAGAATGTCATTCACAAACAGATTAACGAAATCAGGTTTAGATAATGACTTTCTGTGTGCTTCGTTTGCTGTATATAATTCTTCTATACATCTTTGATATAGAGTTTTGTCCTTCAGTTCAGGAATCAACTCTTGTTGTATTTCCAGTATTTTTATAAGCTCGTCTTTATAGAATTTTCTTTCTACGGTGCGAACCAGTTTGCCAATTATTTTCTGATTAGGATTTTGCAATAAGCTATCATAAATGTAGCTTCCAACGGTCTTGTGGCTATTTTCGATTTCCTTTTCTGTGCGGAGCTTGATTTTGGCATACATTCTTGCCTTTCGCTGTGCATCCATTTTGTCAATCTCTTCGGTAGTGGGTAAGAAAGAAAGTTCAGTTTTCGTACTGCCATCTTTGAGTATTGTACTTTTCAAAACAAAGTCTTTCGTCTCACCTTCCCAACTTGTGACATCATTATAGAAAGTGGCACGATAAATCATTCCATTATCAAGATGCATCTCGTACCAATACTTTTCGTACTTCTTGTCTTTTTCTTTCTTTTCTACGGATAATATTTTAGCACTGATGATTTCAATTGTTTCATTGTCTTTCTCTTCTTCCTCCTCACCACGGAGCTGATAATAGCCTCTTTTTTGGTTGAACTGCAACAGAATCCAAGCAAGTTCTTCTTTGGTTAATCTTTGTGTAAGAGCCTTCTTGCGCAGATAATAAATAGTCCAGTCGTATGGCACTTTCTTTCCATCTGCCAATAGTTGTGGATGATATTGAATGAAATCAGTCAACATCTCATGGAAAGAATCTTGGAATAGAAATTCCATCTTACCTTCTTCGCTCTTGTGCCAAGATAGTTTGGGTTCGCTGTCGTCTGAAAACTTGCCATAACGATTGATCTTAGTACTATAGTGCTCTGGGAGAAAATCCATAATCTTAAGCACTCTAAGCAAACGTTCGCGACGTAAATGGTTGCGTTCAAGTAAGCGTCGCGTCATTCTGAGCCTGGTTCTTTCGGCTGTTTGAGAGATGGAGTTACCTTTGTCAAAATCTCCTAAGATGTCAGCCGACATGGGAATGATTCTACTACCGGCATGGCTGATACTGCAAGGCTTCAGATATGTAGTATTATCTTTACTCGTGGTTTTATCGGCATTCACAACTGCCCATCCTATACTATTTGTTCCTAAGTCTAAGCCAAGAATCTTTTTCATATTTATAGTGTTTTTTTTAGTTATTTTGCCACAAAAATACAAATTTCTTCTGAACAATTTGGTTTTTCAGAAGAAATTTTTTATCTTTGCAGCACTAATTTTTAGCAAATCACAATAAGGATTATTCCGTTGTGAAAACATTAGGTCCTGATCCATCGTCCTCAACGGTGGATTTTTTTATATACCAAACTGCATTTTTGCTGCTTTGAGTGTTTTCTCTCCAACAGTGTATATACTGTTTTTACGGCTCTTTAGCCTTCCTTATTTCCTTTTATTTTTAGTTTTCATTCTTAATTTCCGTTTGTAACTCGTTGATATATAGATGATAAGAACGATTTGGAGGATTAAGCAGATTTAAATCCGCTTAATCTTCCTTTTTTTATCTACCCACATCTCTACCCCCCAGAAATTTGGAATCGCTTGTCAAATGTTGTACCTTTGCATCGTCGAAAGGAAACAACAACTTTTCCGACGGCGAAACAATAAGTGATCTATACCATATTTATAATTTAAGAGAAAAACCATGAAAACACAAGGAATGAATTTAAATCAGAGACTGACTGAGCACTTCACTCTCAGAGAGATGATAGCCTCGGGAACAGCCATCAGTGAGGGAATAAAAAACCTGCCGACTCCTGAGGTGGTAGACAATCTGCGGGCGCTCTGCGAGAACGTGCTGGAACCGTTGAGGCGACGCTTCGGGGTGATCAGGGTGACGAGCGGATTCCGATGCCCGGAGCTGAACAAGGCGGTGCACGGCATGAAGAACTCACAGCACATGCGTGGAGAGGCTGCAGACCTACATGTGACATCGCTTAAACAGGCGCGGCGCATGATGGCCTACGTGCAACTGAACCTGGACTTCGACCAGCTGCTGCTGGAGCAGGTGATGAGTACGGGCTGCTGCTGGATACATGTCTCTTATGTGGCTCAACCAGGCCGACGCGACAATCGTAAGATAGTGAGAGAGGTGAGGGTAAAGAGTTGAAAGTTCATAGTTCATAGTTAAGAAAAACACTCGCGAGTTTTTTATAATCAACATTTATTTATTAACCATTAAAAACACAACAAAAAATTATGGCAAAGCTTAAGTATTACAAGTATCAGAACAAGAACAAGAAGATGGTGAATGCTTATCAGAAGTGGTATGGCAGAGTGGTAATCAATGAGACCGTAGGTATCGAGGAGATGGCTGCGAAGATGCAGGATAACTGTACTTTGAAGCGTGCTGATATCCTGGCAGTGCTCAGTGAGCTGGGACCTACGATGCGCGACCTGCTTCAGGACTCTAAGCGCGTGGTGCTGCCTTATCTGGGATCGTTTAAGTTGGGCATCAATACCGTGGGTGCTGAGTCGGAGAACGAGTTCACGGTGAAGAATATCAAGACTGTGCGTGTCATGTTCCAGCCTACCACCCATGTGACCGCTACTGGTCGTCGTGCCAAGGATCTGACTGACAACTGTCGCTTGGAGGAGTATAAGAATATCGTGCCTTCTGAGGATTCTTCGAATGCTGACGAAGGCGGTAGCACCACCGAGCCGGATATCGACGATCTGCCTTAAGGTAGAGGTACGAGGTATGTTTTAGAGGAGAGAGGAGAGAGGAGAGAGGAGAGAAAAAGCCTCACCCCCGACCCCTCTCCCAAGGGCGAGGGGAGTATATAGAAATACTCTGTGTCTCAGTGCCTCTGTAGCGAAATTAAAAAAAAAGACGTTATGAAAAAATTTACTTGGAAGCGAGTGCTGGAGTTGGCTGTCACTATCCTCACCGCTATTTTGACAACAATCACGACAGCCGCTTGTGCAGGATATTAAAATGAGAAAAAGAGACGGACACTGAGATAGGGTCCGCCTCTTTTTTTGATGGATTGTCTTATTCTGCGAATGCTGCTGCCTCGGCTGCTGCGATGATGTCTTCGCGTGAGAGTTCTTCTTTCTGATGACTGATGTCTGAGAGGTCGAACTCATCGTCGGGCTCAGCTTCCTGGTTTTTTTTCGTGTTCTGGGGTTTCCGGGGCTTCTGAGTACTCGGATTACTCTGATTACTCTGAGTATTCTGATAATTCTGATTACTCTGATTGCCCTCAGATACGATGATGAAGTCGGTCTTCTCGGCTTCCAGGTCGGGTGCTATGGCAGTGGGCTCTTCCTCCATCTTGGTTCGCTCTGACTTGGCGCTGAAGATGGCATCGATATACTGTGGTTCGCGGCGCAGTCGTTGCAGCGTCTCCTTGGCGGCTATCTGCTGGGCTTCTTTCTTGGAGTAGCCCTGTCCCTTGCCGCCGTCTATGCCTTCGATGACTACTACGAAGCCGAAGATGGGTGAACCTTTCTCGTCGATATCCTGTTTGAGCATACGGAACTCCATGCGCACACGGTTTTTCTGTGTCCATTCCAGTAGTTTCGACTTGAAGTTGACCTCCTTATAAGCCACCTTGTCGATATTCACCATCTGTGCCAGGATGCGTTTCTTCATGAAGCGCATGACGGCATCGTAGCCCTGGTCCAGATAGATGGCTCCTACGAGTGCTTCAAAGGCATTGCCGCCCATGTAGCTGTTGTGCGAGCGCTGAGAACCGTTAGAGTGGATGAGTTCGTTAAGTCCCATCTCCTGTGCCAGTTTGCCCAGCGACTCCCTGCTGACGAGTTTCGAGCGCGTATTGGTGAGAAAGCCCTCGCGCTTGCCATCGAAGTGGCAGTAGACGATGTCGCCCACCACAGCATCGAGCAGCGCATCACCCAGAAACTCCAGTCGCTCATTGTTGAGCGGACGGCCTTTCTCGTTTCTCTCCCCCGAACTCTTATGCGTCAGTGCTATCTTGTAGTACTTGATGTCGTGGGGATAGAAACCGATGATGTTGCGAAGAGAATAAAAAAGCTCCTTCTCCTTGCGGAAAGGGAGCTTTATACGATCAATGATTTCGTTAAGCCTCATACTTTTTGAAAACCACACAGGCGTTGTGACCACCGAAGCCGAACGTATTGCTCAGACCGGCGCGCACGGTGCGCTTCTGTGCTTTGTTGAAGGTGAAGTTGAGCTTATAGTCAATCTCAGGATCCTCATCGCCCTCCTCGTGGTTGATGGTGGGCGGCACGATGTCGTTCTTCACAGCCAGTACGGTGGCCATAGCCTCTACGGCACCGGCAGCACCGAGGAGGTGACCAGTCATCGACTTCGTACTTGAGATATTGAGCTTATAGGCTGCATCGCCAAACACTTCCTTGATGGCCTTGGCCTCTGAGATATCGCCCACGTGGGTCGATGTGCCGTGCACATTGATGTAGTCGATGTCCTCGGGCTTCAGGTTGGCATCCTCCAGTGCGTTCTGCATCACCAGTTTGGCACCCAGTCCCTCGGGATGCGAGGCTGTGATGTGGTGAGCGTCGGCACTCATGCCTGCACCTACCATCTCGGCGTAGATCTTTGCTCCGCGAGCCTTGGCGTGCTCCAGTTCCTCAAGGATGAGGCAGCCGGCACCCTCGGCCATGATGAATCCGTCGCGGCTGGCGCTAAACGGACGGCTGGCCTTCTCGGGCTCGTCGTTGCGGGTCGACAGAGCGTGCATGGCGTTGAAGCCGCCCACGCCGCTGGCACAGATAGCAGCCTCGGCACCGCCTGCCACGATGGCATTGGCCTTGCCCAGACGAATCAGGTTGAAGGCATCTGCCAAGGCGTTGCTTGAAGAGGCACATGCTGACGACGTGATGTAGTTGGGGCCATGGAAGCCATACATGATAGAGATCTGTCCGGCTGCAATGTCGGCAATCATCTTAGGGATGAAGAAGGGGTTGAACTTCGGACCGTCTTCTTTGTGAGCACCGTAGTAGGTGATTTCTTCTTCGAATGTCTTGATACCACCGATACCTACACCATAGACCACACCGATGCGGTTCAGGTCTTCCTGCTCCAGGTCCCAGCCACAGTCTTCCACGGCTTGCTTGGCAGCAATCAGTGCCAACTGCGTATAGCGATCCATCTTGCGGGCCTCTTTGCGGTCCAGATAGTCGTTCACGTTGAGGTTTTTCACCTCGCAGGCGAATTTTGTCTTGAAAAGGGTAGTATCAAAGCTTGTGATAGGAGCTGCGCCACTGACACCAGCGATGAGGTTCTGCCACATCTCTTCGGGATTGTTACCCACTGGAGTCACTGCGCCCAGTCCTGTAACAACAACTCTTTTTAATTCCATATTGATTTTTGAGTTAATATAGAGCCTCTTATTAATTAAAAACAAGGGGTCTCAAAAAAAATAATCCCCCATAGTTATTGAGTTGGGGGTTTGAATAGACAATCATGCCTGTTCAGACCCCCAACCCCCTAACTTGAGGGGCTTATATTATTTCTGGTTCTCCTCGATGTAAGCGATAGCGTCACCCACAGTGGCAATCTTCTCAGCCTTATCATCAGGAATAGAAATTCCAAATTCCTTCTCGAACTCCATGATGAGCTCTACGGTATCCAGTGAATCTGCACCCAGATCATTGGTGAAACTTGCTTCGGGCTTAACCTCTGCTTCGTCAACACCGAGTTTGTCTACGATAATAGCCTTTACTTTGCTTTCAATTTCTGACATGATTTTTCAATTTTTAATGTGTTAATAATTATGTTCTAAATAAAGTGATATCTTGAAAATCGGGTGCAAAGTAACTCATTTTCTTTCAATTACGCAAATATTTTCTTAAAAAATTGATTTATATCTGCACAACCATGGGGTGTTTGTGCAATTTTTTTTGCTTTTGTTGTGATTTTGAAAACTTTTTTTGTTAATTTTGCAAACGAATCATGAAGGCTGTCGACCATCATATTTTGAAGCTGGCACTACCCAGTATTGTATCAAACATCACCGTGCCGTTGTTGGGGCTCTGTGATGTCACCATCATGGGTCATGTAGGAGGTGCGCGCCAGATAGGTGCCATTGCCGTGGGTTCTATGATTTTCAATGTGATGTACTGGCTCTTCGGTTTTCTGCGCATGGGCACCAGCGGTCTTACGTCGCAGGCTTTTGGCGGTCGCCGACTTGATGAAGCCACGGTGCTGCTCTGGCGCGGACTGTTGGTGGGTACGGGCATCGGTCTGTTGTTTATCCTCTGTCAATGGCCCTTGCGCAGTCTGTCGCTCTGGCTGATGCAGACCTCGGCAGATATCCGTCCGTTGGTGACCATCTATTATAATATATGTATATGGGGAGCCCCTGCCATGCTGGGCCTCTATTCACTCACCGGCTGGTATATCGGCATGCAGAACACCCGTATACCGATGGTCATCGCCATCTGTCAGAACGTGGTCAACATCGCCGCCTCGCTGATACTTGTGCTGGGCTTTGGCATGGGTGTCGAGGGTGTGGCCTGTGGCACGGTCATTGCCCAGTGGACGGGCTTTATGATGTCACTATGGATGCTTCGCAGGGGCTACCGTTCTGTGCTCAAGCGCTATCACGTAGGTCTCGGTCAACTCCGTAGCGGCTTGGCCCGTTTCTTCCGTCTCAACCTCGACATCTTCCTACGCACTGTCTGCCTAGTGGCTGTCAATCTCTATTTTACCTCGGCAGGATCGGCACAGGGCGCCCTTATCCTGGCAGCCAACACGCTGCTCATGCAGTTCTTCATCCTCTTCAGTTACGTGATGGATGGCTTTGCTTATGCAGGTGAGGCACTGGCAGGTCGCTACTACGGTGCTCACGATGACCGGATGTTGCGCACCACCATCCACCGTCTGTTCAGATGGGGTGGGGCGGTGGCATTGGTCTTCACCGTTGTCTACTGGATAGCAGGCAGCCATATCCTGCAACTGCTCACCAGCGACGAGAGCGTGGTAGTCACAGCGCAGGACTATCTGCCGTGGGCTATCCTCATACCGGCAGCAGGCATGTCAGCCTTCGTCTGGGACGGTATCTTCATCGGACTCACCGCCTCGCGCGGCATGCTGCAGTCGTGTTTCGTAGCGTCGTTCAGTTTCTTCATCCTCTATTTCGCCTGCTTCTCATCTATGGGCAATCACGCCCTGTGGCTCGCCCTCTTGGTTTACCTCTTATTACGTGGTTTGCTACAGACGTGGATGATGGTAGCTCACAGAGTGACTTAGGGTTTTCCCTATGAAGAAAAGGGGAATTTCTCTTGTTTGGTCATAAAAATTTTCCTATCTTTGCAACATTAAAACTAAAATAAACTCTACGCTTATGAAAAGACTGTGTTTGACTATAGCAGCATTGCTGACCTGTTCGATGGCTGCATTGGCACAGATTCCTCAAGTCAGCGAGCCTGTATGTGCCTTCTGTGAGGCTCGTTTCACAAAGGGTGAGAGTCACAAGCCTGGCTGTCCCAGTTATGTAGAAGAGG